>Ga0114970_10000061_pt1 | contig 62528 bp, 69 predicted proteins | sample M_140205_XF_Meta_FD_87030 | JGI IMG/M metagenome (GOLD analysis project Ga0114970, IMG submission 87030) | Freshwater microbial communities from Lake Montjoie, Canada to study carbon cycling - M_140205_XF_MetaG | ecosystem: Environmental > Aquatic > Freshwater > Lake | place: Lake Montjoie... | reverse complement strand
TTTTCCCGTAAACTTTTCCCGTAAACTTTTCCCGTAAACTTTTCCCGTAAACTTTTCCCGTAAACTTTTCCCGTAAACTTTTCCCGTAAACTTTTCCCGTAAACTTTTCCCGTAAACTTTTCCATACATAGTATATATTATTTATGGAAAAGGATACGAAACAAGAAAAAGAAATAATGGTTGATGTAGAAAAAATGGTGTCTATGGCAGAAAAGGAACGCAAAAAATATGAAAAAGATGATGAAAATACCGATAAACCTATAATTAAAAGGAAAAAATTGATTATTCGTGAATCACTTCCACCGCCAGAATCCATCTCAGTGCTCCCTACTCAACCCATTATTGAAAAATCCGATAAGAATCTTGAAGAAATGCCCCGATACAATGAAACCTTTATTGAGGTTTTAGAAAGATTATCCAAACTAATGTCGCAGCAAGGTGATTACATCCGTAGTAGAGCATACACAAAAGCTGGTGATACTATCCGAAATATTACAGAAGATATTACTAGTGTTTCGCAGCTAGAAGGTAAGCCAAATATTGGGCCCATGATTAAAGAGAAATTTACTGAGTATTTGGAAACAGGTACTTTGAGAATATTTGAGCGTGAAAAAGATAAACCAGAGTACGTTTTGAGTGAGATTTATGGTGTTGGTCCAAAGAAGGCCAAAGACTTAGTTCAAAAAGGTATTACTAATATTGCCCAACTCAGAGAACGTCAAGATGAGCTCTTAAACGATGTTCAGAAAGCTGGTCTCAAATACTATGAGGATATCTTGGAACGTATTCCTCGCAGCGAAATAGACGAATATAATACCCTCTTTAAGACTACTTTTGATAAGTTTGCCAGTCCAGAGTCGCAATATGAAATTGTAGGCAGTTATCGCCGTGGAGCACATACATCTGGTGATATTGATGCTATTGTTACTTCAGATGACGCTACTATGTTTCCTAAGTTTATAGATGCACTATTGGAAAAACAGGTTATTATTGAGGTGTTGTCACGTGGTAAAACGAAGTGCTTGGTGATTGCTAAGTTACCAAATCACAAAACAGCACGTCGACTAGATTTTATGTATACTTCTCAAGAAGAATATCCTTTTGCAGTATTATATTTTACTGGAAGTAAGACTTTTAACACAGTGATGCGTGGGCATGCGCTTAAATTGGGGTTTTCTCTGAACGAACATGGACTACATAAGAAGCAACCAGGTAAAGAGAAGGAGGAGAAAGTAGACCAAGTATTCAAAGATGAAAAGGATATATTTGATTATTTAAAAATGGAATATAAAGAACCAATTGAGCGTATTGATGGACGCTCATTGGTTATTCAAAACGGGGCTATCTTGCCTACAGCAAAGCCAGTTTTTTTAAAACACGCAACTACTCAGAAAATAAAAGAGCCTAAATCTGCACAAACTCGTAAGGTTAAAGAGCCAAAACCAGTTAAAGTACCTAAGGAGCCAAAATTACCTAAGTTGCCTAGGGATCCTAATAAACCAAAACGTAAATATACTAGGAAACAAAAGCCACCCACAGAGCCAGAAAAAGAAAAAGAGGTAGCTAAGGTTTTTTTAACTGCGCCGCATCAAGGTACGGGAAAACCAGTAAACTACGTAGAAGAGATAATACCAATAGTTCCTGTTATTCCATTAGAAACTATGAGTTCAGCAAAAATAGAAATTAAAACAAAGAAAACCAAAGAGCCCAAAAAAAGAATAACAAAGAAAAATAATGAAAAAATTGATATAGAAACGAACAAAGAAAAACCTATAAAGATTCGCAAAATGTCTAATAAAACCGAGGCTAAAAAACATATTAAATCCTTCAAGGAGAAGGGTATTACAGTTATTGAAGCCCTAACGGAGCAACAAGTAACAGATATTGTTGTTGTAGCAAATGATGCTTATTATAATACAAAGAAGTCCCTTCTCACAGACAATGAATATGATATTGTAAAAGAATATTCTGAAAAGAAATACCCAGATAATGAGACCATTAAACAAGTCGGTGCACCAATAGAGAAAAACAAGGTAACATTACCTTACAACATGCCTTCTATGGATAAAATCAAACCAGATACTGGTGCCCTGTTGAATTGGATGGGTAAATACAAAGGCCCTTATGTTTTGTCTTGTAAATTAGATGGTGTTAGTGGAATGTATACTACAGAGGGAGACGAGCCTAAATTGTATACTAGAGGTGACGGCACAGTAGGCCAAGACATAACACATGTTTTGCGTGTTTTAAAGCTCCCTGTCACCGACAAGAAGCTCGTGGTTCGCGGTGAATTTATTTTACCAAAGAAGGTCTTTGATGATAAATACAAGGCCAAATTCGCTAATCCACGCAATTTGGTATCTGGTATTATCAATAGTAAGACTTTGGATGATAAGACCAAGGACCTACATTTTGTTGCTTACGAAATCATTCACCCTTTGATGAAACCTAGCGAGCAGATGACCCTATTAAAAAGCTTAGGCTATGAGGTCGTACAAAACAAGACAGTGGATGCGTTAACAAATGAAAGCTTATCTGAGTTGTTGATTGATTGGCGCACACATTACGAATATGAGATAGATGGTGTGATTGTGACAGATGATAATATGCATTCTAGAAAGGAAGGTAATCCAGAATATGCGTTTGCTTTCAAAATGGTTATTTCAGACCAAATGGCAGAAGCTAAGGTAGTTGACGTTATTTGGAATGCTAGTAAGTCAGGGTATTTGAAACCTCGTGTGCAAATAGAACCCATTAAATTAGGTGGTGTAACAATAGAATATGCTACAGGGTTTAACGGGTCATTTATTGAATCAAATAAGATTGGTGTTGGTGCAGTAATTCAGATTATTCGTAGTGGCGATGTTATTCCCCATATTAAATCTGTTACTACTCCTGCAGAACATGCAAAAATGCCTGATGTGAAATACCACTGGACAGATACGCATGTTGATATTGTATTGGATGATGTTGGTGAAGATGTTGGTGTTAGAGAGAAAGAAATTACTGCATTCTTTACAGGATTAAGTGTAGATGGTCTGTCAAGTGGAAATGTGAAACGCATAGTGGCAGCGGGTTTTGATTCAGTACCTAAGATTATTAAAATGTCTAAAACGGATTTTGAGACAGTAGAAGGATTCAAAGCAAAGATGATTGAGAAGGTTTATACCAGCTTGCATGATAAGATAGATAAGGCGTCTTTGTTGGAAATTATGGCAGCATCTAATAAGTTTGGTCGTGGTATTGGAGAAAAGAAAATACGTCCTATTATGGATGAATATCCAGATATATTGACACGTTCAGAAACCTCTGAAAAGAAAATTACAATGTTGAAGGCAATTAAGGGTATTGGTAAAGAGAATGCCAATGCGTTTGTAGAGCATATTCCTGATTTTATGGCGTTTTTGAAAGAATGTGGTCTAGAAGGCAAATTGACTGGTCAAATCAAGCCTGTTTTAGAAAACAAAATGGTTGAGACCTTTGATACAAACCATGCACTTTATCAAAAACATATTGTGATGACGAAGGTTCGTGATAAGACTATTATTGAAGGATTGGCAAGAATTGGTGGTGTGTTGGATGATTCTATTGGTAAAAATACGTTTGTTTTAGTGGTGAAATCAAAGGATGATGTCTCTAATAAGACGAAGTATGCGAATGAACACAATATACCAATTATGACACCTGAAGAGTTTATTAAAAAGTACTTGCAATAAAGGGAACCTAATGTTCCCTTTTAATCCCTCCTATTTTATTGTAATTTTTTAATTAATATAAAAATTACAATATGGTTATAGTATTATGTACGGGACTATAGCAAAACCATCTGATTTTGAATCATATGTTTCTTTAAACCAATTAGATAATCTAGACGAACCCGAAAAATCCGAATATTGCATTAATGCATGCAACATAGCTGGTTGTATTTTGGTTTCTACAATAATTTATGGTTTATTTTTTTATCTAGTATATTATGTGTTCTAATAATATAAAACGATTATGTGTTTCAATATTTTCTTGTTTTTTTTATTCGGTTTAGTAATAAAAACAGCTAGAACAGAAACATTTTGTCCAACTGTTTCTGAACATCGGGACATGCGTAAGGATAAATCAAAACTCCGTATCGTCCAATATAATGTAGAATGGTTATTTGTAGATTATTGTGCGACATCGGATTGTCCAGGTAATGGATGTGCATGGGCCAACCAGACTACCGCGATAAATCATTTAAATCAGGTTGCCAAAGTTATCCAAGAACTAAAACCAGATATTATAAATCTATGTGAAGTTGAAGGCTGTGATGAATTAAATATGTTGGTAAAATCAACACAGAACCCCGCATATTATCCCTATATGGTGAAAGGTAAAGACACAGGTACTGGACAAAATGTCGGAATGTTAACTGTTGTAGACCCATTGGTCAGTTTATATAGAACAGAGGAACGTGTCATGTATCCTATTCCAGGTTCTATGTGTGGTTACACAGGCTTACCCACAGATACGGGAGTTAGCAAACATTACATAACAGAGTTTCAAGTAAATGATATGCATTTTGCTATGATAGGAGCGCATCTAATAGCCTTCCCAACTGACAAGACTCGTTGCGCAGAACGTGAGGCTCAGGCCCAAGTGTTACAGAATGTTATTTATGGATATGTGTCAAAAGGTTACGAGTTAATATTTTTGGGTGATTTAAATGATTTTGATGCTGAAGTTTTGGATGCAAATAATAATAAACCAACATCTATGGTTTTAGATATATTAAAAGGAAGTGCTGGTACAAACTCAGGTAAATATAAATTGTTTAATATTGCTGCTAATATTCCCAAAGAAAAACGTTTCTCGGATTGGTGGGACCAAAATAATAACTGCAAATCTACGTCAACAGAATTCTCAATGATAGACCATATATTGGTAACGCCGTTATTACAAGAAAAAATAGTGGGACAATTTATATATCAGGATTATTCTGAATACTGTGGTACTATGAATTCTGACCATTATCCAGTTGTTTTAGATTTTTTGTTTTGATTTATTCACCTATTTATTTTTAGGTACCGTTTATCCTGTGGCGAAAGAGTATCAATAATGTTTTGGGCAAGCAATAGTGTCGTACCATTTGTCATTTTCCATTCATGAACCGGACCATTTACCCATCCCATAAAGATAAAGTCACTACTATAAGTGCCGTCTTTGTTTTGAAACTCCACGCTTATATTATTACCTTTTTTTGGACGTTGTACATTCAAACATCGCTCGCTATTGTACCACTTCTCTTCTCCTGTATCTGGACATTTGCAAATAGCAACTTTCTTAGAAATACCTCTGTAATACTGTGGGTAACTCTCGCTTTTATGGAAATAAGTCCAAAGTTTCTCCATGTTTTTTGTTGAACTGTTTTGAAAAGTAAACTCGCCATATCTATGAAAAGAGTAATCTTCGTATTTACTGTGATTCTGTGTTTCATCTGGACCACCCTGTCCAACTAAATATGCTTTGGTTTCAATAGACATTATTGTGTGTTTTGTCAATTAAAATTTACATTAACAAAGCATTCAATTTTTTGAAATAGTCTACTCCATTCTATTCTATTGTTTCATAATCAATATCAATGTTGCCGTTACTCATGCGTTCGTAGTGTCTTTTAATTAGATTAACTAAATAGAATAGGAAGACACTATATATTAAGATTGTTGCCAATGTTCTGTAGACAGTTTTTATTATATATATTGTATAATTAGCGATTAAAATGCCATTCATCAGTTTTACAGTAACGCGAACAATAAAATAACGAGAAACATTTATTCGTTGATTATCATGAATTATAATAATTTTATCCATCTTTTCACGACAAATTACACAAGACTGATTGTTTTTAAACCAGTTGTAAAAGCATTCGTTATGGACGACATATAAACAATTACATTTTTTAATTATGCCATTATTGTTTTTAATAACGTTATTAACTATTGTTGCTTTCGTTATACCATCGCCTAAATATTTTTCTAAACATATACAGCATTCAATCGCATCTTCATTAGATGATATATTATTTTCAGAACGGACTATGTTTTCTTCCATGTCATCTAACATATCATAACTAAGAATATTATTAAAAAACATTTTTTATAATATTAATAAGTATAATAATAATCAATAATTTTTTTGGTTTATAATATATTTTTCATGTAATACATAAATGGTCCAAAGCTATTATTGTTTTTTAGTTTATCATAACGTTCCCTTAATAATTTTATAATATCAACATTATTTATATATAGCCAACCAATATAAACTACAAATAAACCTATTAATGCATAACAATCAGATATTTTATATTCTGTATTTCTTAATCTCCACAGAGGTATTACTTTTATAAAAAAATTAATTATGCAAAATAAAAATATATTTATTAATGAATTTGAGAAATAAATCATAAGAAATAACAATGCAATATTATCAATTAACCCAATAATTATTCCAATTTTTGGATTATATCTATTAAATCCCATTTCAAATAATATATACCATATGAAAATCCAATAACTAAATACATAATCAAAACGGTTTACCATTATAATATATTTATATAATAAAAACAACTATATTATATATTTAGATGTATATTATTATTTTTTCACATATTATTTGTTATGATATATGGTTTTATATTACCCATATTGTTTTACATCACCATTCTATATATTTTATACATAAAATGCATCATAAAACACCATATAAAACGCTGATTTATAGGGATACAAATATAGCACACTCTATTGAAAACATTGTTCAACCTCTAGGTTTTATTGTTCCGTGTTTTGTATATGGTATATCAGTATATCCCATATTAATTTCGTGGTTAATAGTTTGCGTTAGAGGATTAATGAGACATGATCATAGATTTTCTTGGTTAATAGGAAATCATCATATTTTACATCATAAATACCCGAATTGTAATTTTGGAGAATACTGGATAGATGCATTGTGTTGTACATTATGCCCACATAAAGATGAGTATATTTTTGGTAAAATATATGTGTGAAAATGAAATAAAATATAGGTGTCTTATATTTTATTGAGAACCTATGATTACAAAGTTGATAGTAAATGTTAGTAAAACCCAGTTTATTAAAAATATAAAGGTACCTGTTTGTAATGATTGTTATTATTATGTTGCAAGTAAATTGAAAATAGGTAAGTGCATGAAATTTGGTGAAAAAGATATAATCACTGGAAAAATAAATTATGAAAATGCATTGCATACACGTGTAACAGAAAATATGTGTTCAATAAAAGCTAACTATTTTGAGAAGAAATAGCTTATTGAATAATCAAATTAGAATGATTTTTCAATATATTTATGGAGCAGGTTTCAACCAATAATCCACCATTCACATATATTCCATAGTTCATTTTTTCATCTTCGTTTTCAAGGGCAATATGCCAAATATTATAAAGACCTTCTGAGTTCCATGGTTCAGCACGTTCATCCACACAAGCCATAAGACGATATTTATTATCAGTGATATATATTTTTCCTAAGTGATTGATTGTTTCTTCTCTTTGCTTATCTGTAATTTCACCTACTAGAATAGAGTGGCATCCAGTTATGTATAAATCCTCTGTGAGGTCAGGATAGGATTCAGAAGAACATTTATATAATCGGTTTTCAATGCGGGCGGCTGTGCCAGGGTTATGAATATCTCCTTTTCCAATAAGCTCTACTTTTTTATAACCATCACGTCTAGTTTTTACTAGGTCACCTTTTTGTAATGTTTCTATAGGAACGTATTCTTCTTTTCCATAAATTAATGTAAGAACTTTGGTTCCTTCTAAGAAACAAGGTGCTGATGGATATAAATTAAATTGGTATGCGTTTGAGACAAGTGGATACAAATCAGTACCATTGCTATAAACTCCTGTAGGAACAGAACTATTATTAACATAACTATAACCAGTATTGTCATGGAAACTTGCTATTCGCCATAATGTATTTTGAATTTGTCCAATATTTCCATAATAAATATCAGCCCCTATAGTGAAACCACTTGCAGAACCAATACTATTAACTTGATTAATCGCATCATTGTAATTGTTATAATACAATAAAGGAGTATAAGTACCTACTTGTAAAGCAAATTCATTCATAGGTCCCAATAAAAGACGTGGTTCGGAACCAGTGTTTTGGGTCATATGTCTAAGTCCTTCATTAAATACAAAACCCGTGTTTGCACTAATAGGGTAAGATGCATTATCTATAATAAACTCGCCATTACTATCATTCAAATATGCTAAATAGGTGTTTTCAAATTTATTGGTTCCAACATCTATGTGTGGTAAAGTGTCCCCTTTAATCCAACGCATAGGGATTTCAGATACATTAGAAAGGTCTAAACCGAATTGACCGAATATAGAATTACGAATAGTTTCTGTTACAGGGATAGTAAAATATACAACATTAGAATTGTTTAATTTGGATTTGGCATCCATAACAGTTTGGCTTTGAGTTAAATACTCAAGCTCTTCACTAGAAAAAATATTGGACAGGTGGGTTGTCATTTTATATATTATGTTGATATAAAATTACGGTAGGTTAAAAGTAAACATAATGTTTAGTGTTACTTTCCGCGTTCTCAAAGTTGAAATATGTAAAACTATGCATGCATATTTTTTTGTCTCTGTAATATAAAAGATTATATGACAGAAGATATTCAGAAAGATTTTGGAATAACTATAAACGGTTATCCGTTTATAAAAAAATTTTCTGGAAAGCCAGAATATTCATCAGATAACTTTATAGAAAAATTTTTGTTAAATACTAGACATTGTGATAGTGTATTTAGGTTTAAATTAGATATTACTAATATGAACGTTACATTAATTAGTAATGATCTTCAAAGAAAATCAATAGAAGAAATTAATTATGTTTTAAATCCGGACCCTAAGAATAAAGATTTTTTTAAAGAATATCTTCTTGGTTATTTATCTTATCAATTAACTAATAGTGGAGTATTAGAGTCATTAAAAGACGTTCCTCTTACGAATTTGCCAAATAAAGTAATTATAATAAAACTTACTGGTGCAAAATCATCAAGACCAAACTATACTTTCCATCATGATAGAGATGCCTTATTTACAATATTACAGTATTTTAAAAAAGGTAAAGGTAATCCATTTGTTTTTGGAACAGAATTATTAATTGGACATGAAAGCACTCAAGAAAAACCCCACACACTTATGGAAGAAGGAACAAAAACTTACAACACTGCAGTTGTAGGAAGTAATCTAGCCGATGCCCGTAATACGACGAAAGTAGTTAATGATGATTTAAATACTCCTGTTGTGTTAAGAGGATTGTATAAACAAGGGGATACATTAATGTTTGCGAACACACTTATTAAACATGCCGTTATTACTCCATTGGAAGTAATAGATTCCGATAAAAAAACTATGACAATTGATATAGAAACGCCCAAAACAACCGTTATTCAAACCGTTGTAAAAGTTTGCCAACATAGAATAAAAACAGAAACAACACATATGAAAGACAGACAACTAATAGGTATAGGAGTATCAATAGAAAATGAGGAGTCCATTCCAAAAGATAAAGAATCAGGTTTTGAATACATCGAGATTGGAACATTAAATACGGATGAACATACTCTGGTAAATACAGTAGATTTTAATGCAGGCAAATATAGTGATTTTATTAAAACACTAAACAAAAATGAACAAACATGCGCAGTAATAGAAAACGTTTTTCTTCACAGTAGAGGTGGTAAAAATAAAAGACAAATGAAAGGGAAAAGTAAAAGTCGAATGAAAAGTAAAATTAAAAGTAAAATTAAAAGTAAAATTAAAAATAAAAGGACAAGAAAAAAGTGTAAAAATATCTGATTGTATAAATTTATAAGTAAACAATATCACCTAAGCCTAATCCTTTTTAACGGGTTTACTGAATGAGCTGATAAAAGCCGTCTGATCTTCGCCTTCGCACCGAATGCTGCAGTAATACTGCAATTGCCCACCAAGATACTGCTGACAGCAGTCATAACTTTTATTGGCGCAATCTTTTTTTGATACTTCAGTCTCCCCACAGTTTGAGCAGGTAGTGTAATCCTCCTCGGCACACGCTTTGCTACAGAACTGATATATGTAGCTCCCTATGCTTTTTTCATGAAGTTGTGACACAGGGGTTGAGCAGGAATGGCACGAAATTTGTTCCGGTAAATAAATATAATTCGGCAATTCCGCCATACCATCGTCTCGCTCGTTCTGCCACTCGTTTAATTGTCTGTGCAAACTAATCCCCTCATCTGAAGTTAGCGCAAAATGACATATCGGTGTACTTACTTCATCAACGCTACCCAAATGGTAATCGTACCTAACGATTGCCCAGTAGTATCCCTCGTTGTCGGATTCTTGGACTTCATCAAAACGCTCTTTTGACCGAGTTAACGCCCAATCCTGATTATCCTTGTTTTCATGTAAGTCGTAAATTTTTACTATGGTCTTTCCGTTGCGAAAGACTGAAATGTACGCATTTTCATAGAAGGGTGTTTCAAACAGGATATGATTAGTTTTTACAAGGTCATCTATAGCACGTTGTATTTTCTCTACTTTTTCGGTCAACTTTAGAAGAACACCAATTCGCATGTCCATGGCGACCTCATTGTTAACGCCAGCCGCCATAAAGATTGCCAATTTAAACGACTCCACGCCCTGCTTTGCTTTCATTAATTCTTCAATCATTCTTGATATTGGTCGTTTTGTGTGATTTACAGGTTATTGAAAAAAGGATTCAATTTTTTGGCGATTATTACACCTTTTCTCATTTTACAAGGAACGTTCGCAAATTTTTTATGTTCCTCTTCATACTAGAATTTAATTTATATTTGAATTATATATAATGTCTGAAAATATATCCGATTTATGTTATGAATTTATAGACGCTAACCTAAATTATTTTGATCTTGAAAAGCCTGAATTTAGCAAAGATCATAAAATAGCTATAGAAAAATTAGAAGAATACACGAATCAACAAACTTGTTCAAGCTCATATTTCCGATTAATGCTAGATATATATAAAAAATCACATTATATTGGTCCTAAAGAATTTATTCAATACTATACGAGCAGCGTAAACAAACTGCACAGTGATGAAAAAAATATAATTTTATTACTGCCGGGTTATAAGTTTAACCCAGGCGAACAAGTAGATTTTACAAAAAGCAATTACTACTTTACACTTTATTTTATGAAATTATATAGAGATGTAACAGGCGAAAAGATGAAAAATGTTTATCCAATGATTATCAAAGGCGGTAAACATGTATATATAAATGAATTAAATATTGATGGTATCATTGATAAATTAAAGGAAACAACTGGAAAAGAGAGTGCATTAGTTATTTGTGATGATTTTTCATATTCCGGAGAACAATTAAGTTATATTATAGGAGACGTAATTCCTGTTCGGCAAAAGGTTGATTTGTATTTAGTTATTTGTGGAATGACAAATACCGCAAAAATAAAATTAGCAGGCATAAAATCAAAATACAATTACGATAAACCGAAAGTAAATATAAATATTATTTTTCCAGACGAAGGTGGATATTTCCTTGATGAAAATGATTTTTCATCAGTTTTGAAAAATATAATGATTGAAAACAAAGTGTTAATGATGTCTCAAGATGAATACATTAAACAACACGATATGTTTCTTATTAGTAAACACGGTGATACTTTATATGTTAACAGACAATTTAACCATTTATATGGTAGGATTACTAATTCACTGACCTATCCATTTTTTAAATATCCTGACCATGTTTCAACACTTACAAAAATGTGTGTTGTTGCTGATTATTCAAAGGATTATGTATTTTTGTATAAAAATTTAAAACCTGAAATACAGAGAAAAATAGATTCGCGGGGTAATAGTAATTTTACTATTAATGATGATTTAATAGCCAAACCTCATTTAACGTTTTTCCTAGACAATTTTGGAAATAAAGCTGTTATGGCAGAATATCTAAAAGCCAATCCAGATTTCAATTTAATAGAAATTTGTGATGCAAATTTAAAACTAATTGACTTAGCTAATTGCGACATAGTAATTAATGAAAATGCTACAACTAGAAATTGCAACACACATTGTTGGAAACCATTCTATAAAATTATTATTGAAGAAGAGCCATTCAAAGAATTTAATTCAATAATTGATTCGTTGGTTAGTGAACCTAGAAGTGGCGGAAAAAAAAGTAAAAAAAGAAAATCTAAAAAAAGTAAAAAAAGAAGAAAGTATACAAAAAAATACAAAAAAATGTAATAAATATTTATTGTAAACCAATGTCTATCAAATTTTACCAAGAGCGCATTCATTGACGAAATATTTATTTTTGATTTTTATATAGAGACCTTTGGCAACGTTTCAAGATACTCGCGGTCTTCTGCTACAAGTTTTAGGTAGTCACAATGCGAAACAACAAAGTGCATTTTTTTGCCCTGTATCGTCAACTCATATTTATAATAAGTGCCCAACTCATGCTTCACAAAATAAAAGTCGTCGCGGCTCAGCTTGCCGAACCTTACAATCATGCGTCCTCCCTTAATGTATTTACTACTATTATTATAAGACTCGCAGTCAGCGAAGTCGTAGTAGTCCCACTTAGTACCGTCTTTTTTTCCAAGACATAACGCACTATGTAATTCTGGACCTTTTCCAGTAAACGTGGTCCGAGTAAAACCCGCCTTCTTATATAGTTCCTCAATTGTGACACGGTCTGGAACAGGAACCCATTCTGTTCTTTCAAGAATGTCTCCCATGTCTTCCATTTTGATTAGCTGGTGATGTGTTTTTGCGATTAGATGGTTTACCAAAAAAGGTTTCAATTTTTAGGTCCGATTATTTACACCATTCACATTTAAAACGCCCATTTTAGAGGACAAAAAATATGGCAGTTATACTATCAAAAATCTTTAAATAATTCTTGGTCACCAGCATAATCATCATATGTTCGCAATTTATTAATATCTCTACCAATATATGTTGGTTGAAATATTGGAGGTATATATGTTTGTTCTATAAGACCGGCCTTATTCATAGCAGTAGATAAAAAATAGGGATGTTCTAATAGAACTTCGGGTAGATTATTATGCCCCATTCTGGTTTCTTTGTTACCACTTAGTAATTGAGAAATTAAGTTTCTAGCATTTGATGTACCATCTGTTTTATTATCTATTTTTTTAGGTAAATCTATGCCGTTTTTACCACAATATATGATATTCGTAAATAATTGTGTAAACTCGGTATTTTTATTATAAAATGGTGTTCTGCGACAAATCAGTTCATATAATACTACACCGAATGCCCATATATCTACTTTGTTATCGTGTCCATTATTTAATATTATTTCGGGAGCTGCATATTCTGGTGTTCCACATAAAGTAGTACATTTATTATCGTTCGATGTTTTTTTAGATAGTCCAAAGTCTATAATTTTTGGATATCCATTTTCACTAATCATGATATTTTCTGGTTTTAGATCCCTATACGCAATGTTTTTGCTATGAATATAATTAATTCCCATAATAATACCCGCTCCATAAAATACACATTCCTCGTGTGATAATTTTTCACCATCATATATTGCTTGATATAAATCACCATTCTCTAAGGCCTCTGTAATAAACCATAATTCATTTTTTGTTTGACATGTCCCATATAATTTTACAATATAAGGGCTATTCATTTCCATAAGTATTTCTTTTTCTGACATAATACCCGCAACCTCAGTATTATTATTAATTTTATTTTTAATAATACTTTTTATAGCGTATAACTGCTTATCATAATAGGATAAGAACACTGTACCAAATGAACCAGAACCTAAGATTGAAATCTTTTCAAATTTATTTACATCAAAATTATATTCTGCAGTTTTAAAATATTCCTCAGCACTTTCATTACTACTAAATGAACTGGGGTTTGATGTTAATGCCAATGTACTAACATCATCATCTTCATTATCAGTAAATGCTGTATTACATTTATTAATTTTGCTTTCAATATCATACAGCTCTTCATTTACAGGCAAAACTTTATTTATAGAGGTCGCAACAAACAATTTAATAAAATTAGATACAAAATCTGTATTTTTAGTAAATTTAGATTCGATATCGCCATAGACAGTCATATATATATTATTAAAATAGTTTTTAATATATTTATAATTATATTTTTTGTCCTCTAAAATCGGCGTTTTAAATGTCCAAAGGTGTAATAAAAAATACGTTTTGTTTTTCTAATTCTATTTTTTAATTTGTATTTATCTTTGTTGCGTCGCATTGTTTTATGCTTCCCTCCATCTTGTTTGACTATTGCTTTTTTTGTACACTTTAATTCACCTTCATCATTAAGTATTTTATCAAATACTGTTTTTGCGTTTTCTATATTAGTCTCGTTTAAATCAACGGTTACCATAAGATTCCCGTGTTTCTCTGCATATTTGCTAAATTCCTCATATGTAGAAAATTCTACCTTACCACCCGCATCTTCCGCATTAAAATATTTTACCATTAAATACGCAGAAATTGGATTACCTGCTTCCGACCTTATGTACTTAGCGTCTTTGTGTATATCTTTACCTATAATAATAATTACGGCTCTTAATAGTTTATTTAATTTATCACCTTTATGTCCTCGTTTTGTACGAGAAAAAATCTCAATTGCACCATTGTAATAATCTATAATCATTGAAGACACGCATATATTATTACTAAATACACACATCACCAGGTTTTTGGGATACACTCTATGATGTGCACTTACCTTTGCCGTTTTATCTATTTTATAAAAATAGTTTATGTCAATTTTGTATTCGCATCCTTTTTTATTATTAAATTCTTCAAGGCGTTCGTTTATGTTATTAATTGCATTTTTTGCATTGACCAAATCAATTTCTTCTTCTTCTGGGATATTCATATTGTTTTTATACTATAAAGAGTTATAAAAATAAATACATTACTTTCTTGATTATGTTTTTTTTAAAGTTCGTCTCTTCTTTCTTCTCAACTTGTATGAACGAATTCTGCCTCCAACCCTTTTGATTGTATTAAAAGGATAAATTTTTGTTAAAACTGAATAATAGTTTTCCCAATTATGCATTGCAGAACAAATAAAATTATTACGAGCAATAATTGTGTAATCATTAATATTATCAATTAAAATACCATTATTATTATCGTCTTCAGTAAAATATGTTAACGGATTATAATTAAACTCATTCATTCCTTTAACAACAAAACAATCAATAAATGCTTTTTTATTATTGTCATTATTGTCTTCTATTTGGCAAAATACAAATATTTTTACATTAGGTAAATTAGAAAAAAACGAATCGTTTGAATATTTGAAAGGAGCTGAACCAATAATTATAATTTTGGAATTAAAAAAATCCTCATTTGTTTTTTGAATCATCATACCAGTATACAGAGAAAGAACACATCCCATTGAGTGTCCACATATAATTACCTTTTGTTTAGAAGATAATACTTCTTGTAATATTTTACTAATTAGTTTTTGTAGAAATGATTTAAGTTCAGTATTTTGAAATTCATCGTTTGTAAACACCGTTCCAGTAGGAAATAATATATAAATGTTACTAGTTGATAGTGATAAAAAAATATAATAATAAATTTCGGTACCGTTAATAATTCCATCAAACTTTACTGTAGACATTAATCTGTATGAATTTCCGTTTTTACCATAAACAATCGGTGATTTTTCTGTTGATTCAAAACGTTTTATACGTGTTTTAGTTACACATGTTTTTATGTTGGTGCTTGAGCTATAATAAATTTGACAATTATTGTTGTTTCTTGATTCGCAATCTTTATCAATTTCTTCTTCCGAGCATTTATCCTTTTTATCTGGCAACAAAGGTGCTAAATACTTTTGTTTAAATTTTTTAGTTACAATATTTTCTAACGCCAACCATTCTCTTATATTAGAATCCATTATATAAACTTAATACATAATAATTAAAAATTGTTAGTTAGTTAGTTTGCCGATATCTAATACATTTGTAATTTTTATCCTGTATACAACATACTTGCATTAGTTATTTCTATATATTTGGAGGGTCTCTGGCAATCAATCTCGCATAAATATATTTTTTCTGCGCTTGACTTGTATAAAGAATAACTACTATATCCATCACCACCGAATATTTCGTAACCGGGACTCTTACTAGCACGCATTTTATTATATACCTCTTTTCCATCTATTAAATCGGCAATAGATATATAAAATTCACCTACCGTTTCCACAGGTTTTGTTTTATTAATAAACTCGTCCATTTTTGCGCTAATATCCGACATTTTGCTCAAGTTCTTTAAAGTTATTGCGTATAATAGTAATCAATTTTTTATAAAACGTTTACATTTCACCGACTTGGAAGTTTCTCACGAACGATTGCTTGGATGGCGCTTTCGCCATCTCCATCGCCCCTTCGCGAAATCCAGATTCCTGATAATATAGGCGCTCCCAAAGGACGCCAACCTTCTTGTAATTTAATATTAACATCGCTTGTAAATTTTTCCATGTTGTTTTTTATACTTAAATCCCAATCCCACGAATTAAAATCCTTGGTGACGTTCACCACAATAGACCCGCTGCTATTTATCTTATAGAAACGCCATTTAGTAGAAACTAAATTATATTCTAAAATTTTAGTTCCAGTGGATTCAATGTCCGACATTTTGATTCGTTTCTTTACAGTTATTGAAGTTAAAAAGAAATCAATTTTCTTCATCGGTTATAAACTTTTCTTTCATTGGGTACTTTAGAAAATTTATTTTAGAAAATTTACTCTAGAAAATTTATATATATATATTATAATATTATGCCGTGCAACAAGATAAACGTTCCTGATTGCGATAATATTAGTACTGATAAAATAAACAAGATTAATGTGTTAATAAAAAATGTTTTAGATGCGCCAGAAAAAAAGCCAGAAGTAACGCCAGAAGTAACGCCAGAAGAAAATGTAAACGTTGATAAACAAGAACCTTCTCAAAATGAAGCAATGTTGGGGGAGGATGAAGAAGATGGTCTTTCCGAATATCAAAAAGAAGTTAACAGGAGATATCGCCGCATCGTGAAGCGCGAACAGAACCAGAAGCAATGGGACAAACGCGATTTAATAGGAAAATTAAAAGGAATGTGGAGGGGCGAAAACAAGCCTGTTAGTGGAGAATTGAAAAAAAATCTGTTTTGGAAGAGTAGTTCCAATGGTGGAAAAAGCAAACGCATTCGCAGAAAACGCTCAAAGAAGACAAGAAAAGGTCGTTCAAGAAAACATAAAAAATAAAATAAATAAATATATATTTGAATCTGTATTTATTTATTATCAATCTGTAAAATCCAACGCCTCTCTTTCGTGTTCAAAAAGCCCGTCCATAAATAATTTGTTCAAATACAGAGGATTTCCATCCTTTCTGGCCCATTCATACCATGGTTCTGTCGCTGCGCTAATAAACTTTGTCTTCTTTTCAAATATTTGTCCATTTACTTTTATAACAACTAACAAAATAGTGCCACTGGGAATGTTTGTTTGTGTAAGGTCAAATTCTGGATTATAAAGAACCTCGCAACATGCGGCACTAAAACCTTCTTCCTTCCCATTGTAACAAGACTCACAATTTAAATATTTTGTCACTGGTCCTATGTACGTGACCAATGGATTTTTGCTTTTGATGATGTGATGTATTCTTGCGTAATTAGCTGACACGGGTTTGTCCGTCAATATTACCGTGTTTTCTGTCCAAGTATCATTGAATCTTTTTTCTTTTGGTGCTTCCTTTAACTTGCCCATTACTTGCCATAGTCTTTCCATCATCTTGATAAATATCGTTGTTCTGTGTTCCTTTTTTACTTATTGATGGTTATTAAAAAAAAGGAATCAATTTTCTCTATTTTTGTAATTAATATGTTAAAAAATAGATTAGTAAGGCAATTACCATTACTAATCTAAGTTTTTCATTTTTTTACTATTTCTACATAACAAAACTACTCCTCTTTAATACCAAAGAACTCCATTGCCAAATGGTCGTCGCTGGGTGCTTTTCCATTGGCGATGTCAAACACATAGTCAAGGTCACTGGCGAAAAGGTTATTGGCGCACGCAAGAAACTTGGCTAGGCGCTCGGCCTTGGTTGGTAGAGATACTGAAGATGGAATTGGTTTATCGTTTGTCTCAGAATTATCCTTTACCTCAGGTTTATCATTTGACTCAGGTTCATCCTTAACCTCATCAATTTCTCCATTATCATCCATAATCTCACGGAGAGATGGAGGGATACCGTACGCTGATTTTGACATAGTGTCTTAATATTGTTCGTCTTCTGTAATGTAATCTATAGTCCGTTAAAAAGTTTTCAATTTTTCAAGCGTTACAATAGTTTGTTAAAAAATTTAGGATTTGATTAAAAATATTATTATTAATATATAGTTAAAAATAAGATGGAAAGATTCGTTCCCCCCAACCCCAATGAATATATGTACGACACTCAAGATTGGAATAGTTGGACAACACTGTCTGATGATGACTCATCTGGTTATGACCCTGTTCTAGTATCTGGTTTCAGCATCCACCAATATACTACTACAGATAGCGATCCTACCGAAAAATTCAATAAGAACTACGATTACGACTACCGTGAAATAAATGGAATATATAAACCAATGACAAAACCAGGGAACGGAGATAAAGAAATAATTTATGTTAAAGATGATAAAAAATCTTACATACGACAGACGTTAATTAATTTAAGTAAACGCAATAAGATTACTAACCTCCCGGAGGAGTCGGGGTACCCACAACATTCCGTCTGGGCAATTTATAATACTTTGTCTAGTGAAAAGAAAAAGTATAAAATAATTGCCTACTTTTATCCCACCGCCTCAACAACAATTCAAGAGCCTCTTATAGATTCCTGGGTCTTAATATTACGTTGTAATGACCGTGCGACCCACCGTGCTGAACGTTGGGACACTAGGAAAGTACCAAAGGTTAATGCAATATCTTACCCTGCTAATATTATTGAAACAAAAGAAAAAGTTATTGAATCAAAAAAATGGAGAGCAGAACATCCTATCCTAACAGCTTTTGGCCGTGTGCCAGAAGAATACAGAGACAAAGGTGGTCGCAAAACAAAGCAAAGTACTAAAAAAAATAAAAGAAAAACAAGGAAAACTAAAAAAAACAAAATAACCAAATAATTGTACACTGCGATGAACGTATTCACTATGATAGTTTATTGTATAATTAAATTCACGTAAACTGGGTTTTATCATATTTAGAACGAATGTTCTCTAATTGTTTCTGCTTTTCTTCTGCCCATTTTTTATTATCTAGGTTTTTGTCTGGGTGATACTTTCTAGACATCATACGAAACGTTTTGCCATTATCATTTTTATTTTCAACTAATAATGATAAATATTCTTTTTCCAAAGGGTCTTTGCAATATGCGATTGTCCTTTCACATTCCTTTTCTCGTTCCTTTTCCCGTTCCTTTTCTCGTTCCTTTTCCCGTTCCTTTGCTTTAGCCTCTTCATCTTCCTTTCTCTTCCTTTCCTTAGCTTCGTGCTCTAATTTTTTCTTCTGGTTTTTTTTATGACGTTCGCACTGGCGCTGCTTCATAACATCTCTTTCCCTCTGTAACATATCATATTTTCGTTGTTCTTGCTCTTTCTCTTCTTCTGTCCTATAGGATGGGTCAAGAATGCGTCTATAATAAGCCTCTTTCTTTATTTTTTCATCTTCTTCTTGGCTTATGTTATGCCGTCCTTTTAATACGTCAATTTCCTTCAGCTTTTTTAAGGCTTTGCGAATGTTTGTGTCTGAAGACGTAGATGAAGACATCTTATTATTGCAGGTTAAATTTATAATATGTGTGCTGTTGCAATTCAATTTTTCTCAAATAAAAGTTGAAGCAAAAAGTAAAAAATTTTATTAATTAATTAATTAATATGGTAAAAAAAGTATAAACATAGTAAACTATTTATGTAAATGGCTACTATTTCAAATGTTTTTAATTTAATAGATGCTAGTACAAACCGAATAGAATCTTCAAAATCAATTGAAACGAAATATAATGAGATGAAAACCCTGGATAATGCCCTTTTACAAAGGTACGAGGCAAAATTGTACGGTTCTGACCGTGACACATATGATATTATTAATGATTTCTTAGAAGATAACCAAAGTGAGCGGGCATTTTATATTATTGATTTGGGAGAAATAGTAAATTCATATTCTACATGGATGAGACTATTACCTAACGTGCATCCGTATTATGCAGTGAAATGCAATCCTAATCCTGTAATATTAGATGCACTAGCATCATTGGGTGCGAATTTTGATTGTGCATCAGAAACAGAGATGAAAACTATTATAGAGATTACGAAAGACCCTACTCGTATTATTTTTGCTAATCCCTGTAAAATGACGTCTCAAATTAGGTATGCGAGAGCAAATGATGTAGATTTAATGACGTTTGATTGTGAAGAGGAACTATATAAAATAAAATTATATCATCCCTATGCAAAATTAATTCTCAGATTAGCTGTAGATGATAGTAAAAGCCTATGTAAATTTAATAAAAAATTTGGTTGTAAATTAGACCAGGTATTAGAGTTGCTTACTATCGCAAAAACATTGAAATTAGCGGTTGTTGGATTTAGTTTTCATGTAGGAAGTGGGTGTAGTTCTAGTGATAATTTTTATGGAGCGATTAAGGATTGTAGAGAAGCAGTAGATATTGCAAAGACGATTGGTATAGAAGTATCTATTATAGATATTGGTGGTGGGTTCCCAGGTGTGGACCGCAAAATAACCTTTGAAGAGATAGCAAAACGGGTGAATGATGGAATTCATGATTTTTTCTCTATGGAAGTTGAATCAGGTACAGTTAAATTTATTTCAGAACCTGGTCGTTATTTTGCTGAGAAAACACACACACTTGTATTGAATGTTATTGGGAAAAAGATTATAACAGATGATAATGGTGAGAAAATGATTGTATATTATTTAAATGATGGTATTTATGGTAGTTTTAATTGTATTTATTTTGACCATAATGTACCTACTATTCTACCATTTAATGAACGTGACGGTAAGCTTTTTAAGAGCCGTCTATTTGGACCTACATGTGATAGTATAGATTTAATTGCTGATGAGATCATGTTGCCAGAGTTGGCAATAAGTGAAATAGTTTACGTTGAAAATTTTGGGTCATATACTGTAGCTGCGTCTTCTAATTTTAATGGTTTTAAAACTACAGTATGTAAATATATATTTAGGTCCTAGTCAGGGCACTCATAAAAAATTGAAAACTTTTTAGGTTTAGGACAAAAAAATATCATCCTAATGTATAGTCGTTTATGCCCAAATCGTCCAGAAGAACAATGAAGAGAAGTAGCTCAGGATCAGACAGTGACTGGTCTGGCTCGTCTAAGTCGTCTAGGTCATCTAGCTCATCAAGACGTAGACGGGCCACCGGTGCCCGTTCCAAAAGATCTACCGCAGCAAGAACTGATGAGGTCTTCCCTCCCAAGCCCCGTATTGGACACCCTAACCAGCTTCCTAAGCCTGAGTTAAGAGCCAAATTGATGGCTCCCGTCTTGTCTAGAGTTGGAACTACTATTTCCAGTATTTCGGAAGTTACACCTGAAACACGTTATTTAGTAATGGCAACCAATCGCAAGAATCAACCTGTTGCTTATTGCTTGAAAGCAACAGGTACTGTAGGCAACAAGGGAAAGTTTTATATGCGTGATTTTAGAAGCGCTGGTTTCGGTGTAGGAGCCGGAGAATTAATAGCAAGTACTGCTCATATTTACAAGATAACCCCCGAACTAAAGTCAAGCTTAGAAGCCGAAGGCATGTGGTTCAACGAAAACGAGTACAGTCGCTAAAAATTTGGTATACCTGCTAACACTGTAACATTCTCAGGAAGTTCTGATGCATTTATATATTTCATTACATCTTCTGCTAAATAAAGAGTCATTTGTATATTTTTATTTTCTATTGTGCATTGTTTTGTCCAGCGGTCTAGTTTCAATACATCATTTATACCAATAATTCTACCAATAGTGCCACAATGTTTATCAGGTCTTTTTCCGGGTTTTCCATTCGTATGTTTAATACGCCATTCACAAGAAAGAGCATTTTTATGGTCGGGGAAACCAGTAAGTAAAGCATATATTTCCCATCCACCACCACGACCATGGGTGTATCTGGCGCCACCGCAGATCTCTTCATTATGTTGTCTTAAGCGGCGTTTTGGGTTATTTGTAGAGCCATTATAAGATAAATGTGCATATTTAGGATTACGATTACGAAGGATGTAACAATACCATGGTCCACGACCATCATCTACAGGTTCTACTGTTATTGATAGATTGACAACCGATTCTATTGATTCTTCAACAACAATATTTTCCATAGTATCAAATATAATAATAAATTTATTGCTGTATAATAAATTTATTAGACATATGTTGGCAAAGCATCAATATCCATAACTTCTTCACCTACTTTCTTAGATAAGAACTGACTAAAGAAAGAGAATCCCAACTGCTCTTGTGGAGTATGCTTATGAACAGTGCGTGCAATCATCTTATATAATTTAAAATTAGGATAACGCTCTTCACCATTGCGTTTATATAAAATGTTCTTATCATTATCATCTAAACACCATCTATGGATCGTTTTTTGTAATTCATCAAAATTCTCAGGATGCTTATCATCGTCAATAATAAAATCATAAATAGAACATCCTAATCTAGATAAATCAAAACTATAATTAGGGTCAATACGTGGTTTCTTGTCATTCATAAAAGGCTCACAATTATATTGTGTTGCACCATCTCCACCAGGGGCAAAACTGTCACTGAAAAATAACTGTCCTTTGAATTTATAAGCGCTACGACCGAAATCTATGATTTTAAATATTTTACCATAGGTGGGAACACGGTATGTTTTTTTATCATATCGGTAATATAAATATTTTTTCTCTGTATTCACGTACATAATGTTGTTTGTGTGAAGATCATTATGTGTGAAATTGAAGGCTTTTTGGTATGCAATTAAAGACATTATTACTTGCATTAATGCAGCAGCACCCGTATCCTGATTTAATTTATCTTTAACAAATAACTCGTCCATAGTACCATCACATTTCTCCAAACAGATGAGTTGAACCGGAAAATTATTTATAAAAGCATATTCGGATTGTTCTTCATCATCGTCATCGTAGTTATCTGAACCATCAGAATCACTTCCCCAATTACTATCACTATTTTCATCTGAACCATATTCATTGCTATTGTCAGATTCTTGGTCATCATCTACACTATAATTGGTTTCGCTATTATTTGAACTATCTGATGACCCACTAGACGTAGAATTATTTTCTTTCTCATAAACCAATTCATTAGAATCCGGTTGTTCACCAGGTTCAGTAGAATTAATAACATCTAGGTCTTCCACACTAATATCGTCTGAAGCGTCATCTATTTGCAACTTTTTTTTATTTCTGCGAGAGCCAAAATTAGCAAACTCATTTGGTGTATCAACTGAAACTGTAAATAGTTTATTCATATTCTCTGTGAAATAATCCGATGAATTCAAATATTCCAAATCATCAGATATATTTGCTTTAAATTTTTCCTGGACACCTAAAAATGAGCCATAATAATCTACTCCGTGTACAAAATCATGTTTATGCATTAATTTAGATGCCAAAAAACTAAAGAAATTATCAGTGTAAGATGTGTTATTGTAATATGAAATTTTATGAAGAGGAACCTCATCGGAAAATGGATTGGGTAAAATATTCATTTTATCCATATCATCTTTGTATTTTCCAGTCATGTATCTTATGGGGTCAACAAGAGGCGAGTGTTTAATGAATACTGGCTTTTCTAATGTTTCTTGAGTGTCACAATGAATAACTTTATTCATATTTACAAAGTGGTATTCATGATTCAATGCGATTTTGTTATAACTTTTTTCAGTTAAATCAAAGAAAAGAGAATAGACAGGATTATAATTCTGAAATTTGTTTAGTTGGAATGGATTATAATTATACTCTAAATCTTCTGGGTTGTATTCATAATCTTTCTCTAAAGAACCTAAATTAATGGGCTTTTGTTTTACATAATGAATGTTGAATTTAGTATCATCTAAATTGCTCATTTTTGTATAAGTGGTTTATATATTTTAAATTTTCCTTTCTAAACTTATTAGGGCTATTGAGTATTTTTTTAATACTTAATAAATATTAGTTTAGAGTGATTAATTATAATATATCAATATTCATATATTGATTGATAATGACATTGGAATTAAAAAAGTTTGATATGAGAGCAATTACATTTAAGCCAGATGAAAACAAAGGACCTGTTATTGTTATGATTGGTCGTCGTGATACGGGTAAGTCATATTTAGTAAGAGATTTATTGTTTTATCATCAAGATGTTCCTATCGGAACAGTTATTTCAGGAACAGAAGCAGGTAATGGATTTTATGCTGCTCACGTCCCTAAATTATTTATTCATGAAGAATATAATAGTATATTGATTGAGAATGTATTGCGACGCCAAAAGATGGTTTTAAAACAGGTAAACAAAGAGATAGAAATATACAAGAAAACTACTATTGACCCACGTACATTTGTTATTTTAGATGATTGTCTCTATGACCAGTCTTGGACAAAGGATAAGCTTATGCGTCTTTTATTCATGAACGGCAGACATTGGAAGATTATGTTGATAATTACTATGCAATATCCACTTGGAATTCCACCAAATCTTCGCACCAACATTGATTACGTTTTTATTTTAAGAGAGCCAACGCTAGGAAATCGTAAAAGAATATGGGAGAACTATGCGAGTATGTTTCCCACATTAGAATCTTTCTGTGCAGTCATGGACCAGACCACCGAAAATTATGAATGTTTGGTTATTAATAATAATGCTAAGTCTAATAAATTAAACGACCAGATTTTCTGGTATAAAGCCCAAGACCATCCTGATTTCAAGTTGGGGTCTAAAGAATTCTGGGAAATATCTAAGAGCATGGGTTCAGATGATGAAGATGATGCTTATGACCCTAATAAATCTAAGAAGACGAAGGGACAGCAGATTAATGTTAAGAAGACGAAATGGTAAAGGGAACCGTAGGTTCCCTTTTGAACCCTCCCTTATTTTATTAATTTACAGGGAGTGTGTCGCAACAATAGTGAAAATAAATTAAAAGACATTCAAAGAGAGAGTTATATTTATCAAAAATTAAAATGTCGTTTTATAAGATTTCAGCCATATGATAAAAATTTTAATTTATTTGAATTATTAAATGAAATATATATTCATTTGGCACTTTCTCATAGATATGAACGTAATAATGAGTATAAGTATTAAAACTAAAACCGTATTTAATAATGATTATTACTACTGTTGCGTAAAATAACATATTCCCTAACTTTTGATAATGAACATGTTGTTCGTAATCAAAATTTTTATTTCTTCAAGTTTTTACACCATTCTGTTAGATATTTATTACTTTCATCCTGATGACTTTAATTTTTCACGATCTTCCTGTTAATCGTGTTCAAATTTATTTACAACGGTACAAAGTTACAAAGTTACAAAGTTACAAAGTTAATCGTCATTATCACTTTCATCATCATCATCATCGTCTTCACTACCTTCATCATTGCTTTCACTATTATCGCTAACTTCCCCCTCTTCGGAAGGGTCTCTATCATTAACCTGCATTATAATAGAAGTTTCTCTTGATATGGATTGTCTAATTATCCTATCAACTAGATCACTATTATCCCTTTCAGTAAAATCTATATGAGATCGTTGATAACTAATACAACGATTGATTCTCTGAAATTTTATATGATCATCAAGAAAATACATCTCATTTGGTTTTCCCTTTACTATTCTAAAGCATTTCTTACCAAACCGTGGATTGTACATTGCAAACCTACGCAATAATATTTTCAATTCATATTCCGAATTATCACGTTCAGCTAAATCTAAACTATAAATTTGCGAATAATATAACGCCAAATATGGTCTCATTATTTCAACGAATCTAGATGCAGGAAAATCTTTATCAATTTGTAGACGCCTTGTTTGTTTATGCAATCTTAACATATCAATTGCTTCTAGATACAAATCACCAATTGGTGCGTTTTTAACATAATGATCAAGGTGTTTTTTACGGATAATAACTTCATTTTCGCGTTTAAAATTGTTTAAACTAAAATCGCATAAAAAGTAATTATGAAACAAATTAGACAACACAAAATTACCCTGTTTCATAAAGAAATAAATATGATATAATGTTGCCTTATCAAATGGCAAATTATTATAAGGGTTCTTAGGTGCTAATGGGTGCGCAAACATATAAGGTGAATTGCTTAACGCACCTTCTATAATAGTGCGCATATCAGATACAGTAAATAGATACTTATTGTTGTTCTGAAAAATAGTAACAACATTATGCTGTGATTCGCTAATAGGAGTTAATATCAAATCGTTTTGAATGCGACAAGAAGCTTTTCTCCATTTATATCTATAAACTGCTCTACTCAATGCCCAATAATGTCGCTGTATTTTGCAAAACCTACTAATAAATTCATCTCGTTGGTTAGTAGTCATAAAGTTATTATCTATTGTTTTCTTAAAATATGAAAATTTTGATTGTATAGAATAATCAATAGGACCAACAGCAAACATGAATAAGAAAATTTTCATTAATCTGTTTGTCATATCACTTTCAAATGGTATTGTGAGATTTGGAACATATTCATGATTATGTGCTTTACTACAAAAATCAAACTTCATATTCTTTGAATTGATATTTGTAGAGAAATTGTATAACTCATCAGTTTCACTAGTAGTCTTATGTGCTATTTGAGAGAAGGTGTGCATCGTAACCTAAATATATAAACAGTAATAGGTTTATATCTTTTTTAATAATACTTAGAGACCATTATAACATTAGACATTGTTTTCACCGAGTGCTTCTCTTGCCTTCTTAGCAAGCAACTCATTATGGAGTTTTGTAGACTCAACATCGGCAACTTCACGCTCATCAAAATTGACGGTTTCTTTTACACCAATCAGATTACCATCATCATCAATAGTTTGGGTCAATACATTTCCACTCTTCTTAGCAAGCTTAATATTTTCCTCAATTGCCTTGCGCTTAGTCTCCATAACACGCTTATCAAACTCCTCTTTAGCTAGAGTCTCATTCTTAATCTTCTCATTATGAAGTTGATTCAACTCCTCCTCCAAGAACTCTACCTTACCAGTCTTGTAAGCATCTGGGTCCCAAGGAATCCAAATACCAACTGGACCAACAAAGATATCATGATTTGGGTCGTGCTTGCGCAATGACTTGCACTTGTTCTCTGCCTCTTCTTGTGTTGAGAAAACACCACGTACCTTTAGGCCACGCACGTTTGTCTGGAAAGCGTGTTCACGATTAAACTGCTCATTGAACTTCTCCTCGTGCTTGTCTACAAAATTCTTGTAGTCGTCCTCTACACCAACACTCTTTATTTTGTCACCCTCTTCCTTAATAAAGTCGTTAAAATCAGTAATTACATCATCTACTTTTAAATTGTATTTAAAAGAGAGAAATTGTATAAAATCTTGGTATCTTTCCATAGATTTAGCAAAATCCCAGTTTTTAACGAAGGAGTTGAATAACAATACTTCCCGCTTTTTAAGAATCTTCTCAGGAGATACGAATGACATGCAACAGAACTTTTGTCCAGCAATTGGTTGGTCTTCATCACACAAATCAACATATTTAGGATTTTTTTGACCATCTGGCAAAGTCTTCTTTTCAAATGCCGACATCTTTAGCAATATATAGGATTTTTATGAGAAATCTGTTTAAGTGTTTTGTTAACATATAATATTATTTATTTTAGGAATAATTAATACTAAAAATTATTTTGTTTGATTATAATATATAACCAGAATGAGTGGTATGTTTGATTTCAACGAGCTTGTTAAACGTGCTATTAAGTACTTAATCGAAGGTTTAGCCGTTGCGGTTGTAGCCTTATTGATCCCCAAGAAACCCCTCAACGTTGAGGAAATTGTCATCATTGCCTTAACTGCCGCCGCTGTATTCAGCATCCTTGATGTGTTCATCCCTGCTGCTGGTGCTACAGTCCGTGGTGGTGCAGGATTTGGTGCTGGTGTAAATTTAATCGGTGGGCTTAAAATGGCTATGTAAATGCAGCCAATCAAATACTAATATAAATTTTATCTATTACTGATAAAATTTATTGTTGCAATTCAATAGGATTTTCAATGTCTGTTTTCATAATCTTATCCTTACGTTTCAAATAAGCACGATGGCGATATTCCTTAAGCTTATCTGGGTTCTCTGTTTTTAGACGGTTCAAATATTGTTTAGCGTTTTCCTTGACCTTGTCTTTGTTTTGTTCGTAATACCTTTTATGACGGTCATTATTAGTATACTTTTCTAATTGTTTCCTGAGATTATCTACGATTTCTGTCAATACTGAATTTTCCTGTCTAAGTTTGTTTATGGTGGCATCTTTTTGCAGTAATTGAGCGTCTCTAATGTCCATGGTATAATTGATATGCCTAAATTATTTTTAGAGATTTAACGTAACTTTATTTATAAAATAATATTTACAAATAAAATGGGTCTAGACGCTCGGAAAATACTCCCAGTCTAAATCATTACAAACTTTTTTCCATATCATGTCTTGTTCTAATTGTTTTTCACGGTCCTTCATCATAGGAATATATGGCAAATATTGCGTTTGATCCAATAAAACACATAATTGATGTAATGTATACGTGTAATTAAAGAAATTCGTGCGATTCGCTGGACAATGAACAGCCCATGGTTTTTGAATCTCAATAAATAAAACACACAGAGTCTCATGCAATTCTTCATTCATAATAGGTGGTTTAATACCAAACAATGAATTAATATATTGAATATGTTCAAAATATTTATTAAAACCCAATTTACGTAGGATATCTCTCATTTTATCATAATTAATAAGAGACATGTCTTTGATGCGTTCCTTTTTAATTCTTGCCTTAATTGCGTTAATAACCTCTTCAGGAATTTGTGTTGTTTCCTTAGCCTGAAATTGTGATAAAATCTCTTTAAAATGATTCAATCTAATATAAGCAGTATAAGAAACCTCATTCGGTGGCTCCTTGTTTGTGGGTTTAGAACTATCTACAATATATGTAATAAATTTACCACAACCCTGATTATTACAAATCAATATTCCCTCTTCATCTTGAGGTATCATCTCACCAATATTACATATTTCACACAAATCGGATGTGATAATAAAATTCTGAATGTTGGGTAATTCACTGCCTACATTTCTCCAATAGTTTTGATAGGCTTTCTTAGATTGTGCATATTTATCACTTTGTGGATTGGCAGCTTCATTGGTAACCGATTTAATCTTAAAAAATGAGTTCACCGCATTAGAATTCTGTGTAGTTAATGTACCGCTAGATATCTGCTGCTTTTGTTCAAAATAATGAAAAATGTATTTAGAATTGTCTAATAAATAACGTTTCTTTTCACCCTTTAATAATTTAAGTTCTGATCGTAAAAACAGGATTTTATCGCGTATGTCCAAATATTGTTCTATCTGTCCCTCGTTTAGTTTTTTTGCTTGGTCTTTCAAGCTATTTATTTCATTATCAATCTCTGGTATGCGCCTGATTTCTACGTCGCGAAAATGTTCTAATAATTCGTTGTGTTTCTCATCTATTGTGTTTGCTTGTTGTTTCTGCAACGTTTTCGCATTTTTATTTGAGCTCATTATAGATAAAATACTGACGTGTTTTTATGTAGGTTTTATTTTCTGAATATATTTTAAAGATAGCTTTAGATAAATGGTAGAAATAAAGTTTCATAGTGATTACGATGCAACTTTTATGTTAGTAATGATATTTATACATGATTTTTTACACGACTTTAATGCTGTAAACTTTTCAGCACGAATGAAAACTATTCGTAATACTATTGACAATTTTACTAAAATAGTTAGTGGCATTGATCCTTTATTGGGCGGTGGACCCAAGCGCAAAAAAGAATTCGTTATGGAAGATAAAATGCTCGAGAACGAAGATGACTATTCTGAATTCGGTGTATGTGAATCTGTTCCTTTTTTAAGAAACTGGTGTAAAAGAGTAGAGAAAGAAAACATCAGCCAATTAAATGGTTTAGTAGGTCATATAAATGAGTTTATAGGTGTTTCCAAAACTACCAGAGAGCGTGCTAGAATAATACAAGATATTAAACAATTAATATATGAATCAAAAGTCTTTGTAATTGGTAATATTAGACCACACGGAAAAAAGGGCGGTTATCAACACCATTGTGAATTAATGCGTTCGGCATTAGGAAATGCCATTAAAGATAAAGAATCTGATTTGGCAGACTATTTTAAACTTATGGGTACATTATATTTGTTTTACCAGAAAGCTGATAAAAACCCATACGACTCGTTTAATAACGCTAATATAGAGCATGCATTGTTTCTCTTTTTATTGGATTCTGAAAGAAACTTAATTGATTGGGACAATATAGATTCGTTACATATTTTATTACAAACATTAGAGGACCAATATTCTGATTACTTTAAAGCATCAATTCCTCAAGCTCAAGTTGTTGTAGAAGAAGAACGACAAATTGAAGGTAAAAAAACAGGGTTTAATCCATTTACACGCGGTCAAGCAACACGACCCCGTATACCAAATCAAATTGGAATTCCACGCAGAGCGGCCGGTGGTTTTAATCAAAAAGGAGGCAGTATTGATAATGTAGAATCTATAATAGAAACCACACCTGAATTTAAACCTATTTTAGATGTTATGTCAGGAGATATTGAATTAAATGATTTATATAACATAGATAATACAGATGTTACTAAGTTAAAAGAGACAATTGATACAGTTTTAGATCCTCTTATAGTTCACAGCGACGATGAATTAATGCTTGTTGTAAATGATAAAACATACAGAAACACATATAAAAGACCAGTTGATTCGGAACATGAATATTTTATGACTGCTTTAAACCCAAGAAGAGGAGACCGGGATGATTCAAAAGTTAAAAAGTTTAAAATAAGAGTTTTAGATAATATTATAAAATTATTTGCATATGTTTATAGGACAATTGTAGACCATAAGATTCGTTTATTAGAGAAAGCAGAGAAAGAAGAGGCAAGGTCTAATTCTGGGAGTCTTACACCTGACCAACGTGGAAATGTCCAAATGATTTCAGTAACTGTAGCTAGCGGTGGAAAGAGATTCATACTTGGAGACAATATTACTTCAAGAACTGTATATCAAAACAATACTGTTCTACAAAGTGAATGTGGAATGATAGAAAATATAATAGCAACAAAGCACGTTCCTGGTTCAATAGATGAAAATATTAGAGATGCATTCAAAAGATATGCATCTGGGAGTCCAAAGTACCTAGGAAATATAAACGATATTAAAGATGTAGTGGCAGGATTAAAAAGTCAAAAGAAAGGTGCTTTAAAGGTCGTTGCTATTAATAACGCAGCATCTGACGCATTAGACTACATAGAAATAGAAGAACAATCACGTATTTGTCCAATAAGTTCTGTTAATGATGCACAGGGGACGTTTGGATCATGTTACCCTCTTAAACGTATATATCCACCAGCTAGAAAGGAATTTAATCCTATGGAGTTTGATATTAGAAACGATAATGAAAGTAATCCTATACATTATCATGGAAAATCTGAGGTAACAAACAGTTCAGGAAAATTGAGAACAAGAGTTACATACGAAGCTCAGATAAATGAGTTTTATTTACCAGAAGTAGAAGTAATTATAGACGTAACAGAAGGCCAGAGTGTTCTTACTCTTTCAGCAAATGAAACTTTTAAAACACTATTAAGTGCAATCCTTGGTATTTGGAGGAATTTGTTTGCTGAAAGACCTCATGGGTCAGTATCATCTGAAATGATGTGGGATTCTTTAATTAACAACCAATTAATTTTTTCTGAATTAGTATCATGTGGTTCTTTAAAAAGCGTTGGTGATTTATTCCAAGAGATAAATTCTGTTGCAGCAGGAGGTGCATATACTAATGGTTTTGATATTTCAAATCAATATCGCATAGGAGCTAACGGTGACCAACCATCTGGTGTCCGTGCAGCTTATATGTTATTAAGAGCATTTTACGGAATAAATATTAATTCTTTGGCTGGATATTTAGCACCCGCAGAAAGCGCATTTGCTATTAGAGGCGATGTGGGTGCTCCTCCTGCAGCACAACCCAGTTCAGATTTTATTACTACCAGGAAAGCAGTTAAGATGCCTACTGCCGCAGAAAAACGATCCGCAACCGCAGCCGCTGCTGAAAAACGAGCAGCTACTGCTGCTGTTACTACAAAAAAAAAGACAGAACTAACCTCAGATATGTTTGGTATTCCTGAAGAACTCGAACCTCCTTCGGCAGCAGCAACAGCAGCACCCACGGCTAAAGGGAGAAGCAAAGGTAAAAGTAAAGGTAAAGGTAAAGGTGGATCTAATAGAAGAAAAACTTTAAAAGTAATAACAAAAAAAACTCGTAAATACTATTAAAACTGTCTATCAATAAAATATATATGTCATCGTCACAGAAACTAGAAATATCTAGTGATTTACCAAACAATATTAAATTAGAGAAAGCTTCATTGCGTAAAATGTTATTTGTTATGAATGCTTTAGACCAAGGATGGAGCATAAAAAAATCCCAAGATTCTTATATTTTTACTAAGAAGCATGAGAACCGTAGAGAAATATTCCAAGAGAATTATTTAGAGGATTTTTTGTTTAGTAATTTCTCAAGTGATCCTTTTGAAATGACTAAAAAGCATGATTAAAAACATGATTATTAAATACTTTCAAAAAAGTATTTAATAAGAACTTCATAAAAATATATTGCTATTAAATTTAGGAAAAAATTACAATATCAATCTCTGTAATTAATATTTATTTTTTCTGTAGTTACTATGTGCAGACTTTTAGCGATTTTTAGTTTGTTGTATTAATTAATACATATTTAATTATTAATTAATTGTTTTCTCCCAAAATTATTTTCTTTGAGGATAGTATAAGGATTATTCCAAAATGGCTGGTGGACTTATGCAACTCGTCGCCTATGGCGCCCAAGACGTGTTCCTTACTGGAACCCCCGAGATTACTTTCTGGAAGGTGTCTTACAGACGCCACACCAACTTTGCTATGGAGTCAATAGAGCAAACCTTCTCCGGCCAAGCCGATTTCGGTCGCCGTGTAACCTGCACCATCTCCCGTAACGGTGACCTTGCCTACCGCACATACCTCCAAGTTACTCTCCCTGAGATTAACCAGAGCTTGTACACTGGCGTTGCCGGTGCCAACAAGGGTGTCTATGCCCGTTGGTTAGACTACATTGGTGAGCAAATGATTGCCCAAGTTGAGGTTGAGATTGGTGGTCAACGCATTGACCGCCAATATGGTGACTGGATGCACATCTGGAACCAACTCACCGTTTCTTCCGAGCAACAACGCGGATACTACAAGATGATTGGTAACACCACCCAACTTACCTACATCACTGACCCCACATTCGCTGATGTCTCTGGTCCTTGCGCCAGCACTGGTGGCCCCAACCAAGTTTGCGCTCCCCGCAACACTCTTCCTGAGACCACCCTCTACATCCCCCTTCAATTCTGGTTCAACCGCAACCCCGGCCTTGCCCTCCCCCTTATTGCTCTCCAATACCACGAGGTCAAGATTAACCTTGACATCCGCCCCATTGGTGAGTGCCTCTGGGCCGTCCAAACCCTTGCTGGTACATCCGGAACCCAATCCGTCTCTGCTGCCTACCAGCAATCCCTTGTTGCTGCCTCCCTCTATGTTGACTATATCTTCCTTGACACTGATGAGCGCCGCAAGATGGCACAAAACCCCCACGAGTACCTCTTTGAGCAAGTCCAATTCACTGGTGATGAGTCTGTAGGCTCATCCTCCAACAAGATCAAGCTCAACTTCAACCACCCCTGCAAGGAGCTTATCTGGGTTGTACAACCCGATGCTAACGTTGACTACTGCTCATCCCTTGATGCTGCCGGCACCCTTTACCGCACACTCGGTGCCCAACCCTTCAACTACACTGACTCCATTGATGCCCTCCCCAATGCCATCCATGCCTTCGGTGGACCCCTTTCTGTTGCTCAAGATGAGAACGCTTTCATTAACGCTTCCGGTCTCTTCCAAATGCCCGGTGCTCTTGAGGTATCTGGTGCTGCTGCCCAAAACCAATGGCCCGATGTTCCTTTCGGAACCGCTGGCCGTGAGGGCTCCCTTGTCTCCGATGCTGGTGTCTTCGTCCTCTCTGAGACTGCTCTTGACATGCACTGCTGGGGCCAAAACCCCGTCGTCACTGCCAAGCTCCAACTCAACGGCCAAGACCGCTTCTCTGAGCGTGAGGGCAGCTACTTTGACGTAGTCCAACCCTTCCAACACCACACCCGTGCCCCCGACTGTGGTATCAACGTATATTCCTTTGCCCTCCGCCCTGAGGAACACCAACCTTCAGGCAGCTGCAACTTCTCCCGCATTGATAACGCTGTCCTCCAACTCGTTCTCTCCAGTCCCACAGTTGCTGGTGTTGCCACTGCCAAGGTCCGCGTATACGCTGTTAACTACAACGTCCTCCGTGTCATGAGTGGAATGGCAGGTGTAGCTTACTCGAACTAGTTAGTCACAAATTATTGTGACCAACATAAAATAATAATTCTCATTAAAATAACAAAAACTCATAAAAATTAATATAAGAATTTATTTCTTATATTAATAGTTAGGTTTGCTCATCCTAATGGCGAAGCAAAAATATTAATACTCTATTAAGGTAAGAGTCCTTGCTCAACCTTGTATCAATCATAATATATGTTTGAATATAATAATTTATTAAATTTTATCACTCTATTATGGTAAAGAATCTTGCTTTTGTCTAACCAAAAGCAAAGGGGGTCGTTATTAGCTACACCCTTCTTTAATTAATTGTTATGAAATAAATATAAAGAATAGGGCGTCTTATTAATTATAACGCCCTTTAAATGGAAGTAGTTAAAGCATTCAATTCCAATAACTTACATACTGAAATTATAATAAAAGGGACATGCGAAACCCCTTTGTTTAGGGCAAGCGATATTGGTGAAATATTAGAAATAAACAATATACGTTCAGCCATACAACAATTTGATGAAACAGAAAAGGTAGTTCATAGTATGAACACTCCTGGTGGAATTCAACAAGTAACGTTCCTTACTGAAAAGGGGTTATACAAAATACTTTTTAAATCTAGAAAACCTATAGCCGAACAATTCCAAAATTGGGTATGTGAAGTCGTAAAAGAAATTCGTTTATCTGGACAATATTCTTTGAAAAGAGAATTAGACCAACTTAAAAATACATTAACACAATCCGAACAAATCAATAAAAACTCAGAAAAAACCATAGAGAAACTCAAAAAAGATAAAGAACTAGAAAAACACAATCTATTGCTTAGAGAATTCGCTAGTGCAGGTGCAATAGTCTACATTATAAAAGTAAAATCATATGAAAATGGAGAATATGTTATCAAAATCGGAGAAAGCAGAAGGGGTATTGAAGCTCGTTACAATGAACATAAATCCAATTATGAAGAATCTCTAATACTTGACTGTTTTTCAGTAAAACGAAGTAAGGATTTTGAAAGTTTCATCCATAATCACAATGATATTAAATTTAATCAAGTAAAAGATTTACCAGGTCATGAAAATGCAAATGAACTTTTTCTAATAGGAAAGAATTTAACGTACGGAATTCTATATAATATTATAAAGACCAACATTAAACAATTTGATGAAATAGATTATAATTCAATGAACTTAAAACTTGAAACTATAATGAACGCATTAACGAATCAACCACAACAATTATTAGAAGATAAAAACACAATAAATCAACTATTAGAAACACAAAAATTGCTACTTCAAAAGATAACAAACTTAGAAAAATCTAACAAAGACATCCTAGAAAAATTAAATTCTTCTCAAACTAGAACAACAACTAATTTTGGAAATCCATTGCCAACACTCGGACCACGACTGCAAAAAATAAACCCAGAAACCCTACAATTATTAAAAGTATACGAATCGGTTACAGAATGCATGAATGAAAACGCCAATATAAAAAGACCAAGTATAAACAAGGCTATTGAAGAAAATACAGTTTATTGTGGGTTTCGGTGGGCATTCGTTGATAGAGCGCTTGACCCAAATATTGTCCGTGATTTACAACCAACTAGAGAAACCAAAATACAAAATTTGGGTTACATTGCAAAATTAAATCCTGATAAAACCGAAATTCTGAATGTATATTTGGACAGAAAAACAGCCGCAATGTCTAATGGTTACGAATCCAACTCAGCTCTAGATAATCCAGTTAGAAATAATAGTATATCAAATGGGCATTATTATATGTTATACGAAAAATGCGATGATGAATTAAAGGAAGAATTTGTCAATCGGAATAATGGAGAACCTTTGTTATATAAGGACGGTGTTGGTCAATATGACGAAAATAATAATTTAGTAAAAGAATTTTCATCAAAATATGATTGCATTAAAAAACATCATATTAGCGAAAAAACTCTAGCGAAATGTTTAGATAAAAACGTTATTTATAACGGTCATTCCTATAAATCTATTGGAAGTAAACTTCAGTGTTTTCAATAGAAAATTGATTTTAACAAACAAAACTATTAAAATCAATACAAATTAAAACAATGTCAAGTTCCAGAGAACCTATTAAATATATCTATTTCCACAATACTACGGATCTGCCTCTGCAAATTTGTAGATGGATCACGGGTTCTAACACATTAAAATCCACACGTATTGGTCCAAACGAAAAACATCTACTCCATAGCAGTGTGGGTGAATGGCATATGGATTCTATGTTTGGTGATGATGTTGATTGCAAAATATGGGAAGCCGCTGGACTAGGAAAACACCATATTGTAGGTAAGTTTCGCTCTGAGCCCTGTATTCAGGGAAACTATTCCTGGATGGAATATTACGAGCCGTTTGATTGTGTTTATAGTGAAACTGATGGCGAAGTTAAAGGATTAATTACGTTTATAAAACATTAATAACTAGATGGTCTTCTTACTATAATTTTTTATCATAAACTGTAAAAACAAGACTATCAAACACCCAATATATAAATCAAATACGACAATTATTCGCTGATTTACTAACGATTCCTTACTATAATAGAACCAAGGTAATGCTACAAAGCCAAACGCCAATTGTCCAACTTGTGCCGAGGTAATATATATTTTATATTTGTTAATCATTGGCCGAATATCCTGAAACAATGACAAAAAATAATAACCATACATAACCGTATGAATGCCAGAATTTATCAACGATGCAAAATAAACACCTTCAAACTCATATACAAAACCCAAATGCCATACAATTGTAGCACCAATATGATGAAACTTCTGTAAAAATATGGGTTGTTTGTGTTTGGCATATAAAATCATTGTATCCACATATTCATAATATTTTGATAAATAAAACAGAAAAAGTATCCACCTCATAGATGGTTGATTAAAGTAAAAGCCTGATTCTAATGAAATTCCATTATTTATTAATGCCCGGAATAACTGGGAAAATGTATACAAACTAAATATATGCAAACCGAAATTATGAATAAGTGAAAAAGCGTATATGGCATTGGGACTAAAATTATGAAATCGTTTTGAGTCTAGTATTAAATAATTATTAGCTACTAATATTGGCACTAATACGTCAGACATCTCTATATATAAATATTGTTTTTTATTTATATATTTTTTATTTATGTTTACGGGTACTGCGTTTTGATTTCTTGGGTTTACGTGTTTTGCGTTGTTTCTTGGCTGTTTTACGCTTACCGCCATCTAATTTTGATTGACAATCCAATTTATTATATTCACTAGTTCTTTTTTCTAATATTGGCGTTAATGTATTTATAAGTTTATCCTCTTTTTCACAACTATAAAAATAAGACTTATTGCATCTTTTCTTATAAATATCAATTTTATTTTTAATAGTATCTATATATTTTTTAATTTTACGACAATCGCTTGCATTAATTGCTGTTTTTAATTTTTTTTCGGCGTCTTCATATTCTTTTCTTAAGTCTTCTAATTCTTCATCAACCTCTAGAGAATCAGTAGATGAAACAGTTTTCATAGATGCTGTTGACGCAGTTGACGGTGACCTTTCTTTAGTTTCTACTTTTTGTCCTTGAATGTGACTAATAATATTTATCATATTATTTAAACGGGTTTGAATATCCTCGTCAGTTTCATTCTTTAAATTTTCAATAGCAGTTTCTTTTGCATCTAATGATAAATTTCCGCTTATCCAAGCACCCCAACCATTTATTTTTCTACCTTTAAAATCTAAAAAAGGTTGTCCCAATACTGTTGTATTTTTTATTTTATTAATAACGTCGGAGTTTTTATCGGTAACAATAATTTCATAAAGATTTTCAACAAAAGCATTTATTATTTCATTCACATTAGGAACTGCTGTTATAATTAATGATGCAGTCCATTTCTTAGATAATAAATGAAATAACGTTTGTTCTGTATCTTCTCTTATAACAAGAGTAGCTATTGTCGGACAAATAATCTTATCAAACGGATAATCTTTTAATCCTTTTATAATATCTGCCTTTTCCTTTAATTTTAATAAATCAAAAAATACTTTTAAATCTCCATCAAAAGGCGTGGTTCCTTTTATACAATTTGGTTTATCTGCCATGATTTATATATTAAACACCCAAAAAAATATAAAAACGTAAAATACTAAATATAATAATGTCGCTTAATACTTCTACTCTAAATACCCAAAATGATTTGCTATTGAAAAATCTTATGGAATTCTACCAACATCGTGATAATCTAGATAAAATGATGCGAATTATTAATGGTGAGTCTAAAATTTCCCTTCGTATCGTGGATTGGTTCGTAACCAATTTTGCTAAAAAATATTACACTGTTTATGAACTTCCGTCTAAAACTACTGGTGATATGCAACGTTTCAAGGTATACAATGATTACAAGCTCAAATTAAAAGCGTATAGTAAGAAACGTTTTGACCCATTTTGTAGATGGGACCGCATATCAATACCATACGATGAATCAAAAATTATGGAAACCACAATTGGTCAATTGAACTTTTTCAAGTGGGCAATAGAAAATAAAATCGTGGATTTTATTGAGACCAATTATGCAGACATAGAGGATGATATGAATCACCGTAATAGTACGTCAAAACGCCGCAGCCCCACAGAAACCGATTCGGATAGTGTTTCTGTAGACAACACTAAGACGAGAAAAAAACGCGAAGAATTATCAGTATCTGCTTGCAAGTGCATTAAGAAAGAAACAGTGAAAATCATAGTAAAATTTAATTGATTCTTTGTTCAGTATCTAATTTGATATAAAGATAAATTACATTTTTATATTAAAACATGACTTCTTCAAATAGAACTATTTGTAAAAGTTTAGACAATTATAGTTATTTATGCTACAAAGGTGATACGATATCCAATAGTTTACTTAATTATGGATATTGGGAAAACAATCTAATAAAATATGCCGAAACTTATTTGAACGACAATTCTATAATTTTAGATATTGGTGCGAATATTGGAACATGGTCAATACCACTAGCCATAAAAAACAGAACTGTTCATTCATTTGAACCATATGATTCCTCTTTTTATTCACTATGTGGAAACATCTTTATAAACAATAAAGAGCAAAATATCTATCCACACCACGCAGCTCTTATTGATGATATAAATAAAAAAACAACTATGTATCTTCCAGAAAAAGCGAATATGGGTGGCTGTAAGTTAATTGAAACAATGGACGATTACAATAATACTAATTTGCACAGATATAAACTGCTTACATTGGATTCATTTAAATTGGAAAAGGTAGACTTTATTAAACTTGACGTGGAAGGACAAGAATTAAATGTAATAAAAGGAGGCATTGAAACCATTATGAAAAACAAACCAGTAATATTTTTTGAATGTTGGGATATAAATAGTCATCATTGGGATAAAATTCCAAACACACGATACGAATTGATGGATTACGTAAAATCTTTAGGATATACTATAAACAAAGTCAATATTGATGGGAATGATAATTATGAAGCGATTCCTATTTGTTAATGGGTGTAACCAGTAAATGGTCTGTCGGGTTTATATTTTTTATATGTTTTGTTTGTGCGGTCTATTATGTCATAACCTACACGAAACGGTATACTAATAGTTTCTGTTATTATTAATGCACAATACCATATTCCATCAGATACTGTCATCATTTTTTATTTGCGTTAGGGTAAATAAAAAATAAATTCAATTTTGTACTATCAATTACCACTTGTTATGGTTTGTTTCGTTTTCCATTGTTTCGTAAATGTATCTTGTGATTTGTTCAATCCATTTATTACCTTGGTCATTTGAATCTGCAGGATCATATGTTACATCCTGGTTTGTCTTTATTTTAAGAGCCATTGATTCGTCCGACATCCATTCATCATGGTACTTTTTACACTTCTGTAAATATTCCAAAGGAATTCCATCCTCACCTTGTCTACTGCGTTTTTGAACACGTTGTTTACACACTTCTGCATCAGCATCAATATATACTATTCCATTAAGTCCCACCTCATCTGAAAATTCCTTATAAAACTTTTGATATATTTGATAACATACATCGTCAATCTTACCATCATCATAAAGCATCTTGGCAAAGATACGTTTATCTGCAGCCAATGATCGTTCAAGAACTATTGCTTTGTATTTACCATTTCCAGTGTTTATTGCATGACGAACCATAGATAATCGTGTAGCATATGCCATAACCTGAAATGCAAAAGCATATTTATTGGGGTCCGCATAAAACTTTTGCAATATATTTTCGCCAGTTTGTGAGTCTTTAACGCTTTCCCACACATCTAGTGGCTCTCTCAAAAACAATATGGACTTATTTTGTTCTAAACGTTTTTCTAGGTTTTCTAAAATTGTTGTTTTTCCAGAGCCAATATTCCCTTCAATAGATATAATAACGGGTTTTGCTGACATGATGAATTGTTGTTGTTTACATTATTGTTATAAAAAATAAATCAATTTTTCATCTCCAAATCAAAGAAAAACAGTTGAAATAAACGTCCATTGTAAAGATTATTTCCAAAATAAGAGGATGCTGCATGAATCATCTGTGCATCAAACAATACTAAACGATTAAATCTATTTCCTACAACGTCAACAACATCAAATTGACTTTGGTCTAATACTCCAGTTGTAAAAACATCATTATAATCGTCATTTACCTTCATATTTTTCGTATTTTTAGAGCGATAAAATGTTGTACCGGATTCTGGTGGTGCATCAGGTGTTAAAAAAATAATTCCAGCATATTGTTGAATATCAGTATGATAAACCAATTGTTCTCCTGCAATACATGATTGGAAACAACAGTTTACACCATATTCTTCCCAATTTTTTATTTTACATCCTAATATATCTTCAAAGCGTGATTTCAAATTTGGAAATCTGTATACCTTCTCCGTTCGTTTTCCTTTATGATATTTAGGGTGTTCTTGAAAATTTTGTCGTAATGCAAAATCTCTTATTTGTTTCGGATGTTTATAAAAATTATCTACTACAATAAATGAAGGAATGTTTGACGAATTGGTATCATAAAATAAAAAATCAAACACGGTTTTCCATTCACCGTCTATTTTCATTTCTAAATTAAACAATTCTATTAATTCTGGTTGTTTCACGTCCATATTCCAACCACAATTTAATATATTATTATTATTGTATGTTCCATTATATACATCAGGACGAAGACATAGTTTAAATGTATTGCTAAAATTATCATAAAAAGTATTATTATTATAATTTACTCGGATAGGTAAAACACCTTGTATTTTGTGAAAACACCAACCAACTATGTTTATTTCTTCATCTTTTATAGAATATTCTTGAATATATCCTAGTACGTTATCAATTAATGTATTGTGCATTAATTTATTAATTTATTAGTTTATTTTAATGTATTTAAAATAACGAATTTAATATATCCAACAATAATGGAAAAAATTACCATCCAATATGATGGTGAAAGCACGACAATGTATTTGCATTCAAACCCAACAGATTATATTAGTGATATGATTAAATGTCATAAAACCTTTTATGAAGCTGGTCTATTAAAATTTTTGAAAGATAACTTTAAGGAACAAAAAAATATAATTGATATTGGTGCAAATATAGGTAATCATTCATTATTTTTTGCAGAATATATAAATTGTAATAAAATATATTCATTTGAACCATTTCCCAAAAACGCAGAAATATTTAGAAAAAACTTATACGACTATCGGGATAAATGTTTCCTGTATGAAAACGCATTAAGCGATAAAGATGGAAAGATGATTTTATATAATACTGAACAAGATAATTTTGGTGGGTTTTCACTTCATAAACAAAATAAAAGTTTTGAAGTATCTAGCGAAATAGATGTTGTAAAGTTAGATAATTATAATTTTAACGATGTAACATTAATTAAAATTGATGTTGAAAACCATGAAAACGAAGTTTTATTAGGAAGTAGAGAGACAATTCTTAGAAACAAACCTATTGTTATTTTAGAAAATAGCTATTATTATTTTAGTCACATATTCCCAAATCCAAATCCACATAAGGAAATATTTGAAGAATTAGGGTACTCCCGTATTTATTCAAATGTTTGTGAAAGTTCTATGGATATTTGGGCTCCTATATAAAATTATAATTGACGATTATAAATATAAAACTTTATTTATATTTATGTTATAATATCAATAAATGACCATAGGCATTATTATTCCTATATTAGAACGTTACGAGGAACTTTTATTATGTAACATTCACCTTTTACGGAATGAACTCGGATGCACATTACCAATAGAATTATGGCAGATTGGACAAGAAGTTAGTGACTTAACTCAAAACAAGCTAGAATCTGTGAAAGAACAATATAATTTATCTCTTAAAAATGTGAATGATTATACAGATAATCCAAACCATTGGAAAGGTTGGCAGATTAAAGCGTTTATTTTAAAACACACTGGATTTTCAGAAGTTATTTTATGTGATTGCGATAGTGTCTTTTTACAGAACCCTGAATTGATATTCAAGGACCCTAACTATATTTCAACAGGTTCTTATTTTTTTAAAGATTGGTTAAAACATAATCCAGAAAATAGAGAAATAGAAATACCTGCAAGACGTGCCTTTATTCTTTCATTGATGCCAGAAAGGAATCAATATTTCCCAGAAGAGTGGAATTATATTTATAGATTACCAGATACTGTACAGCCTATGTGGTATTATCAAGAGGCTGGTGTAGTATATTTAAATAAAGCTATGCATCCAGATATTGTAGAAACAATATATGAACTGAATGATAATCACGCTGAAACATATAAATACGTATATGGTGATAAAGAAACTTTCTGGTTAGCATTCTGTATGAATAATAAGCCCTTTTATATGAACCCTATTTGTGCTGAAAATTATATAGCCGATACGAGATTACCATGCATTGATATTCCGGGCACTTCTCCTAACGCATTTGGTCATTTCTATGGCAACCGATTCTTCTTTTCACAGAAAGGGTATCCACTTCGTAAAAACTAATGTTGGTATGAATTTTACGTAATTTATTTATTTAATTCCCATAATTCTTTTAATGGGGCGCATTTTTTTACCTTTTCTTCCATTTCATCATTCGTTAAATATGCCCATGGTTTATGAACACCAAAACTTTTATCTGAATAATAAGCTTCAACTGAAAATGTTTTTGCTTTCTCCATACTAGGTTTAAAATTGCTTACACAAGGATTCGCAAAATAAACATCTTCGTTTTCTGACCCACGCTTGCATTTGGAAATAATTTCTAATGTTTTACTTTTTCTTCTCAGAGAAAATCCACCGTTTCCTACTGCGTCTTTCCAAGGAGCACCTACATAATCATATTTAAGAAAGTCATCTATTAATTCATTATTTTCACCACATATTACTGAATCAGTCTGAAATATTAAAAATATTTCGCTAGGAATATTATCGTAGAATTCTTTGCTTGTTAATAAATCGTTATAATCAGCTATTGTTAAATTATCTACATTCAAATTTTTGGTATTAATTCTTTCTTTGTATTCAGATAAATCATTATCAATAATATCCATAATAAACTGTTTATTTTTGTTACCATACATGATAACAATATTCCAATTATCTGGTAGATTTATTAAAGCATTTTTTAATACAAAAGATAAAGCTTTATGTTTGCGAGGTTCAACTATAACGGCAGTATATTTCTCATCAAATCCTTCTTTCTTTTTTTTGTTAAATGAAACTAATCCTATTAGAGAAACTATAAAAATAACGAATAGTAGAATAACCAAATTATTTTTAGACATTTATAATATAATTATATTATAAATTACGTAATGTATTACACAATCATAAGTTTAATAGTAATATTAATAATTCTAGGATTCATATTTTATAAACTATACGAAATCAATAAAAACGTAACAATAAATAATAATTTAGACAATAAGACAAATACATCTATTGTAACTTATGAAAAACAAACTATACCTAAAATTATTATTCAAACATGGAAATCAAGTTCAGTACCTCAGCGTTATATGCAGCTTATAGAATCTATAAAATCTAATAATCCTGACTATCAGTATTTGTTCTTTACAGACGGTGATATTGAGGATTTCTTAAAACAAAACTATCCTGAATATTATCAAACCTATTTGAATTTACCAGTAAAAATACAACGTATAGATTTCTTTAGATATATTGCAGTGTATCATTTTGGTGGATTCTATATGGATTTGGATATGCTTTGTCTGAAATCTTTTGATAGTCTATTGAAATATAATTGTATATTCCCAGTAGACGAATTTATTGGTAAACACATGTGTAATCACCCCAGATATAAACCATATTGTGATAAAAACTATTATTATTTGTTAGGACAATATGCATTTGCTGCTGCCCCTAAGCACCCTTTTATTAAGATTCTCATTGATAAAATCCATACCAATATAAATAAATATATTAAATATGTAAATTTTGATTCAGAGGATTATGTTTATAAGACTACTGGTCCCGATTTCTGCACTGATTTGTATATAGATTATAAAGATAAAGATGATATTTTCGTAATTAATAATGGCCGCCGTCAATATTTTGGTGATTACGCCAAACATAATTACTTTGGAACATGGAAATAATTTTGTCATAATAATATAACTGGAATTATTATTATTATTATGAAATTAGATGTTTATCAATATGCATTTATAATATTAACTATATTATTTAGTATATTTTTTGTATTGTGCTGTATCCATACCTATTTTCCATCCGTTATTGAAGGCTTTGGACCATATACATTAATACCGCAAATAGATTGTGTTGGTAACGATTTAATGGGTGGTTCATCGGGTGCTCAAACTGTTGGACAATGCGCAACGGCTTGTGATAAAACTGGTGGTTGTAATATGTTTACTATGAGCAATGAAGGTGCGTGCCGTTTGAAATATGGTTGTAATCAAATGACTGGCAATCCATTAAAGTATTCTTATTTTAAGGTTGTTGGAGAAGTTACAGGTCCTCCTGGCGAACAAGGACCTAAGGGAAATCAAGGCCCTGGGGGACAACCAGGTAAAGACGGAGACCCAGGTGGCCCCGGACCACCTGGTCAAAATGGTGCAGATGGTGTTCAAGGTGTTCAGGGTGCTCCTGGATCTCCTGGCTCACTTGGTCCTGCTGGTCCCCATGGGCCTCCTGGTGATATTGGCCATCAAGGTGAAAAGGGTGAAATGGGCGAAATTGGACCAACTGGACCTATGGGTAATCAAGGTTTAGCAGGAACTGCCGGATCTGTTGGTGCACCAGGAACAATAGGACCTATAGGAACACCTGGCTTACTTGGACCAACTGGAGCACAAGGTGATAAAGGTGATAAGGGAGATACAGGCGAATTAGGTCCTGTTGGATTACAAGGGTCTGTAGGACCATTGGGACCAACTGGTCCTGCTGGAATCCAAGGACCAGTTGGACAAGCAGGAGAAGAAGGCCCAGCAGGGGCTTCTCCTGCAGGATTTAATATGACATCATTTGCGCCTACTGTTAGACCACAATAAACCAATTGTATAAAAAAAAATTATATCATAATAATATAACCGGAATTATTATGAAATTTGATATACATAAAATTATTTTTATAACGTTTGCAATAATATTTAGTATCTATTTTATGGTATGTATTACATATACCTATTTTCCAAAGATAATTGAAGGTAATGTATATTTTACAGCACCTTTTCTAGAATATAATGGTAATGATATTGATCATTGGAACACTAGTGATCCTATTTTTTGTAGAGATAGATGTAATGAAAGAAGTAATTGTGTTGGGTTTTTAACTTCAAATGAACACGATCACTGTTGGATAAAACATAAAATGTCATTAAGTGGTCACCATCGTGATAGAACCGCTTTTTTTAAAACTGGACCAGCACCACAAGGTCCCAAAGGTGATAAAGGTGATAGAGGTGATAGAGGTGAAAACGGATTAGTTGGTCCAGTTGGTCCAGGAGGCGCAGTAGGAGCTGCTGGTACTCCTGGACTAAACGGAACCAACGGAATTCAAGGCACCCAAGGACTAAAGGGTGACCAAGGAAACACGGGTCTTCAAGGAGATATGGGCCCGGTTGGTCCTACAGGAGCACAAGGACCTGAAGGACTTCCTGGAGGTGAAGGTGTTTCTATAACAGGACCCATTGGTCCATTGGGACCAACTGGTGAAAAAGGTGACCCAGGTCCAGGTGGGCCACAAGGTAATCTGGGTCCTCCTGGCGCACAAGGCGCTTCAGGAACACCTGGATTATTGGGACCAGTAGGACCAGCTGGTCCAGTCGGGACACAGGGTCCAGATGGAACGGTAGGCCCATTTGGATATACTGGTATGACTGGAAAAAAAGGCGGAGAAGGCAAAACAGGTGAGAAAGGTGATGTTGGTCAAACAGGCGCACCTGGTCCGGTTGGTTCACAAGGAATCGCAGGTTCTGCGGGTCAAGTAGGTTCTCCTGGAACAATAGGTCCTGTTGGTGAAAAAGGTGATATTGGAGAAAAGGGTGATAAAGGTGATATAGGTTTATCTGTTCAAGGTAATCCTGGTCCACCGGGTCAGCCTGGCCCAATTGGGTCAATGGGACCATTAGGACCTGCACCAGAAGGTTTTACTACTTTTAGCAGTTATTATAGTATTTATAAATAATTATTTTTTGTTGTTATAATATAAGTATAATAACAAATGTTTGGTATTTCTAATAAACGTATAATTTTTATATTAACCATATTGATTGTTTTAATTCTTTTATACTTATGCTACAAATATTATTTCTCTGTCATTCAGGAAAATTTTGATGAAATAAATGGAATAACAAATACAAAGGCGAACGAAGCAGTCAATATTCCTACTTTTAAAAAATGGACATTTGTTCCAAGCGCATCAACATGGTATTATCCACAAGTAAATGGCCACAGTATGTATCTTAGAGATATGAATTTTAGTCAATACAAAAACATCTCAATTTCATTTCTAATGCAGATTAATAATGGTAGTGACCAATGGAGGAATCTTTTTCATTTTACCGACGGTCCAAGATTAGGAGGTGACCATAATTGTTGCGATAAAGGTAAAAGAATTCCAGCTATGTGGATTTTCCCAGATAAGACAACAAATATGCATATCCGATTTTCAACAGATTCTGATGGTAATGATGGTATAGATACATCGAATTATACGTCAAACATTTCTTTTAATAGACCTTATTTTTTAACTCTTGTATTTAATAACAACAATTTTAATTTTTACATAAACAAAACAAGGGTTTGTGATAGAAATTTTAATAATATATTTGGAAGAAGAGATGACACATTAATGTATATTGGTGACCCATGGCATAGTAATAATAATGGAATTTTATTAAGTAACTTTACAATTTATGATGGTACATTGTCACAAGATGATGTTAATAAAATGGTAGATAAGTTACAAGAATCTCCTTTAACCGCTGGTCCTCCAGGTAGTCCTGGTAAAGACGGTACTCCTGGTAGAGATGGTACTCCTGGCTCAGCCGGTACTCCTGGCAGTCCGGGACCTGCCGGAGAGCAAGGTTCTCCGGGTTCGGCTGGCTCACCTGGAACAAATGGCACAAATGGTAAAGACGGTGCACCTGGGCCAAATGGAGCAGAAGGAAAACCAGGTGGTTCTGGTGAATCAGTTCCTGGACCTGTTGGACCACCCGGTGAGCCTGGACCAGCCGGAACCCCTGGACAAGTCGGACCACTAGGACCAGCTGGTCAAAACGGAGGCCAAGGACCTGTAGGACCACCTGGTCCAATTGGACTTAAAGGAGAACAGGGTATACCAGGTGAACAAGGTATACCAGGGGAAAAAGGTTCTACTGGTGACCCTGGACCAGCCGGACCGTTAGGACCAGCTGGTGTCGCAGGAACAGCTGGAGAAGTCGGGACACCAGGGACAATAGGCCCTGCTGGACCTACGGGAGATAAGGGCGATAAAGGAGACCAAGGAATTAAAGGTGACCCTGGTATGACTGGACCAGTTGGACCTGTGGGACCTAATGGTAGAATTGGTGATGTGGGACCTCCAGGAGGCGTTGGACAACCAGGTGGTTCTGTAAGTGGGTTTGGTTATGATGCATATACACCACAATAAATTAGTACATTAGTACATTAATACATTGACCGTTTAGGCTTATATTTTAATATATCAAGCACTTTACTAGTTGTTGGAAATTCGTCCCTACCATAAATGTCTTGCATAAGCATCCATTCAAACATACCTCCCAAATACATATACACCTCAATAAAACCTAATGAAACAAATTGCCTGTATTTTTTCTCTACTGTATCATCGTTTGTGTTTTTACCATAAACTATGATAATTTTATCTCGTAATGTATATTGATTTAAAAATTCATTAATTATTCTTTCTTCCATACTATAAGTAACTGTGTTTGTTATTAAACAAACCTGTTCATCTATAGGTAATGTGTTTATCAATATATATCGTTCTTTGTTTTTTATTGCATATTGTATATCTTCAAACGTAGCTTTTTTAATGGGACTATTGAAAAACCCGCTGAACATGTTGTAATTAGTTAGTATTGTATTTTTAATTGTTTTATTACATAAAGATTAATATATACATAATGTATATTTAGTAATGACAGTTGTAAACAATATAGAAATTGATAACATACAATACCGCAGAAATGTTATCAAAGATGCAATTGCAAATAACGAACCAATTGAAAATAAATTAAATGTTATTGTTGTTGTCTCTAACCCCTGCTTATTTGCTCGTAGATATATCTTATTGAAAGAATTTGTTCAGCGTATGGAATTAGAAGAATCCAATATCAATTTATATATTGTTGAACTTGCATATGGTAAACAGCGTTTTTTTGTGACAGATTCAAACAATAAATGCCATCTTCAATTGCGCACAGAACACCCTATGTGGCACAAGGAAAATATGATTAATGTTGGAATAAAGAAACTTTTACCAGCAGATTGGAAAGCTGTTGCATGGATAGATGCTGATATTGAGTTTGAAAGTCCTACATGGGCCTTAGACACGTTAAAGATATTAAATGGTTCAAAGGATATTATACAATTATTCAGTCATTGTGTTGATATGAACCAATATGGAGAAGCTATGAATGTATTCCCTAGCTTTGGTTTTCAGTTTACGAAACAATTACCTTATAGTAAGAAACCAGTTAATTTTTGGCATCCTGGTTATGCATGGGCATGCACACGTAAAACTTATGAGCGAATTGGTGGTTTATATGAAGACGCAATTTTGGGGTCTGGTGATAATATTATGGCGCTTTCTATAATACAAAAAGCAAAGTATGCTATAAATGAACAGTATACTGAAGAATACATAAATTCTATTTTTGAGTTTGAGAAGAAAACCAAATTATTACGCGTTGGATATGTTCCTGGTGTAATAAGACATTATTATCATGGGTCTAAGAAAAACCGTAATTATGGAAACCGTTGGAAGATATTGGTAGATAATGACTATAATCCGAAACGTCATAATACTAGAGATGACAATGGAATAATAGTACCTAGTAGTCAATGTCCAGAGACATTGTTAACCGGTATCGTGGATTATTTTAAGAGCAGAAATGATGATGAAATGTATGAGGGCGGTGATTATAGCAAACGAATAAAGAGTTTTACTAGTATGAATAGTTTGACTAGTAATAATGAACCTCAAGAAGACACTAGATTTGTATCTACATTATTTAATGCATTTGATAGTTTTGTTAATACAGGAGAAACAGAAGAAGATAGTGTTTAGACAACAATAAAAGGAGGGTTCTAAAAGTGAACCTTGAAAAATTGAATATTATAAACCAGATTATAATATTCAACAACAATAAGTAACCCGTTAGCAAAAAATGGATTTTTCCCAAGATAAACTTACAAGAGCAGAATGGGAAAATATTGAGATTCCTGTTTCGCCTGATGAAAAGAAGATTCTTGAAATGATTATGCAAGGATTTTCAGATGTAAATATTCATTCAAATGAAACCCTTTCGTTGTTTTCCTATATCAAAATAGAAAAGACACCAGAGATTGAGTATTTATTGTATAAAAAGTACTTTGAAGAGTTTATCCAAGAAACTATGAAAAGGTATGGTAAAAATATGCCCGTTATTTCTAATCCTCTCGCAGGTACAGAGCTAAAATCCCTAAAAAGTGCAGATAATATCCGTATCCAAAACATGGACAACAATATCAAGGTCAATCGGTCAATCATTTATGAGTTTCTAATTCTTGACTTATGGAAAGATCTAGTACGTCAAATATCAAAACAAAAACAAAAATATGCATTTTATCTCTACACCCTATTACAACTAAAAAAGGTCACTATATCTCATATTAACAAGCACGTCATGGCCATTATTGATGAAACCATTGCTCATGTGAATAGTTTCACTAAAACTAGTGAAATCATTACAAATTCTTATGAGTTCATAGAAAAAAATCAATATCTTCTTAAGTATGAAGACAGGACTCTTTTCAAACATCAAAAAGAGCTATTTACTATTTGCAGACCCAGAGAAGTCCTTGTCCCCAAACTTGTTCTGTATACTGCACCGACGGGTACTGGAAAAACTCTGTCACCTATAGGACTATCAGATTCATATCGTATTATCTTTGTCTGTGTTGCCCGTCATATTGGTCTTGCTCTTGCCAAGTCCGCAATTTCAGTGGAGAAAAAGGTTGCTTTCGCATTTGGTTGCGAAACTGCATCTGATATCCGTTTGCATTACTTCTCTGCTATTAATTATACCAAGAATAGGCGTTCTGGTGGAATTGGCAAGGTAGATAATAGTGTAGGTGATAATGTTGAGATTATGATTTGTGATGTTAAATCTTATGTCACGGCAATGCATTATATGCTCGCATTCAATCCTGCTGAGAAGATTATTACATATTGGGATGAGCCGACAATTACTCTGGATTATGAACAACATCCTCTTCATGCAGTCATAAAGACGAATTGGCAAGAAAATAAAATCCCTACTTTTATTCTATCTTGTGCTACGTTACCAAGTGGCGATGAATTGAGACCAGTGTTTGATGATTTCCGTGGTAAATTTGATAATGCTGAAATCCATACGATTACTAGCTTTGATTGCAGGAAATCTATTCCGATATTGAACAAGGATGGTTATTGTGTATTGCCGCATTTCCTTTACCAAAATTATGACCAGATGGTGAATTGTGTTAAATATTGTATAGAAAACAAAACGTTGTTGCGGTATTTTGATTTGCGTGAGATTATCCGATTTGTGGAATACATCAATGTTGGTGGTTATGTGAACCCTGCGTATTCTATTGATTCGTATTTCGCTCAAAATATTACCGACATAACAATGAATAGTCTGAAGGAATATTATTTGAATATGCTTGTGCATTTAAATAGTGCTGACGATTGGCCAACTATTTATGGATTTATGAATGGCTCTAGAAAGAGAAAGTATGGTTCGTCTACAAGTGACGACATGAAAAAAGTGAAGAGTTTGGACATGCCTAGTCAACCGCCAAATAATGCGCTTACAAGAACTAACAGTGTTTGTATCCCACCTGCGCCTAATGTACCAACAAATATGCAAAACAAGCCGTCTGCTTCGTCTGGTATTCTTCTTACGACATCGGATGCGTATACATTGACAGATGGTCCGACTATATTCTTGGCAGAAGATGTTAGTAAGATTGGAAGCTTCTATATACAACAATCTAATATTTCACCGAGTGTCTTTCAAAACATTATGACGAAGATTATTAAAAACGGTGAATTCATTAAACAAATAGAGAAGCTAGAAGAAATGATTGAGCTCAAGGAATCAAAGACAACTGACTCATCGGGCGCTGCCGCAGCAGATTTACGTAAAGGAAAAGGTAAGTCAGGTAAAGGTAATGATTCGGTTAGAGAGAGTGGCCGACTATGTAAGGAATCAGAGAAAATGATGGAGGAAATAAATAAGCTTCGCAAGGAAATCCGTTTGGTATCTTTGGACCCAATGTATGTTCCGAATAGCAAGCCACATCAACAGATATGGGCGCCTTTAGGAGAAGTCAGAGAGAGTTCTTTCGTTGCGAATATTGGCGAAGAGGTCGCAAAAGCAATTATGATGCTAGATATTGATAATAATCTGAAGGTGTTGTTGTTGCTTGGTATCGGTATGTTTACTGATATCAAAAGTATTGAATATATGGAGATTATGAAGATGCTTGCGTCGCAGCAACAATTGTTTATTATTGTTGCATCCACCGACTACGTTTATGGTACGAATTATCAATTCTGCCATGGATTTATTGGTAAGGATTTGACGAGGATGACGCAGCAGAAGACATTGCAGGCGATGGGTCGCATTGGTCGTAACAATATTCAGCAAGATTATACTATCCGATTTCGTGATGATGATATGATTATGAAACTGTTTGAAAAACCCACGGTTAATTTAGAAGCAGAAAATATGTGCGCATTGTTCTCTAGTGATTAGATATTTAGATACTATAACTTTATAGACTATAATATGGTAATATTTATATATTTTTTTATCGTTGTTATATAGATAATGTCTGTTGCTCCTATTATTAACACTACCAAAAACAATGAAGAATTAGCAACCCTTATTACAAGTATATTAAAAGGTTTGGGAACCCCTAATAAAACTGAATCCACTATTAAAGGAGGTGCACCAGATGATGGATTAGCTAAACTTATTGTAAGTGTTTTAAAAGCATTATCAAATAAAGATGGTGCGGGTGCGGATATTGGTGTTGGTGTTGGTGTTGGTGCTGGTGCTGGTTATTTTTTTGGTAGTAAAAAACCAGGAGATCCAAATGATCTATTAATAAACGACATTCTTGATATTATTTTAAATATAGCAAACGGTGTTGAAATACCTAAGCCAGAGATAAATCTAAAAGACAAGATGCTATCAGGACTCGGTAGTCTGAAAGATAAGTTTGGTAGTATGTTTAAAGGTGTTAAACCCACTAACGTTGTAGAAGAAGAACAGGTTCCTGTTTTTAATAAAGAATGTAAACTACCTAACCAAAAAGGAGAACCTGATCCTATTGCAATGATCGATAATGAATGTATCGGTAGTCAAGGTACACCAAGTGAAAAAAATAAATAAAAATGTCTAAACAATAAAGTTATATAAATACAAAAATGTTTTTGTATTTAGATACGGACAAGTATACGGACAAGTTTATGAATAAAGAACCAAAAAAATATATTCTTGCTCACATAAAAGTGCCTATGGAAATAAATGAGGATGGAACGTTTGAAACCCTACCTAATTATTTGTCTATAAATTTTGAGAACTTAAAAGATTTACCTAGTCCATCTGATAATGACTATAATAATGACTATATAAAACAGCAAATCGTATCATTATTATCTAATAATGATAATACTGTATCTACAAAAAATGAAATATTAGAATCTAATGATAAAAAATCGGAGCTTATTGAGAAACCATTAACTCTTTCTCAAATTGATTTAAACAATCGGAAACAAAAATCGCATATGAAAAACATAACATTCAAAAATAAACTACAATCAGTAAGTAGATTTACAGTCAAAAATTATTCTGAACTTAGTTCAAATAATAAGGACGTTGATTCGCTTGAATAGTAAGTGGCTCGGGAACAATAACGGGTAATTTCTCAATAATAGATAAACTTTGCAATGATTTTATTTCTGGACTTTGATTTGTCTTGGGTGTTACTAAATTCGTAGAACCGATTCCAAACAATTGTGTCTCAATATCTACGCTGTTATGTGCCAAATTCTCAGATGCAACCCTTCCTTGTAATAATCCATTACCAGGTAAATAACTTGACAATGGTTGGCCATAAGAATAACCTTTATTTATTAAATAGTCAACATTGTTATTGTTAATACTTTGTTCTGCGCTATAATTACCAGTTGTGTTTCTACTACGTGTGGATGACATTATATATCTTCTTATGATATTTTTTTCAATAAGACAATGTAATTATTATTCTCACTATTAAAACTATCGGGTGATTTAAAATAATCTACTAAACACGGTATAAAAGACAACATAAAATCATAAGAAAACAATACGACTAGGCCAATAGATTCTTCTTCTGATAAGAATTTACTTGCTGCTATCTTGTATACATTTTTAAATAAAGCGTTGTCTTTGGTTTGCTCGTATATTTCATCCATAAAATTCTCAGCAGCACTGTCATCATAAGAAATTTCATCTTCTGTTTCTTCGTCCAATTCTTCTCGTGACCGTATTTCATTTATTTTTTCTTGATAATTTGTTTGATTCATTTCAAACAACTCACGCAAACATTGACGATAACTCTTGTTGTTATCGTAAATAATTGGCTTACCCGATAACCGTTCGTATAAGGTCATTACATAATAATAGTAAAACTGTTTATATTTAATTATAAAAACATTAATTAGAAAAAGGAGGGTTTAGAAGGGGAAAGTTACGGACTTGGTTCCTTTCATGGAATTCAAATAATAATTCCATATTTCTCTCTAAATGCACAGAAACAATATTATTGTTGTCTTTTGAATATTTCTCTAATAGTTCCTTTGCACCATATTGATGAAACCCAGGACAATCTACACGACGAATACTCTTATCTGATTCTTCAAACAAGTTCTGTAACCATTTATCGTGGTTTGCCTCTCGCACTTCTTTAGTTACCATTAATTGAATAAATTTTACTATACAACTTTGTGTAAATACAATACCTGGACCTCCAGAAACCCATGCGTTATAATCATTACAATATTTTGGATTATATTTTATCCAATTCAAGAAATCCCCTATCATATAGGGTTGGTCTTTATCAAAAAAAGATAAATACTGTTTTAATTTTTCTATATACAAATATGAATCATCATCTATTATCATAAACCAATCATAATCATCATAATTTTCTATGAAATAATAGAACATTTTGTATAAACTCATAGGATTATAAGTGAAACCTTTCTCGTATGGTCCGATATAAATATGTTTTTTTAATGTACAATTTGGATTGTCTGTAATAAATACTATATCTGATTGGTTACCCCATGTTTCTTCTATTAATTTCCCACGAGAATATTCATACTGTGTGCAAGTATGGACAAATACTATTAATTTCATTTTTTCTAATAACATAAATCTTTATTTTTATGTTATTAAAATATCGCAATTAATCTAGTAAGACCCACTAGGTCTGTTGTTGTTCTTGAATTTCTCATCATTGGACATATTGCGTGTTAATACACCGCCACGTACCCAACCGTCCAAAGCCGCCTCTTGTACAGTGTTAGCAGGATTATTAACATACTCCTCGGCCTTTGAATCTAAAGGAAAAAGTGAATATTTGGAGAAAGATTTCTCCATGATTGTAGATACACTCTTCTTATCATGAACCAACTCACCTTGAATCAATTGAGATTCAAGAGTGGGGTCGCAGCTTCCTCTTCCTAAATAGGGAACTGTTAAAAAAGGACGTTCTACTAAACTAAGTTTCTCCAAAGGACGTTCGCCTTCTGTCTTTAACAATAAAGCTGAATCAATATCAACTAATCCACCGTTTAATCCAGGACCGTTTGAAGTACCGCTAAACATAACAGTTGGCATTTGTGTGGCGAATTGAACATGGCTATCTGATAATGTTCCGCTAAAATAGTTTGATAAGGTCCAGTTGGCGAAACGTGTGTTGGAAACGTTACGTTGAGTTTCGTCTACTGAATCTTGGCCAAGATGGCCCATATTATTAAACATGTAGTTTCCGACGTATGCCATTTTATGAAATTCTATTTATATTATAGTAAGAGAAGGAAATATTATAGCAATTAATTTTTTATTAATTGTTATACTAAAATACAAACAATAAAGGAAGGTTCTTAAGGACAGGGGCCGCACAAGTACCGTAACCATTGGATTCCTTAGTAGAGTGTATAATGCGACATGTTTCTTGCGCAAGCAAAGTTATTTCCTTCCTTGCATGAAATCATACTACCGTAGCAAAATTCAGCAAATGCACCCTGGTCATTTGGTATAGTAGTGGATGGATTAGAACTAAACTGTCTCATTGACTGTTCAAATACCAAGTTTTCTCCTAAATCTTTAAATAATTTATCGGCTATATCTGGTTGGTCTGGATTTGCATCAACCACTAATTGCTTTGCTTCTTTTAATATTTTACCATTTATATTTTCATTAAATGCTGGTGGAGCAGGTTTCTTGTTAGGATTATAATCATAGTCTGTCATTAAAACATTTGAGAAAGGATTGTTAGAATCTGGTTCTTGAAACACATCATCGCGAATTGGCATATTATTATTAGCCATATAGTCTACTGCATTTGGACTAACGAATCCTTCCTTCTTACTATCTACTTTAGATTTTTCAATAGTATGATAATAATGCATTAAGAAAATAACACCCATTGTAATTAAGCCAATTAGTAAAATACGGAGATTTTGTGAAAACACGAATCCTAAAATAGTTAATACGATGATGGTTCTTGTTACAGCATTTAATTTTTGATTATACGACATTATCTCAATGGGGAAGAATTCAAAAATATACCTGTAGTCTAATAAAATATTCGGGTTCTCCCCCCAAAATTGTATAATTCTTTTTTTCTTACCATTCATATCATCATCTAATGTATTTGTAATTGGACCATTCAAAGATAAATCTGAAATATATGTCTCTGATTTTATTGATTTACTCATTTATTATATTCTTATATATAAGTTTAATATATTTATGTTATCATTTGAATCATAAATACATTTTTACTAAATGTTGTCTTCTATTTTAATTGGTTTCTTTAAACATCTATTATCAATCTCAAGTGTGTCACATTTGGTATCGTCAGGTACTATTTTTAATATGCATTTTGATTTTTCTCCATAAAGTGGTACAGTGCATCCTTTCTCCTTTATAAATGTTATTTTCTTTGCGAACCTTACCTTTCTCATTGTCTTATTTAACTTTTTATGTAATTTCTTATTTGATTTTGCACATCTAGCACGGAAATGTTCATATCTTTCTCTAACCATATCAAAAGTTAGACCAGATTTTTTACCCAACATCTTATTTACAACTTCATGTAGGTCATATATATATTTTGAAAAAGTTTTGCGTGATTCCATCTTTTCAACAGTTAATGGTAATTTCTTAAAGTTTTTAACCAGATTTTTACGGCACTTACCACATGGTAAAACATTCTGTAAATTTAATACAAAATCACGATAATGCTGTTTGTTCTCTTTAGTAGGATGAACTGGATAGTTAAAACTCATTGTATGTAAATAATGCCACATAGCTGGACCCCAGACACCAGTTAACATCCCATCATTACTATGATAATCATCTTCTGAATATACTGTGGTTAATTTTATTGTATCGTGTTTGGACATGTGACTTTAAACGAATATTACCTTTTATAATAGCAGTATAAAATATTCTTTACTAAATACAACTCCTTTATAAAAAAATAATTTAGTAAACTATTCGCTAATTTGTTTTATATAAAATATATTTACAATATATAAAATGGCTGGTCTAATTGAGGTTATAACAAAATATATTCGTCCTTACTATTACCACATCATGGTGTTTGTAGTTTTTATAATTTTTTTAACAGTTGGTGTTTATGCATACAATAGTATTCAATCACAACAAAAAAACAAATTTTCCGATGTAGCTAACGCAAATCGTCGTAACAGAGACGCAATTGTTTATTTTTTCCATGTTGATTGGTGCCCTCATTGCAAGAAAGCTCTCCCTGAATGGAAAAATTTCGTATCAAAATACGATAACAAAGAGATTAATGGATACCGAATTAAATGTGTAGACAAAGACTGCACTAAAGAGACTAGTGATATTACAGAATTAATTAATAGATACAATATAGACTCTTATCCCACTATTAAATTAATAAAGGATAGTAGTACAATTGACTTTGAATCTAAGATTACAGCTAGCTCTTTAGAAAAGTTTGTTAACACTATGTTAAATTAATCTAGGTTTAACCATTTCAATACCAAGGTTTATTAATTTTATTCTCTCTTCTGCATCATTTAGAAAAACGCTCATATTATAAAGTGATGTTGGCTCAGAATGAACAATATATTCATTTGGAATATTCCTAGTTTTATTTAAAATTAATAATTTATTTGTGTAATTTCTCAATAATATACTTAAAAAATCTATTAATGATGTCTTTTCATCCATTGAATGTTTATTGGTTATTATATTTTCTTTACGCAAACCCAATATCTCATTAGGATTTGCGCCATTATTTATGCATTTTTCTAATGAATAATTTTCTATTACTCCACCATCGCAATAACATCCATCTTCTTTAAAATAAGGCGAAAACATTACTGGTAAACACGCAGAGCTATAAACTACTTCAATAACTTTCCAATCTGGATGTGTTTTATATGAAAAATCTATTAACTGATTTGATACTATTTCTGTAGCAAATATATGAATTTCTATATTTGTTAATTCGTAAAACTCTTTCATTGTAATGTCCAATGAAATATCTTTGCCTTTAAATAAAGGCGAAAATGTTTCCTCCAATACTTTAATATCAAAGATTCCTCTTTTATGATACGACTCTATTATAGAATACATATTAAATTTATAAACGTTTTGCCATGGACGTTTTATTAGGTAATCATCTATTGTTGTCCAATCATAGTTTAAACATAATATAATTGCTATCACTGCACCAACAGATGTCCCATATATACTTTTTATATTTTCGTATTTCCATACCCCCTTGTTATGGGTTTCTTTTAATATACCATAGTACGAAAGTCCTGTAGCTCCACCTCCTGCTATTACAATATGTTGTATTACATTATCAGATACATCCTTAATTTCTGTTGTTTCGTCCATATTATTAAACAATTACGTCTTTTTTCTATATTTTTTCTTTACGTAAACTATATATGTCTTGTTTTTTAACGGTAGACGACGAAGAATTTGTAGGAAAAATTAATATTGATGAGCTGTATTATAAGAAACAACAAAAGGATTTGAAACAATTAGCTATCTTTAATAAAATATTAAATCGTGTTCAAAAACGTATCCTATTTACATCTAAAAACAGAATAGATGATAAGCATGTTTGGTTCACTGTTCCTGAATACATATTTGGTGAACCTATTTACGACCAAGGTGATTGTATAGGTTATTTAGTTAAAAATATACAGGATAATGGTTTTGATGTTCGCTATGTTCATCCAAATACTCTTTTTGTATCTTGGGCAAATTGGATTCCTTCTTATGTCCGAAGCGAGATTAAGAAGAAAACTGGTAAAATAATAGATGAAAAAGGAAATGTTATTGAGAAAGAAGGTGATGTTGATAATAGTGACCCTACTTCCCGAATATTAAATGATAAAAATAACCCCAATCAAAAAGAAAAACGTGAGTATAAACCTATTAATCAATACAAACCTACTGGAAACCTGGTGTATAATCCAGAGATGTTTGAGAAGTTAGAGAAGAAGGTAACATTCTAAATATAATAAACAATTACATCATTTTTTACACCATTGTTATGCATCCTCATTTTTTTCTCGCCTCTTTTTTATTAATGCTAATTTGTCCTGCATAGAATATTGGAACATGATTATAAATATTGTAAAAAAGGCACCGCTCTTTAATTCTTTTAATTGTTTATGGACTAATCCATTTATACCATCTAAAGGCGATGGTATTAATTCTACAATATTTCTACCTATGTATATTACTACTGCAATGCATACAATCTGTGACAATACTTCCAATAATAATACAGCATTTGTTTTTTTAATAAAATCTAGGCCATAAAAATTTGTAAAAAAGACGTTTAAATAATAACCAAAACAATACGCAATAGAGAAAAATAAAACTGCAACAAAGGCAATATCTATTATTTTTGTTATTCTAAACAAAATATTGTTTGATGAAAACACCATTATATATTAAAAACATAAAAAAACTTGTAAACGAAAAATTGATTTAATTAATGAGATAAACAATAGTTAATAAGAGTTAATAACGAATGATATCAAAAGAAAAAATCTTTATTACGGTAAAACTACCAAAAATTAAATCTGATGAATCTTTACATATGTCAACTTCAGATTCTGTTATACAACTGGCTCAAAATTCCCATACCAAAACCAAAAAGAAAAAAGTTGAATTATCTACAACGGATAAATCTAAACTATGGGATATATTTGATGCTGATAAGAAACAAATTGACACTGACCCATCTAATATTGAGTGTGTCTATTCAGAAAAATCCGAATTAGACATATGTAATCTATGCAAATCCAATCTAATGATTATGGAGAATGGGTTTCCAACATGTGTGAACACAGAATGTGGTGTTATTTACAAAGATATTTTAGATTATTCACCAGAATGGAGGTTCTATGGAGCAGATGATAAAAACACCAATGACCCTACCCGTTGTGGAAACGCAATAAATCCACTTTTAGTTGAATCCTCCTTCGGTTGTAAAGTTCTGTGCAATACAAAATCATCCTATGAGATGAAAAAGATTCGTAAGTGGACGGAATGGCAATCTATGCCTCATCGTGAGAAAGCACTTTATGATGAGTTCCAGTTTATTACAGTAATGGCGCAAAATTCTGGTATGCCCAAGATATTCATTGATAACGCTATGATTATTCATAAAGATATTTCAGAACAGAAGATGTTTAGGGGAATTAATCGTGACGGTATTAAAGCGGCGTCCATCTATATTTCCTGCCGTTTAAATGGCTGTCCAAGAACTGCTCATGAAATTGCCGAGATATTCCATCTTGATAAGACTAGTGCAACCACTGGCTGCTCAATGGCTGTAAATATTCTCCATAACATTGAACGTAATATAGAGCCTTCATTACAGACAGATTTATGTTTTACTCTTCCTAGTTCATTTATTGAGCGTTACTGCAGTCGTCTCAATTTTAATCAAGAGCTTACTATGTTATCTAAGTTTGTTGCTAATAAAATAGAAAAAAATAACATTATTACTGATAATATTCCCCATGCTATTGCTGCTGGAATAGTATACTTTGTTGCTCAAAACTGTCAGATGAATATTACCAAACAAGAGATTAAGACAGTATGTGGTGTAAGCGAAGTTACGATTAATAAATGTTTCAAAAAATTAGAAATATTAAGAGAGAGTTTACTACCGTCTGCTATTCTAAAGAAATATGCATAAATATATTTTAGGAGTTTATTCTCATTTTTTATGGGATTATAGTATATATTTTTAATGGAACAAGAGCCCACTAATGAAAACATGACTGAAGAACAATTGGCTGCTGCTGATGCAGAGGCCGCTCAAGCTGCTGCAACCGAAGCCGCTGAGAAGGCTGCTGCTGCAAAAGCTGCTACTGAAGCCGCTGAGAAGGCTGCTGCTGAAGCCGCTGAGAAGGCTGCTGCTGAAGCCGCTGCAAAAGCTGCTACTGAAGCCTCTGAGAAGGCTGCTGCTGAAGCCGCTGCAAAAGCTGCTACTGAAGCCTCTGAGAAGGCTGCTGCTGAAGCCGCTG
>Ga0114970_10000060_pt1 | contig 63391 bp, 58 predicted proteins | sample M_140205_XF_Meta_FD_87030 | JGI IMG/M metagenome (GOLD analysis project Ga0114970, IMG submission 87030) | Freshwater microbial communities from Lake Montjoie, Canada to study carbon cycling - M_140205_XF_MetaG | ecosystem: Environmental > Aquatic > Freshwater > Lake | place: Lake Montjoie... | reverse complement strand
GAGAAGCCGTCAGACCTCGTCAAGGAAGGCCAGGCCGTGAAGGTCAAGCTGCTGGGCTTCGACGATCGCGGCAAGGTGCGCCTGTCGATGAAGCAGGTGGACCAGGAGACGGGCGAAGACCTGTCCAAGAAAGCCGCAGCGCCGGCCGAAGGCTGATCTGCGTCTGACGCAATTGTGAACAAGCGCCCGCGCGGCTTAGGCTGCGCGGGCGTTTTTCTGTCTAAGGTTCACCCATGCCCAAGATCGACATGACCGCCGTGAAGCATCGTGAAGGCTCCGGCTATCCCGCGCCCTTCCATGAAACGGCGGCAGGCCGCATCAAGTCGCCGCTGGGCGATGCCGGCGGCCTAAGCGATTTCGGCGTCAACCTGGTGACGCTGCCGCCGGGCGGCTGGTCCAGCCAGCGCCACTGGCACAGCGACGAGGACGAGTTCGTGCTGGTGCTGGGGGGCGAACTGACCCTGATCACCGATGCGGGCGAGGAAAAGCTTGGCCCCGGCGAATGCGCCGCGTTCCCCAAGGGCGTTGCCGATGGCCATCACTTCATCAATCGCGGCAGTGCGCCGGCGGTCTATCTGGAAGTCGGCACCCGTGTCGATGGCGGCACCTGCTGCTATCCGGACGTGGACCTCATCCTGACGGATGAAGCGGGCTTCACCCGCAAGGACGGCACGCGCTATCCGCCACGCACGCGATGATGGTTAACTGCGTGTTGGCCAAACTTGTTTGGCCGCGAGCGCCACGCTAGGTTCGCGCCATGGCCGTTTTCATGCGTCTTGTCAGCCTTGTCCTGATCGTCATCGCGCTGATGCTGCTCGGCGCTGACGCGGTGACGTCGCTGGAAAAAGGCGGCGAAGTGACGGTGCGCAGCCTGGAAACCGTCTGGGGCCTGCTGAATCAGGGCGTGCTGGATGCGGTCAAGCGCTGGGTCCAGAACCATGCCGCCTTCGCGGCGCCGTTCTTCTATTCGTTCCTGTCGCTGCCAAGCTGGGGCGTGTTTGGCGTCATCGGCGTTATTCTGGCGTTTATCTTCGGCCGCAAGCTCGGTCCCGAATAGGCGCGTTCTTTTGCGCCGTGGGTTCGTCGCGCCTAGGATTCGCGTGTTTGTCCAGGAATCCAAAGCACATCACCGCCGCCGCCATCATTGGCCAGCCGCGCCATCACGAAGAGGTGATCGGAGAGGCGGTTGATATAGTGCAGCGCCGCCGCGCCGACCGCCTCCTGCGTCGCCAGCATGACCATGTCCCGCTCCGCCCGCCGCGCAATGGCGCGGGCCAGGTGCAGATACGCCGCCAGCGGTGCACCGCCGGGCAGCACAAACGAGGTCAGGGGCGCCAGGCCCGCATTCATGGCATCGATCTCGGCTTCCAGCCGCGCCACCTGCGACGGCACGATCCGCAAGCTCCCTTCGGATTTGCGGGCGTCCTCGGGCAGCGACAGGTCTGCCCCCAGGTCGAACAGATCGTTCTGGAGGCGAGCCAGCATCCCATCCTCGAACGGGCCCGCCGTCAGGCGCGCAATGCCGATGGCGCTGTTGGTTTCGTCCACCGCGCCGATGGCGGCAAAGCGGATATCGGCCTTGGACCGGCGGCTGCCGTCGGTCAAGCCACTCTGGCCGCCATCGCCCCCTTTTGTGTAGATTTTATCGAGTTTTACCACTGTCCAATCCGTTCTTGCCGCCCCGATCCTAGCTTGTATGATCCCGGCCATCATCCCAATTCCGAGCCGCAAATGCCCGTGGAAGTCCCCGAAAACGTCGAAACCGACCATACCCGCGTCGCCTGTAATGGCGGCGGTGGCGCGCTCGGCCATCCCAAGGTCTTTCTCGAGATGGGCGACGAAAATTTCGTCGAGTGCCCCTATTGCGACAAGCGCTTCAACCTGAAGCCGGGCGCTGGCGGCCATCATTGAGCGCTCTGAAAAAGGGCGATCATCTCTACCTGATTGATGGCTCCGGCTATCTCTTCCGCGCCTATCACGCCCTGCCGCCGCTGACCCGCAAGTCCGATGGCATGCCCACCGGCGCTGTCAGCGGTTACTGCAACATGCTGTGGAAGCTGCTGGAGGACATGAAGTCCGATGCGCCCACCCACCTGGCGGTGATCTGGGACGCGGGCTCGCAGACCTTCCGCAATGACATCTACAAGGAATACAAGGCGCACCGCCCGCCGGCACCCGAAGACCTGGTGCCGCAATTCCCGCTGGTGCGCGATGCCACCCGCGCCTTCGGTGTCGCCTGTGTCGAGATGGCGGGCTATGAGGCCGATGACCTGATCGCCACCTATGCGCGGCTGGCGCGCGAGGCGGGCGCCCGCTGCACCATCGTCTCGTCCGACAAGGATCTGATGCAGCTGGTGGTGGATGGCGAAGTCGAACTCTACGACACCATGAAATACAAGCGCATCGCTTCGCCCGAGGTGCTGGAGAAGTTCGGCGTTACCCCGGACAAGGTGGTGCAGGTGCAGGCGCTGGCGGGCGATTCCACCGACAATGTGCCGGGCGTGCGCGGCATCGGCATCAAGACCGCCGCCGAACTGATCTGTACTTACGGCGACATCGAAACGCTGATTTCCAGGGCCGGGGAAATCAAGCAGCCCAAGCGGCGCGAGACCATCATCGAGAATGCGGAAAATGCCCGCATCTCGCTGCGGCTGGTGACGCTGGACCAGAATGTCCCCATCAAGGAGACGCTGGACGAATTCGCCGTCCATGAACCCAATCCCCAGGAGCTGATCGCCTATCTGAAGGCGATGGAATTCGGCACCATCACCCGCCGCGTCGCTTCGCATTTCGGGGTCGCGGACGTGGAGGGCATTTCTGCCGCGCCGGTCACGGCCGCTGCGCCGCGCCCGCAACCCGTGCCGCAGGCCCTGGCCGAAGCGCCAGAACCGGGCGCCGCGCTTCGCAAGCCGATCGATCATGCCGATTACGTGGCGGTGACGGATGAAAAGACACTCGATGCCTGGGTGGCGCGCGCCTTCGCGGCAGGTGCGGTCTGTGTCGATACCGAGACCACCTCGCTCGATCCCATGCAGGCCCGGCTTTGCGGCGTGTCCTTGGCGGTGGCGCCGGGCGAAGCCTGCTACATTCCCACCGGTCATCGCCGTGGCGATGGCTTGAACTTCGATTTCTCGGAGAATGGCGACGGCAACGACGCCATCGCGCAATTGCCCGAAGCCCTGGTGCTGGCCAGGCTGAAGCCGCTGCTGGAAGACGATGCCATCCTGAAAATCGGCCAGAACCTGAAATACGACGCGCTGGTGCTGCTCCAGCGCGGCATACGCCTGCATCCCATCGATGACACCATGCTGATGTCCTATGTGATCGAGGCCGGTCTGCATGGGCACGGCATGGACGAACTCAGCGAACTGCACCTGTCGCACAAGCCGATTTCCTTTACCGAGGTCACCGGCAAGGGCAAGGACAAGATCACCTTCGATTGTGTTGATGTGGCCGAGGCGACGAAATATTCCGCCGAGGATGCCGATGTCACCCTGCGCCTGGCCATGCTGCTCAAGCCCCGGCTGCTGGCGGAGCACAAGGTCGGCGTTTATGAAACGCTGGAGCGGCCGCTGGTGATGGTGCTGGCCGACATGGAGCGGGCCGGCATCACCATCGACCCCAAGCTGCTGGCCAAGCTGTCCAACGACTTCGCCAAAACCCAGGCCGGGCTGGAAACCGAAATTCACAAGCTGGCAGGGCAGGAATTCAACATCGGCTCGCCCAAGCAGTTGGGCGAAATCCTGTTCGACAAGATGGGCATGACCGGCGGGCGCAAGACCAAGACCGGGGCCTGGTCCACCGACAGTGACGTGCTGGAAGATGTGGCGGCAGAAGGCCACCCCATCGCCCGGAAGGTGCTGGAATGGCGTGGTCTGGCCAAGCTCAGGGGCACCTATACCGATGCGCTGCCGGGCTACATCAATCCCCAGACCGGCCGGGTGCACACGTCATACGCGATGGCCTCGACCACCACCGGGCGGCTGGCCTCGACCGATCCCAATTTGCAGAACATTCCCGTGCGCACCGAGGAAGGCCGCCGCATCCGCCAGGCCTTCATCGCGCCCAAGGGCTCCAAGCTGATCAGCGCCGATTACAGCCAGATCGAATTGCGGCTGCTGGCCCATATCGCCGACATTCCCGAGCTGAAGCAGGCCTTTGCCGACGGGCTGGATATTCACGCCATGACCGCCTCGGAAATTTTCGGCGTGCCGGTCAAGGACATGCCCGCCGAAATCCGCCGCCGCGCCAAGGCGATCAATTTCGGCATCGTCTATGGCATTTCCGGTTTCGGCCTGGCCAACCAGCTTGGCATCGCCCAGGGCGAGGCCAACGGCTATATCAAGAAGTATTTCACCCGCTTCCCCGGCATCCGCGATTACATGGAAGCGACCAAAGAACTGGCGCGCACAAACGGCTATGTCGAAACGCTGTTCGGGCGGCGCATCCATATCCGCGAGATCAACGCGAAAGTGCAGGGCTTCCGTGCCGGCGCGGAACGTGCCGCGATCAATGCCCCGATCCAGGGCACGGCCGCCGATGTCATCCGCCGCGCCATGGTCAAGCTGCCGCCACTGCTGCCGCCCAGTGTGAAGATGCTGCTGCAGGTGCATGACGAACTGATCTTCGAGGCGCCGGAAAAGGATGTTGAAAGCGCATCGAAGCTCATCAAGAGCGTGATGGAAAAGGCGGCGCTGCCCGCCATCGAAATTTCCGTGCCGCTGGTGGTCGATGCCCGCGCCGCCGACAATTGGGATGCCGCGCATTGAGGTGGCTGGCCCTTGGCACGGCGCTGACGGTCCCGGTCTTCAACCTGCTGCTGGAATATTGGCTGATGGGCCTGTCGTCAGCGGCGGTGATCGTGCCGGGCCTGGCCGATTTTCAGCCCGCCTGGAATCGCGGCGTCTCTTTCAGCCTGTTCACCCAGACCAGTGATGGCGGCCGCTATATGCAGATGGCGGTTCTGGCGGTGATCAGTGCGGCGGTGGGCCTGATGGCCTGGAACGCCACCGACCGGCTCTCGGCGCTGGGCTGATCCTGGGCGGGGCGCTGGGAAATCTTTTTGACCGCGCGGTGTATGGCGTGGTCTTCGATTTCCTCTATTTGCACCTGGGCGGCATGCCGCTCTTCATCTGCAATTTCGCCGATATCGCGATCTCGGCGGGTTTCCCGCTGTTGCTGGCGGAATGGCTATGGCCTAGGCCGCGATCGACTTCAGGCCCGTCTCGGCCGTGATGCCGGCCTTGCCCAGGATGGCGATCAGGTCGGCCATCACCTTTTCGGAATCCGGCGCCACGCCATCCTTCTTCTGCGCCGCCATGTAGCCGGCGAGAAAGCCGGGCTTGCCCAGATGCACCAGGATGCGCGCCCGTGCCGCTTCCGCCAGCTTGCCCTCGGTCAGGATGCCAGTGGTGGCCAGCCGCAGCAGGGTCGGCACCTTCTCGACATGGTTGGGGAGTGCGGGCCTCGACGGAATCGAACAGCTTGCCGCGCGCCTCGACCTGGCAAGCCAGCGCATCCAGCTTGTCGGCGATCTCGGCCTTTGTGACGTCGATAAAACCGGAGCGCAGCACGCGCGCCTGGATCTGCGCCAGCTTCTGCAGCCGCTGCAACAGCGGCAGCTTGGGATTCTGGAAATGATTGTCGAACAATGCCGATTGCAGCACCGGCTGCACAAAGGCGGCCAGGGCGCGCTTGTTCTCGGAACCGATGATGTTGTCTTCGACGAACAGCAGCCGTTCCACCTTCTCGTCCACCGCCGCGTCGGCAATGTATGGGGTCAGCGTTTCCTGCGTCACCAGGCGCTTGGCGCGCAGGGTGAAGGACGCCACGATGTCCTCGTGGCTCATGTATTTGCCCACGCCCATCACGATCTTGTTGGCCAGTTCGCGCAGGGCCTTGAGTTCATCGACCATGTTGTCGGGGCATAGCCGCTTGTTGGCCTTCAGTTCGGCCACGATGCGGTTGGCCAGCGCTGTCTTGGCTTCGGGCAGGCTATCGCTGGCGAAATGGTGCGCCAGGCCGGAAAGCCCCGCCCGCGCGCCGTTGCAGCTGCGGCCCAGAAACAGCTCGACCAGGTTGCGCAGCGCCTGCGCCAGGTTCTCCGCCGCCCCATCAGTTCGTGCAGCGCCGCCGATCCGTTCAGGGTCTCGGCCAGGATGGCGTCCACCGTGCCCAGGATCAGCTTGCGCGGGGCTTCCTCGGCCGGTGCCAGCTCCATGATGGTGAGCAGGCGGTGCACCTTGTCGTCCCAGCCCTTGGCCTTGGACAGGAACAGCGCCAGCGCGCCGTTGAAGATGTAGCTGGCGTCGGCCTGGCCCACCAGCTTGCGCGCCAGTTCGTCGAACTGCTCGGCCTGCAATTCGGGAAACGGGGCCTTGCGCTGGTCGCGATAGACCCGGTTAAAGGCCTGCGACGACAGCTCGTTCAGGCTCTTGACTATCTGCTGTACCGGCGTGGTGGTGCTGGCGGCCTGCGCCACCGCCACCTTCTGGATCGCATGCTGGTAGACCGCGCCCGTCGCTTCCAGCTTTTCCAGCAGGTCGGCGCGGTGGATAAGCTCGGTGATGGTGACCTTGTTGCGCGACAGGAAGTCGGTCAGCAGCCGCGTCATGGTCGAACGCGCATGGTAGGAATACAGGTCGTCGGGCTTGAAGCAGGGAATGGCGTGCGGCGCGTCTTCCGCCTTGGGATCGACCTTTACCTGGTTGTGGCCGTCCTCGAAGATCTTCAGCGAAAGATAGTCGCCGGTATCGTCGTTGTAGGTTTCCTTGACCACCTTCACGCCGGTGGCCTTTTCGCCCTTCATCAGCTCTTGCGCCATCTCGATGGCGCGCTCGCGCGACGACAGCACATCGTGCATCGTACAGGCGCCCTTGGCGCCGGCGCGTTTGAAAAGCTCATAATGAATCTGAGTGCGCATGCGGCAAGTTTGCGCTGACTGCGCTTAAATACGGGTTAAGTATGCAGCGAACAGCCAGGGTCGCGGGGCACCGAGATCGTCCGGAACCGCGCGCTTAACGCATCGTAAAGCAGCAGCCGCCCGGCCAGCCCCTGGCCCGCGCCGGTGATTTCCTTCAGCACCTCCAGCGCCTGCAGGCTGCCCATCACCCCGGCCGCCGCGCCCAGCACGCCGGTCTCCGAGCAGTTGCCGACGGTGCCCGGCGGCGGGGGGGCGCCGAACAGGCAGCGATAACAGGGCGAGATCCCGTCATGCGCCTTCCAGGTGGCGAGCTGGCCGTCGAACTCGGTCACCGCCGCCGAGACCAGCGTCTTGCCCAGCGCAAAGGCGGTGTCGTTGACCAGGAAGCGGGTGGCGAAATTGTCCGAACCGTCGGCGATGATGTCGTAAGCCGCAAACAGGGTAACGGCATTGTCCGCCGTCAGCCGAACGGGATGGGGTTCCACCACCGTGCCGGGATTGAGCGCGGCCAGCGCTTCGGCCCCTGCCGCGACCTTGGGGCGGCCCACATCGGCGGTGCGATACAGGATCTGGCGCTGCAGGTTGGACAGGCTGACGGTGTCGTCATCGACCAGCCCGATGGTGCCGACCCCGGCTGCGGCCAGGTACAGCGCGACCGGGCTGCCCAGCCCGCCCGCCCCGATCACCAGCACCTTTGCGGCCCGGATGCGCGCCTGGCCGGGGCCGCCAATCTGGCGCAGCACCAGGTGGCGGGCATAGCGCTCCAGCTCGTCGTCGCTCAAAGGCATTTTTCTATCCAGAACAATTTCTTACCGCGCAGCATACAGTGCAGCAAAATCTACTTTGCTGCAGCAAAACTCAGCCGGCCTTGCGGTAGGCCCAGACGCGCGCCGGGGGCACGTTGGCCCAGACCATGGCGGCGCGGGCGACCTTGAAGCCTGGCGGCGCCGGCACCGACGGCTTCAGGCCATAGGAAAACTGGGCGAAGACCCCGCCGGGCAGCAGCCGCGCGGTGGCGGTTTCGATCAGGCGCTGGCGGTCGGGTATGGGGAAGTTCAGCAGCGGCAGGCCGGAGATGATCGCGGCATAAGGCTCGGCATGACCCAGCGTGTGTTCCAGGTTGAAGGCATCGCCCTGGATCACGTTGACGCCGTGAAAGCGCGTCTTCAGCAGTTGGCAGAGATCGTGGTCAAACTCGATGCAGGTGAGCTGGCTGGCAGGCAGGCGCTCCAGGATGCCTTGCGTAAGACTGCCGCTGCCGGGGCCCAGCTCCAGCACCGGGCCACCGACCTGGATCTGCGCCGCCATGGCGCGGGCCAGGTGCGGGCCGGACGGCGCGAAGGCACCGACGCTGCGGGGCCGGGCCAGCAGGGCGCGGAAGAAGCGCAGATTGTCCTGCAGGGTGGTGTCGCTCATCGGGGGTTACTTGGCGGTTCCTTGGGCGGTTAAATCCGGGCATCCGGACTTTACCGATCAGGCCTCGCCTTTCCAGAAGTCTTTCAGGCGCGCAATGAAACCTTCGGCCTCGGGCTGGCAGCCGGCGGGGCTCACCCCCTCGAATTCCCGCAGCAATTCCTTCTGCCGCTTGGAAAGCTTGACCGGGGTCTCGACCGCGATCTCGACATAAAGATCGCCGCGCTGGCCCGACCGCAGCACTGGCATGCCCTTGGCCTTCAGCCGGAACTGGCGTCCCGGCTGGGTGCCTTCGGGGATCGCCACCTTGGCGCGGCCCCCGTCCAGGGTGGGGACTTCGATGCTGCCGCCCAGCGCCGCCGTCACGAAACTGACCGGGGCGCGGCAATGCAGGTCATGGCCGTCGCGCTGGAAGATCGCATGTTCCTTCAGGGCCAGGAAAATATAGAGGTCGCCATTGGGGCCGCCATTGGCGCCGGCCGCGCCTTCGCCGGACAGGCGGATGCGGGTGCCTTCCTCGACGCCCGACGGAATATCGACCGACAGGTTGCGTTCCTTCTGCACCACGCCAACGCCGCGACAGGCCTTGCAGGGATTGCGGATGATCTTGCCGGTGCCCCTGCACGGTCCACAGGTGCGCTCGACGGTGAAGAAGCCCTGCGTGGCGCGGACGCGGCCATGGCCGTTGCAGGTGGGGCAGGTTTCGGGCGCGGAGCCCGCTTCGGCGCCGGAACCGTGGCAGGGCTCGCACGCAACCTGCGTCGGCACCTTGATCTCGGCGCTGCGGCCGCTGAAGGCCTCTTCCAGCGTGATCTCGAGATTGTAGCGCAGGTCCTGGCCGCGATTGCTGCGCTTGGCGCCGCGTTGCCCGCCCATCATCTGGCTGAAAATGTCTTCGAAGACATCGCCGAAGCTGCCGCTGAAATCGCCGAACGGGCTGCCGCCGCCCTGGCCGCGCCCGCCCATGCTGCCATCAAAGGCGGCATGGCCCATGCGGTCATAGGCGGCGCGCTTCTGATCGTCCTTCAGGACGTCATAGGCCTCGTTGATTTCCTTGAACTTGGTTTCGGCGCTGGCGTCGCCCGGATTCTTGTCGGGATGAAACTGCATCGCCAGCTTGCGATAGGCCGACTTCAGGACGGAGCCGTCGGCGCCCTTGGTGACTTCGAGAGTCTCGTAATAGCAACGCTTCGCCGACATGCCCCGATACTCTACTCACCCGCCCCGTTGAAACGAACGGCCCCCGCGTTTTACCGCGAGGGCCGATAAGACTTACTTCTTGTTGTCGTCCACTTCCTCGAAGTCGGCATCGACGACATTGTCTTCGGCGGGCCCGCTTCCATTCTTACCCGCGCCATCGGCAGCGGCATCGGCCGCCGCGCCTTCGGACTGCTGGGCCTTGTACATCGCCTCGCCCAGCTTCATCGAAGCCTGGGCCAGGGTGTTGGTCTTTTCCTTGATGCCTTCGACATCGTCGCCCTTCAACGCTTCCTTCAGCGCGGCGGTTGCGGCTTCGATGGCGGTCTTCTCATCCGGCCCGACCTTGTCGCCATGCTCTCCCATCGCCTTCTCGGTGGAATGGACCAGCGCGTCGCCCTGGTTGCGGGCCTCGACCAGCGCCTTGCGCTTCTCGTCTTCCGCCTTGTTGACCTCGGCGTCCTTGACCATCTTTTCGATGTCGGCGTCGGAAAGACCGCCGCTGGCCTGGATGCGGATCTGCTGCTCCTTGTTGGTGGCCTTGTCCTTGGCGGTGACGCTGACGATGCCGTTGGCGTCGATATCGAAGGTGACTTCGATCTGCGGCACGCCGCGCGGCGCGGGCGGAATGCCCTGCAGGTCGAAGCGGCCCAGCGACTTGTTGTGGGCTGCCATCTCGCGCTCGCCCTGGAAGACATTGATCGTCACGGCGGTCTGGTTGTCTTCCGCCGTCGAGAAGATCTGGCCCTTCTTGGTCGGGATGGTGGTGTTGCGGTCGATCAGGCGGGTGAAGACGCCGCCCAGGGTTTCGATACCCAGGCTCAGCGGGGTGACGTCGAGCAGCAGCACGTCCTTGACTTCGCCCTTCAGCACGCCGCCCTGGATGGCGGCGCCGATGGCGACGACTTCATCCGGGTTGACGCCCTTGTGCGGCTCCTTGCCGTTGAAGATCGCCTTCACCGCTTCCTGCACCTTGGGCATGCGGGTCATGCCGCCGACCAGGATGACTTCGTCGATCTGGGCGGCGGTGACACCGGCATCCTTCAGCGCCTGCTTGACCGGGCCGACCGTCTTCTGGATCAGGTCTTCGACCAGCGATTCCAGCTTGGCGCGGGTGATCTTGATGGTGAGATGCTTGGGGCCCGACGCGTCCGCCGTGATGAAGGGCAGGTTCACTTCGGTCTGCTGCGCGCTCGAAAGTTCGATCTTGGCCTTTTCGGCGGCGTCCTTCAGGCGCTGCAAGGCGAGACGGTCTGAGCGCAGGTCGATGCCGTTCTCTTTCTTGAACTCGTCGGCCAGGAAGGTGACGACGCGCTGGTCGAAGTCTTCGCCGCCCAGGAAGGTGTCGCCATTGGTGGACTTCACTTCAAAGACGCCGTCGCCGATTTCCAGCACGGAAACGTCGAAGGTGCCGCCGCCAAGGTCATAGACGGCGATGGTGCCGGCGGACTTCTTGTCCAGGCCATAGGCCAGCGCCGCGGCGGTGGGCTCGTTGATGATGCGCAGCACTTCCAGGCCGGCGATGCGGCCGGCGTCCTTGGTCGCCTGGCGCTGGGCGTCGTTGAAATAGGCGGGCACGGTAATGACTGCCTGCGTCACCTTCTCGCCCAGATGCGCCTCGGCGGTTTCCTTCATCTTGATCAGGGTGAAGGCGCTGATCTCGGAGGGGCTGTACTTGCGGTCGCGGCCATCGACCCAGGCATCGCCATTGTCGCCGGCGACGATCTTGTAAGGGACCATGCCGATGTCCTTCTTGGTCATCGGGTCATCGAAGCGGCGGCCGATCAGGCGCTTGATCGCGAAGAAGGTCTGCTCGGGATTGGTGACGCCCTGGCGCTTGGCGGGCTGGCCGACCAGGCGTTCGCCATCGGGGGCGAAGGCGACGATGGAGGGCGTGGTGCGGGCGCCTTCCGCATTCTCGATGACCTTGGGGGCGCTGCCTTCCATGACGGCGACGCAGGAATTGGTGGTGCCCAGATCGATACCGATGACTTTAGCCATTACGCATGTTCCTCAATTCATGGGCATGACGACCTGACCCTGACGGCGTCCTCCGGTCCGTCCCATTGATATATTTGACAAAACCAGCGACGGGGCAAAGCCCATGCTGACCTATCGGGGTATATAGGGAGGGCTATCCGGGGGTGCAACCCCAAGAGGCGAATCAACCGCCGTTGAGCTGCCAGATGGCGTAGTTCAGGCAGAGGGCGAAACTGACCCAGGCGATATAGGGCAGCAGCATCAGGCCCGCGATGCGGTCCTTGCGCCAGAACAGCGCCGCCGTCGTCACGATGGCCAGCCACAGTAGCGCCATTTCCACCAGCGCCACCAGCAGCAGGTGCGCGCCAAAGAACAGCGGCGTCCAGAGCGTGTTCAGCGCAAGCTGCACGCCCCACGCAGCCATCTCCGGCGATTTCGTGCCGGTGCGCTTCCACACCCGCCAGGCCGCCACGGCCATCAGGATGTAAAGCGTCGTCCAGACCGGGCCGAACAGCCAGTTGGGCGGGTTGAAACCGGGCTTGGTCAGCCCGGCATACCAGGTGGGGATGTTGGGCTCGGTGAAGAGTGTGCCCGACGCCCCTACCAGCAGGGTGAGGATGATGAAGGCCAGCAGGGGCCGGTTCTTTCCGGGCTCGGCTTCACGGTCAAAAAGCATGCATCACCATAGCTTTATAAAACATTACAGAGAGTTTAACAATCAGGCGCAAGGCAGTTCACCGCCCCGCCAGCGGGGTCTTGGGAAGATCCGCATGAAACGCCTGGGGGGACTTGCCGGTGCGGCGCTTTATCCCCGCCGGGCCACGACACTGACGCCTAAGAGACACTTTGCCGCCCCGCATGATCAGCCAGCACCGACGCAATCGCCACGCTCAGTTTCTTGGCATAGTCGATATCGAGGAATTCGTTGGGCCCGTGCGCGTTGGAATGCGGCCCCAAAACGCCGGTGATGACGAACTGGGTATCGGGATATTTGCGCCCCAGCATGCCCATGAACGGGATCGAGCCGCCCTCGCCCTGCGCCGCCATCGGCTTGCCAAAGGCGGCATGGCTGGCCTTGTCCAGCGCCGCCTGCAGCCACGGCGCCAGCGCGGGCGCGTTCCAGCCATTCTCGCCGCGCGGTGCATCGAACGTCACTTGTGCGCCATAGGGCGGATCGCGCTCCAGCACCGTCTTCACCGCCACACGCGCCGCTTCGGCATCGCCGCTGGGTGGCACGCGGAGCGACAGTTTCAGCGTGGTGACGGGCAGCAGCACATTGCCGCCATTGGCGGGCGTCGGATAACCCTCCACCGCAGTGATCGCCAGTTGCGCCTTCCAGGTCTTTTGCAGGATGGCGTCCACATTGCTGACGGACATGGCACTGGTTTGACCCGCGAAGGGCAGCTCGGTGATGACGGTGTCGCCCAGGATTTCCGCTGCAGCCTTTGCCTGCGCGATGCGTTCCGCCGGAATCGCGACCTGCAATTGCGGCACAATGATCTCGCCGGTCTCGACATTCTCGATCCGCGACAGCAATTGCCGCGCGATGCGGAACGACGACGGCACGATGCCGCTGGCAGCGCCGCTATGCACGCCTTCGGTCAGCACCCGCACCGTCAGCGTGCCGATCACCATGCCGCGCAAGCTGGTGGTGAGCCACAATTGCTCGTAATTACCACAGCCGGAATCAAGGCACACCACAAGATCAGGCGTGCCGATGCGGCAGGAAAAATGCTCCATATAGGCGGGCAGGTCGGGCGAACCGGATTCTTCCGACGCCTCGATCATGATGACGGTGCGCGAATGGCGCAGGCCCTGTTCTTTCAGCGCCAGCAACGCCGACAGCGCCGCGAACAGGGCATAGCCGTCATCGGCGCCGCCGCGTCCATACAGGCGGCCATCCTGGATGACCGGCTCCCACGGGCCCGTCGTCCAGCCCGCCATCTCCGGCTGCTTGTCGAGATGGCCGTACATCAGCACGGTGGGATTGTCGCTGGTGGCGGCGGCGCGCACCCGTCCATGTTCGTTCGGCGATCCGGGGATCTCGATGAAGATCAGCGGCGTGCGGCCCGGCAGCCGCGCCACGTTCAGCGTCGCTTTTTCAAACGCCTGCAGCTTTTCGCGCGCCCAGGCCGCGAACATCTCCACGGCGCGGCCCATGTGGCCGTGCGCTTCCCAGTCCGGATCAAAGGCCGGGCTCTTGTTGGGGATGCGGATATAGTCGCTCAGGGTGGGAACGACTTCGTCATCCCACAGCCGATTGATGCATTGCGACGCCTGGTTCTGGTTCATTACCGGTTGATATCATACGCCGCGACCAGGGCGGCATTGTAGATTTCGCTCATCTTGGCGCCCAGCGGCGCGATCTGCACCGGCTTCTCCAGTCCCACCAGCATCGGGCCCATCACGCTGGCCGCACCCATCTGCTGCAGCAGCTTGGTGGAAATGGAAGCGGAATGGATCGCCGGCATAATCAGCACATTGGCGGTGTCGGTGATGCGGGCAAAGGGATAAAGCGCCAGCTTGTTGCGGTCCAGCGCCACATCGATCGCCATTTCGCCGTCATACTCGAACGCGACGCCGCGCTGTTCCAGGATCTGCACGGCCTCGATGATGCGCTCGCTGCGCTCCGAGCGGGGAAAGCCGAAGGTGGACGACGCCAGCAGCGCCACACGCGGCACCAGGCCGAGACGGCGCGCCGCCGCCGCTGCCTGCACCGCGATGTCGGCCAGTTGCTCGGAGGTCGGCATTTCCGTGACCGATGTATCGGCCACCAGCACGATACGGCCCGTGGCGAAGATCGCCTGCAACCCGATGGGGCGCTTGCCCGGCGGCGCATCCAGCACGGTACGCACGTCTGCCAGCGCCTGGGCATAGTTGCGGGTCACGCCCGTCACCATCGCATCGGCGTCACCCGCCTTGAGCATGGCGGCCGCATAGATGTTGCGGTCGTTGTTCACCATGCGCACGGCATCGCGGTACAGCCCGCCGCGCCGCTGGATGCGGGCATAGAGCGCCTCGGTGTAGGTGGCGGATTCCGCCGCCGAACGCGGCACGCGGATTTCCAGCAGGCTTTCATCCAGCCCGGCGCGTTGTATGCCGGCCTTGATGACTTCGACGCGTCCCACCAGGATCGCCTTGCCCAGGCCGAAATTCTGAAAGGCGGCGGCGGCGCGGATCACCGAATCTTCTTCGCCTTCTGCGAACACCACCCGCTTGGGGGCGCTGCGCACGGCGTTGGTCACCATCTGGAACAGGCCGGCGCTGGGATCGAGCCGCGCCGACAATTCATACTGATACGACGCCATGTCGGTGATCGGCTTCTTGGCGACGCCCGAGTCCATCGCCGCCTGGGCCACGGCGGCGGAAAGGCGGCTGATCAGGCGCGGATCGAACGGCACCGGAATGATGTAGTCCGGGCCATAGGCCGGGCGCGCGCCGCGATAGGCGGCGGCGACTTCGTCCGGCACATCCTCGCGCGCCAGCGCCGCGATGGCATGCGCGGCGGCGATCTTCATCTCTTCTTTGATGGTGGTGGCGCGCACATCCAGCGCCCCCCGGAAGATGTAGGGAAACCCCAGCACGTTGTTGACCTGGTTGGGATAGTCGCTGCGGCCGCTGGCGACGATGACGTCGCCGCGCACTGCCTTGGCGTCATCGGGCAGGATTTCCGGATCGGGATTGGCCATCGCGAAGACGATGGGATTTGCCGCCATGCTGCGCAGCATGTCGGGGGTCAGCGCGCCCTTGGCCGACAGGCCCAGGAAGACATCGCAGCCGACCATGGCATCGGCCAGGCTGCGCGCCTTGGTCTCCACCGCATGGGCCGACTTCCACTGGTTCATGCCCTCGGTGCGCCCACGATAGACCACGCCCTTGGTGTCGCAGAGGACGACGTTTTCCGAACGCACCCCCATCGATTTGAGCAGCTCGATGCAGGCAATGCCCGCCGCGCCCGCGCCGTTGGTGACCACCTTGATATCTTCCAGCTTGCGCCCGGTGAGATGCGCCGCATTGATGACGCCCGCCGCGCTGATGATGGCGGTGCCGTGCTGGTCGTCATGGAAGACCGGAATATCCATCAGCTCGCGCAGGCGCTGTTAGATGATGAAACAGTCCGGCGCCTTGATGTCTTCCAGGTTGATGCCGCCGAAACTGGGGCCCAGATAGCGCACCGCGTTGATGAATTGATCGACGTCCTTGGTATCGACTTCTAGGTCGATGGAATTGACGTCGGCAAAGCGCTTGAACAGCACGGCCTTGCCTTCCATCACCGGCTTGCTCGCCAGCGCGCCCAGATCGCCCAGCCCCAGGATGGCGGTGCCGTTGGAGATGACGGCGACCAGGTTGCCGCGCGTGGTGTATTCCCAGGCCAGTTCCGGATTCTCGGCGATGGCCCGCACCGGCACGGCGACGCCGGGCGAATAGGCCAGCGCCAGATCGCGCTGGGTTGCCATCGGCCTGGTGGGCACGACTTCCAGCTTGCCGGGCTTGGCGCCGGCATGGAAAGCTAGGGCTTCCTCGTCCGTGAAGGAGGGGCGCTTCGACATCTCGGTTTTCCCTTATTCTTGTTTCCCAGGGTCATCCACAGGCTAGCAGGGGAAGCGGGCGGGCGGGCAAAAAACGCTCTGCTATGCTTCCCGCATGAGCGAGATGGTGCCTGAAAACGATATCGCGGCTGCCGACGGCATCACGCCGATGATGGCGCAATACCTGTCGCTCAAGAGCGCGCATCCGGACTATCTGCTGTTCTACCGGATGGGCGATTTCTACGAGCTTTTTTTCGCGGACGCAGCAAAGGCCGCCGAGGCGCTGGACATCGCCCTGACCAAGCGGGGCAAGCATCTGGGTGAAGACATTCCCATGTGCGGCGTGCCGGTGCACAGCGCCGAAGCCTATCTGGAAAAGCTGATCCGCAAGGGTCACCGCGTCGCGGTGTGCGAACAGATCGAAGACCCGGCAGAGGCGAAGAAGCGCGGCTCCAAGTCGGTGGTGAAGCGCGCCGTGGTGCGGTTGGTGACGCCCGGCACGATCACCGAGGATGCGTTGCTGGAAGCACGCGCCTCCAACATCCTGGCGGCGCTGGGGCGCAGCGGCGGCAGCTTCGCGCTCGCCGCCGCCGACATGTCCACCGGCCACTTCGAAGTCTGCGTGCTGGACGAAGACGCGGTCGCCGCCGAACTGGCGCGGCTGTCGCCCAAGGAATTGCTGCTGCCGGACGCGCTGGTGGTGCATGAAAGTTTCAAACAGGTTTTTGCGGCGCTGAAGATCGCGCTGTCGCCGCTGCCCGCCTCGCGCTTTGATTCCGATGCGGGGGCGCGGGCGCTGCAGGCGCATTACGGCCTGCTGTCGCTCGATGGGCTGGGGTCGTTCGGGCGCGCCGAATTGTCGGCGGCGGGTGCGCTGATCGCCTATATCGACCTGACGCAAAAGGGCCGCAAGGTGGCGCTGCGGCGGCTGGCCCAGGTACAGCCGGCGCAGTTTGTCGGCATCGATGCGGCGACGCGGCGCAACCTCGAACTCGACCAGACGCTCTCCGGTTCGCGCAACGGTTCGCTGCTCGCCACGATTGATCGCAGCGTAACGGCAGCGGGCGCGCGGCTGCTGGCGACGCGGCTGGCGGCACCACTGACCGGCATCGCGGTGATCGCGGCGCGGCAGGATGCGGTGCAGGGCTATGCAGAAGATTCTGAATCGCGGCGCAAGGCGCGCGCGCATCTGCGCAGCCTGCCCGACATGGCCCGCGCCCTGGCGCGGCTCTCGGTCGGGCGCGGTGGGCCGCGCGATCTGGGCAGCCTGCGCGATGGCGTCAAGGCGGCACGCAAGCTGCGCGACGATGTGACGGATTTGCGTGGCGAAGCGGCGGACGCCCATGCGGCGCTGACGCAGGCGCTGGCTGACCTGTCGCAGCTTTCGGATCGCCTGGCCTTCCTGCTGGTGGAAGAACCGCCCTATCTGGCGCGCGATGGCGGCTTCATCGTCGCGGGTGCACATGCGCCACTGGATGAATTGCGGGCGCTGCGCGACGAATCCCGCCGCGTCATCGCCATGCTGGAAGGCAAGTACAAGATCGACAGCGGCGTCAGCCAGTTGCGCATCAAGCATAATGGCGTGCTGGGCTATTTCATCGAAGTGGCGCAACAGCACGCTGATCGCCTGATGACCAATAGGGAATTGTTCCGCCATCGCCAGACCATGGCCGGGGCGGTGCGCTTCTCCACCGACGAGCTGGCTGGGCTGGCCTCGCGCATTGCCGAAGCGGCAGAAAGCGCGCTGGCGCTGGAAACCGCGCTGTTCACGGAAATGTGCGACCTGGCTTTGGCCCATGCCGAACCGATTGCCGCCGCCGCCGATGCGTTATCGGTGCTGGACGTGGCGTCCGCCCTGGCCGAACTGGCGGTGGCGCAGCGCTATGCGCGGCCACGCGTGGATGACAGTCTTGTCTTCAACATCACCCGTGGCCGCCACCCGGTGGTGGAAGCGGCGCTGGCCGCCCAGCATGGCGCACCGTTCGTCGCCAATGATTGCGACCTGTCGCCATCGGCGCGTGGCAGGCTGTGGTTCGTCACCGGTCCCAACATGGCCGGTAAATCGACCTTCCTGCGCCAGAACGCGATCATTGCGCTATTGGCGCAGATGGGCAGCTTCGTGCCCGCCGAAGCGGCGCATATCGGCGTGATTGACCGGTTGTTCTCCCGCGTCGGCGCGGGCGACGATCTGGCGGCGGGGCGCAGCACCTTCATGGTCGAAATGGTCGAGACGGCGGCGATCCTCAACCAGGCGACGCCGCGCTCCCTCGTCATCCTGGATGAGATCGGGCGCGGCACCGCCACCTATGACGGCCTCGCCATCGCCTGGGCGGCGGCAGAACATCTCTACGAGGCCAATAACAGCCGCGCGCTCTTTGCCACGCACTATCATGAGCTGACGGCGTTGAGCGCGCGGCTGGACAAGAGTGCCTGCGTCACCATGAAGGTGAAGGAGTGGAACGACTCCATCGTCTTCCTGCACGAAGTGGCGCTGGGCGCCGCCGACCGTTCCTATGGCATCCATGTCGCCAAGCTGGCGGGCCTGCCCGCCGCCGTGATCGGCCGTGCGGAAGCGGTGCTGGCGGCATTGGAAGAAGGCCGCGAAGGCCACAAGCCGCTGGCGCGGATCGACGAGTTGCCGCTGTTCTCGACCTCCGCCGTGGCCCCGCCCAAGACCAGCGCGGTGGAAGAGGCCCTGAAGACCATCGAGCCCGACAGCCTCTCCCCCAAGGAGGCGCTCGAACTCCTCTATGACTTGAAGAAGAAGCTGTCGTAACATCGGGTCATGAGCCAGCCCGGCACCGCACGCGCCCCGCGCAAGTTCCTGGTCGCCATCGACAAGACGCCGGAATGTGCCGTCGCCCTGCGCTTTGCCACCCGGCGCGCCCAGCATACCGGCGGGCGCGTCACCCTGCTGTGCGCCGCCCAGCCGCCCGACTTCCAGCAATGGCGCGGGGTGGAAGAGATCATGCGCGACGAAGCCCGCGCCGATGCCGAGGAACTGATCTATGCCGCCGCCAAAACGGTGAACGAGCTGTCGGGCATCCTGCCGGAGCTGGTGCTGCCTTATGGCGAAAGCACCGCCTGCCTGCACAAGCTGCTGAAGGAGGATGCGGATATCTCGATCCTGGTGCTGGCTTCGGCCACGGGCAAGGACGGGCCCGGCCCGCTGGTCGCCCTGTTCGGCAACGCCGTGCAGTCGATCCCTGTCACCATCGTCCCGGGCAATTTTACCGAAGCGCAAATTGACGATTTGGCCTAGCGCGGGTCTCACCCCACCTGAAAGTGTCATGGCCCGCATTTGCGGGCCATGACATGTGGGATATGGCGGTCTAAACTCCACCCATGATCAAAGGCCTTGTCGCCATCGCCATCCTGGCTGTCTTCGTGGTCCTGTGCCTGGGCCTGTTTGTCATGATGAAGGGCGGCACCACCGCCGCCAGCTATTCCAACAAGCTGATGCGGCTGCGGGTGGTCGCCCAGTTCGTCGCCATCATCCTGATCATGGTCGCCCTCTGGGCTTCCCAGAGTTAGCCGCGCCTTGCGCGCTGCGCGCATGAAAGGCGGAGGCGGGCTGGCGCTTGCTGTCCACGGCCCCGACTTATATGTAAGCGCTCTGCGGCGTTCCCGGCCCTCCGCAAGGGGGAGGGGGGTGTCGATTTTCGTGGTTCAAATGGGAAGCAATCGTTTCTCGTCAATGGGTTAGCCAATGGGCAAGACGCTATACGACAAGATCTGGGACGCGCATCTGGTGGAGGAGAAGCCGGGTGAGACCCCCATTCTCTACATCGACCGCCACCTGATCCATGAAGTGACCAGCCCCCAGGCCTTCGAGGGCCTGCGCAATGCCGGCCGCAAGGTCCGCCGCCCGGAACTGACCCTGGCCGTGGCCGACCACAATGTGCCGACCAAGGACCGCGACCAGGGCATCACCGATCCCGAAAGCCGCGAGCAGGTCGCCACCCTGGCCCGCAACACCGCCGAGTTCGGCGTCGAATATTTCACCATGGACGATGTCCGCGCCGGCATCGTGCACATCATCGGGCCGGAACAGGGCTGGACCCTGCCGGGCACCACCATCGTCTGCGGCGACAGCCACACCTCCACCCACGGCGCCTTCGGCGCACTGGCCTTCGGCATCGGCACCTCGGATGTCGAACATGTGCTGGCGACCCAGACCCTCTTGATGCCCAAGTCGAAGAACATGCGCATCACCGTCAGCGGCAAGCTGCCCGACGGCGTGACGGCGAAGGACATCGCGCTGGCCGTGATCGCCCGCATCGGCACCGCCGGCGGCACCGGCTATGTCATCGAATATGCCGGCGACGCCGTGCGCGCCCTGACGATGGAAGGCCGCATGACGCTGTGCAACCTGACCATCGAAGGTGGCGCCCGCGCTGGCCTGGTCGCGGTGGACGACACCACGATCAACTACATCAAGGGCCGCCCGCGCGCCCCCAAGGCGGCGGCGTTCGAGCATGCCGTGCAGTACTGGAAGACGCTGCAATCCGATGCCGATGCAAAATTCGATGTCGAAGTGACGCTGGATGCGCGCGACATCGTGCCGATGGTGACCTGGGGCACCTCGCCGGAACAGGGCCTGCCGATCACCGGCAGCGTGCCGGACCCGGCCAAGATGACCGACGAACATCAGCGCGCCGCCGCCCAGCGCGCCCTCGACTATATGGGCATCACCGCCAACATGAAGCTGACCGACATCAAGGTCGATCATGTCTTCATCGGTTCGTGCACCAATGGCCGCATCGAGGATTTGCGCGCTGCCGCCGAAGTGGCGAAGGGCCGCAAGGTCGCCAGCGGTGTGAACGCCATCGTCGTGCCCGGCTCTGGTCTGGTGAAAAACCAGGCCGAGGAAGAAGGCCTGGACAAGATATTCCTGGAGGCGGGCTTTGAATGGCGCGATCCCGGTTGCTCCATGTGTCTGGCGATGAACGCTGACAAGCTGAAGGAAGGCGAACGCTGCGCCTCCACCTCCAACCGCAACTTCGAAGGCCGTCAGGGCCGTGGCGGCCGCACGCATCTGGTTTCGCCCGCGATGGCGGCGGCAGCGGCGGTCACCGGCCATCTCACCGACGTCCGGACGCTTTAAAAAAAACTCACCGGATCGACATCGACGGCGACGCGCACCGCGCCCGGCACTTTCACCCGCGCCAGCCAGGCGCGCATATAGGCTTGCACATCGACGCCGCGCGCCGCCTGCACCAAGAGCCGTTCACGCGTCTGTCCGCGCAGCAGGGCATAGAAGGCGGGCGTCGGGCCCCACACTTTCACATCCCTGGCAGCGGGCGCGGTTTTTGCCAGTTCGCGTGCCACATCGCGCACAGCTTCGCCGTCGTAACCGGAGACAATGATCGCGGCCAGCCGCCCGAACGGCGGCGCAGCAGCGGCCTCGCGGAACATGCGCTCCTGCTCGTAGAAGCCGTCGCGGTCGCCCGATGCCAGCGCCTGCATCACCGAATCATCGGGATTGCGGGTCTGCAGCAGGACCAAACCCGGCTTCTCGGCGCGGCCAGCGCGTCCCGAAACTTGGTGCAGAAGCTGGAAGGTGCGTTCGCGCGCCCGCACATCGCCATCTGCGCCGCCCAGATCGGCATCGATCACGCCGACCAGCGTCAGGTGCGGAAAGTGATGGCCCTTGGCGACGATCTGGGTGCCGATCAGCACATCGATCTCGCGGCTGGCGAAGGCGCGCAGCGGGCCCTGAATCTCGCCGCGCGTCGCCATCGTGTCGGACGAGGCGATGGCATAGCGCGCATTGGGGAAGAAGGCGGCGAACTCCTCCGCCACCCGCTCCACGCCGGGGCCGCAGGCGATCAGCGCGCCGCTTTCATGGCAGGCGGGACATTCGCTCGGCGCGGCAATCTCGTAGCCGCACTGGTGACAGGCAAGGCGGCGGCGATAGCGATGCTCCACCAGCCAGGTCGAACAACTGGGGCAGGTCAATTTGTGGCCGCAGGCTTCGCACAGCGTCAGCGGGGCATAGCCGCGCCGGTTCAGGAACAGCATCGCCTGTTCGCCCGCCGCCAGTGTCTCTGCGATGGCGGTGCGCAAGGGCGGCGACAGCCATTGCGCTTTCACCGCAGCGTCAACCGGATCACGTTCCTGGCGCAGATCGACCAGCTTGACGCTGGGCAATCCGGCGACGCCATGCCGCCGCGCCAGAATGTGATGCGCGTAGCGCCCGCTGGTGGCGTTGACGAAACTTTCCAGCGACGGCGTGGCGCTGGCCAGCACGACCGGCGCGCCTTCGATCCGTCCCCGCACCACCGCCATGTCGCGGGCGTGATACAGCGCCCCTTCCTGCTGCTTGAAGGCCTGTTCGTGTTCCTCGTCCACCACGATCAGGCCCAGTTCGCTGAAGGGCAGAAACAGGGCTGAGCGCGCGCCCACCACGACGCGGGCTTCGCCGTTCAGCACGGCGCGATAGACGCGGCGGCGTTCCTTCTGCGACAGGTCGCTGTGCCATTCGGCGGGCCGCACCCCGAAGCGGGCGGTGAAGCGTTCCAGGAACTGCGCCGTCAGCGCGATCTCCGGCAACAGGATCAGCGCCTGCCGGTTCTGCCGCAGCGCCTGCGCCACCGCCTCGAAGTAAACCTCGGTCTTGCCCGAACCGGTGACGCCATCCAGCAGGTGCGCCGAGAAATTCTGCGCCGTCACTGCTTCGCATAGCGCCGCTGCGGCACCAGCCTGGTCGCCGCTGAGTGTCACGGTCGTGCAATCCGGATCGGGCACGGCAAACGGCGCGAATTCCGGCAGCGTCGTCGCCACCAGTGCGCCTGCCGAGACCAGCCCGCGCACCACGGCGGCGGAGACATTGGCGTCTTCCGCCAATCCCGCCACCGAGCGCGCCAGGCCGTCGGCGGCAATCTCCAGCGCGCGCTTGCGCGGTTCTGAAAGGCGCGCGGGTACCGTTTCGCCTTTCACATAGGCGGTGCGCCGTGCTTCCGGTTCGAACGCGTCCCGGCTGCGCAGCGCCATTGCCAGGATCGCGCCCGGCGGCGACAGGGTGTAGTCGGCGACCCAGTCGATGAAGTCGCACAGTTTGGCGGGCAGGGCGGGGCCACCTTCCAGCCCCACCGCGACCTTCAGGCGATTGTCGCCGACCGCGCCTTCGGCCGCGCCCCACACCACGCCCAGCATCTCGGTGGAGCCCAGCGGCGCGACCACCAGCGTGCCGCGCGGCAACGCGGTTTCCAGCTTGTAGTCATAGGCGCCCGCCAGCGGACGCGGCAGCAGCACGCCCGCGCGGAGCTTTGCTGGCAACGCGATCTCAGGGGAAGCCGGCTTGGGAAATGGCCGTCGCATGGGCTACAATTCGTATGGCGGTGCAGCAGGGTCAACGCTTTTCTAGAGGTCGGAACGGAAATGCGCGAATCGCGGGTTGCGCGTGGCTAAGGGGCAGGCGTTCGATGCGTTGCGCAAGCTGTGGCTGGAGCAGCTGGCGCATGAACGCCGCGCCTCGCCGCACACGCTGCGCGCCTATGGCGACGATGCGGCGCGCTTCGGCGGGTTCCTGGTGCATCACCTGGGCGGCACCGTGAACGCCAATGCGCTGCGCACATTGGCCCCCGCCGACATCCGCGCCTTCATCACCCATCGCCGCGCCGAAGGCCTGGGCGCGGGCGGGGTGCAGCGGGCGCTGGCGGCGATCCGCAGCTTCTACCGCTTCCTGGCGCGCGAAGGCATTCTGGAGAATGCCGCGCCGCAAGGCGTGCGTTCGCCGCGCTTGCCCAAGCGATTGCCGCGCCCGCTGTCACAGGATGATGCGGCCCGCGCGCTGACAGTGGCGCGCGACAATGACATTGACTGGATCGGGCGGCGCGACGCTGCGCTGCTGACGCTGCTCTATGGCGCGGGCCTGCGCATCTCCGAAGCGTTGTCGCTGAAGCGCGGCGATGTGCCGTTGGGCGAGACGCTCACCATCCTGGGCAAGGGCCGCAAGGAGCGCAGCGTGCCGGTGCTGCCGTTGCTGCACGAGGCCATTGCGGATTATGCGCAACAGATTCCCTTCAGCGGCGAAGCCTCCGCGCCGCTGTTCCTGTCCCGCCGGGGCCGCGCCATGAGCGCGCGCGAGGCGCAAGCCCTGATGCAGCGGCTGCGCGGGAGCCTGGGCCTGTCGGAAAAGGCGACGCCACATGCGCTGCGCCATTCCTTTGCCACCCACCTGTTGCAGGGCGGCGGCGACCTGCGCAGCGTGCAGGAACTGCTGGGCCACGCCTCGCTCTCCACCACCCAGGTCTATACCGCCATCGAGACCAGCCAGCTCTTGAAGACCTACCAGGCGGCGCATCCGCGTGCGCGCCGATCCTGACGTTTCTGTAATCTTGGCTCGCGTTGCAAACGGTTTTGTCGCCGTTAAGCTGGGCGCAAAGAGAAAAACCTGTCCTGGGGGGACATTCCATGAAGTCGCATTTTCCCGCCGCGCTTGCGGCCCTTTTGGCCTGCGCCATTGCGCCCGCCTTCGCCCAGGAACCCGATGGCCTGAAGCTGCCGCGCGGCTTCCACGCCCAGGTCGTGGCCGAAAGCCTGCCGAACCTGCGCCACCTGGCGGTACGCGACAACAACACGATCTATGCCTCCACCCGGGCGGCGGGGCGTGGCGCCACGGCCAATCCCGGCATTCTCGCCCTGCATCTCGACGCCAATCATAAAGTCGACAAGACCGACCATTTCAGCGAAGTCAGCGGCGGCACCGGCATCCGCATCCAGGGCAACACGCTCTATGGCAGCACCGTCACCGATGTGTACCGCATCGCGCTGAAGCCGGGCGAAAGCGTGCCCAGCGCCACGCCCGAAGTGGTGGTCAGCGTCATGCCGGGCGCCGCCTTCAACAACCGCATGGTGGTGCTGGACGGCAAGGGCAATCTCTTTGTCTCGGTCGGCGGCACCGGCAACATCTGCACCGCCCCTGCCGGACGCGGTGCCAAGCCCAAGGGCCTGCATCCGTGCCCCGGCGTCACTGATCGCGGCGGCGTCTGGAAGTTCAGTGCATCGAAGCTGAACCAGAAATTCCCTGCCGACGGCGTGCAAGTGGCGACCGGCCTGCGCGACAGCGATGCGATGGATTTTCGCGCTGGTGATGGCCTCTATCTCTACATGCATGACCGCAGCGCCACGCACGAAACCTGGCCTGACCTGGTGAGCGAGCAGGACGAAGAAAACCTGTCGGAGGAATTCCACCGCATCGCCGGCAAGGATGTGGTCAACATGGGCTGGCCCTACACCTATTGGGATGGCGCCAAGAAGATTCGCCTGATGGCGCCGGAATATGGCGGCAACGGCAAGGTCTCGCCGCCCGCCGGCATCTATGCCGACCCGCTTGTGACCTTCCCCACCTCGCACTCCGCGCCGCTGGGCCTGGTCTTCTACAATGGCCGCCAGTTCCCGGCCTCCTATCGCGGCGGCGCCTTCGTGGCGCGGCACGGCGGCAATGGTCCGGAGCGGCCGGAAGGCCGTTCGGGGTTCGACGTAATGTTCATTCCCTTCACGGGCAACGGCAAGCCGGGCACGCCGGTGACCTTTGCCGACGGCTTTGCGGGCCCGACCCCAGCCTCCAAGATCGTGGCCAAGGCCACCTATCGCCCGGTGGGCGTGGCGGTGGGCCCGGACGGCTCGCTCTATGTCTCGGAATCCAACAAGGGCCGGATCTGGCGCATTTATTACGACGGCAAGCCCTGAGTCCGGCGGAAATCCAGCTTTCTTAAGGTTTCTCTGTTGCAGTGCCCGGACGGGTGGGATATTTCCCGCCCGTTCCCAGCCTTTTGGGCCAGGGCCGCTTTAGCTCAGTTGGTAGAGCACATCATTCGTAATGATGGGGTCAGGTGTTCGAGTCACCTAAGCGGCACCATTTTTTCTCGCGCTGATGCGCGCAAAGAAATGACAGGCCCCGGCCACCGGGAACTTCTCCCTTTCCGCCGCCCTCCCCCCGCCGTGCCGGGCGCGGTATAACGCCTGCATGTCCCTGCAAACCCGCGTTCTGGGCTCCATCGCTCTGCTGCTGGTGCTGGCGCTACTGGGCGGCAGCGCCGCGCTGGTGCTGAACGCGCGCGCGGCGGCGCAGACCGAAGTGCACACGGCCTTTCATGGCGCCGCCGAGTCCGTGCGGGACACCATGAAGGGCAATGTCGCCCACACCGTCACGCTGCGCGAAGTCGTGGCCAGCTTCGAAGGCCAGCGCCATGTCCGCGCCGCGCTGGTCAACGAGGATGGCCGTGTCATCGTGCAGTCGCAGATCGCGCAACTGGACAACCCCGCGCCGGGCTGGTTCGCGTGGCTGATCGAACCGGCGCCGCTTTCCATCACCATTCCCATCAACCTGCCGCAATTTCCCTGCGTGCTGCAGCTGGTGACCGATCCGCGCAGCGAGATGGCGCAAAGCTGGGGTCATGTCGTAACTGCCTTTCTCACCATGCTGGCCTTCTGCGCCGGGGCGATGGCGGTGGTGTCGCTGGCGTTCCGCCATGCGCTGCGCCACCTGAAGGACTTGCAGGCCGGCATGCTCGATGTCTCCCGGGGCCATTACCAGACGCGGCTGGAAGCCAGGGGTGCGCCGGAATTTGCGGAGCTGGCGGGCGGCTTCAACCACATGGCGGGGCGGCTGGAGCAATTCTCCGACAGCAACCGGCGGCTGGAACTGCAGATCAACCAGGTGCAGGAAGAAGAACGCGCCGGCATCGCGCGCGATTTGCATGATGAAGTCGGACCGTATCTTTTTGCGCTGCAGGTCGATGCCAGCGCGCTGGTGAAATCGGCGGAGCCCGAGACGCGCGGCCGCGGTCAGGCCATCCGCGACGCGGTGATGCACATCCAGCAGCAGGTGAAGGACATTTTGCGCCAGTTGCGGCCGGCCAGCGAACTGGAATTCGGGCTGGAAGCGGCCATCGCCGATCAGATCCTGTTCTGGTCGCGGCGCTATCCCGCGATCCGCTTCGAGCGCAGTGTGGGCAGCGACCTGGCGCTGGACCGGCGCGGCGAGGATACGGCGCTGCGCATCGTGCAGGAAGGTCTCAGCAACGCGGTGCGCCATGGCAACCCCGGCCTGATCCGCGTGGTGATCGCGGGCCAGCCCGATGGCGTGCGGGTGAGCGTCGAGGATGATGGCGGCGGGCTGAAGCAATCGGCGGCCGGTCTCAGTCAGATGGGCTTGCCCGGGCTGGAGGAGCGCGTGCGCGCCCTGGGTGGTCGCTTCATCGTGGAAGACCAGCCGGGCAAGGGCGTGCGCCTGGTGGCGCTGCTGCCAGGCCGCCGCGTGCGGGAGGTGGCATGACCCGTATCCTGCTGGTGGATGATCACGCCATCGTGCGTGATGGCATTCGCCGCCTTCTGGCCGAGCGCGGCTTTGCGTTCTTGGAAGCCGCCAGCGGCGAAGCGGCGCTGGAACAATTGGCGGGCGGGGCGTGCGACCTGGTGATCCTCGATCTCAACCTGCCCGGGCTGGGCGGGCTGGAACTGCTGCGCCGCGTGCTCAAGCTGCATCCCGCGCAGAAGGTGCTGGTCTTCTCGCAGCACACCGAGACGATCTACGCCACCCGCGCCATGGAAGCGGGCGCGCGCGGCTTTGTCAGCAAGAACGCGGCGCCGGAAGAATTGCTGGCGGCGGTGGCAACAGTGCTGGAGGGCGGCACGGTGATCGAGCGCGACATCGCCGGCGAAATCGCCCTGCAGGGCATCGGCGAGAACGCCTATCTGCGGCCCCTGACCCAGCGCGACATCGAGATCTTGCGCCTGCTGGCGCAGGGCAACAGCCTGACCCAGATCGGCGATGCGCTGGGCATTGCCTACAAGACGGTGGCCAACACCCTGTCGCGCATCAAGGAGAAGCTGGGCGTCAGCCATACCGCCGACCTGATCCGCATCGCGGTGGGGCGTGGGCTGACGGATCTGGGCTGAGCGTGCTACAACGCGCCATAAGAAAATAACAAGAGGGGGGACATCATGCTGCGTCCGGTTCTGGCGAGCCTTGCCACCATCAGCCTGACGATGATCGCGGTGCAGGCCCAGGCGCCGCTGGCCGCGCCGCGCTTCCATCACCTCGAACTGAACGCCGTCGATCCCGATGCCGCGATCGCGTTCTATGTGAAGCAATTTCCCGCCACCGCGAAAACCACATGGGAAGGCAAGCCTGCCCTGTCTTCGCCGGACAATGTGCTGATCGTCTTCAACCAAGTGACGCGCCCGCCCCAGGCCGATGCCAATGTCACGGCCTACTGGCATTTCGGCTGGAACGTGGTCGATTCCCGCAAGAGCCTGGAGGCGTGGCGGGCTCAGAATATCCTGGTGCCGTTCTATACCGATGATGCGGGCGGCTTTGTCGGCATCAGCAGCGACACCTATCCCTATCCGCCCGGCGTGCCGGGACGGACGCGGGCGCAACTGGCCGAGGCCAAGGCGCAAAATCTCCAGCCACGCCGCGAAGCGGGCAATGGCTATATCGCCGGTCCCGATGGCGCGGTCATCGAGTTCACCGGCAACGCCCCGGCCGAGCGCGTCGATCATGTGCACATGTGGCAGGACGATCCGGTCTGTGCCCAGTTCTGGTACCAGACGCACCTGCAGGCGACGCCGCGTGGCGCGGGCCGTGGCGCGCCTGCACCTTTGCCCGCGCTCGCAGATTGCAAGCAGGCGCGCAGCCCCGAACCGTCATGGCCCTCGCTGACAAAGGAAGGCACCTATCGCGCCCCCACGGGCGGCGTCAGTTTCAGCGGCGTGGCGATGAACTGGTATCCCAACCAGACAGCCAGGCCGTTGGCGCCGACCACGGGCCGCCTGATGGATCATGTTGGCCTGGCCGTCACGGATCTCGATGCCTGGGTGGCCAAGCTGCGCGGCGAAGGCGTGACGATCCTGCGACCCGCCTATCACGTCGGGATGACGCGCGCGGCGATGATCGAAGGCCCCAGCCGCGAAGCCATCGAGCTGGTGGAAGTGAAATAGCTCAGCGGCTCATGCTGATGTCACGCACCCGGCCGTTGCGGGCATTGTAGGTGCAGCTGTAATTCCATTGCACCCGCAGCCGGTCCATCTGGCGCAGCTCGCCCTGGCCAGTGACCTGGATATCGATCTGCGATTGCTGGCCATAGCGATTCTGGCTGAGGAAAATCTTGAAGTTGGACGCGGTGGGATTGCGCTGCTGGGCATAATCCAGCGCGGCGTCATAACAGGCCTGCGCTGCCGCCTTGCGCGGATCGCCACCCGCAACCGGACGGTTGCCGCCAAAATCACCGTCGCGGCCACCGCGCCCCATATCACCACCGCGATTGCCGCCTTCGGGCGACACCGACACGGCATAGGCCTGTCCATTGCGGCTGTTGTAGGTGCAGCGATAGCTGAAGGGCCGCCCATCGGCCTGGCCGGCACCGGTGACAAGGCTTTCGGCATTGGCCAACTGCGCGATGCTGTAGGAGGTGCGTGAAACGCTGCCGGCACTGAGCATGCCGCGCGCCTCGCGCGTCACGGCCCCCCAACAGCCATTGGCCGCGTCATTCTGCGCCTGCACCGGCAGTGCAAACAGCGCGACAACCAGGCCAGCAGCCAAGCTGCCAAAGGAAATTCCAGCCAGAATTTTCATGCGGTGCCCCACCCTTATGTGTGCCAAGCCTGACATGGCCATCGTGCCTGCTCAAGGGAAGCTGTGAAATGCTGCGTTGCAAAAGATCGCAGCTTGTCTTGCGCGCATCCAGGTTGGCCGTCACTCTCTGGCAAAAGCCGCGCGAATGGCGGCTCCTTGGGGGAAGACATGACATTGTCCGGCACGCAGACGCCGACGCGCCATCGCTACTGGATCGCGGTGATGCTCTTCATCACCGTCGTCATCAACTATCTCGACCGCAGCAACATCTCCACCACCGTGGTGGCGATGAAGCAGGAATTCGGGATGGACAATGGCCAGATGGGCCTGGTGCTCAGCGCCTTCGGCTGGACCTATGCGCTGGGGCAGATTCCCGGCGGCTGGCTGGTCGACCGGATGACGCCGCGCGTCTTCTATCCCATCCTGCTGGTGCTGTGGTCGCTGGCGACGCTGTCGATGAGCTTTGTCGGCACCCTGTCGAGCTTCTTCTTCCTGCGGGCGCTGGTGGGCGCACTGGAAGCACCGTCCTATTCGATCAACAACCAGGTGGTCAGTTCCTGGTTTCCCAACAAGGAACGCGCCAGCGCGGTGGGTTTCTTCATTTCCGCCCAGTTCATCGGCCCGGCCTTCCTCACCGGCCTGCTATTCTGGCTGGAAGCCAATTACGGCTGGCGCTCGGTCTTCTATGCCACCGGCGCGCTGGGCCTGGCCTGGGGCATCCTCTGGTATTTCCTCTATCGCGGCCCGCGTGAATCCCGGCTGGCGAACCAGGCCGAGATCGAGGAGATCAAGGCCGGCGGTGCGCTGGTGGATTTCGGCGCCGCAGATCGCAAGATGCCTGCCGTCTTCAAGTGGGACGATATCGCCACCGTCTTCAAGTACAAGAAGCTGTGGGGCGTCTATCTCGGCCAGTTCGCCATCACCTCCAGCCAGTTCTTCTTCCTGACCTGGTTCCCCACCTATCTAATGGAGTACCGGCATCTCAGCAACCTGAAGACCGGCATCTACGCCTCGATTCCCTTCATGGGCGCGTTCTTCGGCGCGCTCTGCTCGGGCTTCGTCTCGGACTTCATGCTGCGCCGGGGTTTCTCGCTCAGCACGGCGCGCAAGACGCCGATCATCACGGGCCTGCTGATCTCCAGCGTCATCATCGTGGCGAACTATGTGGAATCGACCGAGATCGCGGTGCTGTTCTTCAGCATCGCCCTGTTCGGCAATGGCTTGGCCTCGATTGGCTGGTCGCTGATCTCGTCGGTGGCGCCGCAACGGCTGATCGGCCTGACCGGCGGCGCCTTCAACGGCGTCAGCAACCTGTCGGGCATTGTCACGCCCACCATCATCGGCTACCTGGCGATCAACGGCAATTTCGCGCCGGGCCTTGCCTACATCGCCGTCGTGGCGCTGCTGGGCGTCTGCTCTTACGTATTCCTCATCGGCAAGCTGGAGCCGGTGGAGAAGTAACAACCAGCGTACAGACTGGAGGCCCGCCGATGCGAACCCTGCGGGCCTTTTCTTTTTAGGCGCGTTCTTTTGCGCCCTGCGTGCGTCGCTCGTCGCTCATGGGCTATCGCGCCCACATCGCTCCTCGCGCCTGCGCAGATCGCAAAATCGACGCGCCTAAATCTTGGCGCCCGCGCGTTTCAGAAGCACCGTGGCCGCGCCGACATCTTCCTGCACCGCCTGCCGTGTCTTGCCCAGGTCGATGACGGCGCTGGCGCTGGGCGGATATTCGCCCGGCAGCACCGCGCGCACGGCCCGCACATTGGCGGCGTCGATTTCCACCGCCTGACCGTCGGGCCGCGTCAGTTTCGCGGTGGCGGTCATCGCGCCCGCCACGCCGAAGCTGCCATCGCTGGTCTTGTCGCCCAGCCGGATGCGGATATTGGCGAGATAGGCGATGGTTTCCTGCGGCAGGTTGCGCTTGCCTAGCAGGTTGGCTTCCAGGTTTCCCGGCCCGGTATTGTAGGCGGCGAACAGGGCGGGGTAGCCATACTTGCCATGCAGGAATTTGAGATAGGCGGTGCCTGCCAGCACGCTGTTGCGCGGATCATAGGCGTCGTCGCCCAGCCGATTGTCCAGGCGCATGTCGCGATAGGTTTCCGGCATCACCTGCATCAGGCCCATCGCGCCTTTTTCCGAAGTGATGGGCAGGTCACCCTGCAGCACAGTGCGCCCGCCTGATTCCTTGCGCATCACTTCGATGATCCAGTCGCGCGGCATGCCAAACCGTTTGGACGCCTCGGTGATGAACTTGTCCCAGCGGGCGATGCGCGCGGCGACCGGCATCTCGTTCTCGGCGTCGAAGATCGGTTGCGGCAGGTCCACCAGCGGCGTCGCTTCCACCGGCTTCAGTTCGGCGAAACGGTCGGGCGCCGGCGCTGGCCGGGGTGCGCTGGGCACGGGCCCATGTCCCACGGTCACCACCGCCCAGCCCAACAGGCCAAGACAGGCCAGCGCCAGGGCCGGGCGCAACGCGGGGGCAAATCGGGTCAGGCTCGGCAGGGGCAAGGGCGGAAACTCTCCAGGACGAAGAGGCGCGAAGGAAAGGCTCTCAGGATATGAGGCCGTGATGCCTTTTCTGGGGCAGCAAAGCGATACGAGGGGGCTTCGCGCATTGCAAGGCAGACGCCTCTGTGTAACGGTTGCATGAAAAGTATAACAATTACATGTGGTTAGATTCGCTGTGCAAATATTTGCACGCTTACTGGTCTGTCGATATATTATATATGGTGATTACCATGAAACTGCGGACCCTTCTTATCGTGACCGGATTGCTGCTGCCGCTGGTGGCGCAGGCGCAGCCGGCTGCCTGTCCGCAAGCGGTTCCCGCCGCCAAGCTCAGCGCGGCCATGGGCGCGCGCGATGCAGCGCTGCTGACGCCGGGCGTGCCGGTGACGGCGCTGCTGCATCCGGCGGAGCAGCTGGCCTTCGCGCTGGCGCCGGCGCGCAAGCCCGCAACCGGTTCGCAGGGCGGCCTTTTCGCCGTCGATGTCGGCCAGGCCGGCGCCTGGCGCGTCAGCATCAACTCCCGCGCCTGGGTGGATGTGGTGCGCGATGGCAAGGCGGTGGCGTCCGCTGCGCACGCGCATCCCGAAGGCTGCAGCTTCTTCAGCAAGCAGGTGGAATTCACGCTGCAGCCCGGCCGCACGCTGATCCAGATTTCCTCGAACCCGGAACCAACCGTGGCGATAATGGTGGAGAAACTCCCATGACCATCCAGGCCGGCGCACCGCTGCCCCGCCGCCCCGCCACCATCAAGGATGTGGCGCGCGAACTCGACATTTCCGTCGCCACTGTCAGCCGCGCTTTGTCCAAGCCGCACCTGGTGCGTCCCGCCACGGTGACGCGGGTGCGCGAAGCGGTGGACCGGCTGGGCTATCGTCCCAACCTAGTGGCGCAGAATCTCAAGCTGGGCTCCACCGGCATCGTCTATGTCGTGATCCCGGCGCTGAGCCCTTTCTTCTATGACGTTTTTCGCGGCATCGAGCGGGCGGCGCTGGAACTGGGCTATTCGGCCATCGTCGCCCATACCGGCCGCGATCCGCTGCGCGAAGGCGAATATTTCGATCAAGTCGCCTGCGGTCGCGCCGACGGCGTCTTGCTGGTCTCCACCGCGCAGCTCGAGATCGAACCACCGCACAAGCACACCTTGCCGCCCACCGTGATGGTACTGGAAAGTCATGGTCACAAGAATTTCCCGGCCGTGCGGGTGGACCACGTCGTCGCCGCCACCCAGGCCACCAATCACCTGCTGGAGCTGGGCCATCGCCGCATCGCCCATATCACCGGCAATGTCCGCGCCCCGATGTCGGTGAAGCGCCGCGAGGGTTTCGTGGCCGCGATGGCGGCCGCCGGAATCAAGAATGCCGAGGAGAACTGCGTCCCCGGCGAGTTCACGCCCGAAGCGGGTCAGGCGGCGATGGAGACGCTGCTGCAGTGTCCCGTGCTGCCGACGGCCGTCTTCTGTTCCAGTGACGAGATCGCGGTGGGCGCCATCCGCGCCATCCGCGCGGCCGGGCTGCGCGTGCCGGACGATATTTCCATCATCGGGTACGAGGATCAGCGCCTCAGCCGCATCTATGATCCGCAGATCACCACCGTGCATGTTCCCACTTTTGACAGTGGCTACCAGGCGATGGTGAAGCTTCGCCGCATCCTGGCGCGCGAGGAATATGAGCATGACGTTGTGCTGCCGACGCATGTCGTCATTCGGCAGACCACGGCCCCGCCGAAAAAGGCTTAAGTCCCGTCGCCAAACAAAAGGCCCGCGTCTTGTGACGCGGGCCTTTCTGCTTCCAGGCGCGAGACGGTTTCGCTGCAGACCATCCGCTACGCACCAGCTTCCTTCCCCCGCGAACGAAGTGACGAGCGGGGGAAGGTGTAGCAACGAGGTGTTTGCTTGCAAACCCGAGTTGCGACGGATGGGGGCATCAATTCAACGGCTATACATCGGCTTCTGGCCCGCGATCGCCAGCGGCAGGCGATAGATGCTGGTCGAACCGGCGAGATAGGCGACCTTGCCGTCGGCGCCGCCGAAGGCGATGTTGGCCGACACTTCCGGCAGGATGATCTGGCCCAGCAGCTTGCCTTCCGGCGTCAGGATGCGGATGCCGCCCTGGCCCGTGGCCCAGACATTGCCGGCGGAATCGACCTTCAGGCCATCGGGCACGCCCGCGCCCTTGTCGGCGGTCCAGTCGGCCAGCAGCTTCTTGTTGGTCACGCTGCCGTCGGCCTTCACGTCATAGCGATAGAGCTGCGACTTGGGCTCGGTGTTGGAGACATAGAGATACTTGCCGTCGGGCGAGAAGCCGACGCCGTTGGGGCGCGGCAGGTCGGTGATGACGGCGGTGAGCTTGCCGTCCTTGAAGCGATAGACGTTGTTGGTCTTCTGGGTGCCGACAACCTTGTTGGGATCGGTCTTGCCGGCCACCGGGTCGTTGTAGAAATAGGGCGGGTCGCTGAAATAGAGCGCGCCGTCCTTGGCATAGACCAGATCGTTCGGGCTGTTCAGCGCCTTGCCCTCGAACTTGTCGAGGAAGGAGGTGGCGCGCATCTGGTCGTCCAGCTTGACGATGCGGTGGCCGGAATGCTGCGCCAGCAGCAGGGTGCCATCGGGCGCCGGGACCATCGCATTGGAGCCGCGATAGAAGCGGGAGTCGAAGCTGTCGACGCCACCGGCATGGTCCAGCCGCAGGGTCAGCTTGCCGGTGGGCGACAGGCTGTAGACCTTGTTGGCACGCAGGTCGCTGAACCAGAGTTCGCCCTTGTGCCACACCGTGCCCTCGGTGAACTGGAAGCCCCCGGCCACCTTTTCGATTTTGGCATTGGGCGCGATCACCGCGTCCAGCGCCTTGTCCACCCGCCGGACGCTGGCGCCCTTGGCCGCTTCGACCTTGCCGGTGGGGGCGGGCAGGGCGGCCGTGGAATAATTCTGCGCTAGGACGGGGGCGGCCAGCACCAGCAGGGCGGCGCCGCACAGGACGGTGAACTTGGTCTTCATGGGAAGTCTCCTCTATCTTTCCGGTCGCTCTGAAGGCCGCCTCGCCCGAAGGGGCGTAAAAGCGGGCGCATACTCCGGGAAAAAGGTGCAACAGACTAGCCCAACATCGGTACAAGTAATCGATTGCATTTAGCGGCTCTTGCGGGCAGAATTGCTGCAACAGCGAACGGCCCCAAAGCGATAAAGGGACAATAAAAAAAAGCCATGACGGAAGCGACCCCCAGCACCAAGGACATCGACGTCCTCACCATCTGCCAGTTGCTGCGTCCCGCCGAGGAGCGCTGGATTGGCAGCCGCTATCACCTGACCCGCGCCGACAAGGATGCGGTGCCGGACGATATCGCCGCCAAGGCGCGTGCACTCATCACCTCGGGCCTGGATGGCGCGCCCGCCTCGCTGATCGAACGCATGCCCAAGCTGGAAATCATCACCGTCAACAGCGTCGGCTACGACCTGGTGGACATGAAGAAGGCCCTGTCGCGGCACATTCCCGTCACCCACACGCCCGACGTGCTGACCGACGATGTCGCCGACCTCGCCATCGGCCTCACCATCATGACCTCGCGGCGTCTCGCCCAGGCCGACCGCTTTGTCCGCGCCGGGCGCTGGACGAAGGAGAAGTTTCCCGTCGCCGGCAAGGTCACGGGCAAGCGCATGGGCATCCTGGGGCTGGGCCGCATCGGCCGCGCCATCGCCAAGCGCGCCGAAGGCTTCGGCATGCAGATTCTCTATACCGACCGGGCGAAGATGGACACGCCCTATCGCTTCCTGCCCGATCTGTTCAGCCTGGCGAAGGAAAGCGATTTCCTGATGGTCGCCAGCTCGGCGGGCCCGGATGCCAAGCACCTGGTCAACGCCGCCGTTTTCGAGGCGCTGGGGCCGGACGGCATCCTCATCAATATCGCGCGCGGCAGCGTGGTGGACGAGGCCGCCTTGATCGCCGCCTTGCAGGCGGGCAAGATCGCGGGCGCCGGACTGGACGTTTTCGAGCACGAACCGAACGTGCCGGAAGCCCTGTTTGGCCGCGATGATGTGGTGCTGTTGCCGCACATCGCCTCCTCCACGCGCGAGACTCTCAGCGAGATGGGGCGGCTGGTCATCAAGAACCTGGAAGCCTGGTTCGCGGGCAAGCCGCTGGTGACCCCGACTCCCGAAACGCTGGCGATGCTCGCCAACCGTTAGAAGAGTCATGGCCGATAAGATCGACGTCCTGCTGATTGCCGGGTTGCTGCCTGCGATCGACGAGAAACTTTCCACCACCTACACCGTGCATCGCCACAAGCCCGATGCCGTGCCACCGGATGTGGCTGCCAAGGTGCGCGCCGTGGTCACGACCGGCAACATGCCGCCCTCGCTGTTCGACACCCTGCCGAAGCTGGAAATCATCAGCAGCGTCAGCGTCGGCTATGACGGCATCGATGTGACGAAGGCTGCGGCGAAGAAAATTCCCGTCACCAATACGCCCGATGTGCTGAACGACGATGTCGCTGATCTTGCCATTGCGCTGATGGTGATGGCGTCGCGCCGGCTGGCCGCCGCCGACCGCTATGTCCGCGACGGCAAGTGGCTGGCAGGCGCCATGCCGCTGACACGCAAGGCAAGCCGGAAAAAGCTGGGCATTGTCGGGCTGGGCCGCATCGGCAAGGACATTGCCCGCCGCGCCGAAGCGATGGGCATGACGATTTCCTACACCAACCGTCGCGCCGTGGCGGATTCGCCCTACAGTTTCATTCCCAGCCTGATCGGCCTGGCGAAGGAGAATGACTTCCTGGTCGTCATCACCTCCGCCGGTCCCGACGCGACCAAGATGATCAACAAGGACGTGCTGGAAGCGCTGGGCCCCGATGGCATCCTGGTGAACGTTTCGCGTGGCCGGGTTGTCGATGAAGTGGCGCTGGTCGAAGCGCTGCAGTCAGGCAAGCTGGGCGGCGCGGGCCTCGATGTCTTCGAGGACGAGCCGCGCGTGCCTGCCGCCCTGCTGGCGATGGAGAATGTCGCGCTGACGCCGCATATCGGCAGCGCCACCATCGAGACCCGCGCCGCGATGGGCCAGTTGGCGCTGGACAATCTCGCCGCCTGGTTTGCGGGCCAGCCGTTGCTGACCGAAGTATCGGAAACTCAGACTGCGCGCGTCGCCAGATAGAGAAAGCCTGCGCCCGCCATGGTCGCGGCCAGCGTGGCCAGGCCAGGCCGTCCCCGCTGGCTGGCGGGCAAAAGATCGCAGGCGCCGATATAGAGGAAGAAGCCGCCAAACGCGGCCAGCGCCAATCCCAACCCTTCCGGCGAAGGCGTGATCGTCAGGCTCAGCAACGCACCCAGCACCGGGGCGGTGGCATCCACCGCCAGCCAGGCCAGCGCGGCCCTGGCGGTCGCGCCGTGCCGCCGCACCACATTCACGGTGTTGAGGCCGTCGGCGAAATCATGCGCCAGCACGGCGGCGGCGACGACCAGGCCGGTGGCCTCGCCGACCTGGAACGCCAGGCCCAGGGCGAGGCCGTCGAGCAGGCTGTGGGTGGAGAAGCTGGCGGCGCCGATCAAGCCGCGATGCGGCTGGTCGTGGCAATTGTGATCATGCCCGGCGAAACGATCGATCACCGCATACAGGAAAAAGCCCACACCGGCGGCCAGCACGGTCAGGCTGGTGTCGCCGGGGCGCAGGGCGAAGGCTTCGGGCAGCAGGTCGAAAAAGGCGACGCCGATCACCGCGCCCGCCGAAAAGGCCAGCGCCAGAGGCAGGTGCGTCTTCAGCTTCAGCGCCAGCAGGCCGCCAAGCATGGTGCAGGCGGCGGCGCAGAGTGAGAAACCGATAATGACGATGGGCGACATTCCCCGCCCTCCTACTCCGTGGCGGGGATGACGTCCACGCCCACTTCGATGACATGGTCATGTCCGCCCAGGATGATGCCGCCCACCGGCGCGACATCGCCATAGTCGCGGCCCCAGGCGGCGGTGACATGGCCTTCGCCCGCCGGGATGTCATTGGTGGGATCCAGATCGACCCAGCCGAAAGGCGGGGCATAGACGCTGAACCAGGCGTGGCTGGCATCGGCACCCAGCAGGCGCGGCTTGCCCGGCGGCGGCTGTGTCAGCAGGTAGCCGGAGACATAGCGTGCGGGCAGGCCGCGTGGCGCGTGAGGCTTTGCGCTCAGACCTTTGCAGTGCGGCGCGGCCGATGCGTGAAGATCGCCAGCGGAATGGTGGCGATATAGATCGCCAGCAGGGCGGTCAGCGTCGCCCAGGGCCAGGTGACCAGGCAGGCGAGTAGCCCGGCTGCGGCAAGCCAGGTCAGCCAGCGATAGCGGCGCGGCAGCCGCAGATATTTGAGCGAGGGCATGGGCAGGGTGCTGACCATCAGGCCCGAAATAACCACCAGTATCACGGCGGCAATCACCGGGTTCTGGAGGCGCGGATCGTCCCACTGGAACGAGAGCAGCAGCGGCGACAGCACCATGAAAGCGGCGGCAGGGGTCGGCAAGCCGGTGAAATAGGGATGGACGTTGGTGGCGCCTTCGTCGCGTGCCGCCTGCACATTGAAGCGGGCCAGGCGCGTAGCGGATGCGGCGCAGAAGACCAGGGCGGCGATCCAGCCTGGCGTGCCCATATCCTTCAGGCTCCAGTTGAACATGATGATGGTGGGGGCGACACCGAAGCTCACGATATCGGCCAGGGAATCAAGCTGCGCGCCAAAGCGGCTGTCGGCGCCTAGGATGCGGGCGGCGCGGCCATCCAGCATGTCGAAGATACCGGCGCAGACGATGGCGGCGACCGCCAGCGGCCAGTCGCCCACAATGGCGAAGCGAATGGCGGTAAGGCCGCTGCACATGCCCAGCAAGGTCAGGAAGGATGGCACCAGCTTGGAGACGGAAATCTCTTCCAGCTTCTCCAGCCGCGCCTTCACGATGGCGCGGGCGCGGGCGCGGCGTGACTTGCGCTCGGCGTGCTGTGGCATCGCGCTCAATAGCCCATCTGCGCCAGCACGGTTTCACCGGCCACGGTTGTCATGCCCGGCGTGGCGACCACGCGCGCGCCCGGCGGCAGGTAGACGTCCAGCCGGCTGCCGAAGCGGATCATGCCAAAGCGTTCGCCCCGCTTCACCGGCTGGCCCTGCACCAGATCCCAGACGATGCGGCGGGCCACCAGGCCCGCGATCTGCACCACGACCAGGTCGCCGCTCTCGTCCGTCGCGCCTTCGGGGCGCAGGCGGATCGCATTGCGCTCGTTATGGACCGAGGCCTTGTCGAAGGAGGCATTGAAGAATTTGCCCGGGCGATAGGCCAGCGCGATCACCGTGCCGCCGATCGGATTGCGGTTCACATGCACGTTGAAGACGTTCATGAAGATGGAAAGCCGCTGGCGCGGCGCATCGCCCAGCCCCAGCTCCGGCGGCGGCACCGCCTCCACGATGGGCAGCAGCTTGCCGTCGGCGGGCGAAATGATCAGCCCCGCACCCACAGGCGTCACCCGCTCGGGATCGCGGAAGAAGGCGACGCACCAGATGGTGAGCGGCAGCAGCAGCAGCCCCAGCACGGGCGACATCAGGAAGGCGAGCAGGTTGACGCCCGCGAAGAGGGCGATGAAAGGAAAGCCTTCCTTGTGAACAGCGAAGCGCAACGGGGTCAGGCCGTCCGCGTGCCGTTGAAGGGGAAGGAACCGAACGAGCCCGCCTTGACGGTACCGCTCAGCGTGTCACCATCGATGGCGCCGTTGAAATCCAGCGTCATCGGCATTGGCGAGGAAATCTTTGCCGACCAGGAGACGGTATTACCATCCACCTTGCCATTCTCCAGCGGGCCGGAGCCCTGTGCTGCGGACTGCATGCCGGTCAGGTTGGCGCCATCGGTCTTGAGATCCAGCGTCGCTTTCACCGCGCCCATGGGCGAGTTGATGACGATTTCCCATTTTCCATCGGCGGCCATGACAAATCTCCCTGATTTGCCGGGCATCTAAGAGCGCCATAGACCCCGGCGCAAGGCCCCTGTAAGGAATTGGCATGTCTAGAAAAACCATCATCCTGCCCAAGGGCCGCCGCGCCCGCATCGGCAGCCCCTGGATATTCTCCAACGAGATCCGCATGGACGCGGCGGCCAAGGCGATTGCGCCCGGCAGCGTCGTCAATGTCCGGGGCGAGGATGGCCGCGCCTTCGGCACCGGCTATTTCAATCCCAATAGCCTGATCGCGGTGCGACTGCTGTCATCGGAGTGTGACGTTCCCATCGACCGGGATTTCTTCGGCGCGCGTATCGCCCGCGCCTTGGCGCTGCGCGATGCGCTGTATGACAAGCCTTACTACCGGCTGCTGCATGCCGAAGGCGATGGCGTGCCCGGCCTGGTGATCGACCGCTTCGATGATGTCGTCACCGTGCAGATGGGCACCGCCGGCATGGAGAGGCAGGCCGATACTATCATCGCCGCGCTGGAAGCGCAGTTGAAGCCGCGCACCATCATCCTGCGCAACGATGCCCCCAGCCGCGCGCTGGAAGGGCTGGAGAGTTATGTCCGCACCGCAAAGGGCGAAGGCGCCCGCATCGCGGTGCAGGAGAATGGCGTGCGCTACATCGCCGACCTCGCCGCCGGCCAGAAGACCGGCTGGTATTACGACCAGCGCGACAACCGCGCCTTCATCGCCGCGCTGGCCAAGGGCAAGACGGTGCTGGACGCCTACAGCTATTCCGGCGGCTTCGGCGTGCTGGCGGCCAAGGCGGGCGCCAAGGAAGTGATCTGCCTGGATTCGTCGGCGCCCGCGCTGGCGCTGGCCGAGGAAAGCGCCAAGGCCAATGGCGTGAAGATCACGCCGGTAAAGGCCGATGCCTTCGAGGAGCTGGAGCGCCTGGGCGCAGCGGGCGAGACCTTCGACATCGTGCTGGCCGATCCGCCGCCCTTCGTGAAATCGAAAAAGGATCTGGAACCGGGTGCCAAGGCCTATCGCAAGCTGGCGAAGCTGGGCGCGCAAGTCACGGCACCGCGCGGCATCCTCAAGATCGCCTCATGCTCGCACAATATTCCGCTGGACCGCTTCATGGCGGAATGCGCGGCGGGCATCGCCCGCACGGGGCGGCCCGCGACGCTGATCCGGCAGGCGGGTGCGGGACCGGATCACCCCGTTCACCCGCTCTTGCCGGAAAGCGCCTATCTGAAGGCGCTGGTTTACGCGCTGGACTAGCAGCGACGATTTTCTCGGGCCCGGCAGCGAAACCGCCGGGTGACCATCCGCTTGGGCAACGCCCCGCCTCCCCTTCGCGTGCCAAGCACGCAGGAAGGGGAGGTACCCGTAGCTGGCGAGGCGAAGCCGTTTAAGCCAGCAGGGCGGAGGGGATTATTAAATTGATACCTGCGTACCCAGCTCGACCACGCGCCCCGGCGGCAGTTGGTAGAACTTGCCGGGACTGAGCGCATTGCCCACCAGCCACATGTAAAGTCCCGTCCGCCAGTGCGTCAGGTGCGGGTGTTCGCCCGCCACCAGCGTCTCGCGTCCCAGGAAGAATGTGGTGGCGTTGTCTTCCAGCGCCAGGCCTTGTGCCCGCGCCAGGCGCAATACCTCGGGCACATCCGGCGTCTCGAAGAAGCCGAAGGTGATGCGGGCCTCGAAGAAGCCCCTGCCCAGCTTCTCGACCGTGATGCGCCGTTCCGGCGGCACGATGGGCACATCGCTGACGGCGATGGAACAGATCACCACCCGCTCATGCAGCACATGGTAATGCTTCAGGCTGTGCAGCATGGCGTTGGGCGCGATGTCCGTGCGGGGCGACAGGAAGACCGCCGTGCCCTGCACGCGATGACTGATGCGGTCGGCACGCTCCAGGAACAGGTCCAGCGCCAGCGCATTGTCGCGCAGCTTGTCCAGGTGCACCCGCCGGCCGCGCCGCCAGGTGTCCATCACCATGAAGATCACTGCGGCGGCGGCCAGCGGCAGCCAGCCGCCCTCGGCGATCTTGAGCGCGTTGGAACCGAGGAACAACAGGTCGATCACGCCCAGCGTGCCGAACAGGGCATAGACGGCGGCAGGCTTCCACTGCCAGCGATGCACCGCCACCACGCCCACCAGCAGGGTGGAGATCACCATCACGCCGGTCACCGCGATGCCATAGGCGTTGGCCAGCGCATCCTAGGACTTGAAGATCAGCATGATCAGCACCACGCCGATGCAGAGCATGGCGTTGATACGCGGGACATAGATCTGCCCCTGCTCGGTGGCGCTGGTGTGCAGCACGGCCATGCGCGGCAACTGTCCCAGCTGCACCGCCTGCCGCGTGATGGAATAGACGCCGCTGATCACGGCCTGGCTGGCGATGATGGTGGCCATGGTCGCCAGGATCACCATCGGCCAGTGCGCCCAGTCCGGCACCAGCGCATAGAAGAGGATGGAGACATCCTGCGGCCGCATCAGCAGATGCGCGCCCTGGCCGAAATAGTTCAGCATCAGCGCGGGCAGGGCGACGAATAGCCAGCCCCAGCGGATCGCGGGGGCGCCGAAATGGCCCATGTCGGCATAGAGCGCCTCGCAGCCCGTCACCGCCAGCACCACCGCGCCCAGGGTGACGAAGGCAATCCAGGGTTAGGCGGCGAACAGTTGCACACTATAGACCGGGTTGACGGCCTGCAGGATTTGCGGCGCCTTCAGGATTGCCATGACGCCCAGCACCGCCAGCGCCGCGAACCACACCAGGATGATGGGTCCGAACAACCGCCCTATGCGGTTGGTGCCGTGCCTTTGCAGCACGAATAGTCCGACCAGGATGCCCAGCGTCAGCGGCAGGATGAAGGGCTTGAAGCTTTCATTCTGCACCGCGATGCCTTCCAGTGCCGACAGCACCGAGATGGCGGGTGTGAGCATGCCGTCGCCATAGAACAGCGCCAGGCCCAGCAGTGCGGCCAGGCCGATGGCGGTCTTGGCGCGGCGGGAAACAGGTGCGCGATGCGCCAGCGCCGCCAGCGCCATGACGCCGCCTTCGCCATTGTTGTCGGCGCGCAGGATGAAGACCACGTATTTCAGCGTCACCACCACGACCAGCGACCAGAAGATCAGTGACAATGCGCCATAGACGGCCATGGGCGGCGGTGCCGCGCCGCCTGCGGCCATCGCTGCGGCACGCATGGCGTAAAGGGGGCTGGTGCCGATATCGCCATAGACGACGCCGAGTGCGCCCAGGGTAAGCGCAAGGGTCCGTCCGAGTGACGGTTTGGAATCCGGTACTGACATTGGGAAAGTGCCTCGCTGAAATCAGCGGCCAGGCGGGCGCGACAATCGTGCCGTCGGTCTTTGGAAATGGGCGCGAAAACCCCACGCCCGGGGATCCTGATCTATTTGGTTTAGATCGCGATCTGTGTTCCCAGTTCGACCACCCGGTTGGGTGGTAGGTGATAGAATTTTGCCGGTGACAGCGCGCCCTTGGAAAGTTGGCGATAGAGCCAGTTGCGCCAGCTCGGCAGTTCCGAATGATCGGCCTGCACCAGCGTCTCGCGGCCGATGAAGAAGGTGGCGGTGGGCACGTCCAGCGCCAGGCCAAAGCGGCGGGCATCTTCCAGCGCCTGCGGCACGTCCGGCGTCTCGTAGAAGCCGTGATGGATGCGCACGGTGTAGAAGCCCTTGCCCAGCTTTTCCACTTCCAGACGGTTTTCGGGGCGGACCATCGGCGTGTCCTGGGCGATGACGTTGGCGATGATCACCCGCTCATGCAGGACCTTGTTGTGCTTGAGGTTGTGCAGCAGCGCCCCGGGCACGACATCGATGCGCGAGGACAGGAACACGCCCACGCCCGCGACGCGGGTGGTGTTTTTGTCGGCCCGGTCCAGGAACAGGCTCAGCGGCAGCGATTCGCTGCGCACTTTTTCCAGGTGCACGCGGCGGCCGCGCCGCCAGGTGTCCATCACGATCACGATCGCGGCGGCCAGCAGCAGTGGCAGCCAGCCGCCCTGCGGGATCTTCAGGGCGTTGGAAACGAAGAACATGAAGTCGGAAAAGCCCATGGCGCAGAACAGGAAGAAGGTGAACAGGAAAGGCCAGCGCCACTGCTTGTTGGCCACCAGGCCGGCGTTGAAGGTGTCGATCACCATCACACCCGTCACCGCGATGCCATAGGCGGCCAGCAGCGAATCGGAATTCTTGAAGATCAGCACGATCAGCACCACGCCGATCGCCAGCAGGACATTCACGCGCGGCACATAGATCTGGCCGTAATCGGTGGCGCTGGTGTGGCGGATTTCCATGCGCGGCAACTGGCCCAACTGCACCGCCTGCTGCGTCATCGAGAAGACGCCGGTGATGACAGCCTGGCTGGCAATGATGGCCGCCAGCGTCGCCAGCCCGACCATGGGCCAGTGCGCCCAGTCGGGAATCGGCGCGAAGAAGGCCACCGAGGCGAGCTCGGGATTGCGCAGCAGCGCCGCGCCCTGGCCAAAATAGTTCAGCAGCAGCGCGGGCAGGGCGATGAACAGCCAGGCATACTGGATGGGCTTGCGGCCGAAATGGCCCATGTCGGCATAGAGCGCCTCGCAACCGGTCACGGCCAGCACGACGGCGCCCAGCGACACGAACGCCACCCAGGGTTCGGCGAGGAACATGTCTAGCGCATAGACGGGATTGACCGAAGCCAGGATCACCGGATTGTGGATCAGCGAGGTCAGGCCGAAGCCGCCCAGCGCCAGGAACCAGATCAGCATGATCGGGCCGAACATCACGCCCAGCTTGTGGCTGCCGCGATTCTGCAGCACGAACAGGCCCAGCAGGATGATGAGCGACAGCGGCACCACCCACGGTTCCAGCGCGTGGTTCTCCACCTTCAGGCCTTCGATGGCCGACATCACGGTGATGGCGGGCGTCAGGATGCCGTCGCCATAGAACAGCGCCAGGCCGACAATGGCGCCGATGCCGATGGTGCCCTTCAGCCGCCGCGACAGGCCGGGCGAACGGTGCGCCAGCGCCGCCAGCGCCAGGGTGCCGCCTTCGCCGTCATTGTCGGCGCGCATGATGATGAGAACGTATTTGACCGTCACCACCAGGATCAGCGCCCAGAAGATCATCGAGAGCGAACCCATCACCGCCGCATGCGGATGCAGGCCGCCGCCTTCGGTGGCCAGCACGGTGGCCTTGAGCGCATAGAGCGGGCTGGTGCCGATATCGCCGAACACCACGCCCATCGCGCCCAGCATCAGGGCAGAGGTGCTGCGCCGGTGATTGGCAGGCCGGCTGGGATCGCCCGGTGCGCCCGCTGACGGCGCAGCCGCGTGCGCGGCATCCGCAAGCGGATCGCCGGGCGCCAGGGGAGCTTCGGAAGCTGCAGGAGTCACAGGGCGGTGGAGCTTTTCATGCCGTCAGGAAAACGGACCAGTCAGAGCGCGGGTTTGGTCCGCGAAGAGCGGGGACATTAGTCCCAATGCCCGGTCCACCAAAGGTGGGCGCGGCAGCATGGCGCAGGTTGAGTGTAAGCACATGATAATCAAGGATTCTCGAGCCCGGCAGTATAGCCGCCGGGCGTCCCGCAGCATCCGATGGCTTCTTTCCCCCGCATGGCGAAGCGATGAGCGGGGCCCCGCCCGCCATGCGGGCGTTCGGCCGCGCGAAAGGTCCGCAGGACCTTTCGCTTAGGCGGCCTCACGGTGTCGCAGCGAGGTGTTTGCTTGCAAACCCGAGTTGCGACGGAGGGGTCATAAAATTACGGCAACGTCAGATCGTCTGCCGTGAGGGCAAAAGGAGAGCCTGCGGGCGGGTTGAAATCCGACGTGCTGGCCGAAACCGGCATCACGCCGGCGGCGCGGGCGGGCGGCAACGCTGTGGCGCGTACCGGGGCGGGCCGTGCCAGCGCAGCCACGGGACGGGGCGCGGGTTCCGGTTCGCTCTGCGCGATCAGCGCCTCGTCATCGGGCAGGCTTTCGTCCAGTGGCGCATCTTCGCTGTGCGGCGTTGGCGCGGGCGTGCGCGGTGCGCTGGGCTTGGGTACCGGCGGCGCACTGGCGCTGCCGGACCCGATGAAGCCCTGCACCGGATAGATCCTGGCACCCCAGCCACCGGTCTGGATGTTGTAGACGCGCACCTGGCTCCAGTCGTTGGCGGCGCTGACGTCCATCACCGGATTGTTGACATAGATCGAGCCGTCATTGAGCCAGTTGGCGTGGTCGATGCGGATCTCGCGCGGGGACACCACGCGCTTCACCACTGCGACATGGCCATGCTGGGGCCCGGCATAATTATGCAGCACCAGCACCGCGCCGATGGCGGGCGAACCGCCGCGCTCATACTTGCCGGATGCCTGATCCCACCAGGTCCAGGCATCGCCGAAAATCTTGATGGTGGAATGTTCGCGCGCATAGGGCACGCATTGCAGCGGTTTCTGACCGGCGATGCTGTCGATGCGGCTGATGCCGCTCATGGTTGGCAGGTTGCCGGTCATCATCTGCGGACGCGGCGGCGGCGCCATCGGCGCATCGTCATCGTCATACGAAGAACTGGCGCAGCCCGTCAGGCCCAGCGCCAGCAGCAACACACACCCGATCCCGTTCGCCCGCATGACCCAGCCATTCCAATTCCCGGGATCGACCATACGCAGCGCACTTTAAGGCGCAGTTAGACGAAAAGTTCAAATTTTATTGGTTCAAACACGATTCAAATTTGAATCAAGTCTTTTTGGCGCACAGCGCCTGCATTTACAAAGTTAAGCGGAATAAACCTTACTCGGCGGGGGTCGAGATCGAGCGGCGCACGGGCGCGCGCGTCAGCGCGTTGGTAGCGCCCATGGTGCCGATGGAGACAAGTCCCGACACCGCGAAAACAAAGAACAGGGCGGCCCAGTTGCTCTCCGAAACCGCCAGCACGGCGACGAAGGTGCCGACCACCAGTTCGGGGACGCCGCGCCAGCCGCCGGCGTGAATTTCGCCCGCGCGCAGGGTGCGGGTGAAGTCCATGCGGGTGGAGAAAAAGGCTTCCAGCGTGGCGCGGGTGTTGGCCAGGATCAGGCCAGAGGGGAACACCACCGCCAGCACCAGGGTGCGATACAGCTTGCTGTCTTTCTCATGGCCCAGCATGCGCTGGCCCAGCCAGAGATAGCCGATGGAGCAGGACAGGCCCAGGAAAGTAACGATCAGGCCCAGCGCGGCGACGGCGGGATAGGGCGGCAGGCCGACCGACAGCATGAACAGCGAGATCGCGGCGCTGGTGAAGGCCAAGGTGTAAAAGGCGAACTGGCACATCTGCGCCGTCATCGCGAGTTTCAGGTGCACGGGCAGGGCGCTGGCCCAGACCAGCGGCACCAGCTTGCGGGCGCATTGCGCATGGCCTTTGGTCCAGCGGGCCTGCTGTGAGCGCCACGCAGCCGCGTTGGGCGGCAGTTCGCCGGGCACTTCGATGTCGGGCAGCATGGCGCTGCGCCAGCCCTGCAGCACGCAGCGCATGGAAAGATCGAGGTCTTCGGTCAGCGTATCGCCGGTCCAGCCGCCGGACTGTTCGATGGCAAGCCGGTTCCACACGCCCGCCGTGCCGTTGAACGACATGGGCAGGGCGGCGCGGAAGCGCGCTTCCTGTTCCACCGCGAAATGCGAATCCAGCAGCACGCCCTGCACGCGCGTCAGCCAGTTGGCGTCGCGGTTGTTGTGGCCCCAGCGCGCCTGCACGAAGCACAGGCCGCTATCGGCGACCAGCGCCGGCACGGTGCGGCGCAGGAAATCGGGGGCGGGAACGAAGTCGGCGTCGAAGATGGCGACGAAGGGCGCGTCGCAATGGGCCAGGCCATAGGCGAGGTTGCCGGCCTTGAAGCCCTTGCGGTCGCCACGGCGCAACAGCGTCAGATTGATGCCCGGCGGAATGATCGCGGGCAGGCGCGACGCCAGCACGGCATGGTTCTCTTCGGTGCCGTCATCGAGCAGCTGGATGGTGAGGCGATCCTTGGGCCAGTCCAGCGCGCAGGCGGCGGCGGCGACGCGCAGCGCCAGGTCACCTTCATTGCAGACGGGAAGCTGCACCAGCACGTGCGGCAGCTCGGCATCGTTCATCTTGGCCAGCGTCAGCCTGGGCGCGGGACGGGTCAGCCGGACCCATGCCAGCATGATGAGCTGGACGGACAGGAAGCTGACAGCGATCAGGATCAGGGCCAGGACGAAGGACAGGACGTAACCGAGCGTAATCATCGTCCCCCAACGGTCAGTGACTGTTGCACCGAAACCGGTCCTAAAGCCTTGTGTCTGGCCCGGTATTTGGGGCCCGCGCCGGGAACCCAAGCCCGGCGTCCCGGACAGGGGCGAACTTGCTGCGGCGCGAGAGGATTGGCAAGGGGGCAGATGCCGCGCCCAGCCGTACATAAAGTGAATGGACCGGGGGAACTGGTCCGGCCAGGCCTGAATTTGGTATAAGTCAGTATAGGGATACGGCGGGGCAGGAAGGAACTTCACGTATGCGTACGCTGTTCGCCAAGCTCGCCGCCGGCCTGGGTCTGGTCATGGTCCTGGCCGGGTGCGCCCAGCCTACCCCCTATGCCCCCCGCCAGCAGGGCCAGACCACCGGCTATACCGACCGCGCGCTGGCCCCTGGCCGCTGGCGCGTCACCTTCACCGGCAATGCCGTGACCCCGCGCGAGACGGTGGAGGATTTCCTGCTGCTGCGCGCCGCCGAGGTGACGCTGGCCAATGGCGGCACCCACTTCGTCTTCGACAATCGCGATACAAGTTCCCAGACCCGGATCTTTGCCGACCCGCTGGGGCCCAGCGGCTTCGGCTATGGCGGTTATGGCGGCGGCTTCTGGGGCGGCTATTGGGGCTATCGCCCGCGCTGGGGCTACAGCGCCTTCGGCCCGCCGGTGATGATTTCTTCCACCACCCAGTACCAGGCCTTTGCCGAGATTGTGGTGCTGAAGTCCGGCCAGGACGAAGCCCGCGCCGTCGATGCGCGCGCCGTGGTGGCTAACCTGCGCCCGCCGCCGCGGTCGTCTCCGCCCGCCTGATCCGGAAGCGATGCTGGCCGTCGGTGGTGGTAACGTCTTCCACCGCGTGACCTTCGCTATGGCACATGTGCGGAATGTCCACGACCGCCAGCGGATCGTCGGCCAGCACAACCAGCAAGGCGCCAGGCGCAGCCTTCGCAAGCGCCTTCTTTGCCAGCAGCGCGGGCAGCGGACACTTCAGGTTGCGCAGGTCCAGTGGTTCATACATGCCGCCATCTTGCGTCAGGGACCGGCGCGGCTCAATCTTCGCGTCAGGGAAGGAACGTGACGGGATCGTAGCCCGCACCACAGGATACTGATGGGATTGGCCGCCGCCATCCGGCGCGAATACATTTACATCAGCAGCATCCTGCGCACGCTGTGGCTCCTGCGCGCCGTAAAGCCCACATCCACCAGCACCATCGCCAGCATTGTGGCGGCGCAGGTGAAAAAGACGCCCGACGCGCCCGCGATCCTCTTCCAGGACGAGGTCGTCACCTATGCCGCACTGGATGCGCGTGCCAACCGCTATGCCCACTGGGCAGTGGCGCAGGGCATCCGGCGCGGCGACGCCGTGGCGCTGCTGATGGAAAACCGGCCCGACTACATCGCCGCCTGGCTGGGCCTGTTCAAGGCGGGCGCCAGCGTGGCGTTGATCAACACCAACCTCACCGGCGCTGGTCTGGCGCACTCCATCGCCATCGCCAATGCGGCGCACGCCATCGTCGGTGACGAGATGAAAGTGGCATTTGAAGGCGCGATGCCGTTCCTGGAAAAGCCGCCCCGCCTGTGGAGCCAGGGCGCGGTGACACAGGCGCAGGACGATCTCGATGCCGCACTGGCCACCTTGCCCGCCACCGATCCCGGCCCCTCGGCGCGCGCCGGCCAAACGCTGAAGGACCGCGCCTTCTTCATCTACACCTCCGGCACCACCGGCCTGCCCAAGGCAGCGAATTTCAGCCATATGCGCATGCTGTTCATGATGACGGGCTTTGCCGGGGCGCTGCGGCCCACGCGGCACGACCGTATCTATGATCCGCTGCCGCTCTATCATTCCACCGGCGGTGTCTGCGCCGTGGGGCTCGCCTTCCTGTCGGGCGGGGCGCTGATCATCAAGCGCAAATTCTCGGTGCATGAATTCTGGAGCGACATCCATGCCACCAACGCCACCATGTTCCAGTATGTCGGCGAGCTTTGCCGTTACCTGCTCAATGCGCCGCCCTCGGCACTGGAACGGGGGCACAAGATCCGCGCCATCACCGGCAACGGCCTGAACAGCGCGATTTGGCGCGAATTCCAAGACCGCTTCGCCATTTCCCGCATCGTGGAATTCTATGGCGCGACGGAAGGCAATGTCTCGATGCTGAACTATGATGGCACGGTCGGCGCGGTGGGCCGGGTGCCGGAATATTCCGAAAATCTGCTGCCCGCCCGTGTCATCCGTTTCGATGTCGAGACCGAGACGCCGGTGCGGGGCGCAGACGGTCTCTGCATCGAATGTGGCCCCAGCGAAGTGGGCGAGGCCATCGGCGGCATGTCCAAGCGTGCGGGCCGCGAGTTCGAGGGCTATACCAACCGCGCCGACAGCGACAGGAAGATGCTGCGTGATGTCTTCGGACACGGCGACATCTGGTTTCGCACCGGCGACCTGATGCGGCGCGACGAACATGGCTATTTCTATTTTGTCGATCGCATCGGCGACACCTTCCGCTGGAAGGGCGAGAATGTCGCCACCGGCGAAGTCTCTGCTGCGCTGGCGCGGCAGAAGGGCATCCGCGAGGCGAGCGTCTATGGCGTCGCGGTGCCGGGCGCAGAAGGCCGCGCCGGCATGGCTTCGCTAGTGGTGGATGGCGATTTCGACATCAATGCGCTGCCCGCCGCACTGAAGGCGCGTCTGCCCGCCTATGCCCGGCCGATATTTCTGCGCCTGTCGCCCAGCATCGAAGTCACCGGCACCTTCAAGCAGCGCAAGCTCGATCTGGTACGCGAGGGCTTCGATCCGGCGGGCATCGCCGATCCGGTGTTCTGGCTCGATCCCGCCACGAATGCCTATGAACGCCTGACGCCGCAGCGCCATGCGGATATCGTGGAAGGGCGCGTGAAGCTCTAGGCGAAATCCCCCGCCAGCGCCGCCTTGGTCTCTGCCGGCAGCACCGCCATGTGGCCGTAATTGCGGTGCGACAGTCCCAGCACCACCTTCTCCGTCCGGAAACGCGCGATCTGTTCCGGCGTCAGCGCGAAGCGCAGCCAGTGCACCGATGAGGTCTTGCCGTCGGCGGTGGTGCGGTCGTCATACTCGGTCGGTGTCGCCTTGATGGTCTCGCCGCCGATCTCAACGAAGACGGTCTCTTCGATGCCGCCCAGCCCCAGCAGCACGGTGTTGCGGCGGTTGCCGTCCTCGATCTCCAGCATCAGGGTGGCGATCAGTTCGGACCCTTGCGGGATCAGCGGATTATAGGCCGCCAGTTCGCCCGGAATTTGTTCGTCGCCGCCCTTTTCAATGCGCAGCATCTCCATCACCTGCAGCCACATGGTGGCGTAATTCTCGAAGTAAAAGGTGGCGAAGGGCCCAACCTCGACCCGGCGCAGCTTCTTCATCGGGATCAGGTTCTGTTTCAACGCCTTGCGTTGCTGCTCATATTCCTTCAGCGGCAGCAGGTCGGGGGCAGCGATCTTGCGGTCCTGCTCACTCATCGCGGCTCAATCCAAAGGCCCTGGCCATGATCTGGATGGGATGTTCGGGTTCGGTGACGCCGGTATCGGTGTTGGCGACGATATGCTGCGCCGCCAGCGGGCAATCCGACACGATATGGCCGCGCTTCTGGGTATTGGCGGCGCGATAGACCGGGCGGCCCACCTTCACCGCCACGTCATGCGTCGGCTTGACCACGCCAAAGGTGCCGCCATGGCCGCTGCAGCGCTCGATCACATCGACCGGCGTATCGGGGATCAGCTTCAGCATCTGCGCCGCCACCGGCCCCATATTCTGGGCGCGGGCGTGACAGGCCAGGTGCACGGTGACGCCTTCGGGCAGCGGCTTCATCGGCATGACGCCATCCTTCTTCATCACATCGACGACATATTCATCGATGTCCCAGGTGTGTTCGGCGACACGATTCACAGCTTCATTGCCGGGTACGATCAGTGCCCATTCGGATTTCAGCATCAGGCCGCAGGAAGCGGTCAGCGCCACGATGTCGTAGCCATCGTCGATCAGCTTCACCAGTTCCGCCGAGACCTTGGCGGCGCTGGCGGCGACCTTCGACAGCTCCGCCTGCTCCAGGAAGGGCATGCCGCAGCAACCGGGATAGCTCACCACCGTTTCGACGCCCAGATGATTGAGCACATCGCGCGCCGCCATGCCGGTGGCGGGCTTGTTGTAGTTGACGAAGCAGGTGGCATAGAGCGCCACCTTGCGCTTGCCGAAGGCGGGACCGTTCGGGTTGGGCTGCATCGGCTCCTGTTTGTCTGTCAGGACAAAAGTGCGGCCGGAAAATTTCGGCAACGCCGCATCGCGGTCGATCCCGGCGGTCTTTTCCATCACCGCCCGCACCGGCTTGCTTGTCCCAGCCCAGTTGATGACCGGCGCAGCCGCGCGCGCCAGGGTGCCGTTGCGGTCCATCTGCGCCAATTGGCGCTGCACGAAATCGGTGTTGCCCTTTTTCGCCTCGACAAAGCGGTGGCGCAGCATCAGGTGCGGAAAATCCAGCATGAAAGGATGCGGCGGCACATAGGGGCACTTGGTCATGAAGCACATGTCGCAGAGCGTGCAGGCTTCGACGACCGGCGTGAAGTCTTCGGATTTCAGGCTCTCGACATCCTCATTGGCGCTGCCGTCGATCAGGTCGAACAGGCGCGGAAAGGAATCGCAGAGATTGAAGCAGCGGCGGCAGCCATGACAGATGTCGAAGACCCGCCGCATCTCCTCGTCCAGCTTCACCGCATCGGCAAAGTCGGGATTTTGCCAATCGATGATCTGGCGGGTCGGTGCTTGGAGACTGCCTTCGCCGGTCACAGTACACTCCACGAAAACTCCAGCCCACCCTCCCCCTCGTTGCGAAGCAACCAAGAGGGGGAGGTGGCCGTAGCTGGCCAGCGTAGCGGTTAAGCCAGCGAAGGCCGGAGGGGGTTACTTAAAAAAACCGGAGGGGTTTACTGACCTAAAGAATCCAGCGCCTTCTGGAAGCGCCCGGCATGCGACTTCTCGGCTTTCGCCAGGGTCTCGAACCAGTCGGCGATCTCGTCAAAGCCTTCTTCGCGCGCGGTCTTGGCCATGCCCGGATACATGTCGGTGTATTCGTGAGTCTCGCCCGCAATCGAGGCCTTGAGGTTGGCGTCGGTGGCGCCGATCGGCTCGCCGGTGGCCGGGTCGCCCACTTCTTCCAGATATTCCAGGTGACCGTGGGCGTGGCCGGTCTCGCCCTCGGCGGTGGAACGGAAGACGGCGGCGACATCGTTATGGCCTTCGACATCTGCCTTCTGCGCGAAATAGAGGTAGCGGCGATTCGCCTGGCTCTCGCCGGCAAAAGCCTCCTTCAGATTTTCCCAGGTCTTGGTGTCTTTCAGTCCGGGCATGCGCGCCTCCTATGGAATCCGGAGACAAGACTGGCCGCACGCGCGCAAGCCGTCAACGCGCTTAGAACAATTCTAATCTATGAGAATAAGTCGCAACTGCGCCTTAGTTACGTCCTCCCCTTTGGCGCGTAGCGCCTGAAAGGGGAGGTGCCGTAGCAGCGTCAGCTGCGTAGGCGGAGGGGTTACTGACGACGCACGCGCACCACGACATCGACCCGGTCCACCGACATGCCCAGGGGGGCGGCGGGAACGCCGAAAATCGAGATTTCCTCGCCGGGGATGTCGATCAGAAGCCCTTCATTTTCCACGAAAAAATGCTGGTGATCGCCCACATTCGTGTCGAAATAGGTGCGGTTGGCATCGACCACCACCTGGCGCAGCAGGCCGGCGGCCTGGAACTGGTGCAGGGTGTTATAGACGGTGGCGAGGCTGACCTTGACCCCGGCACGGGCGCCTTCCTTGGCCAGGCTCTCGGCCGTGACGTGGCGGTCATGCGCGGCAAACAGCAGGCGGACCAGCTCCAGCCGCTGGCGGGTGGGCCGCAGCCCGGCCGCCTTGAGGCGGGCCGCCGCAGCGTCGAGCCGGATTTCACGCTCCATCTTGGCCATCGAACCGTTACACCTTCATGCCCTATTCCCTGTGTTCAGGGCGGCGGGAGAACTGCTAGAGTAGCATCAGTTTACTGGTTAGAACGCTTCTAAGCAAGAAACGTCATTATTACAGGGTTTCCGGCTGGAACCCCGGACATTCAGGGACAAAAACGTGGACAAGCCCGTACCCCAGTCGAGTTTTACGCTCGAAGAGCTTCTGACCTGCGCCCGTGGCGAGATGTTTGGCCCCGGCAATCCGCAGTTGCCGCTGCCCCCCATGCTGATGTTCGACCGCATCACCAAGATTTCCGATGTCGGCGGCACCGACGGCAAGGGCGAGATCGAGGCCGAATTCGAGATCAATCCCGACCTCTGGTTCTTCAAGTGCCATTTCCAGGGCGATCCGGTGATGCCGGGCTGCCTGGGCCTGGACGCATTGTGGCAGTTAGTGGGCTTTTTCCTGGGCTGGGCGGGCGGCAAGGGCAAGGGCCGCGCCCTGGGCGTCGGCGAAGTGAAGTTCACCGGCATGGTGCTGCCCACCGCCAAGAAGATCACCTATGTCATCAACCTCAAGCGCGTCATCATGCGCAAGCTGATCATCGGCGTCGCCGACGGCATCATGAAGGTGGACGGCAAGGTCATCTACGAAGCCAAGGACCTCAAGGTCGGCCTCTTCATGGAAGACTCTGCGGCCGCGCCCGCTTGACGCGGCCCCGTTCGCGCCATATCCGCCAGTCGGCAACAGTTTAAGGACCCGCCATGAGACGCGTCGTCGTCACCGGCATCGGCATCGTCTCCTCCATCGGCAACAATGCCCAGGAGGTGGTCGCCAGCCTGCATGATGCCCGCTCGGGCATCGTCGCCGCCGAGGATTACATCCGCCTGGGCTTCCGCAGCCAGGTGCATGGCTCGCTCAAGATCAACCTCGACGAAGTGGTGGACCGCCGCGCCCGCCGCTTCCAGGGCGATGGTGCCGGTTACTGCTGGGTGGCGATGAGCCAGGCCATCGCCGATGCCGGGCTGGAAGAGAGCGATGTTTCCAATCCGCGCACCGGCCTTATTGCCGGTTCGGGTGGCCCCAGCACGAAAGCCATCGTGCAGGCCGCCGACATCACGCGCCAGAACAACAATCCCAAGCGCATCGGCCCGTTCGCGGTGCCCAAGGCGATGTCGTCCACGATCAGCGCCAACCTTTCCACCTGGTTCAAGACCAAGGGCTACAATTACTCGATCTCCTCGGCCTGTTCGACCAGCGCCAACTGCATCGGCAATGCCTTAGAGCTGATCCAGTGGGGCAAGCAGGACATCATGTTCGCCGGCGGCGGCGAGGAGCTGGACTGGACCCTGTCCGAACTGTTCGACGCGATGGGCGCGATGTCGTCCAAGTATAACGCCTCGCCGGAGAACGCTTCGCGCGCCTATGACAAGGACCGCGACGGCTTCGTCATCTCGGGCGGCGGCGGCATCCTGGTGCTGGAAGAACTCGAACACGCCAAGGCGCGCGGCGCCAAGATCTATGCCGAGCTGGTGGGCTATGGCGCTTCGGCCGATGGCGCCGACATGGTCGCCCCCAGCGGCGAAGGCGCGGTGCGCTGCATGAAGATGGCGATCGAAAAGGTCGGCGCGCCCATCGACTATATCAATCCGCACGCCACCTCGACGCCGGTGGGCGACATTCCCGAGATCAACGCCATCCGCGAGGTCTTTGGCTCCAAGATGCCCCCGATCAGCGCCACCAAGTCGCTGACCGGCCATAGCCAGGGCGCGGCGGGTGTGCATGAGGCGATCTATACCCTCTTGATGATGCAGTCCGGCTTCATCTGCGAGAGCGCCAACATCATGGAACTCGATCCCGCCATCGCCGACGCGAACATCGTGCGCAAGCGCATCGACAACGCCCCGATCAACACCGCGCTTTCCAATTCCTTCGGCTTTGGCGGCACCAACGCCTCGCTGGTCTTCCAGCGTTACAACGGCTGAGGCGTATCAATATGGAACAGAAGACCCCCATCGCCGACATGGCCAGCGCCCCCAAGACGGGACTCATGGCGGGCAAGCGCGGCCTGGTCATGGGTGTCGCCAACGACCATTCCATTGCCTGGGGCATCGCCCAGGTGCTGGCAGCGCAGGGCGCCGAGCTAGCGTTTACCTATCAGGGCGACGCCCAGAAGAAGCGGCTGACGCCGCTGGCCGAGAGCGTCGGCTCGAAGATCGTGATGGCGGCCGATGTCGAAAGCGACGAGCAGCTCGACGCCGTCTTCGCCGCCCTGGAAGCGCAGTGGGGCACGCTGGACTTCCTGGTGCACAGCCTTGCTTTCTCCGATGCCAAGGAATTGAAGGGCCGCTATGTCGATACGTCGCGGGCCAACTTCCTCAAAAGTCTCGATATTTCCTGCTTTTCCTTCACCGCCGTGGCGCAACGCGCCGCCCGCCTGATGGGCCCCAATGGTGGCGCGATGGTGACGCTGTCCTATCTGGGCGCCCAGCGCGTCATGCCCAACTACAACGTCATGGGCGTGGCCAAGGCGGCGCTGGAAGCGTCCGTGCGCTATCTCGCCTCCGACCTCGGCCAGGACGGCATCCGCGTCAACGCCATCTCGGCGGGCCCGATGCGCACCCTGGCGGGCAGCGCCGTTGGCGATGCGCGCATGGTCTTCAAGTGGAACAAGCACAACTCTCCCCTCAAGCGCTCCATCGACCTTAATCATGTCGGTGGCGCGGCACTGTATTTGCTTTCTGAACTCTCAGGCGGTGTCACCGGCGAAATCCATTTCGTCGATGCCGGCTTCAACGTGATCGGCATGCCGCCGACTGCGGATCTGAAGGGGTGGACGCCGCCGCAAGAAGGATCAGAGCAAACCAATGTGAGCTCCAGCCAAGGTTAAGATCGCCGCCGCGCTCATCGGCACGGCCATCCTCATGCCGTCCCTCGCCTTTGCCGGCTGGCGCGACCAGGCATCCGATTTCGACATCCAGCGATTGCAGATCCTGGAACAGTGGCGCGACAAGGCCATCTGGGAAGCGCAGCATTATTCCGACGGCACCGGCGACTTCAACGCGCTCAAGAGCGCGCTGGAACAGCAGGGCCGCGCCGTGCCGGTCCAGGCGCTGATCGGCAACTGGCGCTGCCGCAATATGAAGATGGGCGGCATGAACGCCTATATCGTCTATCAGTGGTTCGACTGCCGCATCGTGCCGATGAATGGCGGCCTGCTGCTGCAAAAGACCACCGGGTCCTTGCGCACGCAGGGCTGGCTCTATCCCGAAACGGCGCCTGGATTTACCTGGGTTCGCAGTCGGCGCGCGGCGAAAGGCTGGGCAACTATTCCGGCCGCGCCCCCAGCGCCGGCGCGCCCGCCACGCCCGACGACCAGATCGGCCTGCTCACCGGCATCGGCAACAACCGCTTGCGGCTGGAAATTCCCGGCCCGGTGGAAGAATCCACCTACGACATCATCGAGTTCGCACGCTAAGCGGCGTTGACACCCGCACAGCAAAAAGCCCTCGCTCTGCGGCGAGGGCTTTTTATTTGCGTCCTTGTCATGCCCGCTTGCGCGGGCATGACAATGCAATCAGGTACGCTTGGCTTTTGCCGCCGCCGCAAAGCGCTCGAACAGATAGTGCGAATCCATCGGGCCGGGCGAAGCCTCGGGATGGTACTGCACGCCGAAGACATCCTTGCCGTCCAGCGCGATGCCGCAATTGGTGCCGTCGAACAGCGAGACATGCGTCTGCTTCACATTGGCCGGAAGCGTGTCGGGATCGACGGTGAAGCCGTGGTTCATCGAAACGATCTCGACCTTGCCGGTGGTGACATCCTTTACCGGATGGTTGGCGCCATGATGGCCTTGCGCCATCTTCTTGGTCTTTCCACCCAATGCGAGTCCCAGCATCTGGTGGCCCAGGCAGATGCCGAACACCGGCGTGCCGGTGGCGATCACGCCCTGGATGGTGGGAATGGCATAGACGCCCGTCGCCGCCGGATCACCGGGGCCATTCGACAGCAGCACGCCGTCGGGCTTGTGGCGCATCACCTCTTCGGTGCTGGCGCTGGCCGGCACCACGGTGATGTCCGCGCCCATGCTGGCGAGAATGCGCAGGATGTTGCGCTTGACGCCGTAATCGATGACCACGGCCTTCCAGCTCGGCGTGGGCAACGCGCCATAGCCCTTGTCCCAGACCCATTCCGTCTCGCTCCACTTGTAGGTCTGGCGCGAGGTCACGCCCTTGGCGAGGTCGAGGCCTTCCAGTCCGGGAAAGCCCTTGGCCGCCTTCAACAGCGCGTCATTGTCCGGCGCGCCATTGACGATGGCGCCGTGCGGCATGCCCTTTTCGCGGATCAGGCTGGTGAGGGCGCGGGTATCGACACCGGCGATGGCGGGAATGTTGTGCAACTTCAGCCAGCGGTCGAGCGTGGCGATGGCGCGGTAGTTCGACGGATGCTCGGCATCTGCACGCACGATCAGGCCGCGCACCACCGGCGTCAGGGTCTCGATATCCTCGTCATTGGTGCCGACAATGCCGATATGCGGGAAGGTGAAGGCCACGATCTGCCCAGCATAGCTGGGATCGCTCAGGATCTCCTGGTAGCCGGTCATGGCGGTGTTGAAGCAGACCTCGCCCACCGCGATGCCTTCCGCGCCGAAGCCGGTGCCGTCAAAGAAGGTGCCGTCCGCCAGCATCAAACCACCGCGCGCAAATGACGTCTCCGCGACGGCGGAGGGGGCGGAAGATTTTTCGGTCATGGGAAGCCTCGAATTTGCGCGAAAATAGGGATGTGACAGCAGCGCGTCAACCTGAACTAATCGAGCAAAATCAAGTCGTTGGAATTATCCACGGTTTCCCGGTAACGTCCGCGCGCATTTCCAAGCGAGTCTCTTATGTCCCTGCGCCAGACCCTGACCGACGCCATGAAGGACGCGATGAAGGCCAAGCAGCCCGCGCGCCTCGCCACTATCCGCATGATTCTGGCGGCGCTGAAGGACCGCGACATCGCCGCCCGTAGCGAAGACAATCGCGACCTGGTGCCGGATGACGACATCCTCACCCTCCTGGCCAAGATGGTGAAGCAGCGCGAGGAATCCGCCGCCGTCTATGTCCAGGGCGGCCGCCCCGAACTGGCCCAGAACGAACAGGACGAGATCGCCATCATCCGGGACTTCATGCCCAAGCAGATGGAAGAGGCCGAGGCCCGCGCCGCCATCGCCGCCGTGGTCACGGAACTGGGCGCGACCAGCGTCAAGGACATGGGCAAGGTGATGGCCGCGCTGAAAGAGCGCTTCGCCGGCCAGATGGATTTCGGCAAAGCCTCCGGTCAGGTGAAAGAAGCCCTGACGCCGAAATAGGCGCGGTGCTTTTGCGGCGTGGGTTCGCCGAACAGGCTCGCCTCAGGCCATTTTCCAGGAAAAGACTGGCTTTTCTGGCTTCATGCACAGGGTAATGGCCAAGAAGCCGCCCCCCGGGCGCTGATTTCAGCGTAGGGTCCGGGCCATGCGCTATGGCGAAGGATTGCTGGAGGAAGTCCGGCGGCGAACCGATCTGGTCGCGCTGGTGGGCCGCCGCGTCAAGCTGGTGCGCAAGGGCCGGGTGATGTGGGGCTGCTGCCCTTTCCATCCGGAAAAATCGCCCAGCTTCAAGGTCGAGAATGAGCGCCGCCTCTACAAATGCTTTGGCTGCGGCCAGGGCGGCGACTGCTTCAAGTGGCTGATGGAAACCGAAGGCATGGCTTTCCCCGAAGCGGTGGAAAAGCTGGCGGCGGAAGCGGGCGTCGAACTGCCGAAATGGTCGCCGGAAGACGAGGCGCGCGAAAGCCGCAAGAAGTCGCTCTACGAGATCATCGAACTGGCGGCGCAATTCTATCACGACCAGCTCTTCGCCGATGGCGGGCGGCCTGCGCGCGATTACCTGAAGGGGCGCGGTCTGGATGGCACGGCGGCGAAACAGTTTCGCCTCGGCTATGCGCCGTCTGGTAACAACGCGCTGATCGATCATCTCACCGCGCACAACATCACCCAGGACGACATGATCGAGGCGGGCCTGGCGCGGCCCGCACAGGATGGCCGCCCGATGCGCGACTTCTTCTTCGACCGCATCATGTTTCCCATCACCGACGGGCGTGGCCGCACCATTGCCTTTGGCGGCCGCGGCATGGCCCCCGATGCCAAGCCCAAATACATCAACACGGGCGAAACACCCTTATTTTCCAAGGGTTCCCAGCTCTACAATTTCCAGACGGCGCGCGCCGCCGCGATCAAGGCCGGCACCATCATCCTGGCCGAAGGCTATATGGATGTGATCGCACTGGTGCGCGCGGGCTTCGCCCATGCCGTCGCGCCGCTGGGCACCGCCTTCACCGAAGACCAGTTGCAGATGCTGTGGCGCAGCGCGCCCGAACCGGTGCTGGCCTTTGATGGCGACGATGCGGGCCGCAAGGCGGCGCTGCGGGCGGCACACATGGCGCTGCCGCATCTCAAGGCCGGACACAGCCTGCGCTTCGCCTTCCTGCCGCAGGGCGAAGACCCCGATACGCTGATCGCGCATCAGGGTGCGGGCGCGATGGCGGGGCTGATCGACCTGGCGATGCCGTTGTCCGAGCTGCTGTGGCGCAACGAGACCGAGGGCAAGGATTTCTCCACCCCCGAACGCCTGGCCGGGCTGGAACATGCGCTGCGCGAGATCGCGCAACAGGTTGGTGATCCGCAGATCGGCGCCTATTACCGCGACGCCTTCAAGGAGAAGGTCTTTGCCACCTACAAGCGCCGCGCCGCGCCGGTGCCGGGCCGCAGCCCCCGGGGCGAACCCAGCCGGGGTGGCTATGGCCGCACCCGGTTTACGCCCCGCCCCCTGCCGGGGACGCCCGAAGCCCTCTCTGCGGCCGTGCGCCAGTCCCGCCTGGTCCAGGCCGGGGGGGCCGCTGCCCGCCAGGTCAAGGAGGCGGAACTGGCCGGTTTGCTGTGGGAAGACCCCCAGATCGCCCTGAATCACGCCGAAATGCTGGCCGAGCTACCTGTCGCCGACCCATCGCTTGACAGGCTGCGCGCCGAACTTCTAAACCTCGCCGCCTCCGGCTCCAGCCTTGAAAAAGCTGGGGTTCATACCCATTTCGCCCGTCTGGGACTGGCTGAATTCGTGGCGCGCCTTGCGCCCCGAACCCACCTCCCGGACGGCGGACCGCAAGAGGCTGGTACCGCCGAGGATGATCCTGAAGCCCGGTTCCTGCGCGCCGCACAAGACTTGCGCGAACTGGCGGATGGACCATCCGAACATAATCGCCTGCTCGGCAGCCGCAAGGCGCGCCATGACGGCGATCTTCGGCGTTGAACGTAATGACTGGGCCGCCCTTGGGCAGCCGCATGGGATTTGAGTAGTGGTCACCAAGCCTTCCAAGAAATCCGTCAAGAAGCCCGCGCCCGCCAAGAAGCCGGCGGCGAAAGCTGCTGCGTCGAAGGCTGCCGCCGTGAAAAAGGCGCCCGCCAAGGCGGCCAAGAAGCCCGAGCCGACCAAGCTCGAAAAATTCAAGGCTGCCGAAAGGGCCCGGATCGAAGCCGCCAAGAAGGCCGCCGCCGACAAGGCGAAAGCCGAAGCCGCGAAGAAAGCCGCCAAGCCGGACCCGAAGGCGGCAAAGGCCGCCGCCAAGGCCGAGGCCGCCAAGAAGGCCGCGCCGGAAAAGCCCAAAAAGGGCGCCGCCGCTGCCGCGCAGCCTGTCCCGGTCAAGCCCGTCAAGCCGGGCACGGTAAAGCCCACGCCCAAGAAGCCGGGCGAAGAAACCCCGGGCGATGCGGACTCGCCGCTGCTGGACATGTCCGATGTCGGCGTTCGCAAGATGATCGCCAAGGCGAAGGCGCGCGGCTACGTCACCTATGACGAACTGAACAAGGTGCTGCCGTCCGACAAGACCTCGTCGGAGCAGATCGAAGACACGATGGCGATGCTCAACGAGATGGGCATCAACGTCATCGAGAGCGAAGAGGCCGAGGAAGGCGAAGAGGGCGGCGCGCTTGTCGCCGAAGGCGCCGGCAGCAAGGCGCTGGCCACCGCCCAGAAGGCCGGCGAGCAGTATGACCGCACCGATGATCCGGTGCGCATGTATCTGCGCGAGATGGGCAGCGTCGAGCTGCTCAGCCGCGAAGGCGAAATCGCCATTGCCAAGCGCATCGAGGCCGGCCGCGAGCTGATGATCGGCGCGCTGTGCGAAAGCCCGCTGACCTTTGAAGCGCTGACCGTTTGGCGCGACGAGCTTAACGAAGGCAAGGTGCTGCTGCGCGACATCATCGACCTGGAAGCCATGTATGGCGGCGGTCCCGATGCCGCTGCGGCCCAGCCGGCCGAAGGCGCCGATGGTGAACCGGGCGTCGCCGCCCCCATCGTCTTCAAGCCGGTCGAGTTCAAGAAGCCCGAACCGCCGCCGGAAAAGCCCAAGCCTGCGCCCGCCCCCCAATCTTCCAAAGTGGGGGCGGAAGGCGCGGAAGGCGAGAGCACCGAAGGCGCGGCCCCCGCCGCCGATGGCGATGATTTCGACGACGATGAAGGCAACCTGCCGCTATCGGCGATGGAAGCCGCGCTGAAGCCGCAGGTGCTGGCGGCGCTGGACAGCATCGCCGGCCTCTACAAGAAGCTGGGCAAGCTGCAGGACGCCTCGGTCGAAGCCGCCCTGGCCTCGGACGAGCTTTCCACCGGCCAGGAACGCCGCTTCAAGAAGCTGCGCAACGAGACCATGGACCTGGTCAAGTCGCTCAAGCTCAACAACAACCGCATCGAAGCGCTTGTCGACCAGATGTACGGCATCAACAAGCGCCTGGTGTCGCTGGAAGGCCGCCTGTTGCGGCTGGCCGAAGCGCATGGCGTCGACCGTGCCGACTTCCTCAAGCAGTATTTCGGCAACGAGCTCGACCCCAACTGGGCCCGCCGCGTCGGCCGCCTGTCCGGCATTGGCTGGCACGATTTCGTCACCGACGAGCGCGACAAGATCAAGGCGCTGCGCGACGACATCCAGGCGATGGCGTCGGAAACCCGCCAATCGGTTTCGGAATTCCGCCGCAACGTCCAGACGGTGCAGAAGGGCGAGCGCGAATCCGGCGTCGCCAAGAAGGAAATGATCGAGGCCAACCTGCGCCTCGTCATCTCCATCGCCAAGAAGTACACCAATCGCGGCCTGCAGTTCCTGGACCTGATCCAGGAAGGCAACATTGGCCTGATGAAG
>Ga0114970_10000057_pt1 | contig 63973 bp, 39 predicted proteins | sample M_140205_XF_Meta_FD_87030 | JGI IMG/M metagenome (GOLD analysis project Ga0114970, IMG submission 87030) | Freshwater microbial communities from Lake Montjoie, Canada to study carbon cycling - M_140205_XF_MetaG | ecosystem: Environmental > Aquatic > Freshwater > Lake | place: Lake Montjoie... | reverse complement strand
GGGCGGCGCTGAGGGCGGCGCTGAGGGCGGCGAGGAAGGCTGAGCTCTGCGGGGCGACTAGCTCAGAGAACAGACGGCCAGCCGGAGGCATCAGACTGGGTATAGTGGTCAGAATTCAGCAACGATAGTGCACAGTGTCGAGCGGCGGTGGGCGAAGGCGATCCCGCCGCCCACCACCATCAAACCCCTCGACACTGAGGACTATGGTTGCTCGACTCTGAACACTATAAAAAGTCTGACGCCCGAACTCTGACCACTCAGTACTGAGCAGTTAGCAGTTCGCAGTAAGCAGTTGGCAGTGAGCAGTTACCAGTTACCAGTTACCAGTACGCCCTACCCCCGAATCGCCTTCTCCATCCGTGCTGCCGTGCTCGGGCTCACCACCCGGATCACGAAGTAGAGCACCGCGCCGATCAGCACCACTCGGATCGCGAAGCCGACCAGCATAAACAAAAGCCCGACCAGCGGCCCCAGCAGTCCGAAGACCAACTTCAGGGCGACCAGGCCAAGCATGGCAATCAGGCCGACGGTAAACAGGGTTCGGAGCATGGTCTGCCTCAGGTCAAAGGGGTTTCTGCGGCGTACGGTCGCGACGCCGCAAAGTTTCCGCACTCGACAGTTCCAGCTATTTCTCTGTTGATGGTTACGGTACTGTTTCCCGATCGCGTGCAGCGGGCTACCTTCTCTAACCACGCCCCGGACCACCCAGGGCCCTTCCCAGCAGAACATGGCCGAGCAGTTGGTTCAGATCATGGGACGTCACCGACGCGAAGCGCTCCCAGAGCGGAAACCGTCGTGGCTCAAAGTGAAGGCCCCCGGAGGCGCGAACTACGTGCGCCTCAAGCAGATGATGCAGGAGCTCGACCTGCATACCGTCTGTCAGGAGGCCCACTGCCCCAACATCGGCGAATGCTGGGAGCACGGCACCGCCACCTTCATGATCCTCGGCGATGTCTGCACGCGGAACTGCGCCTATTGCGCCGTGTCGCATGGTCGGCCGCCCAAGTATGACATCGAGGAGCCGTCGCGCGTTCGGCAGGCGATCGCCGAGCTCAACTTGCGGCACGCCGTCATCACCTCCGTCGACCGCGACGATCTCCCCGATTTCGGCGCGTACATCTTCGCCGAAACCATCCGGCAGATTCATCAGCGCCTGCCAGGCTGCTCGATCGAAGTGCTCGTACCCGACTTTCAGGGCAACGAAGACTCCATCCGCACGGTCCTCGAAGCGCGTCCCGACATCTACAACCACAATACGGAAACGGTGCCGCGCCTGTTCAAGAAGGCGCGCCCCGGCGGACGCTACGAGCGTGTGCTCGAGATTTTTCGTACTGCGAAGCGTGTCGCTCCCGGTATCCCCACCAAGACCGGCATCATTCTCGGCCTTGGCGAAACGAACGAAGAAGTCGTCGAAGTCATGAAGGAGCTGCGCTCCGTACACGTCGACATCCTTACCCTCGGCCAGTACCTCCGCCCCTCTGACGGCCATATCGAACTCGATCGCTATGTCACGCCCGAGGAGTTTCGCGAGCTGTATCTCGTGGGCATGCAGCTCGGCTTCAAGCACGTGGAGAGCGGCCCGCTTGTGCGGTCCAGCTACCACGCGTGGGAGCAGGTGCAAGCCGCAGGCGTCTGACCGTACGCGCACCGCTCGACCCAGTAATCCACACCCGCCCATTCTCCAATGTCGACTGCTAAACCCCGCAAGAAGGGCGAGCCCGTGCGCACCGATGCCAAGGCTGAGGCCAAAGCATCGGGAGGCACGTCGGCCGCCACGAATCGCGAGCTGCTCTACTCGATGCTGCTACAGCGTCGTTTCGAAGAGCGCGTCGCCGAGATGTATGCCATCGGTCGGATTGGCGGCTTCTGCCATTTGTATATCGGACAGGAAGCCATTTCCACCGGTGTAATCTCACTGCTTCGCGCCGACGATTACATCATCACGACCTATCGTGATCACGGACAAGCGCTGGCCCGCGGCATGACACCACGCGCCGCCATGGCGGAGCTATTCGGACGACAGGACGGCTGCGCGAAGGGCAAGGGCGGGTCGATGCACATGTTCGACAAGCAGCTCGGCTTTCTCGGCGGACACGGCATCGTCGGTGGCCATATCCCGATCGCCGCCGGTGTGGGATTCGCGATCAAGTATCGCGGGGGTGACCAGGTCATCGTGTGCTTCATGGGTGAGGCGGCCGTCAACAATGGCGCCTTCCACGAAGCCCTCAACATGGCGGCGCTCTGGAAGCTGCCGTGCCTGTTCATCATCGAGAACAACCGCTACGGCATGGGCACCGCGCTCGAGCGCGCCTCGGCCATTCACGACATCTACAAGCGTGGCGCGTCGTACGATATGCCGCGCGACGTGGTCGACGGACAGGATGTGCACGCCGTGCGCAAGGCGACCGAAGAAGCCATCGATCGCGCGCGCAAAGATGGCACGCCCACGCTGCTCGAAATCCGCACCTACCGCTTCATGGGCCACTCGATGTCCGACGCGGTGAGCGGCACTTATCGCACGAAGGAAGAGCTGGAGCAGTACCTCAAACGCGACCCCATCGCCCTGCACCGTCAGCGCATGGAAGAAGACGGGGAGATCTCACCCGCCGACGTGGCCGCGATGGACGAAGAGATCAAGAAGATCGTGCAGGACAGCATCGACTTTGCTGAGCAGAGCCCGGAGTTGCCGCTCGAGGCGCTCATGGAAGACATCCTCGTCGAAACCACGAGCTGAGGGCCCAACGACTATGGCCGTGATTACCTACCGCGACGCGCTCAACATGGCGCTCCGCGAAGAAATGCACCGCGACGACCGCGTCTTCCTCATGGGTGAAGAAGTCGCCGTCTATCAGGGTGCGTACAAAGTCTCGAAGGGATTGCTGCAGGAATTCGGCGAGATGCGCGTCGTCGACACGCCCATCACCGAGCTCGGCTTCGCCGGCGTCGGCGTCGGCGCCGCGATGGCGGGGCTACGGCCGATCATCGAATTCATGACGTGGAACTTCGCGCTGTTGGCGATCGACCAGGTCGTGAATGCCGCCGCCAAGATGCTGTACATGTCGGGCGGGCAGTTCCCGATGCCGATGGTGTTCCGCGGCCCGAACGGCGCGGCGCTGCAGCTGGGCGCGCAGCACTCGCAGGCCTGGGAGTCGTGGCTGGCCCACATTCCTGGTCTCAAGGTCGTGGCCCCCGCCACGCCGTACGATGCCAAGGGACTGCTCAAAGCCGCCATCCGGGACGACAATCCGGTGTGCTTCCTCGAAGGCGAAATGTTGTACAACACGAAGGGCGAAGTACCCGACGACGACTACATCGTGCCGATCGGGAAAGCAGAGCTCAAGCGTGAAGGCGAGCACGTCACGCTGGTGTCGCATGGCAAGATGGTGCTGGTGGCGCTGCAGGCCGCCGATCAGATGGCCAAGGAAGGCATCATGTGCGACGTCGTCGACCTCCGCACGATCCGTCCGATGGACGTCGACGCCATCACGGCATCAGTGAAGAAGACGAACCGGTGTGTCGTCGTGGAAGAAGGATGGGAAGTGTGTGGCGTCGGCGCGCAGGTGGTGGACTACGTCCAGCGCCATTGCTTCGACTACCTCGATGCACCGGTGCTCCGCGTGCATCAGGCCGATGCACCGATGCCGTATACCAAGAGTCTCGAAAAGGCCGCCAAGCCCGACTTGCCGAAGACGATCGCGGCAATCCGACAGGTTCTCTACCTCGACTGACCCAGCGATCATGGCAACAAAAGTGATGATGGAGGCGCTTTCTCCCACGATGGAGGAAGGACGCCTCGTGAAGTGGGTGAAGAACGTCGGTGACGCCGTAAAGTCCGGCGACACGATCGGTGAAGTCGAAACCGACAAGGCGATCATGGAGCTCGTCGCACGCGGCGACGGCATTCTGCGCGCGCGGTTGATCCCCGAGGGGACCACCGCCACGGTCGGCGTGGTGATCGGCGTGATCGCCGCCGCCGACGAAGACATCACCGCATTCACCGGTGGATCCGCGCCGGCTCCGGCGGCCGTTCCCTCGGCAGCCGCACCCGCAGCCGCACCCGTACCCACGGTCGCGACCGCACCCGTCGCCGAATCCGCGGCACCGAGCGGCCCCGTGCGCTCGTCGCCGCTCGCGCGGCGCATGGCCGCCGAAAAGGGCGTCAACATCGGCGCGATTCATGGCAGCGGACCGGGTGGCCGCGTGATCCGTCGCGACATCGAAGGCGCCGCCGCCGCAGCGCCGGTCGCCGCGAGCAACACCGCAGCCGCCACCGCCGCACCAGCCGCCGCGTCGTCGAAGGCCGCCCCGACGGCCGTCGCCACCGCCATGCAGATCGACGGCGAGTTCAAGGACGTGCCCCTCACGCAAATGCGCAAAACGATCGCGCGTCGCCTGAGCGAGTCCATCGGCCCCGTCCCCACGTTCTACCTCACGTCGGAAATCGACATGACGAAGGTGGGGCAGCTGCGCGAACAGATGGTGGCGAACGGCGATCAGTACAAGGTGTCCGTCAACGACATCATCATCAAAGCCGTCGCCATCGCGCTCACGCGGCACCCGGAGTGCAACGCGCATTGGATGGGCGATGCCATTCGCTACTTCAGTGCGGCGCACGTTGGCGTGGCCGTGGCCACCGACGACGGCCTCATCGTGCCCGTCATCCGCGACGCGCAGCTCAAGGGGCTCGGACAGATCGGCAAGGAAGCACGCGAACTCGCAAAGAAGGCGCGTGAACGGAAGTTGCAGCCCGCCGAGTTCACCGGCGGTACGTTCTCGGTGTCCAACCTCGGCATGTTCGGGATCGATCAGTTCACGGCCATCATCAACCCGCCCGAAGCGGCGATTCTGGCCGTCGGCGCAACGGAAACGAAGCCGGTGTGGGAGAACGGCCAATTCGTGCCGCGGCAGCGGATGCGCGTCACGCTCAGCTGCGATCATCGCGTGATCGACGGCGCCGTCGGCGCCAAGTTCCTGCACACGCTGCGTGGGCTGCTCGAGGCCCCCATGATGATGCTCTTTTAGCCCGACCGTCCCGCGTTCCAGAACCGGGATCATCACGTCACGGCGGGTGGTATCACACATCGTACTCGAACGCACCAATCGCCTCGCGCGGTTGGTGCGTTCGGCGTTGTCAATCGTCCTTATCGCAGCCCTCAACGCCTGGTCCATGCGACGATTCTCGACGCGCTTTGCGCTGCTCTGTACGCTCTCCCTGCTCTCGGCCTGCGCCGGCGGCGATTCGCCGGCCGGTCCGACGATGCCACCGCCGCTGCCCACGCCCGCACCGATTCCGCCGGGTGTCTTGAGCCTCGCGGTGGCCGGACTTCCCATGGGCACCAATGCGGCGATCACCGTCGCCAACGCCGCCTTCTCGCGTGCCGCAACCGGCACCGTGAGTTGGGTCGACGTCCCCGCCGGCGAGTACACGATCACCGTGCGTTCCGTGCGCACGGCCGAGGGCACCTACGCCGCCACGCCGGCCACATTCACGGTCACGGTGGTGAGCGGGTCGGCGCCGGCCACGGCGACGGTCACGTATGCGCCCTTGCCGTCGGCGATCGATCTCGCGATTTCAGGCGTGCCGGGCGGTGTCGATGCGCCGGTCACCGTGTCGCCCCCGAGTGGGGGTGATGTCGCCGTGAACGCCTCGCGCCTGCTCAGCAACGCCAACAGCGGTCGCTGGAAAGTCGCGGCCGGCACGCTGCTGTCGGGGGGAGCACGCTATGCGCCGTCGCCTTCCACCATCGACACGCTCGTGCTGTACGGAGACACCGCGCGCGTCGCGGTACGCTACACCGTCTCCAGCGGTGCGCTGGCCGTGGCGATTACCGGGCTTCCCACTGGGCTGGCAGGCGCGGCGCAGGTAACCGGTCCCAACGGGTTCACCCGGGCGCTGACGGCGACGTCGACCCTGACCGAACTCACCCCCGGCGCCTACCGGGTGATCGCCACCGCCGTCGCGGCCGGCGGTATCACGTATCGCCCGGCCACCGACACCATCACGGTCACCGTGAGCGCCTCGCTCACGGCGGCACCGGCAACCGTGACATACGCGGCTCAGGTCGGACGCCTCGTCGTCACGACCAGCGGGCTCCCCGCCGACGCCGTACCGTCGATGATGCTGACGCCGGCCGGCGGCAACGCCGCACGGGCCCTCAGTGGCCCCTCTACGATCGATTCGCTTCCGGTGGGCAGCTACACCCTGTCGGCCGGTCTGCTTACGGTGGCGGGGGTGCGCTACATGCCCGCCACCGCGACCCAGAACGTCGCCGTCACAACCGGGAGTACGACCACGATCAACGTCGCCTTCACGATCGTACCGACGGTCGTCGACGTGCCTGTGTCCGGGCTGCCGAACGGCACCGCCGCCGACATCACGCTGACCTCGCCAACGGGCGTCGCCTCGCCGATCACGGCGACCACGCGCATCACCCCCGCGGCATCCGGACGCTGGCGCCTCAGCGCCGGCAGCGTGACCAGTGGCGGCGCGACCTATCTGCCGACGCCGACCTCGCGCGACACCACGGTCGCGGCCGGTGACACGCTGCGGCTGCCCGTGCAGTACACCATCACCACCGGTTCGCTCGCCGTCGTCGTGGCAGGCCTCCCCGGTGGCGCCGCCGGCAGCGTGAGCATCACGGGACCTGGCGGCTACGCGCGAACTGTCACGAGCACCACCACGCTCGGCTTGCTCGCCCCCGGCAGTTATCGCCTGACCGCCGCGAACGTGTCGGCGGCCGGCACCACGTACCTGCCGTCACCCGCGTCGCAGTCGGTCACCGTGGTCGCGTCGCTGGTAGCCGCGCCGGCTACCGTGTCGTATGCCTTGGCCACCGGGGCCGTCACCATCTCCACGAGCGGTCTCGCCGGCGGGGCAACCCCGACGTTCTCCCTCACCGGCGTGGGCGCACCGCGCACCGCCAGTGGCGCGGGTACCGTGTCGTCGCTGCCAGTCGGCAGCTGGACCATTACCGCCAACCCGGTGGTGAGTGGCGCCACCACCTACATGCCGTCGCCCTCGTCGCAGAGCGTCACGATCACGGCGAACGGCACCACCACCGCCGCCTTCTCGTACGCGGCCATCGCGGCCGCGAACTACGCGATCACCAACGTCTATCTCACGCAGGCGATCCAGAATCTCGACAACAGCGTATCGCTGGTGGCGGGTCGCGATGCCCTGCTCCGCGTGTTCGTGCAGGCGAACACCGCCAACACCGCGCGCCCCGATGTCCGGGTGCGCATCTACGACGGCGGCTCACTGCTGCAGACGGCCACCATCACCGCACCCGAAACGAGCGTGCGTACCGCGAGCGACGAGGGCACGCTGACGTCCACCTGGAATCTGCTCGTGCCGGGCGCCAACATCCGCCCCACCACGCGCGTGCTGGTCGATCTCGACCCGTCACTCGCCGTCACCGACGCCGACCGCAGCGATAACGTCTGGCCGAGCATCGGCACGCCGCAGACGATCCGCGTGAACAGCGTCCCCACGTTCAATGTGCGCTTCGTGCCCATCGTAGTCGGGGCGCTCACCGGCAATGTGAGCGCGGCCAACAAGGCGTCGTTCCTGTCGTCGGTGCAGCGCATGTTCCCGCTGGGCACGGTCTCGTCCGACGTGCGCGCGCCCTTCACCTCCAGCGCCACCGACATTCAGAGCAACGACGGCAATGGGCAGTGGCTCACGGTACTCAGTGAGATCAACGCGCTGCGTACCACCGACGGCGCGCCGAGCACGATGCACTACTACGGCGTGCTCAAGGTGTCGTACACCAGCGGCATCGCTGGGTACGGCTACATGCCCGGTCGCGCCGCGATCGGCTGGGACCATCTTCCCAGCGGCGACGGCGTGGCGGCCCACGAATGGGGCCACAACTTCTCGCGCGCACATGCGCCGTGCGGCACCACGGGTGATAGCAACTATCCCTATTCGGGCGGCGCGATCGGCAACTGGGGATGGAACAGTCTCTCCAACACGCTCATCTCGCCTTCGGCGACCGACGTGATGGGCTATTGCACGAATCAGTGGATCAGCGACTACACCTGGTCGGCCGTCATGCAGCATCGCAGCGCTGTCGGCGGCGTGTCGTCGCCAAGTGCACCGGGCGAAGGACTGCTGGTATGGGGACGGGTGGTGAACGGACAGATTCAGCTGGAGCCCGCGTTCCGGGTGAACGCCCCGGTGAGCGCGAGTGCCGTGTCCGCCTCGCACCGGCTCGAACTGCTCGATGGCGATGGCACCACGCTGCTCGACACCCCGATCGAGGCCCAGCGGGTGGACCATGCCACCGCGGCCGATGAACGGCAGTTTGCCGCGGTCGTGCCGTGGAGCGCCACCCTCGAGGCACGACTCGCCTCCATCCGCGTGCGCGACGCCCGCTCCCCGCTCTCCGCCGTGGCGCGCCGGAGCGCACGCATGACGGCGCCCGGCACGGGCGGCACGCCCGTCGCGCCGCAGGTACAGGCCCAGGTCGACCGCACCACCGACGGCCGGGCACGTGTCACGTGGAACAGCTCGGCCTATCCCATGGCCATGGTGCGCGACGCCACCACCGGCGCCCTGATGGGCTTCGTGCGGCGCTCGGGCGACGCGGTCGTGACCGGCGGGCGGGCGATCGACGTGATCTTCTCGGATGGCGTGCGGTCAGTGCGGCAGTAGGCGGAGCATTTGTCCTTGTAGGAAGGACAAATACCGCGCGATTCGTCACTGCGAAAAGGACTGGAGAGGCGGCGACATTCAGCCGCACGAGAGTATTATTGAGGATGACCGGGATTGAGACAGCGCGGCACGCTACCACCGATGCGATCGAGCGGCCTCAATGCATCATGATCGCTGGCCCCAACGGCGCCGGGAAAACCACCTCCTCGCGCGCATTGGCAGGCCAGACTCATGGGGTATGGCGAATCGTCGATGCGGATGAAATCGCGGGTGGTATATCCGGCGAACCGCAGCTCGGTGCATTGGCCGCCGGCAAACTCGCCTTGGCCGCGCAGACACGGTACATCGACCAACGGCTCGATTTTGCGATGGAAACCACGCTTTCGGGCCGACGCTGGCCGAAGTTATTGGATGCCCTCGACAGAGCCAATTACCGGGTCACGCTGTACTACATTGTGGATATCGGACCCGTCACTCTGCATCGCGCGCGTCAGGACGCGAGTAATGAACCGTGGTCACGGGGTGTCTGAGGAGGATATCCGGAGGCGCTACAGCGCGGGGCTGGAGAATTTACAGACTGTAGTAGCTCCTCGCGTTCACGCGTGGCACATCGCGGATGCCGACGCGCCGTCAGGGGCCACGCTGCGATATATCGCGCATGGGGGCCGTGGTGCGCCCCTGACCGTCGACGACACGCGTGCGTGGGCCGCTCTCCAACGCGCAACGCGTAGTGCAACCGCCTCCGCCCACCTCTCCATACCACGCGACCCGCAATGAGACTCGACGCTGACGCCTCCGCCGGCCAACCGCCACTGGTTGATGCTCTCGAGCACGCCAATCGTGCGCTCCGTCGCGCGCAAGCGGTGCACAAGGCGCTCGGCGTGCCGTGGGCGGTCTGGCGAAACGGGGCCGTGCATTGGATTGCCCCTGAAGATCTACCGGACCTACGGCCGGAGGATCGCGAACAACTGCCGGACAGTTCAGCACCACCGTCGCTCCAGGAGCGACCACGGCACGCTCGCCTCGGCTAGCGTGCCGCCGAGTGGTTGCTCGGATAGCCGCCCCCTACGATGGCGCATCTTCCGCTATCTTTCCGGTTCTCCTTCCCCGTCTATCCCCGACTATCATGGCTTTGTTCGACGTCATCATTCTTGGCGGTGGTCCCGCCGGCTACGTCTGCGCCATCCGCTGTGCCCAGCTGGGCATGCAGGTGGCCGTTATCGAACGTGAAGGGCTCGGCGGCACCTGCGTGCTCTGGGGCTGCATTCCGGCCAAGTCACTGCTGGAAAGCGCCGGCCTCGCGGTCAAGCTCGGCAAGGCGGCCGAACACGGCATCACCCTCGACGGCATTACGCTCGACTTCGGTCCGGCCATGAAGCGCTCGCGCGCCATCAGCGCGCAGAACTCCAAGGGCGTCGACTTCCTGATGAAGAAGTACAAGGTCCAGTCGATCCGCGGTGAAGGCGTGATCGAAAAGGGCAAGAAGGTCACCGTCACGCTGGCCGACGGCAGGAAGGAAACGCACGAAGCCAAGAAGGCCGTCGTGATTGCCACCGGCTCACGCGTGAAGGGGCTGCCGCAGGCCGGTCTCGCCCTCGACAGAAACGTCGTGCTCTCCAGCGATGACGTGCTGATCGCCGAGAAGGCCCCGGCGTCGATGGTGGTGGTGGGCGCCGGCGCGGTGGGCGTGGAGTTCGCCGACGTGTTCTCCGCGTTCGGCACGAAGGTCACGATGGTGGAAGTCGCGCCTACGATCCTCCCCATTGAAGACGCCGATTGCAGCGCCGAGCTGGCGAAGGCGTTCAAGAAGCGGAAAATCGAGGTGCTCACCGGGGCCAAGATCACCAGTACCAAGGTGACCAAGACCGGTGCCACCCTGGTGGTGGAAGCGGGCGGCACCACGCACACGCTTGAAGTCGAGAAGGTGCTCGTGGCGGCCGGCCGCGCCCCGAACGTGGAAAATATCGGACTCGAAGCGGTGGGCATCGCGAAGTCGGAACGCGGCTTCGTGAAGATCAACGCAAAGTTCGAGACCAACGTGGCGGGCTACTACGCCATCGGCGACGTGTCGGGCAATCAGATGCTCGCGCACAAGGGCTCACGCGAAGGACATGTACTCGCCGACCTGCTGGGCGGCGAGCACCCGCACTTGGTGAACTACAACAACATCCCGAGCTGCACCTACTGCCACCCCGAGGTCGCCAGCATCGGACTCACGGAACAGGCGTGCAAGGACCAGAAGCTCGACTACAAGGTGGGCAAGTTCCCGTTCTCCGCGAACGGCCGCGCGCGCACCAGCGGTGAAACCGACGGCTTCGTGAAGATCATTCGCGATGCCAAGTACGGCGAAATCCTGGGCGCGCACATCGTCGGCGCCCATGCCACCGAACTGATTCACGAGCTCGTGGTGGCCCGCGAGAACGAGTTCACCGTCGAAGAAATCGACCTCGCGATCCATGCCCACCCCACGCTCAGCGAAGCGATCGGTGAGGCGGTACTGGACTCGATGGGGAAGATGCTCCACGCGTGATGTGATGCAATTGTATGTCCTCGACCTGGGCCTCACGCCATACGACGTGGCGTGGGGCATCCAAAAGCGCGCCGCGGCGGCGCGGATTTCGGGGGCGCTCGATCAGGATCTGTTGATCCTGGTACAGCATCCGCCGGTGGTCACTCTGGGGCGTAGCACAAAACCGGGGCATCTGCTGGCCACGGCGGAGTATCTGGCGGCGTGCGGCGTGCAGCTGCGCGACGTGGAGCGCGGCGGCGACGTAACCGTGCACGAGCCGGGGCAGCTGGTGGCGTATCCCATCATCGACCTCAAGCGACACAAGCAGGACCTGCACTGGTATCTGCGCCAAGTGGAAGAGGCCATCATCGTGGCGTTGCGCCCCTTCGAGCTCGAGACGGGGCGCGTAGCCGGCCTTACCGGTGTGTGGCGCGAGGATGCCGCCGGACGGCGCAAATTGGCCAGCATCGGCGTGCACGCCAAGGACTGGGTGACGTCGCATGGCGTGGCGCTGAATGTGGTGAATGATCTCAGTACCTTCGCCCACACGGTGCCCTGTGGCATCGACGGCGTACAAATGACCACCGTGGCGCGGGAGTGCGAAGTGGCCGATCGCTCGGCGCCGACCTTCTCTCAGGTTCAGCATGAGGTCGCGGAAGGATTCGCCGGCGTCTTCGGGCTCCCCGCGAGACCACTTCCCATGCCGCTGCGCCATGATCTCCTCGGCGCCGACTGACGGCGGCGAGGCGCGGCAACCATGCTTGGTATCCAGCTCTATCGCACGCTACGTCCGCCCATTAGCGTCTGCGATGCGTACCCATCGCTCACGTCGACCGCGACGTGAGTGATTGTTCCCCCAACAATCCCGCTCATGCTGACACTCATGTCTCTAGCCCGCTCGTCGGTCCCACGTGCAGCGGCGGCCACACTCGCCGCCCTGTTCCTCGCCGCCTGTAAGGGCGACGAGGGCCCCAAGCCACCTGCCACGATCGCGGCGATCAGCGGAGCCGCGAGCGCCGGTGTGGTGGGCGAATTCGCCGCCGATCCACTCTCGGTGAAAGTGGCCGACGCCGTAGGCGCCCCCGTGGGCGGTGTGGTCGTCACGTTCACCGTGGCCGAGGGCGGCGGGTCGGTGTCGCCGTCCATCGACACGACGGACAACACCGGCGTCGCGCAGACACGCTGGCGCTTGGGCGGAACCGCTGGCCAGCAACGTGTCACCGCCTCGATCGCGAACATCACGACGGTCGCCAATTTCGTCGCCACGGCGGCGGCGGGCACCCCTGCCGCGGTCACGCTGCAGGCCGGTGACAACCAGAGCGCCGTGGTGGGTGCGGTCGTCGCGGCAGCGCCTGCGGTACTCGTTCGCGACCGCTTCAACAATCCCGTATCCAATACCTCGGTGTTGTTCAGCGTCGCGAGCGGCGGTGGCACCATTACCGGGGCGGGAGCGGTCACCAACGCCAATGGCATTGCCACCGTCGGCGAATGGCGCCTGGGGACGACCGTCGGGGCCAACCGGCTGCAGGCCCTCGTGCTGTCAAACAGTGTGACGGGCAACCCGATCACGTTCAATGCCAGCGCCACCGCCGGCGCGGCGGCCTCGCTCACCGCGCAGGGTTCGACGGCGCTCGCTGCCGTCGTCGGCTCGCTCGTGACACCGATTCCATCGGTCCGCGTGGTCGACGCCAGCGGAAACCCGGTCGCCAACGTGTCCGTCACCTTCGTCGCCTCGGCGGGTTCGAATGTGGTCGGGGGCACCAAGCTCACCAATGCCTCCGGCGTCGCCTCTCCTGACGGTTGGCAGGTGGGAAGCGTGGCCCAGAGCTACACGCTTACGGCCACCATCGGCACGTTGACGCCGGCGGTCTTCACGGCGGTGGCGCGACCGGGAGCTGCGGCGCAGGTGATCGCGGTCGCCGGCGACGCGCAGTCTGCCGCTGTGGGACGCACGCTGAACGTCGATCCGGCGGTGCGGCTCAGTGATGCGCTGGGCAACGCCGTGGCCGGCGTTGAAGTCAATTTCGAGGTCGTGGGTGGCGGCGGATCGGCGTTCGGCCGGCGCACCGTGACCGATGCCGCCGGTGTTGCGACCGTGGGTGGATGGACGCTCGGCGAGACGGCGGGTAGCAACAGCCTGCGCGCGACCGTCACGGGCACGGGAATCGCGGGAAACCCGGTTCTGTTTTCAGCGACCGCGACGGCCGGTGCACCGTCCAGCTTGACGATCGGCAACGGCAACAACCAAACGGCCACCGCTGGTAGTGTCCTGCCGATCGCGCCGTCAGTTACGGTTCGCGACGCGCGCGGTAACCCGTCGGCAGGGGTGTCCGTCACTTTCACGGTCGGCGCCAATAGCGGCGTCGTGGTCGGTGGCACCGCAGTCACCAACACAGCTGGCGTCGCGACTGTGTCAAGCTGGACGTTGGGTGGCACTGCGGGCACACAAACCTTGGTGGCGAGCGTTGCCGGTCTTCCCAGCGTGACGTTCTCCGCCTCGGCCACGTCCGGCACCGCCACACGAGTCTTGGCCGTGAGCGATTCTGTGGTTGGGAGCTTCCCGGTCACAAATTTCGTGTCGCCGCTCCCCTCCGTGCGGGTGCTCGATGCCAATGGCAACCCGGTTTCTGGCGCGATTGTCACTTTCGTGGCCGATGTCGGCGGCGGCACGAGCACGCTCACCGGCTCCGTGCGCACGACCGGCGCCGACGGTATCGCCACGTTGGGCACCTGGCGTCTCGGCACGGTGGCCACCCTCTACCGCGTCCGCACGTCGGTTACCGGACTCGACCAGCTCGGCCTCGAGCCCACCTTCGTGGCGTCGGGAACCGCCGCCGCGGCGGCTGAAGTGGTCGCCGCGTCCACCCTCAGCCAGCCCACAGTGCTATCCTCCCTGCCGGTTCCTGTGGTGCCGGTCGTACGCGTACTGGATCAGTATGGCAACGGGGTGGCGGGGGTTACGGTCACATTCACCGTGACATCGGGTGCGAGCGGCCCGACGGCCTCCAGCATTTTTGGAGGGGTGCAGACCCTCGACGTGCTCACGAACGGTTCCGGCTACGCCTCGGTGACCTCGTGGACCATGGGTCCGGTTGCCGGAACGCGCACCCTCACGGCGACCGTGATACGAGGGGGTATTCTGAATAATCCGATCACCTTCACGGCAATCGTACCCGCTCCGTAAAACGGGTTGGAACGACCAGGGGGGCCGCTTCATTGAAGCGGCCCCCCTTTTTTGTGCCCAGCGCCGTACGACCTACCGGCTAGCCTACTTGGCCTTCGCAGAGTCCAGCTCGAGACCCTTGGGAAGAGGCATCTCTTCCTTAAGGGGGGTCGGGAGGCGGAGTTTGTTGATCCCTTCCTCAACGTAGAACTTCCAGCCCCAACCAAGAACGGTGCTCTCCGGACCGATGACGATGGGCGTCTCGACCTTCTGCAGGACGGGCTCCTCCACGTCACCTGGCTCATCGCGAACGTAGTAGACCTCGTAGAACTTGCCATCGACGAAATAGCGGCTCTTGCGGAAGCCGTGATCGACGCGGACGGTGTCGGAACCACTGGCCGTGAGGACTCCGGTTCCGAGCAGCGTCAACATGCTGTCGCGTGAGATACCGGCATCGAGCTGCTTGAGCTTGGCGGCTCCGGCCTCGTCCTCGCCACAGGCGGCCAGCATAAGCAGCAGAGTGAGCGAACCAACGCGAACAAACGACGAGCGCATAAGGGTGTGGGGAGAGATGGAAACAGGGTGATGGGCTGAAATAGCAACGCGGGACGCTCCGAGAGGAACGTCCCGCGCTGGTATTCAACCCACAACACGTCGTACGGTTCCCGCACGATCAATGCCCTGCCCGTACAGGGCAGGGCACCAATCGAGCGAATTACATCGTGGAGCAGTTGCCGCTGACTGCAGCAGCACCAGTCGTACCCGTTGCGAGCGGGTTGGCGTAGCCGAGCAACGAGACGCCGCGGCCAACCACGTGGAAGGCGAACGCCATGGTGTTCGTGATGGCCGTCGACGTACAGGTCACGGTAACCGTGGCTGCACCGGTGAGACCGTTCACAAGCACCGAGGTCGAAACACCAGACGAAGCGCTGAGCGAGCTCGCCGCGAGCTGGTTGTTGATCAGGTAGGACATCGTCGCGTTGCTGGCGTTGAACGCACCAGCGAATGTCGGCGCGGCGATGGTGAAGGTCGAGACCTTCGACGTACCCGAGGCAACGCTGGCTCCGAGCGCGGAAACCGAGCCGAGAGCCGTGATGGTCGGGTCACCAACGTAGATCGGCGAGGACACCGCATTCACGGTGTTGCCCGTGAACGGAGCGAACGAGCCCGACCGGGTAACGGCCGCAGTGATGTTGGCCACACCACCCACCGTCAGACCACGCACGTCGCAGTAAGCGAGAGCCGACGACGAACCGGTGTTCGACGACTTCAAGCTGGACTGGATGCCGCCGGGGGTATAGGCCTCAATCGCCGGGTCGTTGGACGAGCACGCCACGGTGGTGTTGCCCGAGGCGGTCGCGGCCAGGCCAGCCGACGTGGTGATGCTGAAGTAGATACGCGCCGTACGGTTGGTTGCCGCACCGGTACCGACAAAGATGCGCGCATCAGTCGCGATGCTCGCCGCCTCAAGGGCCGGCGTGGTCGAGAAGCTGCGCGTGAACCACGCGCCCGTCAGGCCCGAGTAGCTCGCCGAGGTCGAGTAGATCGGTGCCGTCGGCGAAGCCGGGAACACGTTGATGCTACCCTGCGCCACAGCGGTGATCGCATTCTCAGTCGCCGTCGTGCCCGGGATGGCGGCCGGAGTAGCAAGGCCGTTGCCCGAGGCGTCTACACCGATCGCACGGATCGAGTCGAGGCCGGTGAAAGCAGCGTTCGAGACGTTGTTACCCTGCGCCGACGCGGCAATGAACGCAGCCGGTACCGTGTAACGGAAGTAGCGGGTGCCACCGTCATCGATCGAGCCGGCGTACGTCGCGGCGCCCTTGTACTCGTAGTCTTCGTACAAGAAGGACGTCGTGTTGTAACGCTTGGCGACGACGTAGACAGCCGTGAACGGCACGCTGGCCGACGACGTCAGTGCACGCGCGCGGAACTCGACCGTGGCGTTGACCGCCGTGCCCGAGTTGTACACGACCCAGTCGCCGATCTGCGCGCCCGTGTTCGTGATGGAACCGACGTTTTCGTTCGCGCCCCAGTTCTTACGGAGGAGCGAGCCCGAAACCGTGTTGGCCGAGACCTGGTTGCCCGCGATCGCGCGGTTGTCCCACGACGACGATGAGGCGGAGAGCGTCGCCGGCGTCGTGCCACCGGTCGGGTTGGCAAGCGCCTTGATGTCGAAGACGCGCGCGCCGATCGTATCCGGCTTGGCCGCAGCCGTGGTAGACGGAGAGCTGACTGCGCCCGTGCCAACGGCACCGGCGGGGACGACCTGGAGGTCATGGATCAGCGGGATCGGCAGGTTCACCGTGCCCGCGTAGAACTGACCGAAGCCCGTCGGGGAGGCCAACTTGTTCGAGGTGAGCGCCGCGAACGGATTCTGGAAGAAGCCGGTCCGCGTAGTCGCCGCGAAGTTGGTCACGCGCGGGAAGGTGATCGCACCGAAGCCCGAGAGGTTGAGGCGGAGTTCCGCTCCCATCAGCTCGAGGTCGTCGGACGCCTGGATCGTAAGGCCTGCCGTCGCGCCACCCGTGTACGTCGCCGGGAGGATGACGTTGTTGAGCGTCGGCGCCGCGATGTCGATTGCGACGTTACGCGTCGGAACCGTCGTCGTGTTGCCGGCGCGGTCCACCAGCGTTCCGGAGAACGTGTAGTAGCCAGCGCTCGCGCTGCTCGCCGTCACACCGCTCGGCGCACGAGCCGCGTCACCGAAGATGTTGATCGAGAACTGACGCAGGCCCGTGTTAGCAGCCGGGGCCGTGCCATTCATCACGTTCGTCCAAGTCGGAACCAAGGCGGTCGACGTGGCGATCATGTTCTCCACCGTCGCGTCGTTCGTCGCCAGCGGCGAGTTCGGCGCGCGGCGGCGGACGATCTGGAAGCTGCCGAGGTGGAACTGGTTGGCATCAGTCGTGGTGCAGCTGACCGAGGCCGTGCAGCGGTAGAAGCCCGAGCGCTCGTCCGAGGTGCGAACGGCGAAGAGGGCGCTCGTTGCGTTGATGCTGGTCGATCCGTCGCCGGACGTCGCCGTGTACGTGTTGCCCGAGTTGCGGAAGATCGAGTCGATGCCCGAGCGAACACCGGCCAAGGCCGGGTTCAACGCGTCCGCGGTCGCGGATTCGTTCGGGATCGCCGCAATCACCGGCGCAGTGCGGTCAACACCGAACGTGACGCGAGCGTCCGTGGCGTTTACCGTGCCGGCATCCACGTTCGCATACGTGAACGCGTTGGACGTGCGCAGGTTGCCAAGGCGGTCGGTTTCCGACGCCACGGCGAAGTACGCCTGGTTCGTCAGGTTCGTCGCGCTTTCCGGCACGTTGATGCTGGCGATCGTGGCGGTGAGGCCACCGGTCGCGACCGGCGTGGTGCAGCTGGTGGCCGCATCCGTAGCGATCGTGCTCGGCGTCGCACAGACGCTGAACAACGTGGTACGCGAGGCGGTCGGGAAGATACCAACGCCCGAGCCGTCGTTGATCTGGTAGGACGTAGCGCCCGTGACCGCGTCAATCACGCGATTGAAGGCATAGCTACCGTTCACCCAGCCAGAGTCGGTCGACGTCGCACCACCACCACGCACGTCAAAGCGCGTGATCGACGGGGCAAGGTAGTCGGCCGGCACGTAGATACCCGTCGGCTGGTAGGCCAGCGACGTCTGGTAACGGTAGTACGAGCCAGAGTACGTCGGGTAAGTGAACACAGACACGCCCGGGCTCGGATATGACGACACGGGGGCAATCGGGCCCGCCGCGTTGTTGTTGTCGATCGACGCGTAAACCGACGGCGCATGACCGTTCAGGTTGGTCTGCACGCCTGCGCAATTGAACGCGCCAGCGATCGTGTCACGTGCCTGCACGCCGTACGAGCCACGGAACGGGCGAGCATACAGCGTGATGTCATTGCCACACGCGCCGGACGTAGCCGGGCTGATCGTGACGTTGCTGATGGTGCGACCCTGCGTGTACATGACCGGCACAACCGTGAACGTGCCCGTGCCAGCAGCGGCCGGGCCGCCGTACCACGTGTTGCCAGCCAGGTCGTTGGCGCGCTTCGACGGCAACGACCACTGCAGCGTCCAGCCGTCTTCGTTGTTGAAGTTCACCGCCGACAGGTTGTTCGACGCGCTGGGCGACTGCCCAGCGGCCGTCACCGTCGCGACGATCGTGCGCAGACCGTTCTTGTACAGCGTGTTGGCGTCCGCACCGGTCGTGAAGTTCGGCACGCTGAACTCGGCCGAGTTGATGTACAGCTGAACCGAGCCGGCTTGGCCACCCGCCGCACCGAAGGTCTGCTGCGCCGCCGGGCTACGCGCGACGCACACGTCCGTCGCTTCGCCGTTCGCGCAGACGAACGCCTGCACCGACGACACGATCTGGCCATTCGGCTGCAGCGCCATGTTCACTTCGAACTGGCCCTCTACGTCCGAGATGTCGATCGTGTTGCCATACTGCGTGAGGCTGTTGATGATGACCTGCGCCGCCGGAGTGACCGTCACCGCAACCGTGCCCGAGAGCGTCGCCGCAGCAAAGTTTGCGTTCGCGGCCGACGTGGCCGTGACCGTGATCACTGCCGTGCCGGGACCAACCGCGGTCACGCGACCCGTGGTGCCAACCGTGGCAACTGCCGGAGCCGTGGTGCCGTAGATGATCGACGCCGCGGCCGCGCCCGTGGGCTGCTGCGCATTGACGACGAGCTGCGCCGTGCCGCCAGCCGACAGGGCCAGCGTAGTCGGCGTGACGTTCAGCGACGTCATGCCCGTGGGCAGCGCGGTCACCGTGATCGCGGCCGCCGACGTGAGCGTCGTGGTCGTGAAGCCCGTGCCCGTGCCCGTGGCCGTGACCGTGATGGTCGCAACGCCGGGGGCGACCGCAGTCACCACACCAGCCGCCGTCACCGTGGCCACCGAGGCCGTCGACGACGCGTACGTGTACGCTACCGTGACCGCCGACGCGCCCTTGTTCACATTCGGGACGATCGTGACGGTCTGGTTCACCTGCACGCTCGCCGCGGTCGGCGAAACCTGCAGGCCGCTGATCGCGGCAGCCGGAGCGGCCACCGAGACCGACGCGGCGGCCGACTGACCCGTCGACGCCGTCGCGGTGATCGTCGCGTTACCGGCGGCGATCGCCGTCACGCGGCAAGAAGAGCCAGACACGGCAGCCGTAGCAACCGTGGCCGAGCTCGTGGTGCAGCTCGCCAGCGTCGGGGCGCCGGTGCTCGGGCCTCCCGAGATCTGGACAGCAAAGTTCACCGCTTCGCCAATGTTCATATTGGCAGAAGGCGGCGTGATGGACAGCGTGATCGGCGCGGCCGGTGCCACAGGCACCGTCACGTCGTCGCCGCAAGCACCCAGCGCCAAGGCGCCAAGGCTCAGGGCAACGATCGCCTTGTTCCGAGAAAAGAGTTGCATTAATCCCCCTCTTTCGAGGTCGTGGAGGTAGCTGCGGTTGATGAGGGTGGGTTGCCTCTTCAACAACGTCTTGCTTTGGAAAGCGCGCGCCGCTTTGGCGTACGCTTCATCATGCGCTTCTCACAGAGGAGCAGGACTTGGCTCGGGGAGCGGCCGAATCAACATCCTGTCGTGCGAAAACCATGATGCCCGAAGAACCGAAGTACTTCACCTGCGGGCCCTGCATCACGCGTCGCCAACCCAAGCGTCGGTTCCTCGTGACTCCTGCACGTGCGATCGCTCACACGTTTCACAACACGTATCCTGCTGATATTCTGCACACGCACACTGGCAGGATGACGCGCGCGATCCTCCCGAAGGATGATACGCACACGTCTCCCGCCATCTGCAACGCCGAAAAGTAGGGGTAATCGGCCACACTAGTCAAGCCACAGCTTCATCCGGCGCTCAGCGACGGCTGTCACAATTCTGTTACCGGCGGCCAGGGAAGGCGAGTTATCCACAACATTGCCCCGCCGAGCCAGCCCTTCGCCGCTCGATTTCCGAGACACCGCGACAGGGACGCCCCCCGCGCCGCGAACGTCACATCCTCGGCAACCAGACACACCAGACACCCCGGCGTCTATACTACGGCATGGCTGAGCCCCCACGGATCCACGTCCCCGCGACCCGCGTGGTCCCCCCGCCCCCGCTCGCGGGGGAAGGGCCCGCCCTCAACGCCGCCCAGGCCGCCGCCGCCAGCCACGGCGATACCCCACTCCTGATCGTGGCAGGGGCCGGCTCCGGGAAAACCCGCACGCTCATCCATCGGGTTGCTCACTTAATAGGTAGGGGCGTCCCCGCCGGCCGCATTTTGCTCCTCACCTTCACCCGGCGCGCCTCACAGGAAATGCTCGGCCGCTGTGAGCGGCTGGTGGGCTCGGCGTCCCATCAGGTGCACGGCGGCACCTTTCATGGCGTCGCCCATCGCCTGCTCCGCCGCTTCGGGCCTGCCGCCGGGCTGCCAGCCGACTTCACGATCCTCGATCAGTCCGACGCCTCGGATTTGATGGGGATCTCGCGCGCCGCCCTCGGCTACGCCGATCTCAAGAACGCGCCGCGCTCCGCGCCACGCTTCCCCCGCGCCGAAACGCTGCAGTCGATCTACTCACGGCACGTGAATACCGAGCGCCCCATCGTGGACCTGCTGGGCGAACAGTGGCCGCACTTTCTCGCGTGGACCGGCGACATCGAGCGGCTCTTCGGCGATTACGTGAAGCGCAAGGCCGAGCGCAATCTTCTGGATTACGACGACCTGCTGTTGTCGTGGGCGCTGCTGCTCGAGCAGGCTCCGCCGATCGCCGATCAGATTCGCGCCCTCTACGATCACGTGCTGGTCGATGAGTATCAGGATACCAATCCGCTGCAGTCGCGCATTCTTCGCGCGCTGTGCACGAATGGCAAGATCACCGTCGTCGGCGACGACGCGCAGAGCATCTACGCGTTCCGCGGCGCCACCATTCGCAACATCCTCGACTTCCCGCACCAGTTTCCGGGTACACAGATCGTCACGCTCGAGCGCAATTATCGCTCCACCGGACCGATTCTCGACACGACCAACGCGCTGATTTCGCGCAGCCGCGAGCGCTACTCGAAACAGCTGTGGACTGAGCGCACGGGTGGCGAGCCACCGTGGCTGGTGACAGTGAAGGACGAACATGCACAAACGGCGTTCGTGGTGGATCGTATCTTGGAGTTGCACGAGGAAGGGATCCCGCTGCGGGAGATGGCCGTGCTCTTTCGCGCCGGCTATCTGTCGGCCGATCTCGAGATCGAACTCGCCAACCGACGGATCCCTTATGAAAAGTGGGGCGGGCTCAAGTTCCTCGAGGCCGCGCACATCAAGGACATCCTGGCGTTTCTCCGGGTGCTGGAGAATCCGCTCGATGAGGTGAGCTGGTACCGCCTCCTGCGTCTGCTTCCCGGCGTTGGTGATGCCACAGCGCGCGCCGCCATCGACCTGCTGTCGCATCACGGATGGGAGCCGATGGCGCTCGGTGCGACCAAGGCGCCCTCACGCGCCCGCCCTGCCCTGCAGGCCCTGGCCGCGTTGCTGGATGGCATGCGAAGGGTGGAACGCAACAACAATCCGCATTCACCGGCCGAAACCATCCGCCTCTGTCGGCATCTGTACAATCCGATCCTGCAGGCCACCTACGACGATGCGCCGCCGCGCATGGCCGACCTCGATCAGCTCGAAGTCATCGCCGCCGGCTATCCCGACCGCAGCACGTTTCTGTCGGCGCTCGCCCTCGAGCCGCCGTCGAATACGCAGGACCTCGCGGTGGGCAGCACGGATGAGGACGACGCCCTGATTCTCTCCACCGCGCACTCCGCGAAAGGCAAGGAATGGGATGCGGTATTCGTGATTCACGCTTCCGACGGCGTGTTTCCGATGGCGCGATCGGCGAATGACGACGCACAGATCGACGAAGAGCGACGCTTGCTGTATGTGGCGATGACCCGCGCGCGCGACCAACTGTTCGTCACGTATCCGTTGCACAGCTATGCCACCCGCACCGGCGCCGACTTCGCGTACAGCCAGTTGTCCCGTTTTCTGGACCCCGGGGTCCGCTCATCGATGCAGCGGGTGACCGTGGGCGAAGAGATGCCCCCTGCTCTGCCGGCGCTGCGCGGCGACGCGCCACCGCTCGATCTGCGTGCGTTGCTGCGGGGGAGATTCCCGAGTGGATGAGCTCGCGCGCACTTCACCTTGACGAGGACTCATTGAGCTTCTTCAGCAATCTGGCGCTCGCCGCGATCGTCGCGGCGATGACGGCCACCGTGGCCGATGCCCAAGGCGCCGCACCGAAAGCGCCACGCGATTCGTTCGCCCTCTCAGCGCTGCTGCCAACCGATGCCGCCGTCCGCATCGGGACGCTGCCGAATGGCATTCGCTATTACATCCGACGCAACGCCAAGCCGGAACAGCGGGCCGAGCTGCGGCTGGTCGTGAACGCCGGTTCCATTCTGGAAGACGACGACCAGCGGGGGCTCGCGCACTTCATCGAACACATGGCCTTCAACGGCACGAAGTCCTTCGCGAAGAACGACATCGTGAAGTACCTCGAGTCGATCGGCGTGCGCTTCGGCGCCGACCTGAATGCGTTCACGAGCTTCGACGAAACGGTGTACATCCTGCCGGTCCCCACGGACAGCGCCGGCATTCTGGAGAAGAGCTTCCGCTTTCTCGGCGATGTGGCCACCGGCATTCTCTTCGATTCCACCGAAGTGGTGGCCGAGCGTGGCGTGGTGTTGTCGGAGTGGCGTAATGGACTCGGCGCCGGTGAACGACTCCGCGACCAGCAGTTCCCGGTGATCTTCCGCGGCTCGCGTTACGCCGAGCGACTGCCGATCGGCAAGCCGGAGATTCTCGAAGGGGCCAACCCGGCACCGCTCAGGCGTTTTTGGCGCGACTGGTATCGACCCGATCTCATGGCCGTGGTCGCGGTCGGTGATGCCGATCCGAAGCGGCTCGAAGCGTTGATTCGCGCCACGTTCGGCGGCATTGCCCCGCGGAAGGGCGCCCGCCCCCGGACGCTCGCGGCGGTGCCCACGCACGACTCTACGCTGATCTCGATTGCCACCGACAAGGAACTGAGTGGCTCGTCGGTTGGCGTGCTGTGGAAGAGCAAGGGGCGCACGACGCGCACGGTCGGCGATCTCCGCCGCGATCTACTGGAGCGTTTGTACGATCAGATGCTGAACCAGCGTTTTGGTGAACTCGCGCTCAAACCCGAGTCACCCTTCGTCGGTGCCGGTGCCGGCGGCGGCAGCTTCGTGCGCAACAGCGAGTACTACTCACTCGATGCGCAGGCCAAGGAGGGCCGGCTGCTGGAATCGTTGCAGGCTCTGCTTACCGAGGCCGAACGCGTGCGTCGCTACGGGTTCCTGGCCGCGGAACTGGAGCGCGCGACAACGAACACGCTTCGTGGCTACGAACGCGCGTATCAGGAGCGCGACAAGACGCCGTCGGATGCCTTCGTGGATGAGTACATCGACCATTTCCTGCAAGGCGAGGCGATTCCCGGCATCGCGTTCGAGTACGCGGCCATGCAGCGCCTGCTGCCCACCGTCACGCTCGCGGAGGTGAACGCACTCGGCGCATCACGCGTGGGCGAGGCCAATCGCGTGGTAACAGTGAGCCTTCCAGAAAAGGACGGCCTCGCGGTGCCGACCGACGCCGAAATCCGCGCGGTATTCGGGAGAGTGAATGGCGCGACGATCGCCCCGTGGGTGGAAACGGTCACGGCGGGTGCCCTCGTTACCACCGCGCCAACGGCCGGACGGGTGGTGAGCGAGCAGCGGACCGACGCGCTCAAACTCACGAAATGGACGCTATCGAATGGCATCACGGTATTCGTGAAGCCCACCGACTTCACCGCTGATCAGATCGTGATGACGGGCTGGAGTCCTGGTGGCGCCAGCCTGGTAGCCGACAAGGACTTATTCAAAACCTCGTTGACGACGACCGTGATCGAACGCGGCGGTGTCGGCGACTATTCGATTGTCGACTTGAACAAGAAGCTCACGGGTAAGGTAGCCACGGCCTCAGCCGTGATCTCAGATCTGAGCGAAGGGGTGAGCGGTCGCGCATCGCCGAAGGATCTGGAAACGATGATGCAGCTCACGTGGCTGCGGCTCACGTCGCCGCGCGCGGACACGTCGGCGTTCAAGGCGCTGCTTCAACAGTTCGATCAGGTGCTCAAGAACAAGGATGCCAATCCGGCCGCCGTGTTCAGCGATACCGTGCAGATGACGCTGGCCGGCGGTCATCCGCGCGTACGCCCGCTGTCGGTCGAGATGCTGCAGGAGCTCAATCTGAACGAGATGCTGGCTATTTATCGCGATCGCTTCGCCGACCTGGGGGACTTCACGTTCCTGTTCGTTGGCAACGTGGACCTCGCGGTCCTCAAGCCATTGGTGGAACAGTGGCTCGCGCCGTTGCCGGCTGCCGGCCGTAAGGAAACGTTCAAGGACGTCGGCCCCAAGCTATTCAGTGGCCAGATCGACAAGACGGTGCGCAAGGGCATCGCGCCACAGAGCCAGACGGCCATCCTGATGGCCGGAACGGCCCCGTGGAGCCGCGAGGACTCCTACCTGCTGTCGTCGGTAGGCGAAGTGCTCGAGATGCGCCTACTCGAGCGTCTGCGCGAATCGCTGGGCGGTACGTACTCGGTGTCGGTGAGCGCGCAGTACGCGCGCACGCCGAGACCGGAGTGGCAGCTGGTGATCAACTACGGCTCCGCGCCGGACCAGGCGGAGGCGATGTTTGCGGCGGTGAAGCAGGAGCTCGATTCCCTGCGTCGCGTGCCGCCCAGCGCAGCGGAAGTGGAACGGGTACGCGAGCAGCAGCGCCGTGAGCTCGAACTGGCGCGCAAGCAGAACGGCTACTGGCTGAGCACGATCCGTAACCGGCTCGAAAACGGTGATGATCTTGGCACCATCGGGAACGAGGATCCGATGATCGCATCACTTACCGCGGAGAAGCTTGCCGCGGCGGCGAAGCGCTACCTCACGGAAACGAATCGCGCGCGGTTTGTGCTGCTTCCTGAAGGGCGATGATGCGCACGACCGCGCGCTTGAGATCGCGCCCTTCGGCCACGTATACCGAGTCGAACCGGTCGAGGCGTTCGGCGTACACGCGACGCGAGAGGAGCACGGCATTGTTCAGCGTCACCTTCTGCACCCATCCGTCGGGATAGGTGCGGAGCAGCGGACCAATGCTGTCCACCAAGTGGGTGCGCGCGCGCGCGTACACGCGGTCGCGCGCGGCGATGCGCTCGGTGCGGGCGGAGTCGGGGAGCGCGGCGAAGGCCTGCTGGATCTCGTTCGACGTGCGCTCCCAGAACGCGCCGAGCAACAGGTCGTCGTGCCACTCATTTTCCGCTCGGCGCAACAACACGGAGTCGCCACGCGCCCGGAAGAAATGCTCCGCGCCGCGCGCGCCAACGAACGTGGCGAACGACTCGTTGAACGATACCGCGCCCTTGGCGAAGAAGGTGTTGTGCAGCAGTTCGTGTAAGATCGTATTCACAAGCGTGACCGAATCCGCCTTCACGGTGGTGCTCACGAGGGGATCATTGAACCAGCCGAGGGTGCTGAAGGCCGATGACGGCCCGACGGTGACATCGAAGCCGTCGTTGCGCAGCAATTCGGCGGTGCGCAGCGCGCCGGGGAAGTCGAAAAAGCCCTTGTACGGGAAGCGTCCCACGATGGGGAACCACCACGTTTTCCGCGCGAGCCGATCGCGATAGGCGGCGGACACGACCAGCACCAGCGTGTCGCGGTCGAGTTGGGAGTAGGCGGTAAAGCTTTGGCGGGCGGTGAGCGCCAGCGAGTCGATCGCGAACCGACGCGCCTCCTGCACCAGCGTGAGCTTGGCGCGCAGGGCCGGATCGGTGGTTGTATCGGCCACCAGCCGGGTGATGGGCTGCCGTCGCGACAGGATCCGCGCTTCCTCAAAGGCTGCACGGGAGATGTAGCACCCCGCAGGGGTGATCCCGAGAGCGACGGCCAGCAGGACCGCCGTCGCGCCGGTGACGCGGCGCAGCGATCGCCATGACACGCGGCCGTGCCGTCGGCGTTGCCGCATGCGACCGCCCTTGTCAATCCGGTGTTCTTCGCTGCCCTGGACGGCTATCATTCGCGGTCCATGTCGTTCGTTCATCTGCACTGCCACTCCGAGTATTCGCTCCTCGACGGCGCGAATCGTATCGATGATCTGATCCAACGCGCCCAGCATTATGAAATGCCGGCGCTGGCGATCACCGATCACGGTAACATGCATGCTGCCTGGGATTTCCAGGAGAAAGCGCGCAAGGCGGGCGTGAAGCCCATCATGGGGATGGAAGCCTACGTGGCGCCGGGTGACCGCCGCACGCGCGGACGCCCCGGACCGGGTCAGAAGCCGTATTATCACCTGGTGCTGCTGGCCCGCGACCTTGTGGGCTACAAGAATCTGGTCAAGCTGTCATCGTTGGGGTACACCGAAGGCTTCTACACGAAGCCACGCATCGACCGCGAACTGCTGGCCAAGTACTCCGAGGGGCTGATCGTCTCGTCGGCGTGTCTGGCCGGTGAAGTGGCCGGTCACCTCATGGACGACCGCATGGACGCCGCGCGTGAAGCCGCCGCGTGGTATGCCGAGCTGTTCAAGGACCGCTACTACCTGGAAGTGCAGGCGCACACCAGCGAGGGGCAGGCGAAGCTCAACGCCAAGATCCTGTCGCTGGGTGACGAGCTGGGGTTGCCCGTCATCGCCACGAACGATGCGCACTTTCTGAAGCACGAGGATCACGACGCACACGACGTGCTGCTGTGCATCGGCCTTGGCAAGGATCGCAACGATCGCGATCGCATGAAGTACGACGACGGCTTGTACTTCAAGCCGCCGAACGAGATCCGCCCGTTCTTCCCGGGGCGCGAAGATGTGCTCACGAACACGCTGGCGATCGCGGATTCGGTGGACGTGCAGTTCGCGAAGAAGTACTACGTGCCGTCGTTCCCGCTGCCGCCCGGCGTCGAGACCGAGAACGAGTACCTGGTGCGCCTCTCCACCGACGGCGCGAAGGCGCGGTACGGCGATCCGCTCCCGGCGAACGTGCAGGAGCGGCTCGATTACGAGTTGGGTGTCATCACGAAGACCGGGTACGCCGGCTACTTCCTGATTACCGCCGACTTCATCAAGGCGGCGCGCGACCTTGGGATTCCGGTGGGACCGGGCCGTGGTTCGGCGGCCGGCTCGCTGGTGGCGTATGCGACGCGGATCACCGACGTGTGCCCGCTCGAGTTCGACCTGCTTTTCGAACGCTTCCTGAATCCTGAACGCGTCTCGATGCCCGACGTCGACGTCGACTTCTGCTTCGAGCGACGCGGCGAAGTGATCGAGTACGTGCGGCAGAAGTACGGCAAGGAGTCGGTTGGGCAGATCGTCACGTTCGGGACGATGAAGTCGCGCGCCGCCGTGAAGGACGTGGGTCGGACGCTCGGCTTCACGCCGGGCGAAACGGACGCGCTGGCGAAGCTGATTCCGAATGCGCCGAACTTCTCGCTGACGGTGAAGGAGGCGATCGAGCAGGTGCCGGAGGTGAAGGCGTTCTATCAGAACGAACCTCGCTACACGCAGCTGCTGGACTTCGCGATTTCGCTGGAAGGGTTGTCGCGCCACACGGGGGTGCACGCCGCCGGCGTCGTGATTGCGCCGGGCCCGCTCGACGAATTCGTGCCGATTTGCACGCAGGCCTCGAAAGGTGCGGGCGGTGGCGGCGACGACGAGCGCGTGATCGTGACGCAGTACGACATGAATGCGCTGGAAAAAGCCGGCATGCTCAAGATGGACTTTCTCGGGCTCACCACGCTGACGGTGATCAGCGATACGCTGGCAAGCATCAAGCAGCGCAGTGGGAAGACGGTCGTGCTCGAGGAGCGCGGCTTCACCGACGAGAAAACCTATCAGCTGCTGCGCGCCGGTCGCACCGGTGGCGTGTTCCAGTTCGAATCGCCGCTCGCGACCGACGTGCTGAAACGCATGCGCTGCGACCGGTTCGACGACTTGGTCGCGTCGAACGCCCTGCTGCGTCCGGGTCCGCTCGACGCCGGCATGCACAACGTGTACATCCGGCGTAAGCGCGGCGAAGAGCCCACGGTGTACGCGCTGCCCGAGCTGGAGCCGATTCTCTCGAACACATACGGCGTCATCACCTATCAGGAACAGGTGATGCGTCTGGCGCAGGTGCTGGCGGGCATCTCGCTGGCCGAAGCGGACGTGCTGCGAAAGGCGGTGGGGAAGAAGGACGCGGAGCTGATCAAGAAGGAGCTCGGCAAGTTCGTGACGAAGGCCGTCGCGAAAGGCTACGATCCGAAGATCATCGACGAACTGTCAGGGCAGATCGAGACGTTCGGGCGTTACGGATTCAACAAGTGCCTGGTCGGCGATACAGAGATTTACGACGCGGCGACCGGTCGTCTCGTTCGCATTGCCGATGTGTACGAGAAGCGCGCGACGTTGAGCAGCGTGGCCACCTGTGACGTCGATACGCTTCGTCTAGATCACGGACGTGTGTTGGATGTCATGGACAATGGCATCAAGGCGGTGTTCCGCCTGTGTACGGAGTCGGGCCGCGAGATTGTCGCCACGGGCAATCACCCGTTGCTGCTGATCGATGGGTGGCGTGATCTCGAGTCGATTGCGGTGGGCGAGCACATCGCGGTGCCACGCGCATTGCCTTCCGGACCGCGGGCGACGTGGGCAGCGCATGAGGTGATTGCACTCGGTCACCTGCTCGCCGAAGGGAATCTGGGGCACCCTAGTGGCGTGTACTACTACAATCAGGATGAGGCAGCCGTCGCCGATTTTATCGCGGCTGCTGAGTCATTTTCGAACGTCCGCTGCACGCGCACCACGCACAAGGGAACGGAATCGGTCTATACGGGCCGCGTTGACCGAAAGGCGCCGAACGGCATTTTCGAATGGGCCCGTCGCCTGGATATGCTCGGGAAGACGGCACCGAACAAGGAAGTACCGGCGAGCGCCTTCACCCTCGGCAACGAACAGATCGGGCTGTTGCTTGGGCGCATGTGGGACGGTGACGGACACATCAACCCGCGCGACGCGTCGGCGTATTACGCCACGTCGTCGAAGCGACTGGCGCAGCAGGTACAGCATCTGCTCCTCCGGTTGGGAATCCTTGGTCGCATGCGCTCGGTCATGTTCCCCTACCGTGGCGGTCAGCGCATCGGCTACCAGCTGTTCGTGACTGGCGTGGAGAACCTGCGCCCGTTTGCCGAACGCGTTGGTTGTCACCTCGTCGCGCCAGCGAAGCTGGCGGCGATGGGAGCGATGCCGTTGCCCGATGAGCCCGCGTCCTCCAAGGATTTGGTACCGGTCGGACCCGTGCGGGCGCTCGCGCAAGCGGCCAAGGCGCGCCGCGGCGATCTGTGGTCCGATGTCGAGAAGGGGGCAGACGTGTCGGCGCGCGACTTGTACCCCGTTGGCACAAACCCGAAGAAGATCGGCTTCACGCGCGGCGTAGTGAATCGCCTCGCGATGTACTTTGGCGACGAGTCGTTGCAGCGACTTGGGTCGAACGACGTACTGTGGGATCGCGTGATATCGATCGAGCCGGCGGGCGAGCAGCGTACGTACGACCTCGAGATTGCGAACACGCACAATTTCGTGGCGAACGACGTCATCGTGCACAACAGCCACAGCGTAGCGTACTCGGTCGTCGCGTACCACACGGCGTTCCTGAAGGCGCACCACCCGGCCGAGTTCATGGCCGCGTTGCTGTCGTCGAACATTGGGAAGACTGAAGAAGTCATCAAGTACATCGCCGAAGCGCGCGAAATGCAGATCGAGGTGCTCGCGCCCGATGTGAACGAGTCGGGGTGGCGCTTCACGGTGGTGGGCGACAAGCGGGTGCGCTTTGGTTTGGGCGCGATCCGCAACGTGGGTCGCGGCGCGATCGACTCGTTGATCGGCGCCAAAACTGAAGGCCCGTTCACGTCGCTGTACGACCTCTGTTCCCGCGTCGACCTCCGTGTCTGCAACAAGCGGGTGTTCGAAGCGCTGATTGCGGCTGGGGCCTGCGACGGATTGGGCGGACACCGGGCGCAGCTGCTGGCGGCGCTTGACCATGCCATCAACGAGGCGTCGCTTCGGCAGGAAGAGACCGCGAAGGGTCAGGTGTCACTGTTCGGTGACCTGCTGGGCGGTGACGCCGACGACACCCCGGGGTCGGGGAATGGTGGCGCACCGCCGCCGCTCCCCTCGGTGCCGGTGTGGAGTGAAAGCGAGCGGCTCACCCGCGAGAAAGAGCTGCTCGGCTTCTACATTTCCGGCCATCCGCTGGAGCCATACCGAACAGAGTGCGAACTGTTCACGAACAGCACGGTGGCGCAGCTGGGCAACTGGACCGGCGACGCGGTCACGATCGGTGTGGTGATCACGGCGATCAAGAAGCAGATTTCCAAACGATCGGGGGCCGAGTTTGCCCGGTTGACAGTTGAGGATTTTTCCGGATCTTCCGAAGTGCTGGTCTTCCCGGAGGCGTGGGCGGTGATCGCCGAACGTGTCCGGCCCGATGTCCCGCTCCTCCTCAAGGGGGGCTACTCGCGGAAGGACCAGGGCGTCGAGAGTGCCACATTCATCGTCGACACGGTCACACGCTTCGCGGAAGTGCGGGCCAACGGTGAGCTGGCGGTTGCAATCGACTTGAGTCGGGGGCTGGATCTAGCTCCCGGTGTGATGGACGACGTGCGGGCGAGTGTCGAGGCGCATGAAGGCTCGGCTCCGCTCGAACTACGGTGGGACGATGGAACCGGGCGCATCATTCGTTTCCGGTCGAAATCCCTTACCGTGGCGGCGTCGCCCGCCATCTTATCCGATCTTCGCGCGCTGCTTGGCGCTGATCGTGTGCGCCTCGTGCGTGCCGGCAGCTAACGAGCGCGGCGTCCCTTTTCCAGGATTGTCATGGCTGCTGCCCCGGTTCTCGAGTTTGAGCGTCCTCTGGCGGAGCTCGAAAAGCAGATCGAGGAGCTGAAACGACTCGCGTCCGATAGTTCGCTGAACGTCGAACAGGAGTTGGAGCCGCTTCAGAAAAAGCTCGGTGAGCTGCGCGTGGAGATCTACCGAAAGCTGACGCCGCTGCAGCGCGTGCAGGTGGCCCGTATTTCACGCCGCCCGTTCACGTCGGACTACATCAAGCTGGCCTTCACCGACTTCATCGAGTTGCATGGTGATCGGCTGTTTCGCGAAGACGCCGCCATCCTGGCCGGCTGGGCGCGTCTCGACGGCGAGACGGTCATGATCATCGGGCACGAGCGCGGCCGCGACACGAAGGAGAATCTGCGCCGCAACTTCGGCATGCCACATCCCGAGGGCTACCGGAAGGCGCTGCGGCTCATGAAGCTGGCGGAGAAGTTCCACGTGCCGGTGCTCACGTTTATCGACACGCCGGGCGCATGGCCCGGACTCGGTGCCGAAGAGCGTGGTCAGAGCGAGGCGATCGCCCGCAACCTGCTCGAGATGAGCAATCTGCAGGTCCCGATCATCGCCACCGTGATTGGCGAAGGTGGCTCGGGCGGCGCGCTGGCACTTGGCGTCGCCGATCGCGTGCTGATGCTCGAGAACTCGGTGTACTCCACGATTTCCGTGGAAGGGTGCGCGGCCATTCTCTGGAAGGATGGCAAAAGCCCGGAAATGCGCGAGAAGGCCGCCACCGCCCTGCGCGTGACCGCCCCCGATCTGATCGAGCTGCGGGTGATCGACGAGATCGTCCCCGAGCCGGTGGGCGGCGCGCACTCGGATCACGCCAGCACCGCCAACAACCTGCGCGACAGCCTCGTGCGGAACCTCGAAGAGCTGCGTCGCCTGAAGCCGGACAAGCTCGTGCGTCGCCGCCGTGAGAAGTTCCTGCGCATGGGGCAGTTCACCGAGTAGCTTTCACGTCGTGGCGCATCTGATTGAAGTCGCGTTCCGCGGCAACCGGAAGGAATTCTTCAGCTGGACAGGCGAGACGGTACCCCCACTCAAGGCGGGGGTGATCGTCGAGGCTGACCGTGGTGAGGATTTTGGGCGTGTGCACTCGACCGGCGAATTGGCCGAGGTCCGCTGTAACGGCTGCGCCCATGGCTGCGGCACGACGCCACCGCCGAGGGCCGCGCTGCGCCTCGCCACCACAGCCGACGAACAGCTCGACCGCGAGCTGACGGCTGAGAATGAGGCGGTACGTCGCAAGTCGATGGAACGCGTGAAAGCGAACCATCTGGTGATGAAGCTGACTGACGTCGAATGGCAGTGGGACCGGCGCAAACTCACGATCTTCTTTACCGCCGAACGTCGGGTCGACTTTCGCGGCCTCGTACGCGATCTCGCCGCACTGTTCCGCACCCGGATCGAACTCAAGCAGATCGGCGTGCGCGACGAAGCCAAGCGACTCTCCGGTGTGGGACGCTGCGGACGCGAGTACTGCTCGGCGTCGTGGCTCCCCGACCTGCGTCCGGTCAATCTCGGCGTGGCCAAAGATCAGAAGCTGTCACTCAATCCGCAGCAGATCTCCGGGGCCTGCGGACGGCTGATGTGCTGCCTGCGCTACGAGCACGAGTTCTACGTGCTGAGCCGGCGCAAATTCCCGAAGGAAGGGAAGATTCTCACGACGTCGCTCGGCGAGGAGAAGGTGATCGCCTGCGATATCTTCAACGAGCGCATCACGCTGCGCACGGCGGAAGGTGACAGTCGGGTGATTGCCCTGGCCGATCTTCGCACCGAGTTGGAAGGGCTGGATCAGCCCACCGATCATGCGCATGACGACGCGCCATCGCACGCGGCGGATGATCCCGTTGACGAAGCAGTGAACGCGATGCTCGACACGGTCGAGATGGAGATCGCGCCACTGGCGGCGGCGATGACGGTGATGGACGTGGCGCCCGTAATCGTGATGGATGTCGTGACGGACGTCGTGACAGATGTCGTGACAGATGTCGTGCCGGATGTCGTAGAGGAAACAGCGACTGAGGATGCCGAGAGCGAAGACGCCGCCGGCGACGCGACCCGTCGCAAACGGCGTCGTGGCCGTCGTGGTGGCCGTCGTCTCAGGGCCGCGGAACAGCGACGCCAGTCCGAGCAGGATGGATCGCCGATGCCGCCCGATGGTGGTGACGACGCCGACGATGGCGATGACAACGAGGAGTAAGCCGGACGTGCCGAGATTCTACCTGACTACCGCCATCGATTATGCGAATGGCGATCCGCACCTTGGCCATGCCCTGGAGAAGATCGGCGCCGACGTGATCGCGCGCTATCGTCGCCAGTGCGGCGACGAGGTGCATCTGCTGATCGGCATGGACGAGCATGGGCAGAAGGTGCAGCAGACGGCCGCCAAGGATGGCGTGGCCCCGCAGGCCTTCACCGATGAAATCGCCGCGCGCTTTCAGGCGATTTGGACCAAACTCGGCATTTCATACGATCAGTTTATCCGCACCACCGAGCCGCATCACAAGGCTGGCGTTCAGGCCTTGATCCGCATGATCGCCGAGCGTAATCCGGACGATTTTTACGAGCGCTCCTACACCGGCATGTATTGCGTTGGCTGTGAAGCGTTCAAGCAGGACACGGACATCGTGGAAGGAAAGTGTGTGCTGCATTCCACGCGCACGCTGGAGGAAGTCGAAGAACGCAACTGGTTCTTCCGCCTCTCGAAGTATCAGGGATTCCTGCAGCATCTGCTGGCCACGAATCCATCGTTCATCGAACCGGAGAGCCGTCGCAACGAGATCCTCGGATTGCTCGCACAGGGTCTCGAGGACATCTCGGCCTCGCGCGCCCGTCTCGACTGGGCGGTACCGTTCCCGCTCGTGCTGTCCAACGGCGAGACGCAGGGCACGTACGTGTGGTTTGACGCCCTGCCCAACTACCTCACGGCCACCGGCTTCCCTGACGCCGGCTACGCGGATCGCTGGCCCGCCGATCTGCACATCATCGGCAAGGACATCACGCGCTTTCACGTCGTGATCTGGCCGGCGATGCTCGAAGCGGCCGGGTTGCCGTTACCGAAGCAGGTGTGGGCGCACGGGTTCGTGCAGTTGGGCGGCGAGCGCTTCTCGAAGAGTGCTGGCGTCAAGCTCGACCTCGGCGAAGCGATCGACCGCTACGGGGCCGACGCGTTCCGCTACGTGCTGCTGCGCGAAGTGCCGTTCGACAGCGACGGCAACTTCTCATGGGAGCGCTTCGAGGAGCGGTACACGAGTGATCTGGCGAATGCGTTCGGCAACCTAGCCAGTCGTGCGATCGCGATGGTGGAGAAGTATTTCGACGGCGTCGTGCCGACCGCGGTACGCCCGGACGCGGAGGGCGACGACGACACCGACATCGCGGCCTATCACGCGGGCATGAACGGGTCGCGAGGCTGGCTGCTACACGAGGGGCTGGCGGCGGTGTCGCGCATGACGGCGCGCGCGAACGAGTACACGGCCGCGACGACGCCATGGGCCGTGGCCAAGGATCCGGCGCGCGCGGCAGAACTCGCGCAGATCCTCGCCTCGCTGATCCGTCGGATCGCGCGGCAAACCGTGCTGCTGGCGCCGTTCATGCCGACGAAGGTCGAAGCCGTGTGGGCGCAGCTCGGAGCCCCGGGCACGGCCGGCGCGCAGCGGATCGACGACCTGGCCGCGTTGGAGCCGGCCGGCTGGCGTGTGCAGAAGGGGGAGGGGGTGTTCCCGCGACCCGCACCGCCGGCGGCCCCCTCGGCGGCCCCTCCGGCGGCCCCGGGCCGGCACTAGACCGTCACACCCGGGGCGTTTTCGTTACCCTGACGAGTCGCACCGTCACAGAAATGAGCACTTTTCGTTCAGTGTTCGAAGGATCACCGTTTAAAAAATTACTTTTGCGGTGAATCAGTCGTACTTCATCTGGCGTATCGATCCTAAGCCAGAGGAAGTGCCATGACGTCCCATCAGGTTACGCAGCCGCGGCTGCCAGCACATCGCCAACGCCGGGGCTTCGCCCTCGAGGTGGTGCTGCTCATGCTCGTGATGTTCTCGATCATCGTGCTGGCCGGGTTATCGGCCGTGACGACGATCGCGCGTACGTCCAACGCGGACTATCGGGGGGCGCGCGCGTCGTACGCGGCCGAGGGCGGCGCCGACGACATCATGTCGCAGCTCGACGCGGCGATGCAGGACGGCGTCATCAACGGGGATGACATCGCGTCGATCACGAAGCCGGAGATCACCGGTTATCGCATGACGCAAACGACCCAGACGACCGGAACCCCCGTGTCGCGCACGATCACGGCGGGCCCATTCTCGGGTCTCTACTCGTTGAACCAGCCGATCGATATCACCGTCACGGCGCGCGACACCTCCGGCAACAAGGCCACCGCCGTCCTCTCGGTAAACGCGCAGACGATTCCGCTCTTCCAGTTCGGCGTGTTTTACGAGGACGACCTGGAGATTCTGCCCGGCGCACCGATGACGTTTTCCGGATGGGTGCACACGAATGGCAACCTGTACCTGTCGTCCAACAACGCCACCTTCCAGAGCAATCTCACGACACCCGACAGCGCGTTCTGGAACCGTAAGGACACCAACAATCGCTTGAGCGGTGTGCGCATCAACAACGCAGCCGGGACCGCCGTAGCACTCGACTTCGATTCGCGCAGCTTGTCGCAGCCAAACTTCAAGACGCGCAGTGAAGTGCGCTTCAACAGTCGATTGATGACCGCGGCGCATGGCGTGCGCCCGCTCAAGCTACCGTTGCCCGCGAACGTGGCGCCGGTGACGCTGGTACAGCCCCGCAGCGCCGGCGACAGTCCGATGGTGCAGGACGTGAAGATGGCGTGGAAGTCCGACTGGTACATCACGATCAACGCGGCCGTGTTCGACGTCGTCGACACCAACACCATGAAGTCACAGCTGTGCGCCAACTTCATGGTGCATGAGCGCACCGGGGGCTTGCAGGTCCCGGATGCCGCCTCCTGCGCCAAAATCTTCAAGCCGCGTCGCAATGCGTTTTACGAGGGCCGCGAGGACCTGCGTCCCGACCTGATCGACATCCACATGGATTCGCTGCGCATCTGGAGCGACGCCGCCAAGGCGACGCGCGCACCGCGCATCATCTACCTCAACTTCATCAACGTCGGCGGCAACACGAACAAGGATCTCGTGGCCGTCCGACTGCGCCAGGGGGCGCAGCTGCCGAAACCGAGTGTGACCACGGACACCGGCGGTCTGAGCATGGTGACGGAGCGTCCGCTCTACATTCTCGGGGATTACAACACGACCATCTGGCGGCCGGCCGCCATCATGGGTGACGCGATCACCTTTCTGTCCACTCCGCCCAATCCGGCGATGGCAGCGAAGCCGTCATCGCTCGCCACCCGTTGCAGCGCGGCGGTCGGATGGTGTGACACGCTGCAGACCACGTTTCAACAGCGCACCGCGCGCCCTACGACCGTCAGAGCGGCCTTGCTGGCGGGCCACTCGGCCACGCCGTGCGACTATGCCCGAGCGGGTTGCGGCGCCCCCGCCTACGGCGGCGGTCTCGAGAACTTCCCCCGGTTCCTGGAGAACTGGGGTGGCGTGACCTTCACCTACACCGGTTCACTGGTGTCGCTTTACCAGAGCCGGTTCGTCTTTGGCCTGTGGGGCAACGAAAGCAATGTGGGCTTCGCCAGCGGCGCCTACTACTCGGCCCCAACCCGCCAATGGAGCTTCGACGTGAATTTCCGCTTCCCTGAACGGCTTCCGCCGGGGACGCCCTCCGTTGGCACGGTGCTCCAGACCGCGTTCCGGCCCTTGTATTGATCGCTTCACTGTCCTATCGGGGCTTCCCCGGGATTCGTATGGCACGCACCACGTTCGCCCGCGACCCACGCGGCTTCACCATCATCGAACTGCTGTCGGTCGTCGCGATCGTCGGCATCATGATGGCGATGATCCTGCCCAAGTTCCGCATCTCCGAGAAGACGGAGGTGCAACTGGCGGGCATACAGCTCGCGCAGGATATGGATGTCGCTCGCACCCGCGCGCTCTCGACGCGCGAAATGGTTCGGGTGGCGTTCACTACGAGTGCGCGCAAGTACGGTGGCTATCTCGATGACAATGGCGACGGCTTGATCGCCGAGTCCGCCGTTGAGTGGCAGGCACTTCGCGGCTTCGGCGTCCGCGAGCTGCCGCCGCGCGTGCAATACAGTCGTGGGGCGGCCGGGGCCATTCCCGGCGACCTGTCGTCGGGATCCGTCACGTTCCCCGATGCACGCATCGAGTTCGATTCCCGCGGATTGACCACGCCGATGGGATCGCGCGGCGTGGTCTACCTGGCGAATGAGAACGACCCGTACGCCGTTGTGGCGATTCAAGTGACGCCGTCGGGCAATGTGCGATTCTGGACCTTCAAGCAGAGCGGAGGCTGGCAGTGACCCGTCATCGCATGCATCGTGCGAGCGCCCGCAGGGCGACATCGGCGCGCGGGGGCTTCACGCTCGTCTCGATGATCGTCGCGATCATTCTGCTCGCGGTCGGCCTCTCGTCGCTGGCGAGTGCCAATGCCAGCACGATCAAACTGCAGACGCTGGCGCAAAATCGGACCAACGCCATCGCCATTGCGCGTGGGTATCTCGAACAGGTTCGCACGCGCGATCCGTGGCTGGTGCAGACCGAGTCGTCGGTTCGGCTCGGCGCCGAAGGCACGCCAGACGCCAGCGGCCCCTACGTGCGTACGATGACGGTCACCGTAACGCGCCAGAATCTCGTCAAGATCGACGTCAACGTCGACTATCCGCGGGCATCGACTCCCGTGGTGCTCACCACGTTGCTGTTCCGCGGCAACGGTCTCTCCGGAGCGCAATGATGCGCACGTTCACCGTTATGCCGAGGCGCGCCCGTCGTGGCTTCACGCTGGCCGAAGTGCTGATCTCGATGACCGTCGGCATGGTGGTGATTGTGTCGGCGACCGCCTTTTCGTTGAACAGCTGGAAGACGCGACGCTCGTGGACCGTGCGCGAGGGCGTGGATCGCGGCGCACGCTTCGTGGGGCTATCGCTGGCCCGCGATGTCCAGGAGGCGGGCATCGCCATGGTCGGCACGTCGGTGTTCTCCGCGCTTGGTGCTGTCGGCGACACCATCTCGGTACTGTCGGTGCCGTTCGATCCGAACGAGGCGCCGGTGTACCCGATCTTCGACGACGGCGACACGCTGCCGAATTACCCAGCGGGCGGCACCTGTGGCGCGACGTGTATCGACTTCAAGAAGGTGAACGGCGCGTACGATGTCAAAGCAGGCGATCTCGTACGACTGCAGGTGGGAACGACGCGTCGGCTGTTGTTGCTCACGAGCGTCGCGAATCAGGGGGCCGGGCTGTTTCGCATCCAGTTCCTGCCCACGACACGACTCGTCAACCGCGACGCGGGCCTCAACAACCTGCTCCTGTCACGATCGGGCACCACGATTCAACGGCTGAATGCGGTGATGTATTGGCGCACCCCGTCGACGAAGGAGCTCATGCGCGCCGAACGGCTCACGGCGACCGGCGCGCCCGACGGGGATGTGGTCGCCACCGGCGTTCAGGCGTTCGAGGGGCGACTCGTGTTCGTATCCGGGGCCGAACATCCGACGTATGACGGCCTCGATGCCGACACGACGAACGACGGCAACGATGTCATCGGCGTCCGCATCCGGACGCAGATCCGCAGTGACCGGAGCGATCCCGCGGTGAATGGCGGCAATCCCATCGCTCGGTGGTACGAGTGGCGTGTCGCCCCGCGCAATCTGCTCTACGAAAAGAACAAGATGTAACGGAGCGACCAGCCGCTGACTTCCCGGTTACTTCTGGAAGTCGACGGTCGGCGCCGCGCGCGACGCGGCGTCGGTCACTTCGAAATAGGCACGCGGCTTGGCACCTGTCGCCTTGGCGGTCAGGACCGCGGGAAACTTGCGGATGTACTCGTTGTAGAGTCGGACGGCGCCGTTGTAATCGGTACGCGAGACCGCGATGCGATTCTCGGTGCCGGTGAGTTCGTCCTGCAGCCGCAGGAAGTTTTCGTTCGACTTGAGCTCCGGATACGCCTCGACGGTCACGCTGAGGCGTCCGAGGGATGTCGTAAGCTGCTGATTGGCGTTGGCCAATTCAGCCGGATCGGAACCGCCCGGCTTCTGCAACGCACCAATGAGTCCGGCGCGCGCCTGTGTGACCGCCGTCAGCACGTCACTTTCCTGCGCGGCGAATCCCTTGACCGTGTTCACGAGATTCGGAATCAGATCGGCACGCCGCTGCAGCTGCGCATCGATGTTCTGCTTGGCCTGCGCGGCCTGTTCATCGTACGACTGGATCGTGTTGTAGCCGCAGGCATTCATGCCCAGCGGCAACGCGACAGCTACCGCCAGCAGGCGCGCGCGCGAGGCGGCCCGCGAGGCAGCGCGCAAAGCGAGGCGTGACCAAGAGAACGGACGATCCGAACGCGGCGTGGTGACCATGGGGCTCCTCATGATTGGACTGGGGAAATGACTGCTGATGCCGCCGTGGGCGGCGTAAATCGATCGAGATAGTCGACGAGGACATCCATGCCGCGTACATACCCCGCCAGCACGGTTTCTGATTCGCCGTTCGAGAACGCGGTACCGCGCACGAGCGCCGACACCGCCGTGAACGGCGCCGGATCGAAGCCGCATTGCGCGGCCACGTCCTGTATCACGCCTGTTGCATCGCGTGCCGGCGTCACGCCGTGCAAGCGCAGGACCGCACGAAAGATCACGAGGAGCGCGCTGCAGCTCGAGCGCAGGAGGTCGGTTTGGCGCGCGGCGTCCGTGCCGGCCACCATCACGCCACGGCGCAGGCGCAGCAGCTTCCCCATCGCTTCCTGCTCCGTCTGCAACCGCAGATGGTGCAGATCGACCGTCAGATCGCTCAGGGACAGCGTGCCGTGCAACACGCGATGTCGCTCGAGAATGTCGGCGTACTCCATCGGAAAGATGTCCGCCGAGCGCAGCCACTCCTGCTCGGTGAGCACGAGGACCGGCGGGTTCCCGGCTTCCCCCCAGGCGCGCATCGTCTGTCCGAGACTGCGCATCTGCGCCACGTCGATCGACGAGACGATGACGAGGACATTGAAGTCGGAGTGCCCGACCACCTGCTCACCGCTGGCCGCCGATCCATACAGGACCGCCGCCCGCAGCGCGTCACCGTGCACCTGACGCAGTTGCTGGACAAGATCATCGAGAGACATCGAAGCACGTGCCATGGATCTGTTCACCAGTTGGAGCCGCCACCACCACCACTAAAACCGCCGCCACCGCCAAATCCGCCGAATCCTCCGCCACCACCACCGCCAAACCCACCACCGAATCCGCCACCGCCACCCTGCCACCCGCCCAAGGACGGGCCGGGCATAGGAATCGGAATGCACCCCACGCAGCCGCGGCGGCGTCCACCGGAGGAGCTGAGCAGCGAGAAGAGCACCACCAGCGCCAGCACGATCAGGAACGGCGGAATGCCCTGCGATTGCTGCGGCCGCCGTCGTTGCGTCGGCGGAGGTACGCCATCCAGCGTGACCCCGAAGTTGGCCGCGTATCGCCCCGCCACATCGGTCGCGATGCGCTCGAGAGCGCCGGAATAATCCTGCGCCCGGAAGAGCGGCGTCTGCTCGCGGCAGATCTCGCCCGAGGTAGCGTCGGTGATGAAGCCTTCGGTGCCCTGCCCCGTTTCGATGCGGCAGTATCCGCGGCCGTCGTCCGACGTTTCCTTGGGCACCAGCAGGATGATCACCCCGGCATTGCGGGCCTGATCACCGATCGCCGCGTCGGCACCGATCTTCCACTCACGGCCGAGACGCAGCGACACCTCTTCGACGGGTCGACCCCCAAGATTCGGCAGCGTGACGATGACCATGTCACCACGCGTCGCCGCGTTGACGCGCTTGGCAAGGTCGTCGATACGGGCGGCCGCATCAGGCGCGAGCACGTTCGCGAAGTCGTTGACGTAGCCCACGGGCGCCGGAAGCGGCTGACCGGCCGCGGCGACCTGACTCCACGCACGCGACGGCCACGCCCCAACGGCCATGACCGCCGCGAGCAGCCACAGCATGATACGCCGGGCGAGCGGAACCGGGCGGACCGCGAGACGTCGGTGGGCGGAGTGAATCAAGAGGATGCGCACGGCGTGAAAGATACAGCCCGTACGGGCGTCGCAGGGATTTAGTGTCATGCCGTGGCATGGCGTGTCCGGTGATGTCATGCCGCGTCCTGTGGCCCCAACGGGGAGCCGAACGGGCCTCGTCGGATCCGTTAGATTTCCAAGGGCTACACGCCACCTGTCTCCATCCTGATCCGGAATTTCATGTCCCGAGTTCGTTCTGCGTCTGGCTTGTCGGCGCTCTTGTGCTGCCTGATCGCCCTCACAGCCTGTGGACGCGACACCGGCAACGCGGCGCGCACGACCGCCGGCGCGACGAACGGTACGACGAGCGGTACGGCCAGCGGCACCACGACGGCGGCGGGATCACCGCTGCTGCAGGCGACGGCGGCGGCGCGTCCGGGGACAGCCGGTGATACCCTCGCCGATTCGATCACGGTTCAGCGCGCCGATCGGGGCCGACTGATGGGTCGCGAGGACGCGATGTGGGTGGTGATGATCAGCGACTTTCAGTGCCCATACTGCAAGCAGTGGCACGACTCGTCGATGGCGAATCTGAAGCGTGACTACATCGACGCCGGCAAGATCCGCATGGCCTACCTCCATCTGCCGCTGTCAATTCACCGGCACGCCCGGGCGCAGGCCGAGGCGTCGATGTGCGCCGCCGTGCAGCAGAAGTTCTGGGAATACACCGACGTGCTCTTCCGTGAACAGCGCGCATTCCAGCCGCTCGACAACGCGTCGGCCAAGCTCGACGACATCGCCCGCGAGCTGTCACTCGACCTGCCCACCTTCACCCGCTGCCGGACGTCCACCGCGATCCGCCTGCTCGTCGAGAACGACGAGCGGCAGGCCGCACAGGCGCGGGTGCAGTCCACGCCGTCGTTTCTGATCGGGGAATTCCTCGTACAAGGCGCGCTGCCGTACAAAGATTTCCGCAAGGCGATCGACACGGCGCTGGCAGTGGCGAAGTCGAGGAGGACGCGCTGAACCCGCTGGTCCGCTCCGCGTACGGAGCGGGCGTGCTCGCCGCTCGGGTCGCCACTCGAATCGCCACACAGCTGGCCCCATCGAGCGAGTCGAAGCTCTGGCGTTCGCTGGCGGCCCGTCGCGGGCTCTTGGCGCGGGTGGCGGATGCCAGCCGGGCGGTGCGTTCGCCGGCGCGACCGCTGGTGTGGATGCACGCCCCGTCGGTGGGTGAGGGACTGCAGGCGCGTCCGGTCGCGCATCGCTTGCGCGCGCTGCATCCGGAGTGGCAGCTCGCTTATACGTATTTCTCGCCCAGTGCCGAGCCGTTTGCGGCCTCGATCGGCGCCGACATCACGGATTACCTCCCGTTCGACGGGCGGCGAGAAGCCGACGCGATGCTCGATGCGTTGCAGCCGTCGCTGCTGGTGTTCGTGAAGCTCGACGTCTGGCCGACGTTGGTGGAGCGCGCGACAGCACGGAACGTCCCCGTCGCGCTCCTCAGTGCCACCTTGGCGCCCCGATCGGGGCGAATGGGGCTGATGGCTCGACTGCTGCTCCGCGACGCGTACAGCGCCCTGCAGGGCGTCGGGGCGATCGATCAGGCCAATGCCGACCGTCTGCTCGCGCTCGGTGTGCGCCCCGACGTGCTCGAAGTCACCGGCGATACGCGCTTCGATCAGGTGTGGGCCCGCGCGCAGGGGGTGGACCGGCAGCAACCGCTCTTGCAGGCGCTGGCCAGCTCGCGCCCCACGCTGGTGGCGGGCTCCACCTGGCCGGCCGACGAGGCGGTGCTGCTGCCGGCGTTCGCGCGCGCCCTGCGCGAGGGCGACGATCAGCCTCGACCGCGCTTGATCATCGCCCCGCACGAACCGACGGCGGAGCATCTGGCCCCCATTCTCGGCTGGGCGCGCTCGTCGGGGCTGTCAGTGGCTACGTTGGCCAAGGCCGAGTCCGACGCGGCCGCCGCGCGCAGCGACGTGATTGTCGTGGATCGCGTCGGCGTACTCGGCGATCTCTATGCACTCGCCAACGTAGCCTTTGTGGGCGGCGGCTTTCACGACGCCGGTCTACACTCGGTCATCGAGCCGGCCGCGTTCGGCGCACCGGTGCTGTTCGGCCCGGGCCACGACATGAGCCGCGAGGCGGGGCTGCTGCTTGCCGCCGGCGGTGCCCGCGTGGTGCGCGATGCGGGCGAGTGCGCGGCGGCGATGGGTGCATGGCTGTCCGAGTCGGCCGCGCGCGCGGTGGCCGGAGCTACGGCGCTGGCTTTGGTGCAGCGTGAGCTCGGGGCCACGGAGCGGTCGGTGGGGCTGGTGCAGCGGTTGGTGCGGGAGCGGAGCTAGAGGCTCTGGCGCGCGGTCATGGTGCGAGGGTGTGCCTGTGGATAGCTCCGCGGCCGCGACGGTCATCGTTGGTTGACGCGAAGGACGCGAAGTTCGCGAAGAGACGCGAAGAACAGCAACAGACAAAAAATGAAAATGTTCTGCTGTTCTTCGCGCCCTTCGCGTTCTCCGCGCCCTTCGCGTCAACCAGCTGACTATCGGCATGGCACGAGGCCGTCCGAAAGCACCGCCGCGACACCGGCGGCACAACCGCTACCCCCGCAGCGGAATCACCAGCGTCACCAACCCGGCGAGCAACAGCACCGCGGCCGAGCCGAGCGCCCACTTCAGCGTGTAGCGCTGATGATCGTCGAAGTCGACACCGACGAGTCCAACCAGCAGGAAGGTGGACGGCACCAGCGGGCTGAGCAGATGCACCGGCTGTCCGATCAGCGACGCCCGTGCCATCTCGGCCGCCGAAATGCCGTACGCCTGCCCCGCTTTCGCCAGAATGGGCAACACGCCGAAATAGAACGCATCGTTGGAAATGAAGAACGTGAACGGAATACTCAGCACGCCGGTCACGATCGCGAGATACGGTCCGAGCGCGGGCGGCACGAGCTGAATCACGCTGTCGGCCATGGCATCGACCATCTTCGTGCCCGACAGAATGCCGGTGAAAATGCCGGCTGCGAAGATGAGCCCGACCACCGCCAGCACGTTGCCGGCATGCCGTGATAGCAGGGCCTTCTGCTCATCGATGGTCGGGTAATTCAGCAGCATCGCCACCGCGAAGCCGATCATGAACAACACCGGCAACGGCAGCACGGCGGCAATCAGCGCTGCCAATAATGCGACCGTCAGCACAGCGTTTACGAGCAGACGATCGGGGCGCCGATGCTGCATGTCCTCGCTCACATCCGGATTGGCGAGTTCCTCGAGCAGGACCTGGGTATTCGCCGTCGATGATGCCCCCACCGCACCTAGGCGGCGGCGTTCACTCAGGCCCAGCCGATACGACGCGTACAACACCCAGCACACGCCGACCACGAGCGCCGGGATCATCGGCACGAACACGGTGCTGACGTCGATGGAGAGCGCACTCGCCGCGCGCGCCGTCGGGCCGCCCCACGGCAGAATGTTCATGACGCCCCCGGCCAGCATGGTCACACAGGCCAGCACCAACGGTCGCATGCCCAATCGGCGAAAGAGCGGTAGCATAGCGGCGGTGGTGATCATGTAGGTCGTCGACCCGTCACCGTCGAGCGACACCAGCAGCGCCAACACGGCCGAACCCACGACGACTTTCATGGGATCGCCGTGCACGAGGGCGATGAGCCGTTGCACGAACGGCTCGAACAGGCCAGCGTCGAGCATGATCGCGAAATACAAGATCGCGAACATCAACATCACGCCCGTAGGCGCCAGCTTGGTAATGCCGGCGACCATCATTTCCCCGAGTTGCGGGGCGAAGCCACCGGCGATCCCGAAAGCCACGGGCACAAGAATCAGCGCCGTGAGCGGAGACAGCTTTTTGGTCATGATCAGCGTCATGAAGACGATGACCATGCCGTAGGCGAGGAGCGTGAGTAGCATCGCCGTCTACCGTCGTGCGGGGGCGAGTGGCAACACGATATGCGACGGATACGTCGCGCTGTGCTGAATCGAAATGTCGGTGGTGACCATGCGACGATTTTTGCCCAACGGCTCGCCGGTGTTGGGATTCACGTCGAAGCGCGGAAAGTTGCTACTCGAGATATCGACGCGAATCCGATGCCCCTTCTTGAACACGTTGGCCGTGGGGAAGGGATCGATGGTGAACTCGTACACGCGGCCCGGTTGCAGCATCACGGCATGATCGCGGGTAGCCCGGTAACGCCCGCGCACGATGGCGTCGGTGATATTGAGATCGAACCCGCCGGGCCAATCGGTGCTTGAGGGATACACGTCAACCAGCTTCGCCGTGAAATCGGCATCCACCGTGGTCGCCGAGGCGAACAGTTTCACCGTGATCGGCCCGATCACGGTCATGTCCTCGGCCAGCGGCTCGGTCTGAAAGACGACCACGTCGGCGCGCGCACGCAGCGGCAGCCACGGTGCCGCCGACGGCGGAAAGCGTGGATCTTCGCGCTGGTTGTAGGCGCCGTCTTTCAGACGCGCCGAGGCCCCGCCGCCAATCGTCGGCACGGGATGACGCGGATCAAACGTGTACGTGGTTTTTGACTGCAGCGCCTTGGGCTTCGTGGTGCGGAGCGAGCCGTCGGCTTGGAAGTAATAGGGCACCATGCGCGTGTCCGCGACCGGCCACGTCTCACTCGTACGCCAGTACCCACCGTGCAACAGACGGCCGTTGGCATCTTTCCGCCCATCACCCGTACCCATCACGAACACGCGCACCGCCGGGTCCTTGTCCACGCCGTTGGCGACGCCTTTGAGATGATGGTCAAACCAACGTAGGTGAAAGTCGGTGAGAAAATCAGGGATGGCCGCGCTGTCGCCGTAGGCCACGTCGCCGGCGAAGCTGCGATTGTTGCCACCATGCGTCCACGGACCGATCACGATGCGCTGCGGCTTCTTCTTGATCTTGCGCAGCTCGGTGAAGTTCTTGAACGTGCCGGCGGTGAAGATGTCGTACCATCCGCCCACATGCAGCATGGGGATGTCGGACGTTTCGCCATAGTGTTCATCCCACGCCAGCATGGGGTCCTTCCAGTACGCGTCGTAGTCGGCGTGCTCGAAGAAGTCGAAGTACCAGCCTTCGTACTGCGAATCGACCGACAGTGGATTGAGCCCGCGCCGCATCGGTTGCACGCTGTACCAGTCTTCCACTTTTTCCTTCGTGAGCAACGCTTTCACATCGGGCGTGCGCGCATCGGCCAGCAATTGGCTCCACGCCCAGGTGAGCTGACGTCCCATTTCGTAGGTGCCGCGATAGCGCACGCCGTGGTCCCAGCCGTTTGCCAAGCCGCCCATGTTCAGCACCATCGACTTGAGCGACGGCGGGTGGTACTGCGCCGCACCAGCTTCGGTGTGTGCCGAGAAGGACGTTCCCCACATACCGACCACGCCGTTCGCGTACGGCTGCTTGGCCAGCCACTCGATCACGTCGTACCCATCGGTGGCGTCGGCGGGCTGCACTTTCGAGAAGGTGCCCTCGGACTTGTAGCGGCCGCGCGTGTCCTGCAGCGCCACGACGTATCCGCGTTCGGCATACCACACCGCCAACTCCGCAAGCGCCGCTTTGTTGTACGGCGTGCGATTGAGCAGGACCGGCAGCGGCTGCGCCACGGGTACGCCGTTGCGCGCCGGCCGGTACACGTCGGTGGCCATGCGCTTGCCGTCGCGCGTGGGAATCATCAGGTCGGTGGCGACCTTCAGCGCATCGTATTGCTTCGCGGATCCGACCCAGCCGGGCGGCGGCATGCGCGAGGCATCGGCGGCCGGGAGCTGAGCACGGAGGATGAGCGGGGCGCTGACGAGCAGCGCAGCGAGCATACGAAGTCGCATGGATCGAAGCATGCGGTAACTTGACGCGCGTGCGATGCCGCCGCTACCGGCGTCCCTCTGTTGTCCTACCGGTGTATTACCGGTCGCCTTTGGCTCGCGTGTAGATCACGATAGCGCCCCACGGCGTGCGATCGCCAAACTGGACGGCCGCCTCCGGCTTGCCCAGCAGCGCGAAGAAGTACACATCGCGCGGGTTGATGTTCGGATAGCTCCCACTGAGCGGGACGCCGTCGATCACGATGGTGAGGCAGCGATTGTATCGGGTGGAGCGGATACACTCATCGCGCCGACTGGGCACCACGAACCCCGGAAATCCCGTCGAGCGCAGCAGGTCCTCGAACGAGTTCGATCGTTCTCTCAGCTTTTCAACCTCGGCCGGGGGGAAGACGCGCCAGCCGCGCCGTCGCGCTTCGGTGAGCCGGAGATCGTTCAGCGAGGGCGTGGATTTCACACGCACCGTGTCGGTGCGGATACCTGTTTCGACCACGCTGAAGTTGACGTCGAGCGTGTCGGTGTTCGCCAGTGTGATTTCTTCGGACAGCGTGGGCGCCATACCGATGCGCGTGATCGAAATCGCGAAGGGCCTTCCGTCGGCATTGATGCGCAATTGAAAGCGGCCCTGGTCGTCAGTGATTGTGCTGCCAATGGAACGGCCGTCGCGGAGCAGTGCCATGACACGAGCCTGCTCGAGCGGCCGATCATCGCCGACCAGCCGTGCCGTACCCCGAAGCACCTGGGCCTGCAGACTTGGCGGCAGACTGAGCAGCGCGAACAGCATGGCCCAACGCACAGCGACCGCGGACGAGACGTTGGTCTCGTTCGCGGTCGCTGTTGGCTTGCTGCCGGGCATGCGCACAACCGTAATGGTTACGGGTTGGGCGTGGTACGCGGCGGCTGCTTGTCGACGAAGTACACGACGCCAGGCGTCGTGAACCGCGTGCCGGCCGAGTTCGCCGGGGTGGCCGGGAACGCGATGGCGGTGATGATCGAACCAGCGACCGTGGCGCCACCAAGCGGATCAACGGACGAGCTACCGGCCGTACCGGCCGGAGCCGCCGCACTGATGACAGCGGTGGTCGAACCCGGCGCCGTCACGCGGGCCGCGAAGGCTCCCGTGGCACGGGCGAGGTACGCCGACACGGTGTTCAACGACACGTTCGCGAGCAACGGCGCGCCGGTGATGGCGTCCGTGGTCGTGGGCGTGGCGTAGATGTCCACGTTACCGACGTCGAGCCCGGCATGAATCGCGCGGAACGCGATGCCCGCCGGCGTGGCGGGGAGGGCATCGTTGATGACGACGATACGCTGCTTCGGCGCAGAGCCGGCGCGGGCGTAACCGAGGTGCAGCAACGTGTAGTACTTGCCGGCCTCGAAGGTGACGGTAGTGTCGACCAGGATGTTCGTGTTGCCGGCCGTCGACACGTCGGAGCTGTAGGTGAACACGCGAAACTTGCGTGCCTTCGCTTCAGTGGGCTGGTAGTTACCCTGACCGAGGCCACGGAACGCCACGTTGGCCCAGCTCATCGGCGAATACTCGATCTGGTCGATGAAGCGGACCGTGGTGTTGAGCGTGTCGGGAACGGCGTTGATGTAGCGAACGTACGCCAGGGGCGGCGTGTTCGGCGTGGTGGGCCCATCGCTGGGCTCACTGCAGCCGACCATCGCCGACACTGCTGCGCCAAGAAGTGCAAATCGGGAGAGCCGCATGAGGCAAGGACTCCGAGAGAAAGCGAATTAGGAACGTGACTCGAGTGGATCGCGCGATCGCGCGGCCGCTCAGGACTGTTGAGGACCATCACCAGGGCGATCGACTGACGGATCTCCGAAGAGATCGAGCGTCTTGCCGAGCGACGAGATGATGGCCAAGGCGATCGTACCAACCAGCAGGAACGTTTTGAACTTCGACAGCGTACGGGCGCGGTAGCCAAGGATGGCTTCCTCAGGAATCGACACCCGCTCACCGGTCCACGTGGCCGTGTTTCCGCGCAGGTCGGTCACGCGATACACATCGAGCACAATGGCACCGTCCTGCCGGCTGACGACTTTACCGTCGATTCGGTCTACGCTGGCTCCCACCCGATCCCCCAGCAGAACGCGACCGCGATCGTTGATCACGACGCCGACCTGCTGCGCGGGAGCGGGAGGCGACGACTGGACCGGCAGATAGGAGAAACACCCGATCTGCAAGGCCAGCGCCAGCGCGCACAGGCCGCTCACGGATCGCTGCACGATCGTCTCCGATCGTGAGCGCAGTGGGCGAGCCTGTGATTCGGTCATCAGAACCCGTACGTCCCGCGCGGCGCGCGGTTCGTGCCGTTGTAGTACGCCTTCTGACGGGCCTGCATTTCCTGATACGGCACCGGCCACTCGACCGGCGTACCTTCGACCATGTCGCCCCAGCCGCGGTTGTCCGTGAACCAGATGAAGTAGCCCGTGTAGGCCGACTCCATGCGCTTCTCGTACTTCATGGCTTCGAGCAAGCTGCCACACGCCGTGCTGGTGAAGTTCGGCGCGACCGGTACGCGCGGAACGCACGTGGCCAGGCTCGTGGAATACGCCGCGGTGGCGCTGGCCACGTTGCCGATGGCGTCCAATCCGTTCTTGACGCGCGTCAAGTTGACGAGGGCGACAGCGGCCGGGAGGTTGGCGGTGCGGATGTAGCCCTCGGCGGCGAGCATGTCGATTTCGGTCTTCGACATCTCGGTGTACAGGCCAGAGACGGCGTTGAGCCACTGCGCACCATAGCGGCGGTGGTCATACTGCGAGTCACCGGGACCGACCAGCGGCACATCTTCGCCCGTGGGACGGTTACGGAAGTACACGCCGGCGGGCAGCGCGAGCGTGGGTGCGGTGGCCTGCTGCGCCGCTCGGGTTGCACCGGTCGGCCAGCGCTTGTCGGGCGAAACCACCGTGAAGGCGCGACGCGTACCGATTGGCGTGGCCAGCCATGCATCGTACGAGCCGGACACGTCGGCCATGCCGTAGTAGAAGTACGGCACCGCGTGCCAGCCACCCGTGACGTACATCTGGTTGAAGTCGTATGCCGCCGACCAACCCGTGGTACCACCCAGCGTCACGTTGAAATCCGTGGTGATGCCGTTGGTGGCGTCAGCAACCACAGCCGCCCAATCCACCGCCGCACGAGCGGCCGGCGTGCGAGCGATACCAGCCCGGTAACGCGCCTTGAACGAACGCGCCAAGCGGACGAAGTTCTCACGCGTGACGGCCTGTCCGCTGATCCACGTGGTGGGCAGAGGGAAACCGTTCGCGCCGTTCGAGGCGGCCGCCGAATTGGCGATGGCAATCGCCGAATCGAGCATCTGCAACGCGGCCGCATTGACCTGCGCGGCGCTGGAGAGCCCGGGCACTTCGTCGCTGGGCGTCGCGGGCGTGACGATGGCCGCCGAGTCGTAGGCCATCGCCAGGTTGCCGAGCGCCTGTCCCAGAATGTAGAAGCTGAACGCCTTGGCACGGGCGTCCTGCGCCGGGCTGCCGATCGTCTGCGCCGTGGTGGCCAAACGGTTCACGGCGGCGACCGCGTTCGATGCCGTACGGGCGACCCGCGAGAACTGATTGAAGTTCGCGAGGTTGCCGGTCTGGTTGTCGTTACCCAGTTCGTTCGAGATGATCGAGCGCGGGATCTGCGAGCGCGCGGCCATGCCGAAATTGGCCACCGACGCGATGTTCTCGCCGGACAGAATACGCGCCTGCGTGTTCACCGATTCGGTGGCACGCTGGGTGTTGAACAGCTGCACCCCCAGTCCAGCCACGACACCTTCCACGCCTGCGGGCGTAGCGTAGGCGCGGGCCACGTCTGGGTTGTTGATGTTGGCGACGTTCAGTGAGTCACCGCTGCAGGCCATCAGCCCCAGCAGTACCCCGCCGCCCGCAATGTACTGCGAAACGTGCTTACGCATCGAATCTCCTCAAGAGGCTGACCATCCGGCGCGAGGCATCCATTCGCCCTCGCGCAGGATGGTCGTCGGGGTCAGAAGCTGGTGCTGAGCGAGAACGTGAACTGACGCAAGTTCGGGAAGACATACCCGTCATTGGCGTTGAGCACGGCGGATCCGAGCTGACCACCGCCCAGTCCGACTTCGGGATCGAAGCCCGTGTACTTGGTAAACGTGATCAGGTTGCGACCGATGAGGGCGAGGTTCCAGTTGCCCACGCCAGCGATCGAACCAATCCGGTACCCCACCGAGAGTTCACGCAGCTTCACGAAGCTGGCGTCTTCCACGGTGTTGTTGTTCGGTCCGAGCACGTCATACAGGCCGCCGATACCACCGGTGGAGACGGCGCGGAAGTAGTACCCGATCGGCTTGGCGTCGGCGACCGAGCGCCCCTGCTGGTCGCCGTCGGCGTGCATGAAGTCGCCCAACGACCACTGACGACCCTGATTCCAGACGTCCTTGCCCACCGTGGCGTCGAGCAAGCCGTAGGCGGTGAAGCGCTTGTAGCGGAAGTTCTGCGCCATCGACCAGCGGAAGCTCGGAAGCGCCTGCCCGACTGGCAACACCGGCACGGCACCGCCGGCGTCACGCTCGAGGATGGGCATGCCCCAGCTAAGCGGATCGCCACCGGTACCACCCTTCCACGGCGCCGAAGCGGCCGGAAGGCGGGTCATCCACAGGTTCTTCGTGATGCCGTCGCCGATCGTGTTGCCCTGCCCAACGTACACGATGAAGCCGTCCGAATTGGTCTGGAAGTCCAGCCCCGATCCGCAGCGGCCTTGGAAGTCGGCGGGGAGCTGGCCGCACGACTTCACGAACTTGCGGCCGTAAATCTGACCCATCGATCCGCCCTGCACGATCTTGAACATCGTCCCTTCCACGAAGTACTCAGGGATATCGAGCTTCGTGATGACGGACGTGGTACGATCGTAGTTGAAGCGCGCCGAGTAATCGACGTTGCGCGAGGCCACGATGGGCACGTTGAGCGACACTTCAAACGTGTTGTTCGTGAGCTGACCCGCATTCGTCCACTGGCTGGCGAAGCCAGCCGCGGCCGGCGGGGGAGGCTGCAGCAGCTGGTCGTCGATCACATTGTGCGACTTCGTGACCGTGACGCCGTACTTGCTGAACAGCTCGAGGTCCATGCCGTACTCGGTCTCGGTCGAGACCTCGGGGCGGAGGTTCTTGTTGCCGAGCTGGTTCGGGTTGAGCGCGCCACCCGCACCGATGGTGAACGTTTCGTACTGGGCCGTGAAGTTCGGGCGGTTACCGGCCTGACCAACAGAGTAGCGGAACTTGAGGTCCGAGATCTGGTTCAGGTTGAACCAGGGCTCGTCGGACAAGCGCCACGCGAAGGAGGCGCGGCCGTACGTCTGCCAACGGTTCGCGGCACCGAACAGCGAGGCGGCATCACGACGGACGAGGGCGCCGACGATGTAACGGCCCTTGTAATCGAGGTCGAGATTGGTGAAGAAGCCGAGCTGACGCACGGTTTCCGTACCACCTGAGGTGAAGTAGTTCGTGATGGCGGCGTCGGGGTCACGGAGTCCCGGCACGGCCAGGTTGTCACCGCCGGTGCTCTGCGAGCGCGAGTCCTGCGTCTCGTAGAGGTAGCGCAGCGTGAGGCGCGACGTGAGGCTCTCGTCGAACCAGTTCTTGCGCGCCGACACGTTACCCGAGGCGTTCAGCGAGTACGAGCGGCCCGCGCTCCGGCTGATGGTGCCGAGGTTCGTGGAGCTGAGTGCCGACGTCCGGTAGCCGCGATCCTGCTGCGATTCCTGGAAGTTGTTGCGCGCGTCGTAGCCGAAGTTGAATTCGCCGTCGAGCCAGCTGAGCGGCGTCCAACGCGCCGTGGCATTGCCCACGAAGCGGTCGATGCGGTTGAGCGGCTGGAAGTTCTGCGCGTTGTACGCCGGGTTGACGTTCTGGGCACCTTGGTTCTGTGCCACCGTGCGGATGTACAAGCGACCCTTGGCATCTTCCGCGAACAGCTGCGCGTTGGCGGGCTGACGCGTGAGACCGAACCAGCCGGCGCCGTTGTTGTAGTCGTTGGCGCTCGAGTAGTTGGACCGCAGCGAGAAGTTGATGTTACCACCAAGCTGCTGGTCGACGTTCAGTCGCATCGAGTTACGGGTGTAGCCCGGAATCAGCTTCACCGATCCTTCCTGACGCAGCTGATTCACCGAGGCGAAGAAGTTCGTGCGACCCACCCGACCCGTGGCGTCCAGCGTCGAGTTGACGACCTGGCCGTTGGTGACGAACTGCTGGATCGGGTTGTAGGTCTTCGGGAACTGGTTGACCTGGAACAGCGAACGCGAACCCACGGCACCCGGATTCCGGGAGATGCCGCCGTCATTCGCAAACGTGACGGGGGGCAGCGAGAAGTCACCGCCGTCGTTGTTGATGCGGTACGCTTCCTGATAGATGTCGACCGTGCGCGAGCAATCGGCCGCACCGGAGACCGTGACGCAGAAGCGCGACGCGTTCTCGTCCATCAGCATGAAGTGCGTGGTCGGGTACCGGTACTCGTTTTCGATGTCCGACACGCCGTATTCCACGTTGGCGCGGAATTTCACGCCCTCGCTCTGGTTCTTACCCGAGCGCGTGGTGATCTGGATGACGCCATTTCCGGCGCGTGAGCCGTACAACGACGAGGCGGCGGCACCCTTCACGACTTCGATGTTCTCGATGTCCTGCGGGTTGATGTCCTGCAGGCCACCCTGCGACACCACACCGTCGATGATGTACAGCGGGTCCTGACCACGACCCGAGGCGTTGATCGACTGCGGGCCACGGAGGATGATGGCGGGAGCCGTACCCGGACGGCCCGAGGCCGACACGATGTTGGCGCCGGCCACCTTACCCTGGAGCTGCGACAACGGGTTGGAGCCCGGAATGGGCATGTCCTTGTCGCTGACCTGCGCCACCGAGAACGCGAGCTTCTTCTGCTCGGTGCCCGCGGTCACGCCGGTGGTGACGACTTCCTGGAGACGGTTGATGTCCTTGGCCAGGGAGAAGTCGAACGACTGCGGGCCTGCTTTCAGCGTGATGGGCTTCGCATCGGCCTTGTAGCCGATGGACCGGGCGCGCAGCTGCAACGCCTGCCCACGGAGACGATCCGCCGGGATCGTCATGGTGTAACGACCCGCCGCGTTGGTACCCACCGAGATGGCGAGCTCAACGATATAGACGTTGGCGTTTTCAAGAGGATCACCGAACTCGCTCTTCACGGTTCCAGTGATCACGGCCGGACCCTGTGCCTGCGCCACCGCGGGCATCAGCAACAAGGCAACGGCGATGGGGACCTGCGACAGCCACCGCATAAATCTCGACATGCTCAGCCCTCGGCGCATCTGAAGCCGGAAACGGGGGAGAGAAATCTCACCAACGGGAGTGGAGATCCCGCTGGCCGACCAACCCAGCCCACCGCCTCCGCAGAGGACGGCCAGCCAGGGTACTGCACCGGTCGCTTTCGCGGATCGCTTTCGCGGGTCGCGCACACGCCGGGGAACACCAACCGAAAACCTGGGTACGTGAGGCGGCAGCGCCGAAGGCGCGCCACCGCATCGAGCGCGTGGGTTAGATGTCGAGAATAGGGGAGCCGTGCGGTCGCATAGGGACGAAGCGAACTCCAGCGGGACAGTTCCCCAGCCGATCCGCACAGCTCCGCATCAAGAACCGCAATAGTATCGTTTGCGTCACATGGCAGCAATACTCTAGCACAGTTCGTGGGACCAAACGAGCGTTTTGTGACCAAACGAAGCGCCCGATCGGAGCAATCCGATCGGGCGCTCTCTGTTTTTCGGTCATGAACGCCGGTACGCGCCTAGCCAGCGCAACGGTACTCGTCAATCGGCCCGTGCATGTTTTCCGGCGATTGGACTGACGGTCGGTCAGCGTCGCGCCAACGGGGCCGGCGTCCAGTTGAATCCGACAGCGAAGGTGTCCTGCGCACCGCCCAGATCCGACCCGGTAAACGCCGCCGCCGCGCGCACGGCAAACTGGGCATTTACCTGAAAATTGACGCCCAAGTCGAAGTTGAGACTCACTTCCGACTGGCTGCCGCCGCTGCGACCGGCGCCGCTGGCCCAATCGAGTGACGCGCGCGGATGCACGTACGGGGTGATCGCCATGCCCTGCTCGAGGCCGAACGTGTGCCCGATGCTCACGCCCACGGGAATGCGGACCACCGTGGCCCCTCCCCCCAAGGCCGCACCGGCCCCTGCCGTGAACAGCAGGTCCAGCGGCTGGTCACCGCGGGCCCGCGTGATCTCCTGACCGATGCCGCCGCCCACAAACAAGGAGAGGGCGTCGCTGCCCTTGCGGTCGGTCAGTCCGGCGTCGAGCTGCCAATGCCGACGCGGCTGCCACGCTTCGCGCCACTGAAACAACGCCGTCGTGCCGGCGCCACTGGAGACGGCCGCGGTGTAATCGCGCGTCGCCGTCGTCGGCACCTGCATGGACGGATAGTTGGACGCCTGCGCGTCAGCGCGTTCAGTCACGGTGGCAGCGGCCATAAGGGCGCCCAGCGTGAAGGCCACGGTCGTACGCACGGTCATCATCGATCAGGCTCCGGGGGGACAGAAAAGTCAGTAAAGGAAACGGCGGGAATCAACGACACCGTGACGCGCCTCGCACCTCCTACCACACAGGCTCCACTTTGGTCCATGCGCCTGCGGCCCGAATGACCACGCGCGCCCGGCGAAACTCGCCGTGCGCGCGTGGTTGCTCCGGGTCCGTCTGCACGACGGACCGCTACCGCATCAACGACCGCATCAGCGACCGCGAATCGACGGCGGCAAGGTGGCTTCGAGGATGGTCGCGGAACCCATACGACCTTCGATGCCCGCCTTGGGCTGCAAATTCACGCGCACGAACCCGTAGTCCTTCCACGCCGGCGAACCCTTCGCGTCGGGGATCGTGTCGGCCGAGAGACGCGACGCCATCGCGAAGATCACGCGCGGGCTGTCGAAGACGACGTTCGGGGCCGGGTTGGTCTTGTCGGCTTCGTACAGCGAGATCCCACGATCGGGATACGGCGCGGTGCGACGTCCGAGATACGTGGTGCCGCTGAACTTGCCGGTGGTGTCGAGCTTCACACCGTACGCGTTGTAGTAGTAGCCAACGGGCGGACGGAAGTAGTTCGAGTCGTTCAGGATCATGATGTTGCCACGTACTTCCACGCGACCACGCGGCACGATGGTCATCGCGCCGTTGGTGGCGACCACGAATTCCTGATTGGCCCCCGGGTTGCCCGGCTGCACGGGAATGCCGCGACCAAACGTGCCGAAGCGCAGGCTGGCCACGCGAGTTGCACTGGCCTGGCTCCGACGCGCCCACAACGGACGCACTTCACCTGGTGCGGCACCAGCCACACCCGGTTCGATGCTGATCAACACCGTATTGAGCGAGTCCGCTGCCGCAAACGCCGGCGCTGATACGCGCGACACCGCCACGCGTAGCGCGACGTTCGGTCCACCGGCCTTGAAGCTGGCGCCGGTGGTGGTGAACACGGTGTTCGTGAACACCGGATCGCCGGCCGCGTTCAGCGTGGAGTCACGACGGGTGGCGACGATGTTGAGCGCCGTGGCCGGTGCGAACTTGGTAGCCGAGTCGTTGGCGAACCACACCGTGTAGCTGCCGGTGGTCAGCGTATCGAGACCCGCGAGCGTGATGATCACCGAGTCAGTGGCCGGGGTAGCCGAGGCCACGATACCAACGGGATAGGTGACCGTGCCACGCGGCAGGTTCGTGGAGGTGCGGAGGAAGTTCGTACCGAAGCCGAGGGCACCCACCGGCTCGGTCGTGACCGACCGATCATTGCCGCAGGCCGCCGACAGGGCAACGGCGGCAACGCCGACTGCCAGAAGGGAAAGACGCATGATGCGCATCGCTTATTTACCCCCGCCAATGCCGCCGGGGACGTACCGGAAGCCCAGCGTGAACATGGTGTTCAACGCAGTCGTCTTCGCCGCCGGAGGCGTCGGGAAGTCTTCCGGGAACGGTTGAATGAGTTCGCTTCGGTCACGCGCCGGATTCAGGAAATCGCGATCGTAGCCCTGATACTGCACCGCGCGCATGTCGAACTGGAGACCGGCTTGCTCGCTGAGCTTGATCCAGAAGCCGGCGCCACCGGTGTAGGACACGTCGTTGTTGCGCGTCTCCTTGCCGTTGACCTGCGCGTCGAGAATCATGACGTACGTGCCCGCACCGGCCATCACAAACGGCGCGATCTTCTTGCCCGGATAGCGCAGCGTGGCCGCAAGTCCGAGGTTCACGGTGTTCACCGGCTGTCCCACGTACTGGTAGCGAATCGAGTCACCACCAGCCACGGCCGCCTGACCGAAGCGCAGTCGCGTGAGGAAGTCCTTCTTGGTGGTGTTACCGCGCGAGACGTCGACGGTGGTCCCGATGCCCAGATACTTGGACAACGCGTACTCCGCATCGAGACCGATCACGGCCGCCGGATCCAGACTGGCGGCCCGCTCGGCCTGAAGCACGCCAAGTCGCGTGGTAACCGTGAACTGTTTCGGCGCGACCTGCGCGCCGAGGCTCGCGGCGGTCAGCGCCAACGCGGCGAGAATAGCTGCGACGCGGTTCATCGACCCACCTCGAACGAGAAGATCTGGATGTTCTGGAGCGCGCCGGCCGACTCGAAGGAGTAGTCGAAGCGCACGTTACGTCCCTTCGCCGGGAGCCGCAGTCCGAACCCGCCGGCCAGTCCGACCGGCGTATCCGTGCCACGATCGCGATCATCGTTGTACAAGCGCTTGCCGCCACGCACGAACAGGATGTTGCGATAGCCGTACTCGACGCCAATCGCGTATTGCGTCGTGAAGTCGGTGGACTCGTTCACCGCCACTTCCGCGTTGAGCGTGTTCTTGCCGCTGCCCTTGCCGAGCAGCGAGTTGGCCGAGCCGAGCAGATCCGACGCAACCGACAGGCGGAACTCGACCGGCAGTTCCACCTGCGACGTATACAGCGCCACGCGACGATTGTCGCTGAAGGTGCCGCGGTCGGCGGTGCTGATAACGCGCGTAATCAACGCGCCCGAGGAACGGGCCGTGGGACCGACGTTCGAGATCGAGCCACCAAGCGTGAGGCCGTAAAGACCGGTGTTGAACTGGGTGCCGATGTCGGCCGCGACCCACTTCGTACCGGCATCAGGGATGCCTTCGCTGATGTACTTGATCTGCCCACCAACCTGCAGCCGATCGGTGAGTCGCTTGGCGTAGCCGATGCCGACCACCGTGGACGTCCACTGGAAGAAGTTGCCACCCAGTCGGTCGCCAAACGGATTGAGCTCCGTGGTGCGCTTGATGTCGCCCGAGCTCAGCGTGTTGAAGTGCACGCCGATGTTGCCTCCCAGCGCGGGGATCGAGAGCGCGGCGTACGTCTGGCCGAGTCCAAGATCGCCGTACAGGCTCTGACGACCGGCGACCGCCGAGAAGGACTCGGAGGTGCCGGCGCCCGCCGGGTTGGAGAACCACGCCAACGGACCGCTGACCGATGCGGCCGTGGCGTTGCCCATCGCGCCGCTCCGTGCGCCGACGCCGATGTGGAGGAAGTTGGCGCCACGCGTACCCTGACGATTCGGGGTATCCGCTGGCGTAGGAAGAAGTCCACCGGGCCCCTGGGCACGAACGGTCGTGCCCAGAAGCAGAGTGGCGGCGCCAAAGGCGCCGATGAGCCGGGTGATTTGCATCGCTGCTCCCTTAGCGGATGATCACGAACTTGCCGCGCTGCACCAGATTCTTGCCAGCCGGGCCGGTCGCAGTGAGCACATAGATGTAGAGACCGGACGTCATGTCAGTGCCTTCGCGCGTGCGAAGGTTGAACGGCAGGTCACCAGAGGTCGAGTTATTCCCCGCGTAGGTCAGGTCGCTCTTCGTCCACGTCAGTTCCTGGAGGAACTGGCCGGACACCGAGTAGACCCGCAACACGCCTTGTTCGGGCACGTTCGTGAAGAAGATGCGCGGCACCGCGAGACGCGCGCCGTCGACTCCATCGTTGTCCGAGCGCACGATGTACGGGTTCGGCACCACCGAGACCTTGGCCAGATCGGCCTTGGTGATGTCGGACTTGATGCTGAACGGCGTGGCCACGAGTTGGATGCTCGAGCGCGGATCGAAGGTGCGCGTGAGTTCGAACGCCTGCTTCCACGTAGGCTCGATCGGCGCGTAGCCACCGGCCGTCGTGGCACCGCGCGTGTTGATCGCGAGCGGGTTGCAACTGTTCTGGTCGATGGTGGCCGACGGACGGACACCGGTGCCGTTCACACCACCGGTGCAGGCCACGAGGAACTTGTTCAAGCCGATCGAGTCGGCCAGCACCGGGATCGTGCGGTAGCCGTTGGAGCCATCGGCCTGCACGACCACCACACGCGTGGTGCCCTGGAGCACCGTGCTGTCCTTCTCCACCTTCTGCAGCACGATCAGCGTGTCACCCGGCATCCAGAGCGAATCGGGGACCGACACGCGAACGGTGTCGTTGCCCGATCCCAGGAGGCGCGTGTTGCCGATGCCACCCTGCGCGAACGTCTGGCGGGCGAGCATGGCGAACTTGACCGGCTCTTCGCGACCACCAACCGGGTCGGTGAACTTCATCGTGAACGGCACGCGAATACGGACCAGCGGACGAGCCGTCGTAGCGCCCGCGAGCGTGGCCGCTGCGGCCGACGTTTCGGTGATCGTCGTGGCCTTGGACGCCACGTCGACCAGCGCGGTGGTCACGGCCGTTTGCAGATCGGCGACGGGGTCAAGCTTGAACGACTTCGCGCCCCACGGATCGGTGAGCCACGTCATCTCGTAGCGTCCACCCTTGATCCGCTTGTTGCCAACCAGCGGTCCCGTGGTGGCGGTCGTGAAGTTGCCCTGCACCTGCGGGACGAACTGCCGTGCATTGCCGGAGAGCGTATCGCCGTTCGTGCGGAGCACGAAGTTCCGATCGCGCGACGTGTTGCCCGACAGCCGCTCCGTACGGAAACCGTTGGCCGTGTTCGACGAGTCGTCCGGCTGAGCCGTGAAGCCCGGGTACAGTGGCGAGCCGACCTGGTCACGGACCTGGTTGCCGCCGTTGGTCCCGAACGGGTCGTTGATCGCGAAGATCGGCTTGTTGTCGCCGGTGACCCAGACGTAGCCAGGGTATGCCGCCGGCGAGGTGATCGTATCGACGAAGACGCGCGACGCGCCGGTGACACCGCGAGCGGTTCCCGGCAGCAACGCCGTGCCAAGACGCACCGGGATGTCGCCGGTGGCCGTGAAGGTCTGTTCCTTCGCCACGAAGTTCGTGGTGGCTGGCGCCGTGGGCGACGTGGTCGCGCTTGGCAGCACCCACCGGGCACTGATGGTCGAGGACACCGCTCGCGTGACCGTGTCCTGCACCTTGCGCACGATGAACTGGTTACCGAACACGAGGCGCGACGTACCGGTCACACTGTTCGACACGGCCTGCACGAGCACGGGCTGCGTGGAGTTACCTACCACCGTGGACGTATCGACGCGGGCGAACTGACGGCCGGCGGCGTTGGTGATCGGCGCGTACACGGTGAGCGATGCCGGGCCCGACGTGGCGAACGCCGAGTTGATCGTGTCGAGCGGGAAACCAAAGGCATCCTGCGCGTTGGTGATGTAGAGCCCACGGCCGGGCAGCGAGTCGACGACGCGGAAGGTCGCGTCGGAGAAGCCGCGCGTGCGGGTCACGAATACATAGTTGTACGTGCGGCCGGCCTGCAGATTCTCGGCATAGTTCGCCGTCTGCGGAACGCCCTTCACGTAGTTCACGGTCGCGACCGGACGCCAGTTGAAGGCCTGCAGGCCAGCATCGATGGTGCGCGTGGGTGCCGAGGTACAGGTCGCGGCGTTACCCGTGGTGTTCGTAAACGTCGTGCCACCATCACACGACTTGAACAGATAGACCGACGAGAGGTTGTCATTCGCGCGGGCCTTCAGCGAATCGAGCAGCGTGGGGTTCAGTCGCAGGATGCGGCGCGTATTGGCGTCGCCGGCCAGAGAATCGGCCCGCAGCTTGTTCACCAGGCCGACCATGTACGGGTCGACCGGGTTGATGCTCGGATAGCGAATCACGATCTGCGACCCGATGGACGTCGCCGCACCAGCGGTGAGCGAGTCGAGCAGCTCGGCCGAGTTGATCGTGTACGAGAGGCCCGCCTTCACTTCCGGATACGCGATGGGCTGCGGACCAGCATAGTTCGTGAGATAGGCTTCCGTGAGGCCTTCGATGGCCTTCCGGGTCGTGGTGGAGTCGGCGTTCCAGGAGAAGGCCCACAGGAACTGCGTGGTATCGCCCGCCTTCAGCTTGAACGGACCGGCGGTGATCGTACCGAGGATGTTGCCGTACTCGTTGCGATAGCCGCCGACGATGGTGTCGGAGTAAATCCCGTGGCAGCCGAGGGAACCACAGCCCGGCACCGAGATCGAGTCCTGCACGCCGTCGTTGTTGTAGTCCCAGCGGCCGAACGGACGGCCGTTCGCCGGATTGGTCGTGCCCCCCGGCACGAACTTCGGGAACTTGACGCCGGCCGGCGTGGCGGGCAGCGAGCCGCTCCACTCTTCCGGCGTCACCATGCTGGTGAAGTTGTTGATCGTGAAGTCCGACGGATTCCGCCCATCGAGGAAGTCGTCTTCCTTCGACGCCACGTACCCGAAGCCGGCGCGCGTCGAGCGCGTGATCGCCTGCGCGGCACGGGCGACGCTGCCCGCGTGGGAGTGGTTGAACGTGATCGTGTCGTCTGCAAACGGGCTGGTCGGGTTGTAGTACGGATCGGCCGGATTGCGTGTGAAGCGCTTGTTGCGCACATCGCCCAACGGCGACTTGAGCCACGTCATGCTCCAGACGCCGGCCTGGAACGCCACCGTCGACAGACAACCGCCGCTCGTGGAGTTGAGGTAACGCTTGGGGTACGACGTACTGCAGTTACCGCTGGTGCCGGCCTTCGACGCCAGAATGGTGTTCGTATTGAAGTCGAAGTAGAGCGACATGTACTGGTTACCATCGGTCGACGACAGGAAGCCCGGCGTCGTGCCGAAGTACAGCGAGTCATAGTCGACGCCCGTGCCATACACGGCGGCTGACTTGTTGACCATCTGCACCTGGTAGTACTGCGTGTTGCGCGTGGCCGGCGACGCGAATTGATAGCTGTCCACGCGAAGCTCGAGGCCCAGCGGGTAGCCGCCGTCGAGGGGCGTGCCCGAACCGCCCGGCACGATGCCGCCCCAGCGGAGCTTCTGCTCGCGGAAGTAGTCGGAGATAAACCCGTATACGCTCTGTGTGCCCAGAAACTGGGTCGCATCAAGGCGGTCACGCGAGATGCGCCAATCGTCCCACCGGAACGCGCTCTTGTTGGCGTTGAACGAGTTGAGCCACACCGAGTCCTGCACCACCAGCTTGCCCTTGAACCCTTCTGAGCCCCAAGTGTCCGGGCAATCCTTCTGCGCGAGCAGCGAGAAGCCGGTCGTGGTGTACACGTTGGCGTCGGAGCGGCAGGACGAGCCGTCCTGGGCCGTCACGCCGGCGAAGCTCTTGCCGAACTGCGCGTCGGCCGCGCCCCACTTGCGGCTGGAGGACACCAGCGTTTCGTACGTGATCGTGGTGTACCCGAGCGACCCCGTCATGTTGTTGATCTGCGGTGCCACAGTTCGAATCTTCCGGAACTCCGTTGGCGGCGCCGCCACCACGAAGCCCATCTGGAAGAACACGTGGAAGCCACCCGCCGTCGGACTGACGGCGCGGGCACCGAAGGCGACATCACCCTGATTTTGCGCGACTGGTCCGCCCTGATTGGGCACCGCCGCGCGGTACGTGCCGCTCATACGGAGCGTGCCGAATGCCAGATCTTCCGCCGCGAACAGGTCGAAACCCTTGGTCGTCGCGATCGGAATCCGACGAACCGTGCCATCAGGCAACGTTTCATCGAGGTGCGTGACCGGAGGCTGCGAGACGCGCTGCGCCTCGGCCACACCGGCCGCGATGGTGGACAGACCGGCCAGCACCGCGAGGGTACCCAAGGCGCGCGAAACGCCGCGCGCCCTGAGGCTCTGCGGCTGTCGGCGGGAGTTTTTGGTAGTGAAACCCATGAGGTTTACGCCGTCCATGCTCAGAAGTTGACCGACAGGCCGGTGGAGATGCTGCGACGCGCTCCGATGAACTCGGGCTGGTCGAAGGCGGTCGAGGTGTTGTCGCCGGCGTTGCCGATACGACGGTTTGCGAAGTCACGCAGACCGGCGTCGCAGGTGCCCGTGTTGTTGAAGACCTGCACGCAGTTCTTGCGGTCGAACAGGTTGTTCACGCGCAGGAAGCCTGAGTAGCGCATGTTGCCGATGCGGAACGCCTTGTCGAGCAACAAGCCCACATCCTGCGTGGACGGCTGACGCGCCGAGTTCACTTCGCCCTGATTGTTCGTGCCGATCGTGCCGGCCGCACTGCCGCGGAGCGGCGTGTACGGGATACCCGACGTGATGTTGTAGGTGATCGAGCCGCTGAAGTTCTTGAACAGCTTGCCGGCGTTGAGCGGCAGGTTCGGCACGTCGTTGCCGACGCGATAGAACAGCTGCACGTTCAGGCGCTGCGGCTGATCGACGTCGGTGAGCGTTTCGACGTTCTGCGCACGGAGCGCTTCGTCGGTACGCGACACTTCGTTGGCGCGATCGGGCGGACGCGAGTTCGTGGTCGAGCGCGAGAGGCCGTAGTTGATGTCGTAGCCCCAGCGATCGGCGAGGCGACGACGGAAGGCCACTTCCACACCGCGCGACGATAGGAAGTCGCCGTTCACAATGATGTTGTAGGTGGGGAAGGCACCGGCGTACGT
>Ga0114970_10000056_pt1 | contig 64225 bp, 54 predicted proteins | sample M_140205_XF_Meta_FD_87030 | JGI IMG/M metagenome (GOLD analysis project Ga0114970, IMG submission 87030) | Freshwater microbial communities from Lake Montjoie, Canada to study carbon cycling - M_140205_XF_MetaG | ecosystem: Environmental > Aquatic > Freshwater > Lake | place: Lake Montjoie... | reverse complement strand
GCTGCCCGTCATCGTCGTCGTAAACAACAAGCTTGGCTGCCTTAACCACACGATCCTCACGGTGCGCAACATTCAAGCCCGCGGCCTCACCTGCGCCGGCATCATTCTCAACTACGTCCGCGACGAACGTGACGCCGCCAGCATCTCGAATCGCATGGTCTTGGAGCATTTCCTGGACGTACCCGTCCTCGCCGAAATCATGCACGGAGAGACGGAGATCGACTGGCCGTTGTGAAGTGCTTCGCCACTCCCACAACTCCCAACCCTGTCAAAACACCCAAAGCCATCGACGGCGGAATGTCGCTGGGCCAATGCGCACCGCAGTAGATACGTGAATACGCTACCGCAGCAGCCAGCAGATACATGGCGAGTCCGGCACGACGATAGAAGCACGCGATGACCGTCGCGGCGGCGAACATATTTATAGTGTGGCTGGAGGGAAAGGACTTGCCGCGTGTTTCGCCTCTTGGTTCGCTGGCTTTGACCACCGGTTTCTCGAACAAGCGCATGAGCGCGGGCGAAGCGGTGCCGAGATCGCGCACGACCACGTCTGCCAGCGCATCGCGAGGCCGCACACGGCCTATGGATTTCTTCAAGGTGTTGGAAACGACGCCGTCACCAATGCCGAGCGCGATGGCAAGGCAGATCAGCATCACACGCCCTTGCTTGCCACCACGCCAAACGACGAGCAGCACCACTGCAATGATGAGTGGCAACCAGGCCTCGATGGCGGAGAGCGCGGGCATAAGCCAGTCCAGCAACGGGTGCGACCATGCAATGTTGATCTGATGCAGCAGGCTAAGATCCCAAGCGTTCATTTCGCTTTCACCGCCTTCCATGATTTTAAATTTCGCCCCAGATACACACTGAATTCACGTGTCTCTTGTCCCAGTGGGATACGAATGTTGCCACGGTGCTCGAGCTTTTCGAAAGCCTCAGTGAACACCCCATTTTGCAGAAGTCCCTGACCCGGATTCGGATCAATGATCAGTGCATCAAAGCCGAGTTTTTCTTCAGGCCCCGGCCAGATTTCATACTGCGATTGCACCGTCGCGCTTGACTCCCATCGATACAATCGTGGATGCGATGGCATGTAGAACGCCATCTGTGCCGCGTGATAGCGATGCCCGAGTGCCATAACGAAGGTCTTGTTTGGTTGCGGGACTTGATCGAGAAACATCTGCGCTTCGATGCCCGCTTCATTCCAACCGCGGATGTTTGCCAATTTGTCGATGCCTTTCAGATTCGTGCTAAAGATGATGACCAGCGCGAGATGGACGATCACCACCAAGACTCCACCCAAACGCAACGACCACCGTTGCCAGTTTGAGTGCGCCACCGTGGGTAACAATCCCCGCATCCACGCTGCAGTCAGCACAAACGCGGGCACAAAGAAGGCAGCCGGCCAGTTTGGATTGATCCGCTGGCGCAACGCCAGCACAGTAAAACATGCGAGAGCAGGCGCACAGGCCAGCAGCAAAAATAAAGCGGGTCGTGTCAACTTGGCGCGTTGCTTGATGGCCACGCACATTGCCGCGACGAGCGCCACGAATGTTACCGGCGTGTAGATCAGCGCCTGCAGTCCGACGTTTTCCAGCGTGCGGCCGATCCAGCCGCCGAAATCGAGGCTCTTCGTGTCAAAATGATGTTTCGTATGCTCCAGCGTGATCCACGCATGCGCCTGATTCCATTGCAGCACCGGAATGATGAAGGCCATGCCAACAACGATCGCGAGCCACATCCTTGGATTGCGCAGCAACGCACGATCCTGACTCGAAACGGATGCGAACAACAGCATGAGCGCTGGAAAAGCCAGCATCATCTGCTTGCTCAGCGTGCCAACGCCAATGACCAGAGCCAGCGCAAGCCAGCGGGAGTTGCATGTCGGTTTTTCTACCGCAAACCAGAACAGTAGCAACCCCAACGTCCAGCTTAGCAGCAATGGCGCATCAATCGTCAGCAGCAGGTTTAGTCCCGCGTTTGCAATCGTCAGCAGCACCAGCACTGCGGCGAGAAAAGCGGTGCGTGCGTCAAACAACACGTGCGCTATGCGATGGATCAATGCCAGCGTCGCTGTTCCGAGCAGCAAGGCGGCAAAACGAATGCCCCACTCCGCATTGCCAGTGATCCAACCAATGACACCCATCATCCAGCCAATCATCGGCGGCTTGCTGAAGTAACACCAGTCCGGCCTACGGCCCCAGTCCCAATAATAAGCTTCGTCCCCAGCCAAGTCTGCCCCGTCCACAAACAGCAGCATCACACCGACGCGCACAATGAAAACAGCGGCCAGAAGCCACCAGAAGCGTTTAAGCCAGGTCGAGGAGTCAGAAGGGGGAGTCAAAGACATGCGGGCGCACGATAGCGGTGACTGTTGCATGTGAAACCGGGAATCCAATGTGTTGATCTTGTTTCTTGGCAAACATCACGGCCCCAGGCATCTTCAAAAAGTGAATCTTCTTCAGGCCATCACCTTGCTAGCACTGTTGACCGTCTCCACGGCCAACGGCTTGACGATTGTCGGCTATGACCCCGCCACGAACGACCGCTTCGCCTCCGGCTACCCTTCCTCTCCGGTGGAAAACACCTCCGTTTCGTTTCTTGGCAACGGCTACGACCTCTCCGGAGTCGGCTGGAACCCCGCCAACACCACGCAGAGTTTCACGATGATCAGTAATCAGTACTTCGTGTATTCGAATCACTACGGCCCTAGCTCGTCGATGAACTTTTTCAGCCCGGCACTTGGCTCTGTCATCAGCCGCGATGTGAGCAGTACTAGCTACAATTTCACCTTCAACGGCCAAGTGAGCGACTTCGCTATCGGCAAGCTCTCCGCTGCGCTCACTCCCGCCGATGGCATCGCGGCCTACTCAGTCCTGTACGCGCCCACGATCCAGCCTTACCTCGGCCTCCAGATCCTGAACTATGGACACGGCTCCAACGGCCCGCGTCTCGGTATGAATCTAGTGGACGCCTATGGCTCCTTCAACTTCCCCAATGGCGGCACTGTGGATGACAGTTTCGGCATCGGCTACAGCTACAACAGCAGCCTATCTGGCGATTCAATGTTTGAGAGCGGCGACTCTAGCAGCCCCACGTTTGTGCCTTGGAATGGAAGCCTCGCCCTGCTGGGCACGCACAGTGTCATCGCCACCATCGGCTCCACACCTTACTCCATTGACAACTTCATCCCCTTCTACCTCGACCAGATGGCGCTTAATGGCATCGATTTCAGTATGATCGTCGTGCCAGAGCCTTCGCGAACGATGCTTCTCCTCCTCGGTGCTTGCGCCCTGCTGCGACGCAGGCACCGTGCGCCACGGGAATGATCAACGACACGGCGCAACAAGAAATCGACTGGCTCTACAACACGCAGCTTTTCGGCATCAAGCTGGGGCTGGACAATGTGCAGCGGCTGCTCTGTGAACTGAATCTCCCTGCCGCCGGCCAAAAATTCATCCACGTCGCCGGCACCAACGGCAAGGGTTCCACCTGCGCCTTCGTGCATTCGATCTTGAAGACCGCAGGCATCAATGCTGGCCTTTTCACCTCCCCGCATCTCATTCACTTCGGTGAGCGCATTCGTGACGCCGAGCGCATGATCACGCCCACTGAAATCGCCGCAGGTATCACCCGCCTGCGCGAACGGGTCTCCGACTGGAATCCGCATCCTACTTTTTTCGAACTCACGCTCGTTCTCGCGCTCAAATGGTTCGCACAGCGAGGCAATCCATGGGTCGTGCTCGAAACTGGCCTCGGGGGCAGACTTGATGCTACGAATGCGATCACGCCCGCCGCTTGCGTCATCACCCCCATCGGTTGGGATCATATGGACATGCTCGGTGACACACTGGCTAAGATCGCCACCGAAAAGGCCGGCATCATCAAGCCCGGCGCGCCTGTCATCACCATGCGGCAAGAAGCTGAAGCACTCGGTGTCATCCAGCAGACTGCAGCTGAACGCAAAGCACCTCTGACGATCATAGAGATGCCCTGGGAAGGTGAAACCGGCCTGCACGGCTCGCATCAACGCTGGAATGCTGCCATGGCCATCGCCGCGCTGCATGCAGCAGGTATTGCCCTCGATGAAAAAGTCATCGCACGCGGTCTTATCGATGTGCATTGGCCCGCGCGCTTTCAAAAAATCGGCCCCATCATCATCGACGGAGCTCACAATCTCGACGCTGCCCGCGTTCTCGCTCAAACCTGGCGCGAGCAGTTTCCCGATAAAAAGGCCGAGATCATCTTCGGCGCTGTCTCTGGCAAAGACACCGCCGCCGTGCTGCGCGAACTCGCACCCATCGCCGGATGCTGGCATTTCACCGGCTTCGACTCACCGCGTGCCTTGCCAGCGAAAACGCTACGAGAAATCTGGAATAGTCTTGGCCTCGAAACACTTCCTGTGACCACACATGCAAGCATCGTCGATGCACTGGAAGCAGTGCGATACCCAAGACCCACGTTGATCGCCGGTTCACTCTACCTCGCCGGTGAGGCGCTCGCCTTCATCGAAAACAAATCCGCCGCTTTCGAGCGCAGCGCTCAGTAAAAAGTACGATGGACACTCCTGTCCGTCGATCCAAGAGCGACGCAATCACACATAGCCGACGGGCAGGAGTACCCATCGTACTACTCCTCCGACGAGGCCGCCTTGATGCGATACCCGTTCTCATTTTTCTCCAACTTCATGAGGCCGCGTGTCGCCATGGCCTCTAGCAACGCGCTGAAGGTACTGAAACCGTAGAAACGCTCATCAAACTGAGGCTGGCGGCGGCGGATGGCCTGCTTCACCGGCCCGGCCCACACCGTGTCGCTGCCGCTGCGTCCTAGCATCGCTTCGACCGTCTCTGCCACGAGCTGGATCGCCTTTTCAGGATCACCGCCGCTCTTTTTCTCCGGCGAGGTCGCCCTGGCCGCAGTGGGTGCGGGTTTCGTTCGTGCAAGGCGCGTTTTCGTCTTCTCCTCCTCACGGACAAGATCGTCGTAGAAGATGAATTCGTCGCAGTTGTCGATGAACAACCCGCTGGAGGACTGCTTCACGCCCACGCCAATGACGGTCTTATTATTCTCACGCAGCTTGCTTACCAACGGTGAGAAATCCGAATCGCCACTCACGATGGCAAAGGTGTCCACATGTGACTTCATGTAACAGAGATCAAGCGCGTCCACGACCATGCGAATGTCTGCCGAGTTCTTTCCACTCTGGCTCACATGCGGAATATCGATCATCTCGAACGCCGACTCGTGCATCGTCGCCTTGAAGCCCTTGTAGCGGTCCCAGTCGCAGTAGGCCTTCTTCACCACGATGCTGCCCTTCAGCAGTAGCCGGTCCAGCACCTTGTTCATGTCGAACTTATCATACTTCGCATCCCGCACCCCAATGGCCAGGTTTTCAAAGTCGCAGAAAACAGCAATCGTATGCGTGCGGTCAGTGGGAGAAGCCATGTAGCATCGTCCGCGCTGGCAGCCTTCAGGTCAACCGGCGTTCATTTCCGCTCCGCGCATGGACGATTCCGCCCTGACAACCTCCTGACGCAAGGTTTTCGCATCTAAGGCCGTTTTTTTGGCCCCTCAAACCCTTGTTATGCTCATGAAGACACGTCTCCTCCTTCCTGCCTTATTTCTCTCTGCTTCGGTGCATGCCGCACCGCCGAAGAAAGATGAAGGCATTGATCCGAATAAGCCGGTGTCGTTTTATAAGCACATTCGGCCGATTTTTCAGGCGCAGTGCAATGGGTGCCATCAGCCGGCGAAGAAGAAGGGTGACTACATCATGACAGACTTCGCGGCGCTGCTCAAAGGCGGTGAGGAAGGACATGCGATCGTGGCGGGCAAGGTGGCGGAGTCTAATCTGCTGAAGCTCATCAAACCAGACGAGAAGGGCAAAGTGGAGATGCCGCAGAAGGCAGACCCACTGCATGCGACGCAGATTGCACTGATTGAGCGCTGGATTGCTGAAGGCGCGAAGGACGATACGCCCGCATCAGCGAAGGCGCAGTACGACATGGCACATCCGCCGGTTTATGTGACCGCTCCGGCGGTGACTTCGTTGGAATACTCGCCGGATGGCACGCAGATCGCGGTGGCGGGTTATCATGAGGTCTTGGTGCACAAGGCGGATGGCAGCGGCATCGTTACTCGCCTCGTTGGACTCGCGGAGCGCATTCAAAAGCTCGCTTGGTCGCCGGATGGGAAGAAAATCGCGGTCACGGGCGGCAGTCCGGCGCGCATGGGTGAAATCCAGATCTGGGACGTGGCGGCGAAGAAACTCGAACTCTCGAAGTCGCTGACCTTTGATACGCTGTATGGCGCGAGCTGGTCGCCAGATGGCAAATTCCTCGCCTTCGGTTGCGCTGACAATGCGGTGCGCGCGATTGAGGCCGCCACGGGCAAAGAAACGCTCTTCATGGGCGGTCATAGCGACTGGGTGCTCGACACGGTGTGGGGCGTGGATGGCAAGCACGTCGTCTCTTGTGGTCGCGACATGAGCGTGAAGCTCACGGAGGTCGCCACGCAGCGTTTCGTCGATAACGTTACGTCCATCACGCCCGGTGCGCTCAAAGGAGGTGTGCAGGTCTTGGCGCGGCATCCGTTGCGCGATGAGATCCTCATCGGCGGCACGGATGGCATTCCGGCGATCTACCGCATGGAGCGCATCACGAAGCGCGTCATCGGCGACAACGCGAACCTCATTCGCAAATTCCCCGTCATGCAGGGCCGCATCTTTGGCGTGGATTTCGCGCCGGATGGCAAGCGCATCGCCGCAGGTGCCTCATTTGAAGGAGCAGGTGCGGTGAACATTTACAGCAGCGATTACGACAGCACGATGCCGCCCGAGGTGAAGAAGCTAGTCGAAACCGTGAGCGGCAAAGGCAAGGAACTCGATGATTGGGTGACCAAAGGCGTGCAGCAGCTCAGCACCACCGCGGTCCCTTGCGGCATCTTCAGCGTGACCTTCAGCCCCGATGGCAAAACGGTCGCCGCAGCAGGTCAAGATGGCCAAATCCGCCTCATCGATGCCGCTACGGGCAAGATCGCCAAAGAATTCGTCTCGGTGCCGCTGGTGAAGGAAAAAATCCTCGCTGCGAGTGACGTGCTCGCGGACGACGCAGTGCGCGTGGAAGTCAAAAAGGACGACAAGGTCGAAACTCTGCACACAGGCCCCACCGTGGCCTCTATTGATGTCGAGCCGACCACCATCAAGATCGGTAAGCCCGCTGAATACGCACAGCTTCTCGTCACCGCTCGCATGAGCGATGGCACACGCGCCGACATCACCCGCATGGCCAAAATCACCGCCGCGAATGAAGGCGTGATCGACATCAGCACGCGCGGTCTCGTGCGCCCTGACAAAGACGGTGCCACCAGCGTGAAGATCGCCTTCCTCGGCAAATCGGCCACAGTGCCCGTCACCGTCGCAGGCATGAATGCCGCACTGAAACCTGACTACGTGCGCGATGTGATGCCCATCATGTCCAAGCTCGGTTGCAATGCCGGCACCTGCCACGGCGCGAAGGACGGCAAGGCAGGCTTCAAGCTCTCACTGCGCGGTTATGATCCGGTTTATGACGTGCTCGCCTTTGCGGATGAGCTTGCCAGCCGTCGCGCGAATGTCGCATCGCCAGAGCATTCACTGATGCTGCTGAAAGCAAGTGGCAGCGTGCCGCATGAAGGCGGCCAGCTCAGCGTGCCGGGAGAGCTTTACTATGAAACGCTCAAGGCCTGGATCAGCCAGGGTGCGAAGCTCGACATGAAAACCCCGCGCGTCACCAGCATCGAGCTATCGCCAAAAAATCCCGTCATCGAAAAAGTCGGTGAGCGTCAACAGCTCCGCGTCATCGCCCGCTATGCCGATGGTTATGTCCGAGACGTCACCGCCGAGGCCTTCCTCGACAGCGGCAACGGCGATGTCATCGAAGCCGACAAAAAAGGCCTCATGACCAGCCTGCGTCGTGGTGAAGCACCGATTCTCGCCCGCTTTGAAGGCAGCTACGCAGCCACCACCATCACCGTCATGGGCGACCGCAGTGGCTTCGCATGGAAGGAGCCGGAAAAGTGGAACAAAATCGACGAACTCGTCTCCCAAAAGTGGCAGCGCATGAAGATCGAGCCAAGCGGCGTGTGCAGCGATGAAGATTTCCTCCGCCGCATCCATCTCGATCTCACCGGCCTGCCACCGAAGCCCGAAGAAGTCGTCGCGTTCCTCGCCGACAAACGCGATCTCCGCACGAAGCGCAGCGAGATCATCGACAAGCTCATCGGCAATCCTGACTTCGTCGAGCATTGGGCCAACAAATGGGCCGACATGCTGCAAGTGAACTCCAAATTCCTCGGTAGCGAAGGTGCCACTGGTTTGCGCGCCTGGATTAAGCAACAAGTCGCCGACAACACGCCGTATGATCGCTTCGCGTATCGCATCATCACCGCCACCGGCTCCAACAAAGACAATCCAGCCGCCTCGTATTTCAAAACCGTGCGCAGCCCGGAAGAACTCTCCGAAAACACCACGCACCTGTTTTTGGCCACTCGCTTCAACTGCAACAAGTGCCACGACCATCCCTTCGAGAAATGGACAATGGATCAGTATTATGAAACCGCGTCCTACTTTGCCCAAGTCGATCTCAAAGGCGATCCACAGGCCAAAGGAGCCACCATCGGCGGTACCGCCGTCGAAGGCGCGAAGCCGCTGTATGAAATCATCAGCGATAAAAAAGATGGCGACGTGATGCACCTGCGCACCAACAAGCCCGTCGCACCCAAAGTGCCGTTCGATGCCGAACTCGTCAGCAAAACCGCCACCACTCGCCGCGATCAATTTGCCACCTGGATGACCAGCGCGGACAACGATTACTTCGCCATGAGCTACGCCAACCGCGTTTGGGGTTACCTCACCGGCACCGGCGTCATTGAGCCGCTCGATGACATCCGCGCTGGCAATCCGCCGAGCAATCCTGAGCTGCTGCAATACCTCAGCAATGAATTCATCCAAAGCGGCTTCAACGTGCGTCACCTGATGAAAATCATCGCCAACAGCCGCACCTACAATCTCGCGCTGAGCACCAACAAATGGAACGAAGACGACAAAACCAATTACAGCCACGCCAAAGCCCGCCGCTTGCCCGCTGAGGTGCTGTTTGACTCCGTCTTCGCTGTCACCGGCAGCATGCCCAACATTCCCGGCGTGCCGAAAGGCACCCGCGCCGCCGCTTTGGCCGATGCGCAGATCAAGCTGCAAGATGGCTTCCTCACCAACTTCGGCCGCCCTGCGCGTGAAAGCGTGTGCGAGTGCGAACGCAACAACGAGGTCAATCTCGGCCCAGTCATGGCTCTCATGAGCGGCCCAACCGTTGGTGATGCCATCAGCGATGCCGGCAACGCTTTGGCCAAACTCACCGCCGAGATCAAAGATGATCGCCAGCTCGTTGATGCCATCTTCGTCCGCGTCATCAATCGTCACGCCACCGACAAAGAAATCGATGCCGCCATCGCCAACAGCGCGGGCCTTGATGCCGAAAACAAACAGCTCGCCGCCGTCTGGCAGGCCAAAGAAGCCGAGCAGAAGCCCGCCATCGAAAAAGCCGAGGCCGCACGCCTCGCAGGCATCGACGCCGCCAAAAAAGAACTCGAAGGCTACCAAGTGAAAATGGCCCCCGAGGTCGCCAAAAAAGAAGCCGCGCGCAAAACCGCCATCACGAAGGCCGAAGCCGCCGTGAAGACCGTTTATGACACCGCCGCCGCTCAGCAGCCGACTTGGGAAGGCTACGTCGATCTCAGCACCGAATGGCAACCGCTCGACATCAAAGTGCAGCGTGCTGGTGGTGTCGAAAAACTCGAAGTCCTGCCCGATGGCAGCCTCTTTGCCACCGCCATGCCTGAAGGCCGCGAAACCACCGGCAACTACCAACTCATCGGCAAAAGCACGCTCAACAACATCACCGCCATCAAGATCGAAATGCTCCCCGACGACCGCCTGCCTAGCAACGGCCCCGGACTCGCCCCCGATGGCAATTTCGTCCTCGGCGAATTCAGCGTGCGCACCGATCCCATCGACGCCAAGCGCAGCAAGCGCGGCGGTGCCGAGCAGACGCTCAAGAATCCCAAAGCCGACTTCCAGCAAGAAGGCTTTGATCTCGCCTTCACTCTCAAAAAAGGCAATCGCGACAAAGGCTGGGCCGTCAGTCCGCAGGGCGGCTTCCGTCACGAAGCCACCTATGAATTCGACAAGCCCATCACCCAAGAAGGCGGCACCCAATTCACCATCCAGATGACCAGCAACTTCCAGAACGGCAAATACAACCCCGGTCGCTTCCGTCTGTGGGTCACCAGCAGCCCCATCGTCCGCTTCGGCACCGCCCAAGCCGTCGCCGAAGCCCTCAAAGCCACCAAACGCACTCCAGCTCAAACCGCCGTGCTCACCCAGCACTTCCTCAATCAATTCAAAGACTACCAAGCGCAAAAGAAACTCCTCGCCGCCGCCAAGAAGACCCTCCCCGTCGATCCCCAACTCATCGCCCTCGAAACCAAGCACACCGACTCCCAAAAGCCTATCGTGCTCGATCCCAAACTCATCCAACTCCGCCGCGACTCCGCCCTGAGCCAGACCCAGCTCGGCAACAAGCGACTGACGGCTGCACAAGATCTGGCGTGGGCGCTGATTAACTCACCAGCGTTCTTGTTTAATCATTGATGGTATGCAGCGGCATGTTGGTTGAATTGTATCAACCAGCATGGCTCCAAGCACACGACAACCCACCGACACCGTCGTCCTCATCCACGGACTTGGGCGCAGTCCGCGCAGCATGTGGGTGGTGGGCATGTGGTTGAAATTCTTTGGCTATCGCGTGACGAGTATCGGTTATCCGTCTCGCAGTGTTTCGATTGCAGAGGCGGTGGAGAAACATATTGAACCACAGTTGGCGGAGTTGAAGATCGAAGCGGGATCGCGTGTCCATTTCGTGACGCATTCACTCGGTGGGATCGTGTTTCGTGCGTGGGCGGCAAGGCGTGATCCAGCGTTTCCGCTTGGGCGCGCAGTCCTGCTCGTCCCGCCGAATCAGGGCAGCGAGATCATCGACCTGGTGCAGCCGCTGGGCTGGCCGCGCTGGGTGCTGGGGCCGGTGGTGGATGAATTGGGAACAGAACCGCACCATACGCCGAAGGCACTTGGTCCGTTACCGCCGGGAACGGGTGTGTTGATGGGAAACCAGGGCACCCTGCGCTTGTTTGGCCATGTTCTCGGGGCAGAACACGACGGTATTGTTTCGACGCAAGGCGGGCAGGTTGAAGGTCAGACAGATTTCATCGTGCTGCCAGTGAATCATCTCACGGTGCTATTCAAACCCGCCGTCATGCGAGCTGTGCGGCGCTTTTTGGAAACGGGTAGCTTCAAAGAAGCGTGAGCTAACTCAGGGTGCCGCTAGCTTTGTGTCGACGTGGCTCATGTAGGGAAAGAGCTGTTTCTTCCGGCTCACCACGCCCGCCATGTCATAGACATGCTCCTTCGCCTGTGGGTAGTCGATGGCGTTGATGACGCGTTGATCACCGGCCACGAGCAAGACACTGTGATGACGCGTGATATCCGTGACCATGAGACAGGCGAAGTGCAGGCTGTGTTTCGCGAGCAACGCTTGCAGCGCACCTTGCAATTCAGTTTCACGTTTCCAGAACTCGTCGAGACCGAGTTCTTCGATTTGGGAGATGCTGATGTGCCAGCCGTTTTCCTCGAAGACCTTACGGTCACTTTCGAGCGCACGTTCTGGCGTTTGCTCACGCAACATGGAACCGGCGGCGAAGAAATCTTTGACGAACTGGGCACTGTCGATGCCGCCGATCTCAGCGAGCCATTCAAGAATCTCTTTATCCGTACTCGTCGTCGTGGGGCTGGTGAGGTGCAGCGTGTCGGAGATTATACCCGCGCAAAGGCAAATGGCCGTACCTTTGTCAGGTGCGGCTTTTTGCATGCGGTACATGATGCCAACGATGGTCGAAGTGCTGCCGACCGGCTCGTTGATGAAACGAATCGGCTCCTTGGTGCGCAGATTGCCACTAAGACGATGATGATCGATGACTTCGATGATTTCCGCTTCGTCAGCACCGGCGACGGCTTGGGCGAACTCGTTGTGATCGACAAGCACGAGCTTCATACGTGGAAGATCAATGAGATCGGACTTTGAGAAGACGCCGAGGAGTGCGTGTGTTTCCTCATCAACAACGGCAAACAAAGGCTGAGGCGAATGCTGCGCCGCAGGCACGATCTCACGCAATGGCGTGCGTGAGCCAAAGGACAGAAACTCATGCGTCAGCGCCTCGCCGATGGGACGCGAGAAGCGCAGAAGCTGCGAGGTGCTGGCGGTGTCATAAGGCGAATAGATGATCGCGACACCTTTCTCCGCAGCTTGGGTGAGGATGCTGGAAGCAGCTTTGAACTTCCCGGTGATGATGAGGCAACGCGCACCTATTTCGACGGCAAGTTCGTGAATCTCCGGCCGGTCGCCCGTGACCACCACGAGGCGGTCTGCCGGGAACTGCTGCGCGCGTTTGCGCGTGGTCTCCACACCCGAGGCGGCAACAACAAGCACAAGATCCAAAATAGTCTCCAAATCGGGAGCCATGCCACCGACGATGCCGTCGAGCGCATTGACGATATTCAGCAAACTCGTGCGCACCTCACGATTGGCTGCGACGGTCTTCTCATTCGTGCGGGCAGGCAGAAAAAGCTGCGCCAAATCCTGGATTGCTGGCATGCCGAGTAAGCGACCTTCGTCATCCACGATGGGAATGCTGCGGAAGTTGTGATCCATCATCATCCGATACACGGAGAGGAAGGTCTGGTGCGGGCTGGCAGTGAAGACATCGCGCCGACAGATGGTGGCGGCGGTAGGGCGCACATCGAGCAAGAGCTTCGGCGCAGTGACGCCAGCGGTTTGCAGCACCCAGTTCGTGCGCACACTCAGTTCACCGCAGCATGCAGCCTCGGCCTTGATGCCGCGCACATCGCGCAGAAACGCTGCATAACCGATGGCGGAGCAAATCGCGTCCGTATCGGGATTACGGTGGCCAATGACGTGCACCGTGTCTGGCGAGACTAACTGGCGCGAAGCCGACGAGATCCGGATCATCGACGGCGAACCTACTGGCTTAGTGGTGTCAGAGTCGGCCATGCGTCCGTTGAAGGTGTGAGAACTCAGGCGAAGCCCAATGCGGTGATTCGAGCATGCACGGCATCCTTGTTTTCAAGAAGTTCGGCAATCGGGTCCCATTTGCCACTGGTGAGCGCTTCATGCGCCGTGGCCGGAATGGTGACGGGGATGGTTTGCTCACCAAAGACAACCTGCCGGTTTTGCACATCAATCTTGATGTCGATCTGCGGATTGGCGGCGACCGCGTCTGTAATCTTTTTGATGTCAGCCGTGTTGGCGACGGCACAGGGGATGCCCAGCGTGGTGCAGTTGCCGAAAAAGATTTCCGCGAAGCTCTCGGCGATCACGGCACGGATGCCGAAGCGATACAGCGCCTGCGGTGCATGCTCACGTGAGCTGCCACAGCCGAAATTGGTACCAGAGAGCAGGACGGAAGCGCCTTTGAAGCGAGGATCGTCAAGCGGATGGCCGATGGACTGGCCGTCTTTGTCGAAACGCACGTCGTAGAAAGCGAACTCGCCGAGGCCGTCAAAAGTCACGCATTTCATGAAGCGTGCCGGGATGATGCGGTCGGTGTCGATGTCAGAGCCAGGAACGTAAACGCCGCGGCCGGAAACTTGGGTGATTTTTGCGAGAGCCATGAGGGCAGCGATTCTAGCGGAATTCGTCAGAAGGGCAAATGCGCATCTCAGCGGCTTTGCTGAGCGTTCAGGGTCGCTCGTTCGCGCTCCGCTAGCTCGGCGGTGTGGCTGAGGAGCAGGCGGTAGCTCTCCAGCCAGTTGATCGAACCCTCGCGGTTCATTGCCTTGGCCTGACTGGCCCAGAGGTAAGCGAACTCCGCCTTCTGGAACTCCTTCAGGCGGTGGTAATGCATGCCCAGCGCCAAACGCGGCTCCTCATAGAGCGGTGCCATCGTCAGAGCACGCTGGATGGCGCTAATCGCTGCGTCTGGCTTTTTGGCGGCGTCCAATGCGTCAGCCAAAGCCAGTTGGTAGAGGTAATCGAATGGGTTCAGTGCCGTAGCACGCGTCAGTTCCGCGACCGTTGAATCCACCGTCCGCAGATAGTCCTCCTTTGTCATCGTCGGCTTGATGGAATCCATCAGCGTCATCCCGTGCTGGTAGGCCAGAGCGGCGTTGCGCGGGTCGATTTCAACTGCTTGGGCGAGACTGCGCAGCGCCTTGTCCGTTTCGCCACGCTTGATCTGCAATCGCGCGATGGCTGCATGTGCATCCGCGACGCCGAAAATCACCGTGCCATAGATCATCGCCGCCGAAGCAGCCAGCATCACGATTTTCATCAGGAAACGCAGGCCCCAGATGCGGCGTGTCTTGTAAACCTCGCTGTCGATGCCTGGATTCGCCAGCAAGCCCAGCACAATGGCCCCTAGGATCGCAATGGCCGCCACATGACCGTGAAATTCAACCACCGCATGCACCAGACTCGCGACGAGTGCTGCGATGCCGCCGAGCGTGAGCGCCAGCGTGTTACTGCCCAGCATGCCGGTGGTGAGAAACTTCTCCGCCGCAAACCAGCGCAAGAAACGGACGCCATTCCACAGATGCACAAAAACGGCCAGCACCACCAGTCCCAGCCCGGCCCAGCCGTAGTCCGCCAGCGTTTGCAGGTATTCGTTGTGTGCAAAGAGCGCATCTCCCATCTGCGGAGACGATTCGGGATCGCGCAGCCGAATGCAGCCCTCATAGAACATGCGCGCACCCGAGCCAATCCATGGCGACTCTGCATGCTGTGCCAAGGCCGCATGCCAGAAGTGCATGCGTACGTCCTCGCCCATTGGCGCGTTAAGCTGTCGGGTGAGCATCGACTCCGCGCCCACCTTGTAAAGAGCGCTGCCCGCTGCACCGCAAACCAACAGCAAGGCGATGATCAACCATTTAAACAATGAACGCCGCGTGCACCAAACGATCCACAGCGTCAGCAGCAGAAAGATCACGCCACCCACCGCCAGCCCCAGCATCGCACCACGACTGAGCGTCAGTGTCACGCCCGCGAGCATCGCGATGATACCAAAGCCAAGCAGCAGCCGCGATGCGATGTGAATTCGTGCAAACAGCATCACCCCCATCGAAAGAAACACCGCGAACGACAAGAAGGCCGCGAGATGATTCGGATTGTTGAAAAAGCCACCAATGCGGCCCGGGGTGAATGAGCGTGAAAACCCAGGCACGAGATGAAAATCCCAGCGTCCTTTGAAGTTCAGCCAACCCGCCGTCAAATTTCCTGCCACTAGCACCAGCAGCACGCAGACGATACCCAGCCGCCACTTAGGATAGCTAGCCGCCGTTACCGTCATCAAATAGGCCACAAAACACGCCAACAAAATGGCCCCATCCTCACGTGCATACACCTCCACCGGCGAAACCCACGCCCGCAAGCCAAAGTAGCCCGCCAGAGCCAGCACCGTGAGCAAACACCAGTCACTCGGCTGAAAACTCACCCGCAACTTCCAGCGCAGCACTGCGATCAACCCCGCCAGCCCGATCAGCGCACACCCCGGCCAGAAAAACAGCAGCCGCGTCTCCGTGCCGAACAAACCAGTCACGAACAGGCCAAGGAGGAAGAGAATAAGGGCAAGTTTCTGCATCAAGCGGAAAGCTCACCGCTTGTGCGTAAAAGCGCAAGCGTGGAGCGCATACATCCCGCAATCACAGTGGCAGCGGCTGATCCTCACCGATGACCTTGACTTCCATTTCCAAGGCCACGCCGCGTTCCTGCATCGCGGCTTCTTTGATCTGGGCTACCAAATCGAGCACTTCACGGGCTGTAGCACCACCTTGGTTGACGATGAAATTACCGTGCACATCGCTCACGATCATTTTGCCAACACTGCGGCCTTTAAGGCCGAGTTCATCGATGAGTTTGCCCGCACCACCGACTTCGGGATTCTTGAAGGTGCAACCGGCGCTCGCCCCGACGGGCTGTGAAGTGCGACGTTTGTGATGCGAGGCGGCAAGTTTGCTGTCGATCTCGGTTTGGGGTGCTGGTGAGCCCTTCAGCACAGCGGAAACAACGTAGCGTTCTTCAAACTCAGGCACGCTGCGGTAATGATGCGTGATTTCAGCGAGCGGCTTTTCTTTGATGCCGCCGTCGGTGTCGATGAAGCGGACGCTGACGATTTGATCAAAAGTTTCCGTGCCCATCGCACCCGCGTTCATGCGGATGGCGCCGCCGAGATTGCCGGGGATGCCTTCCATCCACTCGAAGCCGCCGATGCCAGTATTGCGGGCCGAACTGGCGATCTTTTTGAGCCGCGCACCTGCTCCCGCAGTGATGTTGTTGCCACTGACGGTGACGTTTTCGAAGTCGCCCTTCGGATGGATGACCGCGCCGCGAATGCCACCGTCTTTGACGAGCAGATTCGATCCACGACCGATGACCCGAATCGGAATCGAGGCGGAGCGCAAGTAGCGCACAACTTCAGAGAAGGAGGTTTCATTGCGCGGTTCGATCCAATACTGCGCGGGGCCACCGATGAGCCACGTCGTGTGGCGGTTCATCGGCTCATACAGCCTTGCCACGCCACCACCATTCGCATCGAGAATGCTGCACAGCTTTTCGAGCACCGGAAGATCACGTGCGATGCAACGGCCGACTTCATGCACGTTGCCCGCACCCAGCGTGATGAGCAGATCGCCTGGACGCAGTGCATTGCCTACCTTGTCGCGAGCAATTGGCATCGTGGGCGTGCTGCCGATCTTAGTGTGATCGTTTTGCAGCTTCACCTCTTCGAGGATCGTCTCGCCGCTCACACCAGGTAGCGGCTTTTCGCTCGCTGGATAGACGTCGGTGACGAAAAGCTCGTCCACATCGCCAAAACTTGCGCCGAACTCCTTTTTCAAAAGCTGTGTGCGGCTGAAGCGATGCGGTTGGAAGAGGCAGACGATGCGTTTCGCGTTCAAACCTTTCGCCGTGGCCAGTGTGGCGGCGATTTCACTCGGGTGATGGCCGTAGTCATCCACCACGGTGAAACGCTCACCACTATGACGGATCTCAAAACGACGTTTGGCACCGCGGAAGGTCTTCAACGCATGCTGGATAGCGTCAAACGTCACTCCACAACGAGTGGCAAGCGCGATGGCGGCGAGCGCGTTGCTGACGTTGTGTTTACCGGGAATGCCGAGTGTCGCGGTGCCGAGCAGTTTGTCTTTTTGATACACCTCGAACTCCGAGTGATCCGGCCGCATCGTGAGGATATTCGCCGAGAAATCGTGATCGCGACTCCAGCCATAGCTGACACCTTGCGAACCTGCGCAGACTTCGCTGGCGACGGGATCTTCGGCGCAATACACCCAAAGCCCTTGCGTCTGACTCAGCACTTGGCGGAACACCGCCTTGATGGCCTCGATGCCGTCGTAGAAATCGAGGTGCTCAGGCTCGATGTTGAGCACGATGGCGTGCTCGGGATGGAAATTGACGAGTGTGCCGTCGCTTTCATCGCCCTCGGCCACAAACAGCTCGCCTTCGGGATCCCAATGCGCGTTTGAGCCGAGGATAGGAATCTCCGCGCCAACGTAGTGGCTCGGTTTGAGGCCACCTTGACGCAGCACATGCGCCGTGAGCGCTGAAGTCGTCGTTTTGCCATGCGTGCCGCAGACGACGACGCCCTTCTTGTTTGCCATCACCGCTGCAAGAGCCTCCGCACGACGAATCAGTGGAATCCCCTGCTTGTAGGCCGCCTCATAGGCCACATTCCCCGGCTTGATGGCGCTGGAGTAGATGACCATGTCGCAGTCCTCGACCTCCTTGTCGCAATGCGCCGGGAAGAACTGCAACCCCAGCTTTTGCAGCCGGTCTGTCTCCAATGTCGTCGCCTTGTCCGAGCCGCTGACCTTATGCCCAAGCCCGAGCAGCAGCAGCGCCAGCCCGCTCATGCCTGAACCCGCGACCCCGATGAGGTCGATGCGCATGGGGTGACGGCTTTCTTTGAGGAGGCTGAGGACGGCGTGGGTCATGAGATGGCGTGGAAGCTAGGCCGTGATTCGTGAAGGGGCAAGAATGTGACGACAGTCATGTCATTTTGGTCTGGTCTTGGCCGACCTGAATGAACTGCCCTTGCCCTGTACGACAGGCCAAAGCCGCACTCAAGGCGCGGCAACTTGGCGCGGCTGGCGCTGAAGGAACTCCTCCGCCAAGGCACGATACGCCTCCGCGCCTTTGCCATGGGGATCGTGTTCGAGGATGGTTTTGCCATAGCTCGGTGCTTCTGCGAAGCGCACCGTGCGGGGGATCACAGTCTGGTACACGACATCGCCAGGGAAGTGCGGCCGCAGGTAGGCGCGCACGTCATTGACGACCTGCTGTGACAGGCTGTTACGGCCATCGAACATCGTCATCACGACACCGCCGAGGTGCAGGCCTGGATTGGCACCGCTGGCGATCACCTGCTGCATGATGTACAGAAAGTCGGCAAAGCCCTCCAGGGGCAGGAACTCACACTGGATCGGCACCAGCAGCTCATCCGCCGCTGCTATGGCTGACGTCATGATCACGCCGAGGGAGGGCGGGCAATCGAGCAGAATGAGGTCGAACTCGGGGCATGGTCGCAGCTCGGCCAGCACCTCGCGCATGCGCGTCAGGTGCTGCCCCCGCTGGGCGAGTTCGATCTCCGCGCCAGCGAGTTCACGGTGGGAGCGAATGATGAACAAATTCTTCACCCGCGTGCTGCGGACGGCATCCCAGGCCGGGGTGCCATCCACCAGCGCCGAATAGAGGCTGCCACCCTCCTCCTTCGCCAGCCCGAGCCAGCTCGTGGCGTTCCCCTGCGAGTCCAGATCCACCAGCAGCACGCGCACCCCACGCTCCGCCAGGCAGGCGGCGAGATTTACGGTGGTCGTGGTCTTGCCCACGCCGCCTTTTTGATTCGAGATGGCGATGATGCGCATGAGGCTCAGGTGGTGGCGAGGTTCAGTAGAAATAAACAGAGGGGAGCCGATAGCCGACACTCCCGTGAACTTGCTCAAATCGTAAAACGATGGTGCAGTTTGTGCGCACCCGACGGTGGGTCAAATTCGCGTTGGACGCTGTCTCGATGTTCGTGGTCCAGTCGTGCCCAACGTGTGATGCTTGGATTTAACTCGATGTCGAAACCGTTGGGGATCAGGATACCGATCAAATTCGAGATCAGGTAGCGGTCATGAAAGTCAGTCCAGATGAAAACCTCCACTCCAAGTCCCGACTGCCGGACGGTTTGTCCGAGCACCGCCTTAAAGCACTCTTCCCATTCAGCGTTGGTGCGGATCTGACGTCCCGGGCCGGACCCTGAGTAGCAGACGCGATGTATTTCGATTCTCGGACCAGGCGTGCGTGACCCACAGGCTCTGAGCATCTCAACGATGCTCCCATAGTGTGAAAGCGTGGGATCGAGATGCGGATCGATGAACATAATCGATTTGGAATGGGTGAGCGTTGGTTCCAGCGCCTGCAAATAGGCATCGGTGGTCCGCTTGAGTTCAATGGAGTTCTTTCCGCCCATCCACCACGTTTGCTCAGTCAGTTTCGTCACTGGAGCCACTGCGTCATTCCCAAGATGCTCAGTCGCAGTCAAATCATCGGCAACAATACCACTCAACGGTGCCTGCGCATGTGAGGCCAGTGCCTCAACACACCATCCAGCCGAGTCTTCAGGCGCTTCGCCTGCGCAGCTTACAGCGCCACACAGCCTGCCCTGCTGCTTGAGCTTCTTCAGCAGTTCCCGTCCACGTTTATCCCAACGGTCACGGTGCTTCTCGATGAAACTCCACCAGCCGCCGTTGTGCAGATTGCGCACAACCCCGCGTGAGATGATGCCTTCCTTCAATTCACGCAGATGCCTGTCGCACGCCTCCGGGGAAGCGTAACTGGCCGGAGCAAACACATCGGGAATGAGGGCGTATTCAGCGATCATGGTTAAAACAATTCGTTCAGTGCCTCCTCAAAAAAACCTCCCGGCCAGCCTTTGACCAGTTCACCGCGCTCATTCAGCGGCATCTCACGCACAATGCTGCCGTTCTCACCCGGTTCGACGTAAAGGACGCAAACATCGTCAGTGGTGATGGGTTGCTTTCCTTCCGGCAACTTGCCTTCGGAGGTTTCACGAATCCGGCGCATCACTCTCAGGATCAAATGCTCACTGTGAGTTTCAATAAGGAACCGATTTCCACGCTCTTTGGCAGATTGGATGAAAAGGTCTGCCAACTCGGTTTGCAGGGCGGGATGAATATGAAGTTCTGGCTGCTCGATGGCGATCAGCCGATTCTCAGAGCCGAAAGCCGAGGCAACAAGAGGCATCATCTGGCTGAACCCGATGCCCATGTTCGAAGGCGACACGGAATTGTTGGACCTCAAATCGCAGAAGCGGACTTTGGCAGAATCGAATCCGCCAGATGTTTTCGTTCCGTTCCCCTTTCTCACAGACTCCAACATGCCCCGCAAGTTCGATAAAATTTGATTGACTCCACCGAGAAGAAACGACTCGATCTCAACGAGGTCGTTATTATCGAGGATTTCGTTGTAGTGTTCCATTCCTCGATCCCATAAATCATTGTGGATAACATCGTGTGCCCGCTGTCTGGCCTCGGCACTCCGCTCGCTTTCGTCTTCGTATTCATCTTCAATGTATTGCTCCAAGTCTGGAGCCACCGAATCAACAATCGACTCATAGAATTGTTCATCGGAATCCAGCTTGGCCTCAAAGGATGCTTCAACGAGTTGTTCAATACTTCGCTCGCCAGACAGCGATTTGAGGAGTTGTTGAAGTGAGGAGTCAGAGAAAAGGCGATCAAACTCGAGTCGAAACTTGGTTTTGAAAACATCCGCATTTAGCCACTCATTCACCTTGGCGAGCAGCTTAGGGTCTGCGGCGAGATTCCACCATCCGCTCATTCCTGGATCACCAGATTGCGTCTGCCTGATCTCATCACAAATAGGCCTCATGGGGCCATGATAATCCAACGTGGTCAAACACTCCCGAAGCGTAGTATTCACGGTGCTCACGGCTTTCTGGATGAAATTGCGGCTTGAATTGAGCGCCAGCTTTAACGCTTCGCGCCAAATGCCGACTTCCTCTTTGGTCTGCTTCTTCTCCACCAGCGCATCGAGAGTTCCAACGATGTCCAAGCCATCGTCTGATCCACTGGTCTCAAATCTAAAGTCGTCCGCGTCGGCTCCTGGGAGCGCATTGTGTTTTTGCAGGCACAGTCTCTTATCAAAAGAGTGCCGAACCATCTCATCCAATCTGCCTTCAGTGTCAGTAGAAAGCCGAGCCGTCGCGGGAAACTTTAGCAGTTCATCACCAAGACTTTCGATTTGAAGATGTTTGTAAGCCCACTTTGATGCGTATGCCACCATCTTGGTGTCCTGCTTTTTCAGACAGAGGGACATGGTTTCTAAAACGCCTGAATCACTTTCTTTCCATTCAACACGCAAACCAATCGTGTTGTCGTTTGCCTGAGCTACCGGCTTGACCAAGAAATCAAAACTGACTGGGTTGGTGTGTCCGTTGCGGGCGATGACATTAAAGGAACCTGGATGCCGTTCACCCGCGCCTTCGCTCTTGGAGAGTTTCCCATTCAAAATGGCATGGCGAGCAACGAGGAGCGAGCGCAGCAGGGAAGACTTGCCCGCGCTGTTTGGGCCAAAGATGAGGGTGATGGGCTTCAATGGCACGCGCTGGGGCGTGCTGAATGCCTGATAGTTGCCGATGGAAAATTCGGTGAGCATTGGGTGGTACGGCTAGGAGTTTGCGGGCTGCTTCTTCACGATCTCAACCTGGACGGCTCTTGGAGGCAGGCCCAACAGCGCCGCGATCTCACGGATTTGCTCAGCCTTGTGGTCGGTGGATGTATTCGTGTTCACAAACCAGCCCGTGCTGCCGATGCGGTGATGGCTGTAGGGTTCGCCCTTTTTCGGATTCAGGAAGTCCGTTTGCGGATTTCGTGAGACGAGGTGGTTCTTCAAGACACGAATGCCCTGAATTCGGGACAGTGCATTGGTGCCGAGGACTTCGGCAAGTGACTGGATATAGCGCACCAAAGAAACGGCAGCCTGGGGTGCATCAATGAGCTCATCAGGCCGTTCATGGCCTGCTGCACGCCAGTTGATCCTGATGCGTAACCGGGTCTGTGCTTCTTTGGAATGTTCAGTTTTGGTCAGCTTCTCCAGCACGTCCATCCGTTGCTGCCATTCACGTCGGGCCTTGATCAGACCATCAAGATCGCTTGCGAGCGGTTTCAGCGCCTCGGTAATCGCAGCGACTTGGGCCATGTCTCCGGCTATCGCTGCCGTTGCGATTGCCTGCCGTGCCTGCGCGTCAGAAGTCTGGCTTTGGGTTTTCCAGGTTTGGATGTCGTTCATTTGATGCTGACAGGATTAACGGACTGGTGGACAAATTGCCAGCGGCACGATTTCATGTAGCATGATTACACAGTCATGTTCAAGCATCTCGCCAATCAATCCGGGTTTTCTCTCGAACGTCTTGCCTCGCTCTGCGAGGTGGCGGAGGCGGGGAGCATCGGGCAGGCTACGCGTGGCGATGCGAACCGGCAGAGCCAGCTCAGCCGACAGATCGCGGAGCTGGAGGCGGTGTTGGGCGTGGCGTTGCTGGCACGGCAGAGCCGACCGTTCCGGCTGACGGCGCAGGGGAAGGAGCTGGCGCAGGCGGCGCGGCAGTTTTTCCAGACGGTGGATGATTTGCAGCGGCGGGCTGGTGATGCAGCGCAGCGGGTCGTGATCGGTGCCGGAGAGGCGTTGATTCAATGGCTGCTGTTTCCGGCGACTGAGGCGATGGAGCGGCATGGCGCGGTCTTTGCCTTCAAGAATCTGGACACGCCGCGACTGGTGGAAGGACTGCTGCGCGGCGGGATCGACCTGGCACTGATCCGGCAGGAGGAAGTGACGCCAAGCCTGAGCTGCACGGGCCACTGGCGCTATGCCCAGGTGCCCTTTGTGCCGAGGGCGTTGTCACGCAGCACCAGCGAGTTGAAGCTCGCCGAGCTGGCTTCGCTGCCTTGGGCAGTGCTGGAGGGGCAGGGCCATTTCCGCCAGTTCCTGGAAACCAAAGCGCGTGAGCATGGCGTCGTCCTGCATGCCGCGCTGGAATGCTCATCCTACACGCAGGTGGCGATGGCGATCCAGACGGGACGCTATGCGGGTTTCCTGCCGGAGTTTGCGAAAGGCACGGCCTTTGCTGGAAGCTCGGCGATCATCCAGCGCTCGATTGAAAAGACACTGCATTATGAGCGCTCGCTGACACTGGCCTGGCGTGAAGCGACGGTGAGATCGAGACCGGTGGTGGAAAGCGTGATCGCGACGTTGAAAAGCAGGCTTGCGAAGAGTTTCTGAAAACCTAGAACCGGGAATGAGATAGCCGCAAAAAAGACGCAAAAAAATTCCCGGCTTCACTCAGGAAGTGGGTGCCACTGGATCATTCCCAGCTTCTGTTGTTGCGGCTTTTGCGTTTTTTGCGGCCAGCCATCTCCGCTTTGAGGGAAACCAAGCGGCTGCTTGGCGCAGTGGCGCGGGAACCGTTGGGCAAAGACACACAGCATCAGATCGCATTTCAGTCCACACGTTCCGCATCTTCCCGCAGGCGGGAAGGGATGTCCATTTTCTCATGCAGCACGCTGATGACACCGAGCCGCTTCTTGGAAAGCTCGCGGAAGAAAACGTAGTGATGACGGTGGCGGAAAAAGTAAACACCCTTCAAAGCTTCGTCCAAAACAGGACGCCAGCGGTGTCGCTCAACAGCCACGGTCTCAATTTCGGCGACGAGTTCGCGCACATAGGCGTCCGCCTGCTTCTCGCTCCATTTCTTCTCGGTGTAAGCCCAGATCTCCAGGAGGCGTTCCTGAGCGGCGGGATAGATTTTAGCGGGCATGGGCCTTCTTGCGTTTCTTGGCCTGGGTGATCAGAGCCTCCGCATCGAGGGTGACAAATTTCGACTCATCGGCCAGCGCGCCCGCACTAAGTTCCTGCCTGAGCCAGGCCCACTTGCGCTGCTCCTCGTTTTCGTAGTCACGCCGCACGAGATCACGAATGTACTCGCTGGTGGAACTGTAGAGTCCTGATTTCAGGGCACGCTGCTGAATGAAGCCTTGAAGCTCCCCTGCGAATCGAACATTGACGCCTGCTGCCATGATGGACGGACAGTGGCCCGCGTCCCACAATCTGTCAAACTTGTGGGACGGCTCACTTCCCGCTCTTTTTGGCAGCTTCAACGTAAGCGGCCATGGCGTTCAGGTTCTTGGTGAACTCAGCCCCGTCGATATCGTCTTCTTTGAGCCAGCGGCCTTCGCTGTCGAGGGAGTCGGCGGCTTTGCGGGCTTTGTCAGCGACACCTTTGGCGCGACTGGCCCATTCTTTGGGTGTCTGCGGCCCGGCGAGTTTCTTTTGCAGTTCCTCACGACTTTGCGCCAACTTCTTTTTGAAGTCGTCGATGTTGTCCTGCACCTCGTCGGTAAAGGAGTAATGCGTGGGGATGTTGTTGCCATCGTAAGTCAGCTCGTAGGTGTCTTTGACGAAGAACAGCGGCTTGTTGGTCTTCAGCTCATAAAAGCGGGCGTGCTTGCCATCTGGCAACTTCGAGCGCTCGAACCAAGCAAGCGCGGGCTGGATGGGCGCGAGGTATTTTTCATCGCCAGTGAGCACCCAGAGCTGGTGCAAAGTCTCCATGGCTCCGATGCTCTCGTAGCCGGTGACGGATGGCGGCTCGAATTTGCGTGCCCAGACAGGATGCATATCGCGATCATACTGCTGCGCCCAAACGGGCTGCGGCTCGGGCATTTGAGCAAGGATGAAGAACTCGCCGAGTTTTTTCAGCGCGGCGAGGTAGCGCTCGTCTTTTTCGAGTTCGTAGGCACGGAACAGCACCTTGGCGATCTGCTGCAGGTTGTCGTCGTTGAGCGTGTAGAAGCCGGTGTATTTCACCGCCGGGAAGGTGCGTGACCATTCGGCGGGATAGCTTGCTTTCAGGATGGGTGCCGATGCATCAGCGGGGCCGCTGAACTGCTGCGGCCAGGCTCCGATGGGTGCTTGCGCGGCGAGCAGCGCATCGAAGGCGAACTTGGTGCAGCGTTTCAGCTCCGCGTCGTCCTTGCAGGCCGGTTCGTGCTTCATTTCGAGGAGAAAGAGTAGCGCGGACTCGGTCTTGTTGTCGTCGAGCGTGGAGGAGTTGCGGCGTTTGCCGGGCTCTTTGTCGCCAGCATCAAGATCGCTGCGGAGATGGTATTTTTTAGCCTTCTCGGGATCGAAATCGAAGTCACTGTCCCATCCGCCGGTGGCGAGTTGGCATTTGAGCAGCGCTTTGACCGCGTCTTTAGCCGCAGTGAGGAAAACTTCATCGCCGGTGGCCTGATAGGCCTTCAGCATCGCCAAACCCATTGTCGTCGTGCCCGGCGGCTGGATGGAAATGATCGTGGGCGACTTGACGTGCTCGACTTCGCCGATCTTGCCTTCCTTGTCATACGAGGACGCATAACCGCCTTCACGGGAGAGATGCGTATGGGCGTAAACGACCGCTTTTTTCATGGCGGCGGTGATGATCGCCGGATCAGGCAGATCAGCCGCAAAAATGAGCGAGGAAGAGATAAGAAGAGCGAAAAGAGAGCGCATGCCGTTTGAACGGAAGATTTAACTCCACTCCTTCAATCTTTCCGGGAACGGGCAGTTGGCGCAGGCGGAGTCGTCTTCGAGACAAAAGTCCTCGTAAATTTGCAGCAGGCCCTGCTGGTGATGCAGCTTCTTGGTGAAGTCTTTGCCGCGTGGATCGTCGCCAAAGAGACGCAGCAGGGCGCGGCGGACTTTTTGATTGTCGAGCAGAGCGGGGAGTTCGAGATATTCGGCCCACAGTCGCGTGCGCTCGGGCACGAGGAGCGGGTAGGCGACATTGGCGAGCATTTCCTGTACGCGAGTTTCGCCAATCAGCGCGATTGGCTTTGCCGACGCATTGGCCAGCAGGGTGTAATGCGTGCTCCAAAAATCATGCGAGAGAGATAGCAGCGTCTCGCGCCATGCAGCCTGACTCCAGCGAGTGGCATCGGCCAGCGGGGCGACGATTTGTGGCCATGCGTTCAGCATGGTGCCCAGCGCGCCTAGCCGGCGCTGCGGATGATTGCCGGGGCGGATGGTTTTGAGCCTCCAACGCGGAAGCTGCCGTTCATCGAGCCAGCGTAGGCAGTCGTTGCGCGCCTTCCACCACTCGCTCCACAGCTTTCGCAGGTAGGCACGAGTTTCGGGCTTTGTGTCCGACTCCTGCATGACTTCGAGAAAGCCCGCGACGCCAAAGAGCAGTGCCTCGCGCTTCGCAGCGTCGAGTTTGAGCAGGCGCTTCAACGGCAAGCGCTGGCTTATGAGCACAAAGGGCTGCTGGTTGCTGCTGTAGCCGAGCGCTCGTGCCAGCGCCTGATAAACGGCCTCTTCACGTCCATGCGCAGCCACGCAGCGGTGCAGTCGCTTCGACTTCAACTCCAGCCGGTATTGCGCGGCAGATTCGATGATGGACTGCACACGCGCAGCCTCCATCTCATGCAAGGGCGAGGCACAGCGACCCAAACGTGCGGCAGCGAGGCCGCGATTGGGCTTCGCATCATGCGCGAGCATCGCGGCATTCAGAACAACCTGCGTGATCTCGCGATGCTGGCTAGTGCGTGTGTAGAAACGCTCCTGCGGCGCATCAAAGAAGAGATGCAGCACGACGCGATCATAATCGGCATTCGCTCCATGCTGGTGGCGCTCCCAGTCGCGCGCATCAGGATCGAGTTCAATGTCACCGTGCAGCGTTTGCGCATCAATGGCGATGGCGCAGCCGTTGAAATCCGGGCCGGGGCCGGAGTTCCAGGTGCCGAAGTCGGTGATGCGCACGACTTTGCCATCGGTGCTGGTGAATTCGCTGCCGAAGGCTCCGGCGAACCACAGGCTTTGCAGATCAAGTTCCGTCAGCGGTGCTGCAAAGCCCGGCAGCCGCGTCTCCTCAATGCCGGAGAACACCGCATCGCGAAAGCGTGCGTAGCGATCGGCAAGCGGGAGCGGCGTCATGTTCAATCACTTCGTGTTCAGAGGCGTGAGGAGGTAGGCGTGAGCGTCGGCGGTGAGTTGGTATCCGCTAAGTTCGGCGACGTAGGAGATGGCGTGAGAGAGAGGAACGTTGCGAAGATCGAGGCTGATTTTGACATCCGCTCCACCGGGTTTGACGATGATATTTACACCTTGCTTGGCGGAATCGAGGTCGCGGGATTTGGCACGAAGGTATTCAGCGGCTTCGGCGATGGTTGCACCTGCAAACTGCACCGTGGGGAAGATGATCTGATCGGCATTTCCAACCACCGGCGGCGGCGTGGCCGCAGGCGGGATCGGCTTTTCTACAAACTCAGATGCTATCATGACTGCATGCGCCTCAACCCGATACTTCATCCCAGCGAGTTCCGTGCAGTAGCGCAGCGCATCGATCAGCGGCACGTTTTTGAGATCAAGGCTGATCGGGACAGCTGTGGCGCCGTCCATTTTGACGACAAACGACACGCCTTTCTGCGCGGTGTCGGCGCTGATCGTGTCGAGATCGCGGCTTTTGACGCGGAGGTATTCAAGAGCTTGCTGAATCGTGGCGTTTTGAAAACTCACCGTGGGAAAGATGATCTTTTCGAGCTTCTGCTGGACCGTCGGTGCCTCGGCAGATGATTGCGCAAACAGAACACCAGAGAAGACGAGGGCGAGGGTGACGAGAATGAGTGTTTTCATGGTGAGAGAAATTAGATGCTATGAACTGGAAACGCGGATTGGAAGAAGATTTTCAGGACATCAGTTCGGAAATCGTGACGTGCGCGAGAGACTCAACACGCTTCCATGCGCCGGTGAAGTCGAGATGCCGTGTCATCGGCCCCGGCGCGACGACGCAACGAATGCCGGCGGCCATGGCGGCGCGGAGGCCATTGAGCGAGTCTTCAAAGATGACGGCTTCTTCAGGCTGCACGCCGAGTTTTTCGGCAGCGTGAAGGAAGAGACTCGGATCGGGCTTCACTTTGCCGGTATCATCAACGGTGGAGATGTGGTGAAAGTGATCATGCAGGCCGAGCTGGTCCATCCACGAGTCAATCCACGTCCGCGGGCTGCTGGAAGCGATGGCAATGCGCAATCCGAGCGCATCAGCCTCTTTCAAAAGCGCCTCCACGCCGGGAAGAAGGTGCAGGTGCTTGCGCAGTTCATTCTCGTGAGTCTTGCGTGCGACTTCGACGGCGTCCCAGTCAAAGTCGCGACCCGTGAGCTGTTCGAGATCGCGACGCGGATCATAGCTGGTGTTGAAATCAGTGCCCACGACCTGCGCGTAGCGCTCCACGGGCAGTTCGTGGCCGTGCTGCTCGAAGATTTCTCTCCAGGTGTGGTAACCGGTGCTTTCAGTATCAACGATGAGGCCGTCGAAGTCGAAGATGACAGCGCGAATGGGTGGGGACATGCGCATGAATGGCCGAAAGAATCGAAAGAAGCAAAAGATTCGAAAACTATGAAAACTGATCGGCGATTTTTACCCTTTTTTGTTTCTTTCAATCCACATGCTATGGCAGCGTGCCTCTCGATGCTCTGTCTGCGAAAACCAACTCCCGAACGTCTGCACTGGCTGCTCGACTCATGGAGTAATGAGCCGCTGAGTTACACACCGCCTTTGAATGATGGATTCATTGCTGATGAGCATACCGTGAAGCTGGGAAGCGGTGAGGAGACGTGGCAGAAAGCCTGCGAGGCTTTGGACGCGTGGGTGATGTTTCCAGCGTGGGCGGAGGTCAGCCGTGAAGCAGTCAAAGGTCAAGAGGTGGGGCAGATCGTGGCGATGATGGTGCGCATCTGCGGCCTGTGGTGGGTGAATCCGTGCCGGATTCTGAGGCGCTGTGATTCGGCGCACACGCACGGCTTTGTGTATGGCACGCTGCCGGAACACGCCGAGTGCGGCGAGGAAATGTTCTGTGTCGAGAAACGGCCCGACGGCAGCGTGTGGTATGTGATTCGTGCCTTTTCACATCCACGGCACTGGATGGCGTGGCTTGGCTTTCCACTGGCGCGATGGTGGCAGTGCCGATTTGTGCGGGATTCACAGAGGAGGATGAAACTATGAGTGACTCAAGAAATGCTGAAAAATGGTTTTGGGTCGAGGTTCTCGGCGGTCTGCTGTTTTGGGTGTTCATGATCTGGCTTTGGGATACAAGAATCCAACTTTCGCTCTGGGTGGTCGCGTTGCTCATGCTTTCGCCTTTGTTGCTAATCCGCATCGGCGAGCGGTTTCGCCTTGGGAACACGGGGTGGAGCAAGATGGTGGCTCCGCATACCATAGCGACCACGCTGCTCGCGATCAGCTTTATGAACCCGCCTTCGATGGTTTCGGCCGCTTACGCTGTCCCGTGGTTCATCATTCGGCTGGCAGTTGTATGTGATGTGATGCTGACTTGGCGGCAGCTTCCGGCCAAGACTCCCGGACAGCTTTGTTTCGACTTTGCGTTCATCTTCCCTGCCATCGGCGCCGCCTGGCTTGTGGCTCAACGAGCCAACTGGTCGCCGTGGAACTTTGATCCGCTCATCGTGCTGCTGACAGCGGCGCACTTTCATCATGCGGGGTTCACGCTCCCGCTGATGGCAGGGCTGAATGCGAAAGCGAGACCGGGATACTGGACGCGATTTTCATGCGTAGCGATTTTACTCGGCGTGCCGTTGGTTGCGGTGGGCATCACATGCACGCATTTTGGTGTGCTGCATTTTGTAGAACCGTTTGGCGTGACGGTTTTGGTGCTTGGGGCCGTTGGAGTGGCCGTGTCGCAGATTCGACTTGGTTTGGAGATGGAACGTGGCGCTTGGGTAAGACTGGGTTTTGTCGTCTCGAGTGTTTCACTGCTCGCAGCCATGCTGTTGGCGCTCGGATTCGGCATGCGGTATGTGCTTCCTAATCTGGCACTGACGATGCCGCAGATGTGGGCGATCCACGGGACGCTGAACGCGTTTGGCTTTGGCTTGTGCGGAATTTTGGCGTGGCGTTCGCGAAGCAAATCGGCCAGAAGCGCCTGATTTCACATCTGAGCCTCAACGGCTAAACATGTCAGTAACCGGTCATCTCATGACTCCTCAGCCCACAAAACCTTGCTGCGCATAGCGTCGCAGGGTTTCCGGTGCGATGTCGTAGCCATTTGGCCACGAAAGGATGCCGTAGGAGATGAAGGCGTCGGCGAATGCATCTGGATCACTCAAACTCCGACGAAGCGGGCCACCCTCCAAGCCGTACTCCGCGAAATCGATCTCGCTCGTATAGCCGTCACGAAAACACAGGCTCAATCGGTGCGGCCCCGTGAGCTGTAAGGATGCCAGCTCGCAGGCTTCAAGGGAGAGATTGGGTGTGGCAGCGATCATGGTGAGGTTTAGGTGAGTGGTGGGATACGTTTAAGCGGAAGATGTTGTTGAGCCAACTCCCAGTTTTCAGCCAGAGCGCCCTCATGCTGAGAGACCCATTCTCGGACGAGTCGGTGGGCCTGGCCCGAAAACGAACCATCCATCAAATCGCCGTTCAACATGAAAGCCGCCCTTTGCCCCTCGTAACGGGCATGAAAGTGGGGTGGGATGTGATCGTCGTAGAACATCTCAACCCGAATTCCAAAGAAGCGGCTGATTTCAGGCATACTTCATTATGCCTGACCACCGTGCTTTGAGCAACAGACTTGAAATGGCTGGATGTCGGCCAGCGTTTGAGACATCCTCATATCCACCATGAAGCTCCTGCTTTCCCTCCTCGTCCTCGTTTCCATCACCAGTTCCGCCTTCGCGGCGGACAAGAAATCCATCGTCATGATCGCCGGGAAGCCGTCGCATGGACCGGGACAGCACGAACACAATGCGGGGATTCAGTTGCTGAAAAAGTGCCTGGAGCAAGGCGCGGCGGATCAAGTGGACATGAAATTTCATCTGAATGGCGAATGGCCTTCGCAGGAGGAGCTTGCCAAGGCGGACACGGTCGTGATCTACTCCGACGGCGGTGGCGGGCATCCGGCGCTGCAGGAGGATCGTCTCGCGCAGCTCGACAAGGAGATGAAGCGCGGTTGTGGCTTTCTGACGCTGCATTACGCGGTGGAGCCGACGATCCCGAAGGGCAACAAGGAGTTTATCGACTGGATGGGCGGCGCGTTTGAGATCAACTGGAGCGTGAATCCGCATTGGGATGCGAATTTCAAAGAATTCCCGGCGCATCCGATCAGCGAGGGCGTGAAGCCCTTCGCCACGAATGACGAGTGGTACTTCTACATGCGCTTTCGCAAGGGGATGGAAGGCGTGACGCCGATCCTGAGCGATGTGGCTCCTGACTCGACCATGAGTCGCCCAGACGGTGACCACAGCGGCAACCCTGCGGTGCGTGAGTCGGTGAAGAATCATGAGAAACAGCATGTCGCATGGGCTTGTGAACGTGCCGATGGCGGACGCGGCTTTGGCTTCACGGGTGGACACTTCCACCAGGGCTGGGCGAACAATGATCAGCGCAAACTCGTGCTGAATGCGATCCTTTGGACGGCGAAGGCAAAGATTCCGGCAGATGGCGTTGCCTCAACCGTGACGGAAGAAGACATGAAGGCGAATCTGGATCTCAAGCCGGGCCAGGGACTGCCGGAGAAGCCGAAGAAGGCGAAGTAAGCTGATTCGAGCATCGCTATGAACCGCCGTCGTTTCATTCAACAAACCACGGCGGGTCTGATGGCTGCCAATTCCGCCGCAGGTCAATCGGCTGGCGACTTGGTGGCCTCAATCGAAAAGATCACGCTCAAGAAGGGCCGCGATGGCAGCGGGCCGTCGTGGTTTCATCCGCGGCCTTGTTTGGTGCCGTCGAAGGACGGACCCGTGGTGTTCATGACGATGCAGGAGATTCGTGGTTCCGACTTTTTCCTGCCGGTGCATTGGATGGAGTCGCGTGATCTGGGCAAAACATGGACGGAGCCGCAGCCCGTGCCTTCCTTGGGCCGCAATCCGGCCACGGATGATCGCGGCGATGAAAGCGTTTGCGATGTGGTGCCGCAGTTTCATCCTCCAAGTGGCAGCGTGTTAGCGCTGGGACACAATGTGTTTTACAAGGGCAAGAGCTTTGACCGCAAGCAACCACCGCGCTGCCCGGTGTATGCGGTTTATAAAGACGGCAAGTGGTCGGAGCGTAAGCGCCTGCTCTGGGACGACCCACGGGGCGCAACGATTTATACGAATAACTGCGGCCAGCGTGAGGTGCTGGAAGATGGCAGCATCGCGTTGGTGATGTCCTTTGGTGCGAAGCAAACGAGCCGCTCAGCAGCAGGTGTGCGCTGCGCATTTGATGGCGAAACGCTTTCGATTCAGAAAGTCGGACGCGAAATCAAGCATGACGCCGGTCGTGGTCTGCTGGAGCCGTCGCTGGTGCGGTATCGCGGTAAGTTTTATACAACGCTGCGTGCGGAGGACAATCGCGGCTACGTCGCCTCAAGCGATGACGGGCTCGACTTCGACGAAAAGCAGCCGTGGTGCTGGGATGACGGCACGCCGCTGGATATGAGCACCACGCAGCAGCACTGGCTGCCGCACAGCGATGCGCTGCACCTTGTTTATACGCGCAAGGACACCACCAACGAGAAAGTCATCCGCTGGCGCTCGCCACTGTTCATGGCGCAGGTAGATTTGAAGACGCTGCGCCTCATTCGCGAGACCGAGCGCGTGGTGTTGCCGTTGATTGGTGATGGAGTCAACGCAGCGGATGAAGTGCCACTGATGGGAAATTTTCAGACCCTCAATGTCAACGCCAACGAATCGTGGGTCACCGATGGTGAGATGCTGCCCAAGGCAGGCTTCAAGGGCGATCTCGTACTGGGCAAGATCCTCTGGAGCAGACCGAACGCTTTGGTGTCGTAGGTTGGGTGTGGCGACAGCCCGCCCGACTTTTGGAGCGTGAAGCAGCCTTCTCGCTACCGCCAGGCAAACGGGCGGGCTCGCCACACCCGTCCTACGACCTGAAGCGAATCACCACTGCTGCGATGACCGTGCCTACCATGTTGGCAACGAGATCCCAGCCGGTGTTTTCGTAGCCACCGACGTTGGTGTTGGGAATGAATGGTGAGCACGGCGATGAACTCAATCACTTCGTTCAATGCACCGAACCCCATGCCAGCGGCAGCGCAGAGTGTGAGCATGCCGAAGGTGGGCTTCAAGGAGGTGCCATCGATTTGACGTACTGCATTGCGTAAAATGTGCCAGCAGAGCCAGGTGGTGACGCCGAAACCGTAGGCGTGGACGATTTGATCATATTTCAGCTTCTGCGGAATGATCCACCAACTGTAGAGCACGGCTTGATCGCCGTTGTATGGCCAACCCGCAGGCAGCGGGCACAAGCCACCGGCCATGTGCGCCAAACCCCAGATGGAAAAGGCCCAGAGCAGCGGAGTCGTGAGCTTCACACGGCTGTTAACGAGGCTCATGACGCCGATCAGCACGATCATGACGACGATGTAGAAGATGAACTCGCGGTTTCCCTGCACGATGGAACCGGTGACCGCCGCAGCCATGTAGGCAGCATTAAACAGAATGATCGGGAGGAGGCGAGGTGGTGACGTGGCAGAAGTCATGCGCGAATGATGCAACAAGGCGAGGACCACTGGCAAGAGCTTCCTGCCAAGCTGGGTTGACTGGCATGCCCTGTGCTGCATCCTAGCACCCTCCCCATACGCATGAAATTCCTTCTCCCGTTTTCGGTCCTCTCGCTGCTCGCCACCCCTTGCTTAGCTCAGGTGGCGCTCGATTCGGTCAAAGGCTTTGCCGATTTGGAGAAAGTGGCCGCACAGCTTGCCCTGCAGCCTTACCAAGCACCGACACAGCAGCTTGATCCGTTTTTTGAAGGACTCAAATACGATGGGCATCGGCAGATTCGTTTCCTGCGAGATAAAGCGCTCTTTGCAGAGCAAGGCGACACTTACCGCGTCGAGTTTTTCCACCCCGGTTGGATGTTCAAGAAGCCGGTGATGTTTTATGACATGAAAGGGCCGCAAACGGTGGACGTGCCGTTTGATCGCAAAAACTTCGAGTATGGCGAACTGCAAGTGCCTGCGGACGCGAAGAACCCGCAGGGCTACGCGGGTTTTCGCGTGCTGGCACCGGACTCGCTAGTGAAGCGGCCGTTTGAGTTCATGGTGTTCATGGGCGCGAGTTATTTCCGCGCCGTGACGACGCAGCTCGGCTACGGCATTTCGGCGCGTGCGGTGGCGGTGAACACCATCGGCGGTGAGCCAGAGGAGTTCCCTGACTTCACCCATTTTTGGTTCCAGCAGCCGAAGCTGGGCGACAATTCATTCAAACTGCTCGCGCTGCTCAATGGGCCTAGCATCACCGGTGCGTATGAGTTTGAATCGACTCCTGGTGAGAGCACGGAGATGAAGATCAAAGCCACGCTGCATCTGCGCAAGGCAGTGAAGATGCTCGGCATCGCGCCGTTCTCGAGCATGTTTTGGTTTGGCGAGAACTCGAACCCGAAGCCTTATGATTTCCGGCCCGAGGTGCATGATTCGGACGGCTTGCAGGTCGAGATCGCAGGCGGGCCAACGATCTGGCGGCCGTTGGATGTGAGTCGTGATCTGCGCCTGAGTATTTTCGAGACGGACAACCTCAAAGGATTCGGCCTCGCGGAGCGTGATCGCGACTTCAACAACTTCCAGGACCTCGAAGCCAACTATCATCGTCGTCCTGCCGTCTGGGTGGAGCCGGTGAGCGGATTTGGCAAAGGTGCCGTCACGCTCGTCGAGCTTTCCACCGGTGAGGAGACTTGGGATAACATCGTCGCGATGTGGAAGCCGGATCAACTGCCCGCCACGCCTGCGGAACCGCTGAAGGTCGAGTATAAGCTGAACTGGCTCGACCAGCATGAGCCTGGCACGCTGTGCAAAGTGATCAGCTCACGCCGTGGTTTTGTGATGGACTCTGACGATCACCTTTACGTCATCGACTTCGCCAAAGGTGCCGAGGATGGCGCCACGAAACCGAAGGATTGGACGCCGGACATTGACGTCGTGCTCAGTGGTGGTGAAGGCAAGGTGCTGGACAAGCGCGTCATGAAAAACAATGAAACCGGAGGCTGGCGTGCCTTCTTCAAGCTCGACGTGCCCGAGGCAACCAACCTGCTGGAGATCATGATGGAACTGAAAGACGCGAAGAAAGTGATCTCCGAACGCTGGATGTATCAGTGGCGCCGATGAACCTCATCGACCTCGGCTGGAATGATTTTTTCGCGAAGCACTTCGAACCGTTTCGCGAGCAGGGTTGGAAGCCTGCGCGATTGATTCGTGACAACAAGATCAGCTATGGCGCACTGCTGGACGATGGCGCAAACGGCTTCGACGAGTTCGAGGTCATCCTGAGTGGCAAAGTTTATCACGACGCCGAAACTGATGCCGAACTGCCCGCTGTAGGCGATTGGGTGGCGTTGGAAGTCGGTGGTGAGAACGGAGACAACATCATCCGTGCTCGCTTGCCGCGGCAGACCTGCTTCTCCCGCAAAGCCGCAGGCGACAGCGCCGAAGAACAAGTGATCGCCGCGAATGTGAACGCGGTCGTCGTCGTCACCGATGCCGGACCTGATTACAGCCTGCGGCGCATGGAGCGCTACTTTACGGTCATCGGTCGCAGCGGAGCCAAAGCGGTTGTGTTGATCAACAAGAGCGATCTTTACCCCGAAGCACAGAGTCAGGAGGCAGCGGAGGCCATTCGTGCTTTGAACGCCGATGCGGACGTGCATGTGACCAGCGTCAAGAAGCGCAAGGGCCTCAAGGTGCTCAAAGATTACCTCAAACGCGGTCAAAGCGTGGCCTTCATCGGCTCCAGCGGCGTCGGTAAGTCGGCGATGATCAATCTGCTGCTCGGCGATGACTGCCAGTGGGTCGATGAAGTGAACGAAGTCACCGGCAAAGGCCGCCACACCACCACCGCACGAGAACTGCTCGTCCTGCCGAAGGGCGGCATCCTCATCGACAATCCTGGCATCAAGGAAGTCCAGATGTGGACCAATGAGACCACGCTGCGCGAACGTTTTGCCGACATCGAGGAACTCGCGCAGCAGTGCAAATTTAACGACTGCAAACACGGCACCGACGCCGGTTGTGCCATCCGCACGGCGGCAGAGGCCGGAAAGCTCGATGTTGAGCGCTACGAAGGTTATTTGAAGCTTGAAGACGAGATCGCCAAGCTGCGCAAACAGCGCAAGAAACGCCAGATGACGGTCGAGCGTCGCAACAAGCGCGATCACAAAATCAAAGCGCGTAATCGCGTCGATCGTGAGGACATTGAGCGTGATCTGAAACCTCGGGCCTGATGCTCACTCTTTTTTCACGCTCACCGGTGTGCCGTTGATTACCCACTCGTAGAAAAACTTGGCTGGGTTGCCTTCATTCAGCGGCACGCGAATGCAGCCATGGGAAGCGGGGTAATTTGGCACGCTGGTGAAACCATGGATGAAGATATTGCCGTTAAGCTGCACACTCCAAGGCATGGGTGCATTGTGATAGAGCTTTGAACGATGCATGATCGCGCGAAACGGCCCAGCGCGAAATTCGCCCGCAGGCGTGCCACCTTTGCGCCCGGAACTGATGCGCGTTTTCAGCACGAGGCGGTCTCCTTGCCATGCTTGCATTTGCTGCTTCGCCAGATTGATCTCCACATACTGCGGCGACACCACCAAGGTGAACCCATGGATAAAATGCCCCACTTTGACATTGCCTTCCACATTCGGCGTAGATACCGCCGCACCAGCTTGCGCTAGCTGCTCGGTATTCACCAGCGGGGTGCCATCGACCAGCGTGCGCAGCGTGCCCTCCCGCACCTCCCAGCTATTGAGCTCGATTATGTTACCTTTGGCATCACGTTTGATCGGCCATTTGAGCTCAGCCACAGCTTCATCCACCGGCAGAAACAGCTTTCCCGGCTCTGCGGCGAAGACCACGGCTTCAATGGAAGCTCTGAGCGACGAAGCTGCATGCAAAGCGGCGGCAAAAACCACCCAACTGAAGAAAAGCGAGCGAAGGCGAAGACGCGAAGTCATTTCAAATGAGGGCAACTGTTTGGAATGAGCCGATCCATGCATGCATTCGGCCACTTTGCATATCAGATCTCATGCCACGCGCTAAATTCCCTCTGCACATCGCATGTACCTGCGCTAACGCTGATTTATGTCTCAACCCCCACCCACCCGCACCGGACTCGCCCGCGCCATGTCCAAGCTCGGCTTCTGCTCGCGCAGCCGTGCCACGGAGCTGATCCGCATGGGCAAAGTGAAGGTGAACCTCACCGTACGAAAGAATCCCGAGTTTCCCGTGGTGCTGAAAAAAGATGTCATCATCATGGATGACATCAGCATCAATCAAGCCCCGCGTATCTACGTCATGCTCAACAAGCCGCGCGGCCTCGTCACCAGCGCTTCGGACGAACTCGGCCGCGAGACCGTCTTCTCCTGCTTCGAGAATTCCAAACTCCCGCACCTATCGCCCGTCGGTCGTCTCGACAAGGCCAGCGAGGGCATGCTGCTCTTCACCAATGACAACGTTTGGGCCGACACAATCACCAATCCCGACACGCATCTCGATAAAACCTACCACGTCCAGATCAGCGGCGAGGTCGATGCACAACGGCTCGCTCAGCTCAAAAAGGGCGTGGAAGACGAAGGCGAACACCTCGCCGCCAAAGAAGTGAAAATCCTCCGCACCGGCGAAAAGAACACCTGGCTGGAATTCGTGCTCGACGAAGGCCGCAACCGCCACATCCGCCGCCTCCTGGAGGCCTTCAACATCGAAGTCCTGCGCCTCGTGCGCGTGAAGATCGGCATGCTCGTGCTCGGCAACCTTGTGAAAGGCCAGTGGCGTGAATTGACCAAGTATGAAGTCTTGAAATCGCGTGAGCCGCAGGTTCAACGGACTGAGTGAACCTCAACACCGATGTGCCAAAATCACAACGGCTTGTCAAAATCCACCGCCCCCAGCGCAGCCGGCCAGACACGCATGATGATCACACGGTCATAACGCACGGAATAGATGATCTTCCAGCGTCGGTAGATCAGCTTGCGATAGAGTCCGTCTCTCGTCTCGTCCAGCGCTGAACCTGACAAGGGATGCTCGGCAAGGATTTCAACCCGGTCCAAAATCTCCTGCCCGATCTCCGCAGCGGCAGTTGGATTATGCCGCGCGATGTAGCGCACGATGGATTCGAGGTCGGCCGAGGCTTTGACTGTCCAGACTATACGGTGGTCCATTGGCGGAAACTTGCCACGACTTCAGCGTGGGGAATGAGACGCCCTGCACGCACATCAGCCTCTGCTTCCTCCAATGCCGCCAGCAGAGCCACTTCCTCCTGAATGGTTGGCAGATCGGCATCCTCCGGGAGGCGCTGAATGGTTTCCAGAACGAGTTGTTTGACGCTCATGCGAGCCATGCTAAAGGGGTTGGCGTGAATTGGCAAGGCTGGCAATCTTTGTGTCGGCGGTGGCAACTGCTGCCCAGCCGCCGCTCAAGAGATACTCAACGTTCTCCTCGATGCCCAATCTCGATCACTCTTTCAAATCGTCTGAGAGCATCCTCTCCAAAGTAAGCGAGCCTTAGTTTTTCGATGCCCAGAAAGCGCTCCCGCGCCGACCCGACATCCAGTATTCGTAATCCTCGCGCCGCTGATCCTCAAACGTATCCACGGAGACCGCCGTGCGATCCAGACGGTTCATGTTCAGCAGAAAATGGGCGGCGGGTGACATGCGATGAGATGGTAAGGGCAAAGCCCGGTCACGCAAGATGGCATCTAGCCGCACCATAAATGCCAGCGCGAGATAGGGGGATATAGTTAGAGGGACAGATACTTGGCCTTTCCTGGCCTTTTCAAGCGTTGCCATGCAACACTTTACTCGGTCGGAAAGGCAACGTGGCCAACGAGACAATAAAGCCACAGGCGATACCGGTGGGGAAAACAACAACCGCATGCTCCCATATGAAAAACCATGGCAATATCGTCAACGGGATGAAGAATAATATTGCACCAATCAATGGACTGATAACGCCCACTATTGGTAGTACAAGCCAATGTAGGTGACGACAAATGCGGTAGAGAATCATCCAAACCATCACCGATATGATCGAGGGATAGACGAGAGCACCTCTCTCCATCCAATCAAACTGTTGCTGCCCAGAATAAAGTTGCCGCTCATGCCAGCCAATCAACCAGTAACCAACATACGCCATCCCGACGGCGATCACCGCCACAATCAAATGTTCGATGATCGCCTTCATGATTCAGTTACACATGAATCGGATGCCCCTTGGCGACTTCGGTGGCCTCCTTGACCATCTCGGAGAGCGTCGGATGGGCGTGGATGGTGGCTTCGATTTCGTCCCAGGTGGCTTCAAGGTTCATGGCGAGGCCGATCTCGGCGATCATCTCGGTGCTTTCGCTGCCGATGATGTGTGCGCCGATGATTTCGCCGTGCGGTTCACCGTAGAGGATTTTGACGAAGCCTTCGGGCTCCCCTGCGGCGAGGGCCTTGCCGCTGGCGGCGTAGGGGAACTTGCCGATCTTGAACTTGAGGCCTTTTTCCTTCGCCGCACGCTCGGTGAGGCCGATGCTGGCGACTTGCGGGTGGCAGTAGGTGCAGCCGGGGAAGACGCCGACTTTCTTGGGCTTGTGCTTGGTGAACATGCCTTCGACGCACTGCACGGCCTCGTAACTGGCGACGTGGGCGAGCCATGGTGGCCCGATGATGTCGCCAGCGCCGTAGATGCCCTTCACGCTGGTCATGTAGCGGTCGTCGGTTTGCAGCCAGCCACGGTCGCTGAGCTTGATTTCCATGCCGCCGGGCAGCACAGGCTTCACGCCGATAGCGACGAGGCAGACGTCGGCTTCGAGCGTTTCATTGGCAGCACCTTCGACGGTGATCTTGACGCCTTTGCCATCTTCGCTGGTCTTGGTGACCTTGGTGTTGGTCAGGATGCGGATGCCGGACTTGATGAGGCTTTTCTCGAGGGTCTTGCTGACTTCGGTGTCTTCCACGGGCAAAACATCAGGCAGCATCTCGACGACGGTGACCTTGGTGCCGTAGGCGTTGAAGAAATACGCGAACTCAATGCCGATGGCACCCGCACCGATGACGATGATGCTCTTTGGCTGCTTCTTCATCATCATGGCTTCTTTGCTGCCGATAACCGTCTTGCCGTTGAAGGGGAAGCCGGGCATGTCGCGAGTTTTCGCGCCAGTGGCGATGAGGATGTTCGCCGCGTCGTGGGTCTCCTTTTTGCCGTCGGCAGCGGTGACTTCGACTTTGCCAGCGGCAGGGATGCTGGCGGTGCCACGGAGGTAATCGATCTTGTTTTTCTTGAAGAGGAATTCGATGCCTTTGTTGAGCTTGTCGCTCACGCCACGGCTGCGGCCGATGACTTTGGACCAGTCATACTCGATGCTGCCGATCTTGAGGCCAAACTCCTCGGCGCGGTGCGTGAGGGTGTGGTAAAGCTCAGCGTTCTTGAGCAGCGCCTTTGTCGGGATACAACCCCAGTTCAAGCAGGTGCCACCAGCGCGGTCGTTTTCGACGCAGGCCACTTTTTTGCCGAGTTGTGCTGCGCGGATGGCTCCAACGTAGCCCGCAGGCCCGCCGCCGATAACAATAAGGTCGTAGTTCATGTAAGGAGTATGTTTTGGGGGTGAATGAGCCGAGAGAAGCGCAGCCCGGCACCGTATTCAACCGCAGATTCCCCCTTCGTATGCCTGTTTGACCTGCGGAGCACGGGGAAGTAGTTTCTACCACGCGCATGCTCTCTCTCTGCATCTCTTTGCCTCGCAGAGCCGCCACGATCTTCGTGGTGCTGAAAATCATTGCCGCGTCAGCTCTCGGAGCCAGTGGTTCGGACAAAAGTGCCGCGCCCAAGACCGATATCGCCTCTCTCCTCCAGGTGCAGAGTGACGTGCAAAAACTTCTGCCCCAGGTGCGTTTGGCGCTCGTTGCCATTCAAACCGGCGGTGGCACGGCCAGTGGCGTGATCATTTCGCCCGACGGCCTGCTGCTGACCGCCGCCCACGTGCCCGGCGGCCCGGGCAAGGAAATGCGGATCATTTTGGAAGACGGCAGTGTGACCACGGCAAAATCCCTCGGATTGGACAAGACGACCGACGCTGCATTGGCCCAGCTCAAGAAGCGTGACAAGCCGTGGCCCTTTGTGAATCTCAGCCGCGAGGTCATCAAAGCGCAGCCCGGTGAGTGGTGCTTCGCGCTCGGTCATCCCGGCGGCTTCGATAAATCACGCGGCCCCGTGCTGCGTGTGGGCAAGATCGTCAAACAGACCGCCAACAGTCTACACACCGACTGCGTGCTGATGGGCGGCGACTCCGGCGGTCCGCTGTTCAATTTCCAAGGCGAGGTCATCGGCATCCACAGCCAGATTTGGGAGAACCGCGATCAAAATGTCCACGTCTCGATGGCGCCCTTCCTCCGTTCCTGGGACGCGATGCAGAAATCGGAGGTCATCAAAACGTGGGGCATCGGGGCTGGTGGTTATCTCGGTGTCGCCACGCGCATGAGCGATGATGCCGAGCTCGAAGTAGCCGATGTCATCGACGGCTCACCTGCGCAAAAGGCCGGCATCCATGCTGGCGATGTCATCGTCGGCCTCAATGGCAGCGCCATGACCGACCAACCGCAGTTCACCGCCACCGTGCGTGCCAGGGCTGCTGGCGACACCATCATGCTAAAACTTCGCAGCAGCGGCAAAGAGCGCATCGTGTCCGTCAAACTGGCCCAGAAACCGCAGGAGGAAGGGCAATGACGCGTTTGAAAGGAGTGCGGAAACTCCTGTCCGCAATTCTGCTCTTCAGCGTGAGTTTCCTCCACGCTGAAGGCTCACGCCCAACGCTGCCGCCGGATCAGCGCACGAACGGCAAGCATACCCTCACCGCCGTCGAAAAACTCAAGCCGCTGACGATTGAGTGCAGTGCGCGCATTGAGAGCCTGCTCGGTCGTGCAATTTGTGCCGCCACCATCGTCGGTGAAGACGGTTATGTGTTGATCAAAGCCAGCGAAGTGCCCGATCTCGGCAAAGTGCGCATCAAGTTCGGCGACGGTCGCATCACGGATCTGCGCGAAGTGCATCGTGAGACACGCCTCGACCTCGTTCTTGCGCAAGCCGTCGGGGCTAACGGCCTGCGTGCCGTTTCCTTCGGTGCGGCACGATCACTCACCATGGGCCAGTGGCTGTGCAGTGTTGCCGAGACGGGTAAAGAGCCGCGCATCGGCACTGTGAGCGCCCGCATCCGCCGCATTCCCGGCACTGGTGCCGCGTTGGGCATCCGCATGGCGGAAAAATCAGCTGTTGGAGACAAAGGCGTGCGCATCATCGGCATCGCCAGCGAAAGCCCTGCCGAAGCCGCCGGCTTGCAGGAAAACGACGTGCTCCTTGCCATCGCCAGCGAATTCGTCGGGCAATTCCGGCAGGTGCATGACATCGTCAATAAGCGCCAGCCCGGTGATGTCATCGAGGTGCGCTACCTGCGCAAAGACAAGGAAGAAACCTGCCGTGTTCGCCTCGCCAGTCGCACGAAGGTCCTGCAAAACTGGGAAGGCGAGGACTTCGCCAATGGCGGCATTTCCCTGCGCACCGACAACTTCCCCGAAGTCCTCCAGCACGACATCCCATTGCTTCCCACCGACATGGGTGGCCCCGTCGCCACGCTCGAAGGTAAGGTCGTCGGCATCAACATCGCTCGCGTCGATCGCGTCACAACTTTCGCATTGCCCGTGGAAGCTTTCTGGATGGAAGCCCAGCAATGGATTCAGGCCGATCGCCATCCGCCAAAGGCGGTGTTGGCGCAATAATGTGGTGCAAGCCTCCGGCTTGCATGCAATTTCGCGCCAACTGCAAGCGAGACGCTCGCACTACTCTATGCGCTACCAACCACTCCCCGCCGAACTCTTTGCTTCCAACCGCCAGCATCTCTACGCCAAGCTGCCACCGCAGTCCGTCGTGATCGTACATGCCAATGATGTGCTGCCAACGAATGCAGACGGTTCGTTGTCATTCATTCAAAACAGCGATCTGTTTTACCTGAGCGGCGTGGATCAGGAGGAGACGGTCCTCGTTCTCTTCCCTGATGCTGCCGATCCCAAGCAGCGCGAGATGCTCTTCGTTCGTGAGACGAATGAAACCATCGCCGTGTGGGAAGGTGAAAAACTCAGCAAGCCGCAGGCCACCGAGCGCAGCGGCATTGAGCGCATCCATTGGCTCACCGACTTCGAGACGCAGTTCCGCTCCGTCATGTGCCAGGCCGATCATGTATTCCTCAATTCCAACGAACACATTCGTGCCACCATTCCCACCGAAACGCGTGAAACACGCTTCACCCACCGCTGCAAACAAGAATACCCGCTGCACGACTACCGCCGCCTCGCCCAGCTCATGCACGAGCTACGTGTCATCAAAAGCCCACACGAAATCACCGCGCTCAACGAAGCCATTCGCATCACTGGCGACGGTTTTGACCATCTACTGAAGATTGTGAAGCCCGGCGTGCACGAGTTCGAGATCGAAGCTGAGCTTTCGCATGAATTCATCCGCCAGCGAGGTCGCGGCTTTGCCTACACGCCCATCATCGCCACCGGCGGCAATGCCTGCGTTCTGCATTACATCACCAACCACTGCCAGTGCCAGGATGGCGAGCTAGTCCTACTCGATGTCGCCGCGAACTACGGCAACTACAACGCCGACCTCACGCGCACGATCCCGGTGAATGGCAAATACACACCGCGTCAGCGCCAGGTCTATGACGCCGTGCTTCGCGTCTTCAAAAAGTGCTGCCAGATGCTCCGTCCCGGCGTCATCATCCGCGAGTATCAGGAGCAAGTAGGCCTGCTCATGCAGGAAGAGCTGCTTGGCCTCGGCCTCATCACTCAGGCCGACATCGACAAGCAAGACCCCGAGAAGCCCGCGTATAAAAAATACTTCCCTCACGGCACCTCGCACCCGCTCGGCATCGACGTCCACGACGTCGGCCACATGTGGAAGCCTATGCAGCCCGGCATGGTCTTCACCGTCGAGCCTGGGATCTACATCCGTGAGGAAAACCTCGGCGTCCGCCTCGAAAACAACATCTTCATCGGCGAACACGAAAACATCGACCTTATGGCCCACATCCCGATCGAGGCCGATGAGATCGAGGCGCTGATGAAACGCTGACATGTCGCTGCCCCGCTTCTATCTTCCCGCTTCCGACTGGTGCGAGCCTCATCTCACACTCAGCGGCGATGAAGCGCAGCATTGCAGCCGCGTCATGCGCAAGCAGCCCGGAGACACGATCGAAATCTTTGATGGCGCAGGCCGAGTGGCCGTCTGCGAAATCACGCACGTCTCCAAAGCGGAGGTGCAGGCCAAAATCACCTCCGAAACACGATTGGAGTCCTTTAAGACAGCAATCCATCTCCTTCCCGCGCTCATCAAAGCCGAGCCCTTCGAGTGGTTGCTCGAAAAAGCCGTCGAACTCGGCGCTGCAAACATTCAACCGATCATCACCGAGCGCACCGTCATTCATCTCGATACCGCACAGACTGAGAAGAAGCTCGCCAAATGGCGCAGACACATGATCGAGAGTGCCAAGCAGTGCCACACGCCATTTCTGCCCGAGTTGAAGGCGCCTATCTCCTTCGCGGCCATTTTAAAACTCGCCGGTGATTTGAAGATCATCCCAGCGCTCAGCGAACACACCCGCACGCTCAAACAGGCGTTGCCAGCATCAAAGCCAAACAGCGTCGCCGTCTTGATCGGGCCCGAAGGTGATTTCACTGCCGAAGAAGAAACTCAGGCCTTCGCCGCAGGCTTTGTGCCGATCACACTCGGTCCGCTCGTCTTGCGTGCTGAGACCGCCGCAGTCGCAACGCTGGCGATTCTAGGACATGAGTTGCGGTAATATGATCATGCATCATTTCAAATCCTCTGGAGTATTCGCATTGCGAAAAAAACCGATTTGATCCGGGCCCAGAAGGCGTGTCATCGCTAATCCTGATTTCACGCTGGCTTCGATGATCGGTTGCAACGCGAGATGTTTTTCACGCAACGCGGCCTGCATGAGGGTCAGCATGGCGGGGACGTAGAGACCGGCGAGGACTTCATCGCCATGCGGACCGCGATAGAACTGGCCGCACACAGGTTCATCAGTCGGAACGAGATGCTCGCGCAGAAATGCGGCCGTCATCCACGGCATATCGACGGCGAGGACGAGCAGCGGCATCTGCACGCGCTCCAAGCAACGGGTGATGGCACCCAGCGGGCCGTCATCAATGCCTTCGGGATCATGAATGATCTCCACGGCATCACCAGGAAAGAGTGTCTGCTCACGGCGGCAGGAGAGCAGCACGCGTGAAGCACCAATGGATTGCAGTTTGTGCAACTGTGCCTGCCACAGATCCTGCCCATGCCAGTGAAGTAAAGCCTTGTCCTGTTTCATGCGGGTGGAACGGCCACCGGCGAGAAGAACGGCTGAGAAAGGGATAGTCATGATTTGCGGAGGATGCCGTTGCTCAAAACCTTCGCGCGCAAGCCGCCATGATCTTTAAGCGCTGCTTCCGCACCATCGGCGAAAGCCTGATTCATCCAATGGCAGGGGCTGCATTCTTGAGTACCGAGGAACCGTACGCCCTGCACCTCGAACTCGACGCCGATGAGCGTGTTGAGGTCCACACCCTTGGTGATGATATTGCGGCGAAAGGCTGAAGGTGGAATGCCCATGACGCTGAATTTTTCACACAGGCGTTCATACTGCTCGTGCTCGAAAAAGGTGACCTGGCCTTTGTAATCTTCCTTCCAGCCGAAGAAGCGATCACCCACGAGACCTTTGCCGACCACACATTCGACTTCAGGCACTTCGATTACCGGTGCCTCACCCGCAGGTTGGCCGTGGTGACCGAAGAAGTTGTGTTCAGGCGATATGAAGATGTGCAGGATTTGCATGCGGGGCTTGGATGTTGGCGCAAACGTGTCACGATCCATACGTCTATGACTTCCCCAGAGCAACCCATCCGCATCGGCATCATCGGAGCCGGCGGCATCGTTAAATCACGCCACATGCCCGGTCTGCGGGCGATTCCTGGCGTGCAGATCACGCAGGTAACGAACCGTTCCCTAGCGAGCGCTGAGGCCTTTTGCCGCGAATTTGCGCCTGAAGCCAAGTCGGTGGAGCGCTGGGAAGAACTGGCTTCATCTCCTGAAGTCGATGTCGTGTGGATCGGCACGCATCCTTACATGCATGCGGAGATGACGTGCTACGCGCTCCAGCATGGGAAGCATGCCTTTACCCAGGCGCGCATGGCCGCCTCGCTGCCGGAGGCGAACCAGATGTGGGAGGCGGCGATTCGTTATCCCGAGCTCGTCACGGCGATCTGCCCGGCTCCGCACGGCATGAAGGGCGGCGAACTCGTGAAGCAACTGCTCACGGAAGGTGCCATCGGCACGCCGCATCAAGTGCTGCTGCATAGCTTTAACGATGCATGGCTCGATCCCCAGGCTCCTGCGCACTGGCGGCAGCAGTCCGAGCTGAGCGGCATCCAGATCCTGACACTAGGCATTTACACCGAAGTATTGCAGCAATGGCTCGGTCATATCGTAGAAGTCGAGGCACGCGGGAACGTCGTGATCTCCGAACGCGCGGGCGTGGAGGTCGATATTCCTGATTTCGTCAACGTGATGGCCAAATTCCGCAACGGCATCGAAGCGACGATGCTCTTCAGCGGGGTGGCTGCTCATGCGCCGACAGACAATCTGTGGATCTTCGGCTCCGATGGCACGCTGAGCTACGACTTTAACACGGATGACCTCCAACTCGGCAAACGTGGCGGAAAACTGGAGTCCGTGCCGATTCCGACCGAAATGCAGCGAAGCTGGACCGTAGAGCGTGACTTCATCGCCGCAGTGCGCGATTCCTCCGCGCCAAGACCAAAGCCCGATTTCAACGAAGGCATGAACTACATGCGCGTGGTGCATGCCGTGTGGCAGGCGATGGATGCGCAAGCGGCAGTGCGAGTGATGTGAATCACGCGGCGGTTCTTCGTCCCACAGCGAGCGCGCCGTTGACGATTTGCAGTAGTCCTTCGACCTGATACGGCTTCGGCAACGCTGCAGCAAAGCCATAAGCGGCACAGTCCTTCATCACGGGATCATCGCGATAGCCCGAGGAGACAATGGCCAATATCTGAGGGTCGATACGGCGCAGGTGCAGCATGGTTTCACGACCGCACATGCCGTCGGGAATGGTGAGATCGAGGATGACAAGATCGTAGGGCCGTCCTTGCTGCATCGCTTCCTGATAAAGACGCAACGTGTCCTTGCCGTCCGCGGTTTCGATGACTTCGAAGCGGGCTTTTTCCAAGGCACGTCGCAGGAGGTCGCGCACCATGGAGTCGTCTTCAAGCAACAGGATGCGCACAGACTTCAATGGTGCGGCAGCGGCATGGAAAGGCTTGCTAGGTGTTTGCGCCGGGGCCACTGGTGGTAACAAGGCGGCTTCAATGGCACGACGCATGTCACCGACTGATTGATAACGCTGCTGGCGGTCCGGCATTAAGGCGCGAACGATGACGCCATCGAGACGCGGATCGAGTCCGGGTCGCAAAGCGGAAGGCGGCTGCCAGGAGCCACGCGGAAGCACACCGGTGAGCATCTGATACATCAGCACTCCTAAGGCATAGATGTCAGCGCGGTGATCGACATCACGATGCGCGTTGAATTGTTCCGGTGCGGCGTAATCCGGCGTGCCCATGACCATGTGCGTCTCCGTCACGATCGACGCGGAGCGCATCACATCCTTGGCGAGGCCAAAGTCGGCGATCTTCACCTCGCCCTCGCGAGTCAGCATGATGTTCGCAGGCTTGATGTCGCGATGGACGATGCCTTTCGAATGCGCGTATTCGAGACCACCGCAGATTTGTGGCAGCAGTTGCAGCGCGAGTTCAGGTGTCATACGACCCAGGCGCATGATTTCGCCGAGATCGGTGCCATCGACGAACTCCATCACGAAGAAGAGGAAATCCGTACCCAGATGACCGTAGTCGTAGATGGCGACGATGTTCGGATGATTCAGGGTCGCCATGGCACGCGCTTCACGACGAAAGCGGTCTTCAAAGGCAAAGTCGTAGCCATCACTCACACGCAACACTTTGATGGCAACCGGTCGCCCTAGGCTGAGCTGCGTGCCGCGATACACCGTACCCATGCCGCCAATGCCTACCTGTGCCTGGACCGAATAACGCCCAAACGGCATCATGACCGAAAGCTCCGGCGCAGTGGGCGGCGCGGAACGAGTCACGACGGGAGTGGCGGTACTAGAGCTGCTGGTGAGTCGCATCAGGTGAGTACTGTGACACACCCAGCGATGGGAGCAACTGCGGCGAGCTTTAGTTTGCAGCCAGAATCCGCATTGGATCAAAAATCAGCTCAAGCTGCGGCTGCGGCTGCGGCAGGCTTGCTGGCCGCCGCGAGCTTGCGCATGTAGATGAAACTGCCAACGGCAAGCGCCAGAATCAAGATGCCCAGCAGCGGACGCACAAAAATCCAAGCGATCGCGATCACGAGCAGCGAGATCGTTCCAGCAAGAGCGAAGGATATTAGTCCGGTGCCCATGCCGATGATGTTGCCGATGAAGGGAATCACGCTGCCCAGCACACTGAGCGGTTTCATGATGGCCATGAAGCCAAAGGCCATGAACAAGAAGCCTAGGAAGCGTAGCAGCCAAGTGATCATCGTATTCGCGCTGGCAGCGTTCTTGAACATCGTTTCGGCGCTCACGGTGCCCGCTTCGATGAAGTCGATCGCATCACCGGCCTTGGTTTGGTACGGTTCAAAGGTATCGCCAATCTGGGCCGCCATGATGCTGAAAGTGCCGGGCTTCACGATCTCAAAGGACGTGCGCAAATCACCCACCGCTGGCGCGTCGGGTTTTGCACCAAAGTAGAAAGCACCAGCCTGAATTTGCGTGCCCTCTTTGAGATCGGCAGGCAGTTTGGCAAGATCGTCATCTGTAACAGCATACTTGGTTGGGCTGCCCATCTGTTTAACGAAACTTTCGGGCACCTTGAATGCACCAAGTGTGACATTCTCGGCGCTGATATTCTTATTCCCGGCGATCAACTCGCCCTCATTGGTGTGGCCGTCGGGCTTTTTGAACTCGTCAGATTTCACGGGCTCATCAACCCATTTCTTTTCGTAGGTGTAGGTCGTCGTCGTTTCTTCGCCACCACCGACTTTTTGCTTGGTCTCAGACTTTTTGTTCTCCACCCACTGATAAATCTCCTCGCTGCGCACCAGGCGCAAAGCCGGGGCACTGACGCCGTAATCAGGATCGACCACCGCCTCGGCTGCTTTTGCGTCACCCGTCAGGTGGACAAGTTTCTTTTCATTGGCGGCATCGACTTTGTCAGCGGCCACATGCACGACAGCGGCAGCACCTTCCTTGAGGCTATTGGCAGTGGTCACGGCGCGGCCTTCGTTCCACCAGAGAAGGATAATCGTCACCGGAATGATGATGATGCCGAACAGAATGCCTTTGATCGATTCGCCGATGCGGCTGAACCAGTTTTGTGAAGTTACTTCGGTGTAGGAGTCAGCCATGGTGCGCGTGGGTTACTGAAGGTGATGAAACGGAAATCGGCATGAGTGTCAATCTTTTCGTCCCCACGAAAATACCGCAAGCCGTGATAAGTAAGCAAGAAATGGTCTCGTTGAGCAGGTTTGTTTCTACCAATATGAAATCGCGTCTTCTCCTTCTCGCGCTCGGCACCTCTGCCTTCGCCGCTGATCCTAACGTCAAACCCGACGACGTCGCCGGCAATGACGCCGTGAAAAAAATCATGGAGACGCGCCCAGGACGCGGTGTGATGCGCGATGACACACCGCCCACGCCCGCAGCGGAGGCCGTGAAGCAATTCAAAACACGCAGCGATGTCGCCATCGACCTCATGGCATCCGAGCCGGAGGTGGAGCAGCCGCTTTATGCGAGCTGGGACAGCAAAGGCCGCATGTGGGTCACCATGTATCGCCAATACCAGTTCCCCGCTGGCTTGAAGATCGTCAGCTACGACCAGCATCTCCGTGCGAAGTTCGACAAAGTGCCGCTCCCGCCGCCGCGTGGCGAAAAAGGCGCGGACAAGATCACTGTCTTCGATGACACCGACGGCGATGGCTTCTTTGACAAGCACGAGGATGTCATCACCGGCCTAAACATCGCCAGCGCCGCGCTGCATGGCATGGGCCGCATCTGGGTGCTGAATCCGCCTTACCTCCTGAGCTATCCCGATGCCGATTTTGATGCCAAACCAGATGGCGATCCCGAGGTCGAACTCAGCGGCTTCGGTCTCGAAGACACCCACAGCGTCGCCACCAGCCTGCAATGGGGCATGGACGGCTGGCTTTACGGAGCCAATGGCAGCACCACCACCGGCAACGTCAGCAGCGCTAACACCAAGAATGTGAAATGGGAAGGCCAATGCATCTGGCGCTACCATCCGAAAAAGAAGACCTTCGAAATCTATGCCGAAGGCGGCGGCAACACCTTCAGCCTCGACATCGACAGCAAAGGCCGCGTTTTCTCCGGCACGAATGGAGCTACCCGCGGCATGCACTACGAGCAGGGCAGCTACGGCATCAAAGGCTGGGGCAAACACGGCCCGCTCACCAATCCGTATGCCTTCGGCTGGTTCGAGCACATGAAGCTCGACGGCGACAACAAACGCTTCTCCCAAGCCTTCACCATTTATGAGGGTGGCCTGCTCGGTAGCGCCTACGAAGGCCGAATCATCGCCCCGAACGCGCTGCACAATCTCGTCTATGTCTCCAAGCTCATCCCTGATGGCTCCACCTTCAGCAACAAAGACGAAGAGCAACTCCTCACCACCCCCGACCGCTGGTTCCGCCCCGTCTGGGCCGGCGTCGGCCCCGACGGCGGCTTCTACATGGCCGATTGGTATGACACCCGTCTCAGCCACGTCAGCCCCGTCGATGACTGGCACAAAACCAGCGGCCGCATCTATCGTGTGAGACCAGCGAGTGGTGCGCCGAAGCTGAAGCCGTTTGATTTGAGCAAGGCGAGTGGTGAGGAGCTTCTCGGCTACTTGAGCAATCCGAATGAGTGGTTCAGGAAGCAGGCGGTGCTGGAGATTGTGTGGAGGAAGCAGGCTGATCTTGTGCCCAAGCTGTTCGAAATGCTAGACGACTCTCGCGGTCTGGAAGCCCTTTGGGCCTTGGACATGCTTGATCACGGCTTGGAGGGTCAGAACAAACTCGTTCAAGACCTTCGCTACGCAGCGCAGGAAAAAGCCATTCGCAGCAAAGATCCATACCTGCGCCGTTGGGCGGTTAAAATGGTTGGAGATGCTGGAGGACTCTCATTTTGTTCGCTGGACAATCTTCATGGTGAAACGCACCCGGAGGTCCGTGCGCAAATCCTTGCTACCGCAAAAAGATTGCCCGCGGTCCTAGCACTGCCTCGCCTATCGGCAGGGGACGCCGATGATGAGAGTGGTCACCTCCAGCTTCTTGCTTGGTGGGCGCTTGAATCGAAGGCTGAAAAAGAGCGTGAGGCCGTGTTTCATTATCTCGGGAAGACAAATCCAGACTTCTTGAAGACGAAGCTCTTCCGTGACCATCTAGCCGAAAAACTCGCCAAACGTTATGCGCTGGCCGGTGGCGAGGAAAACTTCCAATCCTGCGCCGATCTCCTCGCGCTAACGAACGATGAAGTTCTGCGCGGCAAATTCATCGCGGGCATCGCCTCGGCGTTTGAAGGAGCGGAGATGCCGAAGCTGCCGGATTCGCTCACCAAGGCTCTCAACGACTACATGGCGAAACAAAGCGGCGGCGATCTCACGCTCGCTCTTCGCAGCGGCAGCAAAGACGCGCTTAAAGACGCCCTCAAACTGCTAGCCGACACCAAAGCGACCAACACCGCCCGCATCGCCATCGCGAAGACCTTGGCTGAACTCGGCAAGCAAGATGCGGTAATGCCGATGGTGAAGATTTTGGACTCCAGCGCGGTTCCCAGCCTCAAACGCGGCATTCTTCAAGCTGCCGCCAAGTTTGACGACAAACGCATCCCAGAGGTGCTGCTCACCAATTGGGAGAAGCAGATCGCCGGTGACAAAGCCCTGCGCGAAGATGCCTTGCGTGTCATGGCAGGCCGCAAAGAGTGGGCGCAGATCCTCGTGAGCTTTGTGAACGACTGGAAGGTGCCCGTGAAGCATTTCACCATCGACATCGTGCGTCAGCTCAGCCTGCACAAGGATGCGGACATCGACGCCGCCATCGAAAAGCATTGGAAAGGCCTGCTTGTCACCGGTCCGACCGAAGCGAAGAAGAAAGAAGACGAGCGCATCAAGGCCGTCCTCAAAACCGGCCTAGGCGATGCCGAGAAGGGCAAACTGCAGTTCACCGCCCGCTGCGCCATCTGCCACACGCTCTTTGGCGAAGGTGGAAAGATCAGTCCCGACCTCACCGGCTATGACCGCAGCAACGTGGACTTCTGGCTCGACAACATCTTCAACCCCAGCCTCGAAATCCGCGAAGGCTTCGGCGCTTACATCGTGAAAACCAAAAACGGCCAACTCCTCACCGGCCTCATCGACGCCCAAGACACCAATGGCATCACCCTCAAAGACATGGCCAACAACAAAACCGCCCTCAAACACTCCGACATCGAGAAGATGGAAGCATCACCTGTTTCGCTGATGCCCGAAGGTTTGATGACAGGCATGAGCGACGCCGACTTGAAGGACTTCTTTGCGTATTTGATGAAGCCGCTCTGAGGCGCATTTCACATCTGCCGCCGATACGACTCGACCTTGGCGATGAAGGCTTGCCATTTCGCGCCTAGCTTGCCGCGATCGAGGAGAAAATGCGGGCAGAGCTTGTGGCCGAGGTCGCGGTGGTCGTCGTGGCGAATCATGCGCCAGTGCATGTGCGGCACGATGTGAGAAATGGGAATGCCGTGCTCTTTCATGAGCCAAGCGGTGAGGCGGGCGGTCTTGTCGATGGTGCGAGCACGGTCGTTGCCGCGATTTTCGCACATTTCGATGCCGATGGAGCTGCGGTTGCCTTGGCCGTCGTAGTCGGCGTGTTCGCCACGCTCGTTGGTGGGCAGGCTTTGGTAGATGGAGTGGTCATCCACGGTGAAATGCCAGCCGACATAGCCAATAGCGTTGTGGCGTCCTTTGAGAGCGCCGGTTTTGAGCATCTGGGCATGCGCATAGGCATTGCCGCCACGCGAACGGTTTTCCGTAGCGTGAATGGTGACGAACTGCGGCGACATCGACCGGGAATAGGTGCGCGAGTAGCGGCCACGTGGCACCAGATCCACCGTGACGCCGGGTGGAGTGCGTTGTGGAACCATGACCGCACAGGAGCTAAGCAGAGAGGCGACGAGCAAGCCGCGGATGATTTGTTGGAATTTCATGAAATGGGTAAGAGCAGGTTGAGTGACAAGATTAGGCAGCAGGCTGAAAGAGTAGCCGGGATTTTGTCCTTTTTTTGGCCGAGCATTGGTTTTCAATGAGCTGTGTCGGCGCTGCAAAGATTCTCACTTTCGGTCGTCAGGGTCGCGATTTTGACGCGTGAAAAATTTTTTCGCCGTGGAACCCTTGAAACTGCGATGAGAAACGTTTTTTGATACAATGGCTGGGAAAAATTTCTCGCCAGAACACTATATCTTGTGCATGATCGACCTCGGCACCCACACTACATGGTATTTATAGTGTTGGCTGACTCCTCTCCCGTTTTCCCGAAATCTCGACAAATCACCTCTCACTCTGCAACGAAATCGTCATGGAAAAGACCTACAAGATTGGCAATCGCGAGTTCCCACTCGATCAAGACAAAGCTGAAGCCGCCTTCGCCGCGAAGAAAGTCATCAATGGCCGCAAGAGCATGTGTTTTAATCTGCTCCCGCTGAAGTTTCAGTGGGCCTACGATCTTTATCGCAAGATGAAGGCCAATCACTGGGAGCCGGAAGACATCCAGATGCAGAAGGATGTGGAACAATGGCGCTCTAATGAGATCTCGCAGAACGAGCGCTGGATCATCATGATGGGCATCGGCTACTTCAGCGCTGCCGAAGGCATCGTGGGTGACAATGTGCAGCATGTGGTGCGTGAGTTGGTGACCGCGCCGGAATTGAAGCTGGTGCTCGGTCGTCATGCGCATGAAGAAAACATTCATGCCGACTCGCTGCTGTACATGATTTCTTCGCTTGGAATCAATCCACATGAGTGCGAGGCGATGTTTGAGCAGATCCCGACGATTGTGCGGAAGAACGAGTTCGTCACCAAGCACTCCAACAACCTCCGTCGTGACCTTGATCTGACCAAGCTCGCGAATCAGCAGCTTCTGGCCAAAAACATCTTCGTCTTCGGCCAATGCATGGAAGGCACGCAGTTTTATGGCCTGTTCGGCATGATCCTGGCCCTGTATCGCCAAAACAAATTCCCCGGCATCGGCCAGATGTTCCGGTACACGCTGCGTGACGAGTCGAACCACATCGAAGTCTTCCGCAATTTGTTCATGGACCTCGTCGAGGAGAATCCCGACCTCTGGACCGCTGAGTTCCGCGAAGACCTCGTCAACACCATGCGCGAGGCCGTTGCGCTGGAGAAAGAATTCATCCGCGACTGCCTGCCCGTGAACGCCGTCGGCCTCAGCGCCGATGAGTTTGAGCTCTACATCGATTTCATCGCCGACCGCCGCCTCTCCGATTGCGGTCTGCCTGTGCTGAACCCCGGTGCCACCAATCCGCTCCCATGGCTGGCGGAGATGATGGATGTCCGGAAAGAGCAGAACTTCTTTGAAGGCAAGGTCACGGACTACCAGAAGTCTTCCGCTCTTGCCGTTTGTTCCGACGACGACCTGTAAAAGTTCCCCGCGCCCGCAGTTTTCGCTGGAGTGATCCGGCGGAGATTTTTTATCCTCTCAAATACCTCGCTGCTCCTAAGTAAACTCAACACGCTCCTCCCGCCATGATCACCAGTCTGCTCCACGAAGACAAAGCCCTCAAGAGAGTCGCCCATACCCCCAAGGACCAAAAGCCGCGCTTCGAGTGGAGTGCGTGGACCGTGGGAGCTACCGATGCCAAATCGAGTCCCATCAAGGTGAAAGTCGGCGGTGGTGAGCGTGACTTCGACATGGGTGAGATCGCCGACACCGTGGGCAGCGCCCTGGCCGATCTGTTCATGGCGCGTGAGAAGGAGAGCGACATCTACAATGAGCAGAATCAGCAGCTGGTGCAGACGATTTCACGTGCCGTGGCCGATGAAATTCAGCAGCGCACTGCCCAGCTTGCCGAGGGAGCCGGCAGCCTGAGCGGAAAAGATATCTACCATTGCATTGAGCGCGCACTGGTGCGGCACAATGCGCATGACGTGGCACGCAGTTTGGCTGAGCGCCGTAAGCGCACCGAGTATGACAGCATCGCAGACAACAACCTGCCGCAGCCGCTCATCGTCTCCACCAAAGTGATTCGCCGCAGCGGCCAACTCGTGCCGTGGAACCACAACAAGATCGAGATCGCCGTGCGCAAAGCCTTCCTCTCCATGGAACTCGACTCCACGCCCGCCGTGCAGGTCGCCGAGTCCGTCAGCCGTGCTGCGGCAGAGGAAAACAAGCAGTTCATGCACATCGAAGACGTGCAGAATCTCGTTGAAGAAGAACTCATGAAGCAGGGCTTCTTCAAGGTCGCCCGCGCTTACATCCAGTATCGTGCATTGCGCGGCACCATGCGTGAGGCCGAGCAGGAAACCGCCGCCGTCGCCAATGAGCAGGACAGCGAGCAGCAGCAGGCGCTCCTCGTCGTCAAAGTCAGCCCCACCGAAACCTTCCTCTGGGACGGTGCCGACCTCAAGAAGCGCATCGACTTCGCCATGCTCGGCCTCGACCTCTGCATCACTCGCAACGAGATCGAAATGGAGCTGCGTCGCTCCTTGAACTCCGACATCACGCTCGAGGGTCTCAAGCAGACCATCACGCTCAATGCGAAAACGCTGATGCAAAAAGACGCCGACTTCGCCAAGTTCGCCGCGCGCATCCTGCTGAGCTACATCTATGAAGAAGTGCTCGGCTGGGACATCGTTCGTGACGGCATCGAGTCCCTGCGCGACTTCCATCGCCGCGCCTTCCGCCGCAATCTCGCCCGTGGCATCGAAATCGACCGCATCAGCCCGCGCCTGCTTGAGTTCGACCTCGACAAGCTCGCCGACGCTCTCGACCCGGCCGCCGACATGGACTTCGACTTCCTCGGCATCCAGACCCTCTACGACCGCTACTTGATCATCGATAAAAAGGTGAAGCCCAGCAAGCGCCTCGAAGCACCGCAACTCTTCTGGATGCGCGTCGCCATGGGCCTCTGCATTCAGGAAGAGAACCCCGAAGAGAAGATCATCGCCCTCTACAAGCTCTACAAAGGCCGCCGCTTCTGCTCCAGCACGCCGACGCTCTTCAACAGCGGCACCCTCCACAGCCAGCTCAGCTCCTGCTACCTTTACAAAGTGGACGACAGCATCGAGTCCATCATGTACCGCGGCATCGCAGAGAACGCCTTCCTTTCCAAATGGGCCGGTGGCCTCGGTGGTTCCTGGACGGCCGTGCGCGGCACTGGCGGCCACATCAAAGGCACCAACGGCGAAAGCCAGGGCGTCATTCCCTTCCTCAAGCTGCACAACGACCAGCTCATCGCCGTCAATCAAGGTGGCAAACGTCGCGGCTCCGGCTGCGCCTACCTCGAAGTCTGGCACAACGACATCGAGGACTTCCTCCAGCTCCGCGTGAACACCGGCGACGAACGCCGCCGCACCCACGACCTCAACACCGCCAACTGGATTCCCGATCTCTTCATGAAGCGCATGGAGTCCCGTGAAAACTGGACCCTCTTCCGCGCCAACGAAGTCCCCGATCTCCACGACCTCTTCGGTTCCGCCTTTGAAAAACGCTACTGCGAATACGAAGCGCTCGCTAAGACCGGCAAGATCTTCGGCCGTGAAGTCGAAGCCCTCGACCTCTGGAAGAAGATGCTCAAGTCCATCTTCGAAACCGGCCATCCCTGGATCACCTTCAAGGATCCTTGCAACGTCCGCAGCCCGCAGGACCACGTCGGCGTCATCCACAGCTCCAATCTCTGCACCGAGATCACGCTGAACACCTCCGCAGATGAAACCGCCGTCTGCAACCTCGGCTCCGTCCTCATCGACAACCACCTCGACGACGCCGGTGCCCTCGATCACACCAAGCTGCGCGAGACCATCCGCACCGCCGTGCGCATGCTCGACAACGTCATCGACATCAACTTCTACCCCACCGAAGCCGCCCGCACCTCCAACACCCGCCACCGCCCCATCGGCCTCGGCGTCATGGGCCTGCAGTACGCCCTCTATCGCAAAGGCATCCCCTTCGCCTCCAAGGAAGCCGTCGAGTTCAACGACGAGTTCATGGAAGCCGTCGCCTACTACGCCTATGACGCCAGCAGCGACCTCGCTGCCGAAAAAGGCACCTACTCCACCTACAAAGGCAGCAAATGGGATCGCGGCCTCCTCCCGCAGGACACCGTCGATCTCCTCGCCAAAGAACGCGGCATGGAGATTGATGTCCCACGCGGCGGCAAGATGGACTGGAGCGGCCTGCGGGCGAAGATCGCCAAGCACGGCATGCGCAACAGCAACGTCATCGCCATCGCCCCCACCGCCACCATCTCCAACATCATGGGCAGCAGCCCCTGCATCGAGCCCTTGATGAGCAACATGCTCGTGAAGAGCAATCTCTCCGGCGACTTCATGCTCCTCAACCCCTACATCATCCGCGACCTCAAAAAGCGCGGCCTGTGGACCACCGACATCCAGAACAAGCTCAAGTACATGGACGGTGAGATCGAAGGCATCGAAGAAATCCCCGTGGACCTCAAGCGCCGCTACGCCACCGCCTTCAGCATCGACTGGAGCTGGCTCATCGACGCCGCCGCCCGCCGTCAGAAGTGGATCGACCAGTCCCAGTCCCTCAACTTGTTCTGCGGCGACAGCGACATGCGCATCATGTCCCACATGTATCGCGGCGCGTGGAAGAAAGGCCTCAAAACCACCTACTACCTCCGCACCCGCAGCGCCTCCAACATTGAGAAAGCCGACGTCGAAGTGCAGAAGGAAATGCGCAGCAGCGTCATCGCCGGCACCGTCAGCGCCGCTGCCGCCGCCAAACGCGAATACACCGAGGAACAAATCCAAGCCTGCTCCATCGACGCCATGCGCAACGGTGGGACGTGCGAGGCGTGTCAGTAACCATACCGGTTGAGTTTTGGTAAAATCAGTCTTCTAAATACAAAGAGCCGTCAGGATACCCTGACGGCTCTTTTATGTTATTTGAAGTTACTCGACATCCCCTTCTCGACGATTAGGCAGCCCAATTTGCCAGCGGATCATGTCGCCTAGAATCGGATAGATGTCGTTATGCTTGGCACCAAATCGCATAACTTTATCAACATCATTAAACCCACCAATATCGCGGTTTGCGCCACCTTCCTCAGCAGGAAGATAGTTGGCTAACCCAGCGCACACATTCGCACGTTCATCTACAGAGAGAGAATAATAGCGCCACATCGGGTTGGAGTGCGAGAAGTCGATCGCTGCAATGCCATGCAAGAACTTCTCGAGAATCACAGGGTCTGCTTGGCGTCCAAATCCATAGGTGTATACGATTTTTGCTAGCGCTTTTAAGACCACAGGTTGTGCAGAGACAGTGAGTTGCTTAGCTCGTTCCAAACCAAAGTTTGGAATCTGAGACACTTTCTCCCAGAACTTCCGGGCCAAGTCTTTCTTTTCATCCACATCTGATGGCTTTGCTCCATTGATGTTGGTTTTGTTCAGGAAAAGAACCGCATTAACTGCTATAAGGTCTTTTCTCGATATCGCACCAGGATCCGAATTCCAATCGACCATGTCCTGATCAACAACCTTGGCTTCCAGTATGCCGTCGTCGATGAGTTCTTCTTTGATGAAAAGATTGATCGGATTGGAGTTGTCGAACTGGAATGCTAGGCTCGATTCGACTTTCTTGGTGAGGTTGTTCAAATCATGGAACAACTGGCGTTCCTGTTCAGCATTGAGACCCAAATGAACCTCCACGAGAATTTTGCAGTGGGTTCGAGCGGCTTCATATGCTTGCACCCAAATGGACAATTCTTCAGGTGCAACTTCTTGGCCTCGGTCAGCGGGAGGATACAGACTTCCTTTGGGATACTTATGCAGTTGTAACACTGTGCGGAAGAAATCGAACACCAACCGCATCGCTTCTCTACGATGCTGTCCGTCAACAACCCAAAGCACGTGTTTTTGAGACAAATGAACCACAAGTTTGCTGTCGGGGGTTGGCTGTGAAACGCGCAAATCACGCCCGCCCGGTGCACATTCCCGAATGTTTGCAGTAATGGGCTGAAGCGCCAGGTATGGCTGCTTGCCCAAAGCTCGATGCATTTCATCGAATTTTTCACCCAGATCTTTGCCTTCAGTTAGCGCTCTCTGCTCAATCGTGTTGAACAATCCCTTCAAAATGTAGGTTGCTAGTTTTTGAGCATGCTTTTCGTCAAGACGGCGCTGCGCAATTGCTTGGCCTACAAATCCAGGTTTGTCTGCCAAGTTACGCTCGTTGGCCACTTCCGAAATCTCCCAGAACTGATGCATTGGGACGCATAGGCATAGCGTCGTATTCCCCATGTTATTTCCAGGGAGGGTGGTGAACGGTCTGTCTGATGCGTCGCCAGTTTGAAGGAGTTGCGCCAAACTTGTGTCTGATGTACTAGTAGTTTCGTTGATCGGGTTCATATGATGTTGCAGTTATGTGTTTTCGGTCGCTGCCGACTCCAGATCCACCTGGAGTCGGTTTTTTTTACCGTGAATCAACATTAATATCATCCTGGATTGTTTACAACATCTTTTTTGGACTTTTTTAAGTCATCCTGGATTGCATTAATGAGTTTTAACGAGAAGCGCGGAGAAATTCTTGGCTTTTCTCTCCGATTACGGAGTCGTCCGGCTTGTTGGGAGTCTCCTCCCGCCCGACTGCGGAACAATGCGGCAATAAAAGTGTTCTCAGGAGCAGCAAATCAACACTGCGCCAGCCTCCGATCCCGGCGCTCAAGCCCCAGAGCCCGACACGCGGCCCTCTGACCTTCGCGTGTAAACCTCCAAGGCTTGCAAACGGCCCTCCGACCGTCGCACGCAAGCCTCCAAGCCTTGCGAACGGCCCTCCGACCCTTGCACGCGAGCCTCCAAGCCTTGCAAACGGCCCTCCGACCCTTGCACGCAAGCCTCCAAGCCTTGCAAACGGCCCTTCGACCCTTGCACGCAAGCCTCCAAGCCTTGCGAACGGCCATCCGCCCCTTGCACGCAAGCCTCCAAGCCTTGCGAGCGGCCCTGCGGAGCACGGCACCCAAGCCCAAAGGGACGTTCGTCAGGCAGCCCAGGAGTGCCGAGCGACAGCGAGCGCTCTCCTGGAACCTAGCCCCCACGCACCCCGCCGGATCATGAACCTCAACGAGGTTCCGTCACCCGCACCTCCCAGCGGCATCGCATCGCCCCTGACGGCACCGCGTTGCGGTCCGGGAACGTGATGGTGATGCTGTCGCACGCGATTCCCAAGGGAGCGCTCGCCAAAGCACGGCACCCTCGGGCTGCTTTGAATAGGAGAGGGATCATCCTGATCCCTCACGGGGCCAAGATGGCCCCGCTCCTTGGCCAGAACACTAACCTCCTCACCTCGATTGCGGAGTCGTCCCGCTTGTCGGCAGTCTCCCATGCCCCGATTGCGGAGCCGTCCCGCGTGTTGGGAGAGTCCGCGCCCCGATTGCGGAGCCGTCCCGCGTGTCGGCAGTCTCCCTTGCCTTGATTGCGGAGGCGTCCGGCGTGTCGGGAGCCTCCCTCGCCCCGATTGCGGAGTCGTCCGGCGTGTCGGGAGCCTCCCTCACTCCGATTGCGGAGTCGCCCAGCGTGTCGGCAGCCTCCCTCACCCCGATTACGGAGTCGTCCGGCATGGAACCGTCCTCGGTAGGAACGAAAATCAGCCGCTTCCGCCGGAACCGCGGCTGTTTCCGTTGGTGACGAGCGATTTCCCTCGGGTAACACTCATGATTCCTCCCGAAGCACTCGCAGTTCCTGCCGAACCACCCACGATTTCGGCCGAACTGAGTGCAGTTCGTCCCGGCGATGAATCTAACCGCTCATTGGACGCTGACTTGACGCTCATCCATGAGTCAGATCATCAGCGTCTTATGAGCGTCCCATCAGCGGTAAAAAATCCGGCTCAAAGCTGCCCCGGAGGTGGGTGACGGCCACGGAGCGATTCCTCCCGTCGAATGCTCACTGCGATGGGCCGATTCATGGCGAGCGCAGACACCGTGGCACGACCGGTGGCCGAGACGCCGACCAGCTCGCAGACATTCCAGCGAAAATGCAGGTTCCACCGATCGCGCTGCGGATGATACAACGGCGCCACATCACCTGTCAGCGGGTCGGCGGCACTGACACGCGCCGATTTACGCAACGAGCACGATACACATGCCAGCGCCAGATTCTCCAACGCCGTCAACCCGCCCAGGCTCACCGGATGGATGTGATCGATATGAAACACCGCCTCCTGGCCCGCCTGTGACAACCCGCAATATTCGCAGCGGTTCCCCGCCCGTTCGATCACCTGCCAGCGCAAGGAATCCGGGATGCTCATGCAGCGGTCTTGGCCTTCAGTCCGAGATACGTCAGCGTGTCCGCCAGATCCACCAATCCCTCCGCCTCACGCCGCTCCTGATCGGTCAGTTCCTGACCCGCGTCCTGCTTGTCCAGCAACGCCGTGAGCCGCTCATTCACTCCCGCAGGCATTTTGAAGCGCGCAAGATCGCCGGGCAGCTCGAGATCAAGGTGAATGGCCTGTGACATGGTCAGATTATACGGAACTGCTCCTCTAGATGCAATCTCTCACTTTACCTCCGCACAGGCCGCCATGCCCCCACCTTTCCGTGCATTCCGTGTCTTCCGTAGGCCACCTCCTTTGAGTCATCTTTGACGCCCCCTTTACAAACGCGGGCAGTCACAAGCCCCAAGGATCACCGGTTGCAATCCGTGATCCTGATCACGACACTTACCTAACTCGCATGAAACTGACGCCCATTCTCCTCCTGCTCGCTCTCGCCCCGGCCTGTTTCCTGCACGCGGCCGATCCCGCGCCGGCCAAAGCCGAGGAGCCGAAGCCGCTGCGCACCTATCGCGATTTCCTCGCCGTCATCCCGAAGGACATGGAGCCGGAGAACGCCCGCAAATGGTCCGACGCGCAGAAGGAAGTGGCCAACGGCCTCTTCAAAAAGAAGCTCGTGGAGACGAAGCGCCCCGCGCAAATGCGCTTCAAGGTGCGCGGCGTGGACCACTGGGGCCGCTTTGTCGTGTGGTCCTATCTCCCCGCCGACGAAGGCTACTACATCCGCGTCTTCGCCAGCCAGTGGAAGGACGCCAACATCCTGCCGAAGCTCGCCACCCTGCGCGAAGGCGATCTCATCGAGATGACCGGCGTCTGCGATCTCGCCAAGTTCGAGAACCTCTGGAACACGCCCTCGCTCTCCCTCGGCATCGGCGACGCCAGCTTCATCAAGCTCCTGCCCAACGGCAAACCCGCACCCGCGCCAGAACGCGTGCCCGTGCATCTCATCTCCGCCGTCTATGGCTCCGGCACTGCCTTCACCGATGTCACCGACCGCGTGAAAGCTCTGCTCGACGAACCCGGTGCCATCTTCCAAGCCAATCCCAACTGGCTCGGTGCCGATCCCACGCCTGGCTGGAACAAAGCCCTCATCATCGTCCACGAGATCGACGACAAACGCCGCACCTTCACCGTCGGCGAAAACGGCGAGGTGAGCGCTGAGCTGCTGGTGAAGTAACACAAAAGCTGGAGTGCTGCGCATGCGGCTAGGAAACACGGGTGGACAAAATCCGCCGACTCGCCTAATCCGACGAGCATGAAGCGCCTTTTTCTCTCCGCTCTTTGCCTCCTCCTTTCCATCACCTTGCTGCCGGCTCAAAACGAAGCCGAGGAAGCCACCGGCGAGCGCACGCGACGCTTTGAAGGCACGCTGGGGAAAGATCTCGGCATCACCATGCTCATCACAGAGCCCTCCGCCTATGACGAGGTCTTCACCTACAGCGTCGAGTACTTCTACCACAAGACTGGCCTGCCCATCACACTCGTGCAGGATGAGAAGGCGGAAAACCTCACCTTCCGCGAGATCGGCAGCTATACCGGCGAGGGCGAGGAAGTCGTCACCGGGCGCTGGAGCGTCGTGTGGGAGCAGGACAAGATCAGTGGCACCTGGACCTCCCCCGATGGCAAAAAGAAGCTCCCCGTGAAGCTCCAGGAAAGCTATCCCGCAGGCAGCGTACCGTTGGAGCGTGTGATCATCTCTTCCTCGATCGTGCAGCAGCTCGGTTCACGCCGCAGTGGCAGTGAAAAGAAGGTGGCCTTTCTCCGCGTACCCGCTGAAGGCTCCGACGCGCTCAACAAGCGCCTCGCCACGCTCGCCCGCGATGCTGCTGATCCAGATCGCAAGGTAGCCGCAACCCTTGAGGCTATTTCAAAGCACCTGCACACCCAGGTCAGCGAGGAGAGCAAGACCGACGAGGGCACGCTCTTCACCACCGAGGAGGATTTCCGCGTGCGGATGAACGACAGCGGCTTTCTCACGCTGGAGCAGTGGAGCTACCAATTCGCCGGCGGTGCCCATGGCAACCACGCGAGCACCTTTCACGTGCTCGAAACCGCCACCGGTCGTGCGCTGAAGCTGGAGGAACTCGTGAAGCCCGGCTTCGAGAAAAAGTGGGCGGTCCTCGGTGCTGCCGAGCTGCGCAAGAGCAGCGGCCTCAAGCCCGATGCCCCGCTCACCGATGCCGGACTCTTCGAGGACAAGCTAGGGAGACGCTGAATAAAGCAGAGTTTGAAAAAGCGCCCTCTTGGCTGCCAACTCGGAGAATTTTGCCGCCGTTTTTCAGGCCTGCAATCCGGCTGGGGTCGAGGTTTGTATTCGCGATT
>Ga0114970_10000055_pt1 | contig 64258 bp, 69 predicted proteins | sample M_140205_XF_Meta_FD_87030 | JGI IMG/M metagenome (GOLD analysis project Ga0114970, IMG submission 87030) | Freshwater microbial communities from Lake Montjoie, Canada to study carbon cycling - M_140205_XF_MetaG | ecosystem: Environmental > Aquatic > Freshwater > Lake | place: Lake Montjoie... | reverse complement strand
ATTACCAGTTAAATAAACATCCTGAGCACCATAAGCAACAAGTTGAAGAAGACCACCACCCATTTATGCTATATTCTTTATACTATAATAGGAGAAAAAAAATAAGAAAAATAATAATAAACCTGGATGTTTTTAATTAGAATACGCCAAACCACCAAGGAAATATAATTTATATTTTTAATAGCTCCTAATGAGGTTTTGGTAAGATTTGGGTGTTTAATTGGAATAAGCTAAACCACCCATTCCAGAAAGGATACGGAGAACATTATAATTAACAGCATATATATTAATATTACCTGAAATAACTGCAGGAGTTCCACCAGTTCCAGTTAATGGTTTAACATCTAATATAGCAGTATCTATACGAGACATATTTAGAGTGCCTGAAGGTTGATGTTCTTCTGGTTTTAGGGCAAAAGAATAAACGTTGATTCCACGATTTAGAGGAATATTAGTATGATGTTGATAAGGTTGAACTAAATTGAAATAAGAACCATTGCGAATATTGAAACGGTCATTGCCATTTAATTGTAATAGACAAGTAGAAAACGGATTAACATAAGTAGTTAATAAATTAGCAGAATTATAAGGTAAAATATTATCAATAGCTCCAACATTTTGAGTATCTGTAGATATAATAGCAGTAGAAATATTAGAAGTTACATATGCAGTAGTAATCAAAGAAGCTGCACCAAAAGTATTAGGGAAGGAATAACCAACATCCTCAGCAGGGTTATTAGTGGGTAATACAGCGGTGAGACTTGGAACGGTATAATTATACCAATAAGCATTTGGAGTATGTATTTTTGCGACCCAGATTAATTCTTTACATGGATGATTAAAATTTAATTTAACTCTTGAACCAGTAGAATTTAGAGTTTCTTGGCCGGTAAATTGTAATTGTTCAATTAGATATTCATGAGATAATTGAGCGAATTTGCGACGTTCATCAGTATCTAAGAAGATGTAATCAACCCATATATTCGGGCTAACTAAAGAAAGAACTTCAGTAATACCATTAACACCACCGGGTACATAAGTGCAATTAGCTAAACTTTCGAATTCTATCTTAATTTTAACTTCATGGTATTGGAGAGCAATTAAAGGCAGAGCAAGTCCGATATTGCGACAGAACCAGAATTCAAGAGGAATATAAAGAGTAGTTCCATTTGCATCGAGACCACCAACATTTAAAGTGTCGTGGTCTGCACCAACCATAGTATCCCATGCATGACGTTTGCCGATAGGAAGAGATAATTCATTCCATATATATAACCAATCGGAATAATGTTTGTCAATTTGTTGTCCGCCGATTTCAATAGAAACAGATTTTAATAATCGAAGACCTAAATAATTAACATAAGAAGTACTTGTAGGAGCTGAAAGTTTTGGAATTCCAACTTCTAAATAAGTACGATGGATTAAATCACCATTGCGAGATATTTGACAATAAACTGTATTTCCGAAATTAGGAATACCGCTGAATGTTTGTTGAATTGCTTCCATAGCAAAATTAGTATGTCGGCGATAAACAACTTTGAAAAAAGTAATTTGAGGATTACCAGTTAAATAAACATCCTGAGCACCATAAGCAACAAGTTGAAGAAGACCACCACCCATTTATGCTATATTCTTTATACTATAATAGGAGAAAAAAAATAATTCATAATTTATATAAAAGCATAATTTAATTTTTTTATTATTATATATGTTTAAAGATAAAACTTCTAAAAAGCGATTTCAGAACGTCGATATAAACCGTGATTTATCGACATTGGATGCAATGCACAATAAAATTATAAGTAATTATAATAAAAAAATTATAGATAATAAAAATTATATAGAAAAAATAGATAGATTAGAAAAAAATTATAAAAATGTAAATGATGAAATTACTCGATATTACAACAGTAATATTAAGAATGAAGAATTATATTCAAATCTATGGAATAGTAATATTCAAATAAAAGAAGAACTTAAAAACATTCAGAAAGAAATTAATAATAATAATAATTTTGATGAAATCGAATATTATGAAAATACAAGTTCTATTTTATTTAATTATTATGAAATGATTGAAAAACAGTCAGTTACATCTTCGAATAAATATAAGACCAAATCAATTTTAGAATCGTTCAATTTAGTTCCTACTGAAGATAAGATTGAAATAGAGGATTTGAAAATTATCGAAAAGAGTGACTTGGTTGACCAATATCTATCAATAACAAATAAATATCATATCAAAAAAATTAATAATGATAATAATGAAATCTGTTGTAAATGTAATATTCCTTTAATTTGTTTGCAACACGATGCAATAATGATTTGTAGCACTTGTGGATATCAGGAATTGTTATTAGTAGAACAAAATAGACCTATTTTAAGACAAAATAATAAGGATACTTCACATTTTAGTTATAAAAGAATTAATCATTTTAGAGAATGGTGTAATCAGGTGCAAGGGAAAGAGAGTACAGATATACCTAATGATGTGTTTGAAAAAATTTTAAATGAAATCAAAAAAGAAAAAATAATGGATACTAAAAAAATTACATATACCAAAATGCGAGAAATATTGAAACGGTTAAGAATTAATAAATATTACGAACATATCAATTATATTATCAATAGGATTAATGGAATACCTACACCACAATTTTCACCAGAATTAGAGGAAAAATTATGTTCGATGTTTAGAGACATTCAAGGACCGTTTTTAAAACATTGTCCTAAAGACAGGAAAAACTTTTTATCCTATAGTTATGTTTTATATAAATTTTTTCAGATATTAGGACTGAACGAATATTTGAAATTTTTCCCATTATTGAAAAGTAGAGAAAAGTTATATGTTCAAGACCAAATATGGAAAAAAATATGCGAAGAATTAAATTATAAGGTTATTCCATCCCTTTAAACGCCAGCACCGAAACCAATCAAACGGAAACCGGCACCAAGTCCAACACCTTGACGGGCACCTGCTGAGAATGAAGGAGCGAGTAAATCGAATATTGAAAACAGACAAGCAGCGGTTAAAGCAATCATCCATATTTCGCTGAATCGTAGTTTATGTTCTGGCAGAATATAAGCAGCAAGTGCGACAACCATGGCTTCTATGGCATATTTTAATATGCGAATTAATGCTTCCCAAATATCAAAACTATAAGTTGGCTGATACATACTATTATAAATATAACATTTTTTTTATTTTTATTTAAAGATAAAATAATTTATTTTTATAAAATGAACATTCTTGTTAAAGAACTTGCCAAATTTTCATTTATTGTAATAGGTGGTAATTATATGATACATAAAGCCCTCGATTTTTATATTATGTATAAAAAATAAATCAATTATATTAATATAGAGATGTTAAAATCATATTTTATAATTGTTTCAAAACATATAGCTGTTTCTATTGCTTCTAGTTATATTATTCTAAAATCTTTAGAATATTATTATTATTATAAAAAGATATAAGAATTTTTTATTTTATTATATATAAGTAACTATGGCAGATGTATTAGTAACAACTAAAGAACGTGATTATTTGGACGAAGATAAGGCAATCCGAGGTCAAAATTATGGATTGGTTTCTTTTCTAAGTCCGGAAGACATTCTTAAGGATAAAGAGGTTTATTATTTTTCAAGATTTTTAGATAAATTCGGAAAAGATATGTCAACACTTCTTGATGGTCTTCAAAATAAATATCCTGATTCGGCTGACCTTGTGAATACTATTCGTTCAAATCATGCTTATATTTTCAATTCCGATGAACTAAACGAGCAATATAAATTTTTCAAAGATACCAATTCGGGAGAAATTGAAACAGACTTTCATCGGGAAAACAACTTCCGCACATCAATGCGAGGTATTAAAATCAGAGGTGTATTCGATACTGTCGAAGAAGCTAAAGCTCGTAGCGAGTTTATTAAAAAATATGATGATAAATTTGATATCTATATTTGCCAAGTTGGCTGCTGGTGTCCATGGTCTCCAAATCCGAACGACCTAAACGACCAAGAATATTCAGAAACTCAGCTTAATACTCTAATGAAACAATATAAGCAAAATATGGAAACTAAGGACCAAGTTTTCGAACAACGAAAGGCCGATATTCTTGCAAAATCAAAGGTTGCCAATTCTTCTAATGTCGCCGAAGAACTAGCCAACCAACCCGACCCATGGCTAGCAGCTAAAGAAGGAAAAGAAGAGGTTAAAGAAGTTGTCGATGAAGTCGTTAAAGAAGAAGTTAATGAAGTCGTTAAAGAAGAGGTTAATGAAGAAGTTAAAGAAGAAGTTAATGAAGAAGTTAATGAAGAAGTTAAAGAAGAAGTTAAAGAAGAAGTTAAAGAAGAAGTTAAAGAAGAAGTTAAAGAAGAAGTTAAAGAAGAAGTTCCTCCTCCTGAACTTTCTCGAACTTTAAGTTAAGGTTTTTGTGTTTATTTTTTTATTTTCATTTAATAAAAATGAAAGCTATTGCATTATTTCTTTTATTTGTAGGGGTAATATTAATAATAAAAAGTTATTATGAAAATAAATATGTAATAAAACCGAATGAACAAAAAACAATAATTAAATATGTTCCAATAAGTCAATATGAAGAAACTTTAACAGATAAAGAGACATTGACACAATTTTATAAAGGTATGTTTGAATTGACACAACCTAATATTTATGATGCTAAAAAAATATAATTAATAGTTATAGAAAATGGCAACGATAGAAAGTATAGGCTATTTATTAGTTGATAATATCAATTCTAAGACTGATATAAATAAGGTTAAATTAATGAGTTCAATTACTATTTATAAAAATGAACTAGAAAAAAAAGCAAAAAAAGAAAAAGATAGAAAAAACAAATATTATAATGATTATGAAAGTAAGAGAATAGCCAATAACGAAAAATACGCCAAATATATGAAAGATAATAAAGCCTTGTATGATAAATGGCGTAAGTCTAAAAAATCAAATGATTTATATAATTATTTAACATTAAGAAAGCCAAATTTAGAAGATGTAGATGACGTTTATACAATGTTATAGATTTCTTCATTAAATTCATACAATACATTTGCAATACTATTAAAAAAATTAATAACAAAAGAAAAAACTTCAGCCAATTCAATCAAAAACAGTTTTATATATTCATAAATAGTCACAGGTAATTGGACTATAATAAAAATTAAATATGCAAAACTATAAAATAATAATATAACAGGTTTTATTACATTATTAAAATAAGTAATATATGAAATCTTAAAAATATAACACCATATAGCGCTTATTATTGCAAATAATATAAGAAATGCAAGAATTGGCGATACAACATTCCAAATAATAGAAAGATAATTATAAATTGCATCAAACATTTATTTAATTATATAAATTAGAATATAAATAAAAATGAAAACGTTTAGTTTTAATTTTTTAGCCTTTATTATTGCGTTTGCTATCGGTATTTTTTATGTGTATATATCAACACCAAAACCTCATGTTGTAATTAAATATCCAACACCCTATAATGCCGATAAGATTGTTTATAAACATTATGATACGAACACGTGTTATAAATACAAAGTTGAAGAAGTTAAATGCGTAGATAATGCCATAGAACAACCCATAATTTAAAAACTAACTTTAAAATAGATTAAAAATGAAAACACAGTATGTTATAGATAGGTTATTTTATAATAAATACGGACAAATGTTTATCAGTGCATTATTTGGTTTATCATTAGCTCTATTATTCAGCAGAGTTTGTAAAGAGAATTGTATTTTATATTTTGCCCCCAAATATGACGAAGTCGTTAATAAGGTCTTTAAATTGAATGATACTTGTTATAAATATAACATAGTCAATGCACCATGTAACAAAGATGCATTGGAACCAAATAAAGACAACTATAGAGCATCAAATCAAATAACAGAACCTAATATTATGAATAAAATATTTGCGTAAGAATTATTATTATATATATAAATTATAATAATATAAAAACAGATGACAACAACCGGAAAACCGTCTAATAATATTATGATTACGTCTATAGACAAAATCCCCCTAAGAACTAATGGACCCGTTACAACAGATGATATGACAAACGACCAGACGGTTAAAGATGTTTTGAGTGAATTCGAACAAGAATTATCATTAACTGCTGACCAGAATATTAATAATAATTATAAAGTTAATTATCAGCAACAATCGCAACAACAACAAGAACAGCAATTTCAACAACAGCAGCAACAACAACCATTTCAGCAACAACAACCATTTCAGCAACAACCAAAACCACAACAAAAACAAAATAATAAAGATTTATGTATAGATAATGAATTGGCAATTAAGGTTTTTATTATTTGCATAGTTGTTGCTCTAATAACTAATCCATATATATATGCGACTATTTTGAGTAAAATACCAGATAATTTATCATTAATATTTGATAATTATAATTATTTTATAAAATTAGGTTTGATATTTGTTGTTTTATATTTGATGATGTTTTATAACGTTGTGTAAGGCGTAGTAGTATTATCAAACGCATTATAATGGATATTATCTGAATTCAAACCTTGAATACCATAAAAATTACTATCTTGTTTTATTTCATTATTATAATTTTCTTCATTATAAATATTGTTTTGGGCTGCTTTTAATAATTCAGTTGATACATATGGAATTAGGGTGCAGTTATCATTTTTTATATCCTGAATATAATGTTCTGGTATTTCAGGTTTATTTGTATAAGGTTTAGGTTTAGTATCACCTGCGAAGAAATTAAAGAAAGAAGATAAAGATGAATCTTCATTTGGGCTAGTAGTTGAATAAACAGCAGGTGATGAAACGAAATGAGATGTTGTACTGGCAGATACACCTAGAATATTATTATTAGACGAAGGTTGAGAAGAAGAATTTGGAGTTTTATGTAATTTTCGCTGATAATATTTAAAATAAATAACGAGGAATATTATACCAGTTAAAAATCCTATAATTTCATCAACAGTTAATATTATAAATAATATGATTATAGCAATGAATAACTGATTTATAGGAGTACTTATAATGATTGGTAAATCAAAATCAACTAAAATAACAAAAATTAAAATTAACACTAATAACGCTCGAATAAAATTTTTGACCATCTATTTATAAATTACATATAAAAAATAAATTCATATTAATTATTGAATACAAAAAATGAGTATATTGACAACTTCCTTAAATAATAAAGGTTATGCAATTACTAAGACTGATAAAAATGAAGAAATTATTAATAAAATCAAAAAAGAATTGTTAATCAGTCCGAAAACATTCGGTAATTCTTTTTCTGTTGTTAAAGAATATCCAATTTATTTAGAGAGCGATACTAAATTGTATGTTCCTAAATGTTATGGTATTGAAAAATTTGGATTTCCTTTAACAGACAATTTAAATAATGGTGTCGATTGTCCGAATTTAAATTTCAGTGGTAAATTGAGAGACATTCAACAGGCACCCGTCGATGCTTTTATAGATAATGTTATCGATAAAAAGAAATTAGGAGGTATTATTAGTGTTCCATGTGGTTTTGGTAAAACAATTATGGCTATTTATATTGCCTGTTATTTTAAAAAGAAGACTTTATTTATATCTCATAAAGATTTTTTGAACGAACAATTTATTAATAGTATTAAATTATTTGTTCCGAATGCAAGAATTGGAAAAATCAAACAGAGCAAAATTGAAGTTGAAAATAAAGATATTGTTATAGCCACATTACAATCTTTAGCAATGCGAGATTATGACAGTTCTATTTTTAGTGAATTTGGATTAGTTATTATTGATGAATGTCATCATATAGCTTCAGAAGTTTTTTCGAAAGCTTTCAGAAAAATGAATATTCGTATAACCTTAGGACTTTCGGCAACTCTTAATCGTAAAGACGGTTTAAGAAAGGTTTTCGAATGGTATTTAGGTAAATCTGTTTATAAAATCAAAACAGACAATGATGAATGTAATATGATTGTTCATTTACATAAATATTTCGTTCATGATTTGAATTATAGTTATGTTAAGTTGATGTATAATGGAACACCCAATTTTGTATCGATGATTAATAATATAACTAGTTATATGCCTAGAACTATTTTTATTATCAATTTATTAAAAGAAATTCTTATTAACGAACCAGATAGAAAAATCTTAATATTATCTGAACGAAAAAACCAATTAAAAGATTTAGAACAATTGATTAAAAACGATGAGATAGCCTCATACGGATATTATATTGGAGGTATGAAAATGGCTGATTTAGATATTTCAGCAACTAAACAAATAATTCTGGCGACTTATCAAATGAGCAGCGAAGGCTTAAATATTCCCACACTAAACACCGTAATATTAGCCAGTCCTATCGGTGATATTCAACAGTCCGTTGGAAGAATATTAAGAGAAAAAAAATCAGAACGCAAATATACTCCGTTGTGTATAGATATTTATGACGACTTCTCATTATTCAAATTCAAAGGAAACAAAAGAATTAATTATTATAAAACTAATGGATATAAAATTAAAAATTATTATGAAAATGAATTAATCGTTTCTGAAGATGAAGATAATAACGCTAATCAGAAATGTGTTTTTATTAATGATGACGATGACGAAGAACTAGAAAAACCTAAAGAAAAACCAAAGGCAACAACAAAACCAGCAAAGAAAACATTATTTATTGATGATGATGAAGAAGAAAAAGAAAAACCTAAAACAAAGCCTAAACCAAAGACAGTAACAAAACCAACAAAGAAAACATTATTTATCGAAGAAGATGAAGATTAATCGATATCTTCTCTAATAGTTTGAACATTTATTTGAAAGTTTTTGATATCTAGATATTGATAATTATCTTTACCAAATGCACGAGAAATACCAGTGTCACAATACCATATTTGATTGTCTTTTAATATTATTTTTTCGTTTAACGTATGGCCCAAAAACATATATGTTATTCCCAATTCTTTGAATAATAATGACGTTTCATCGACATTATTTTGACCTCTATTCCATAATATACCAGGAGGACCTATGATTATATTATCAATTATTTCTTTGTCTTCAACATTTATTTTTTCTTTTTCTAGAAATTTTCGCCATATTTGATTTATGTAAAAGATATTTTTATTAGAACTTTTTAATAAATTGAGATGACTAATATCAAATTTAGCATGACAAAATAATAAATCATCTATTTTTAATATTAACGGTCTTTTGGCTAAAATCATAGCTAATGACCCTCCTGGTTTAAATAAATTTTCCCTTAAATCACTTTTACTATTTTGAGAAACATATGAAAAATCTCCAATAACGTTCATCAACTCGTGATTTCCTATTAATGATATACAATAACCGCCTTTAGCACGTGCTATTTTATTTAAATGTTCTGTAAAATAAATAATTTCATAATCTTTTAAAATCTCCCAATTTTCTGTTGATATTCTATTTAAACTATCTACTTGGTCGCCTAATTGTACTACTATTGTTTCAGGAGGTTCTGCTATCCATTCAAGATTATTATTAATAATTTTAGCGTCTATCAAAATATTTTTAAACCGTTTTATATCACCATGCATATCACCTATAATAATTATTCGCTTATGTCCTTGCAATTCATTTATACATTCGTTAAACATCTTTTTAAAGATATATAAAAGGTTTATTTTATATATCTTTATAATTATGCTTAATGCGTTTATTGTTTTTAATTTTATATTGACAATGACTAATGAATTTATTTTACCGGCCATTATTAAAACTTTTAACGATACAAATACCACTAATTCAACGATGTTATTAATATTGATGTAATTTTATATAAAGATTTTTTGAATTAATAATGATAATAAAATAAGAATGTTTAAAATAACTTATATTATTCTCAATTTCATTTTGCCAATTTTAAATGCTTTTATTTTACCGCAATTTGTGAGAGAATGGCATCCAATTGGCATTGAAAGTCAAATAGACAAAAATAAACCTTATAATTTTAATATCGGTAAATTGCCAATGGTTTTATGGTATGATTATAATAATACACCCACCTCTACAATTAATATATGCAAACATCTCGGTGCGAGGTTAGATAATGGTATTATTAATAACGGCTGTTTGCTGTGTGCAAACCATTTGACGGCATATAATCAGACTGATGCAATTGGAAATGTTATAGCGAAAAATGGATTATTGTGGTGGAGTTATAAAAGTTATTCCAGAAGTCCGCCATCAAATTTTAAGGAAAAAGAAAATAAATTTAATATTAATTATATTGATATTAATGTTAGTCTGGTGAATGTTATTTTAGAATTTATTTATAGTAATAACAAAGTAGATGTAATACAAAAAAACAATAAATTTTTCTTTACTGAAAAGTTATTTAACAATGCGGAACATAAATTTTTTTATAGATATCCATATTATTTAAAAGGTTCTGTTAATAATAAAATTAATTATGTCATTAATTTTTTACCATTAGAAGAAAACAAAACAAGATTATATATATCAATTTCTAATAATTTTATTGATTCGACAATTTTTATGAATTATTTTTTAAATTCTAAATTGAACAATCTTAAAAATTATAATGAAAATTCATATTTGAAATATTTGATTATTCTCAAAGAAGATAAGACTTATATGAAAAAATTGTATTCATTATTTGAGAAATATCTATTTCCCAACGATTTCACGATTTCGTGTTTTTATAAATACAAACAATTCTATTAAATGATTTCTTTTTTTTTGTGTTTTTTTTTAAAAAATGATTTGGGTTTTTTAAAAAAAAGTTATTTATAAAATATACAAACAATGACACGAACAATTAGCTGTTTTTATATGTCATTTGAAAACAAAAATTCATTGAATATCATATTCATAAAATTTGAAAATTATATCAAAGTTATTTTTAATTGTCGTTCAGTGATATTGACAAGTCAGCAGTTAATATCAAATTATGAATTATTTCAGATTTATTTGCTGTCTCTCGTTTTGACTGAAGACATAACTAAAATCTATTATTATTATAATTATGGAATTTATACAAGAATTTGGGAGAATTTCAATTTGACACCATCATATAAATTTATTAATTTAGAAAAGACCAAACATAAAAATCCGTTCAATTCCGAAGAACCTAAACGGCCTACTAGTTCAAAGAAAATAAACAAATTTATGTGGATATTTAATAAATGGCTTGTTGATATTAATCCTGTAAATTTGTTTCATGAATATTATTCAAATGAACTGAAGTTTGAATAATATTCATATTAATAATAATGATAACTGTTAGCTGTTTTTATATTACTAATTATAATGATGGTCATATTAACATGGTTTTTATTAAATATTCGAAATATATCAAAATTATTTTAAATTATAAATCTATTATTTTGTCTATAGAACAATTACTATCTAATTATAAATTATTTCAATTTTATTTAATATCTCTCGTATTAACTGAAAATACGTCTATGATTGATTTGATGATTACTAATAGGAAAAAATTTTATGGCATTTCGACAATGAGATATTGGAAGAACGTTTATTTGACAATGTGCCATAAAATCATATTTCTTCAAAAATTTTATCATAAAAACCCGTTCTATTCTAAAGAACCTAAACGTTCAACGAGTATGAAAAAAATAAATAAATTTATGAAATCGTTTTATTATTTATATAAAGAAGGTTATATAATTAATCCTGTTTTTGTTTTTCATGAATATTATAAAAATGAAACGATTGAAATATCGGAATTTGTTAATAGACGCGTTGATTACAATAACAAAATAATTATATTAACAAATATCTTACATAATTATGGATATGATGTTTATTATTCTATTAAAAAATATTTGTTTTAAATTATAAGTATTGTCTATTTAAAAATGATTTAAAATGGTTTTATTTTTATATTAAGCAACGATGCCGACAATTAGTTGTTTCTATATCAATTATAACCGTGACCCGATTAATATAATCTTTATCAAGTATGAAAACTTCGTTAAAGTTATTTTCAATCGACGCGCAGTTATATTGACGAATAATCAATTTGTTTCGAGTGAGGAATTGTTCAATACATATTTGATATCTTTGATTTTAACCGAAGACACATCAAAAATTGACAGAGTTAATATCGATAATAAGATTTATTACGGTGTTTCAACAATGAGATATTGGAAAAATCTTTATTTGACTAATTTCTATAAAATCATTTCCCTCGATAAATCGGCTCATAGAAATCCGTTGAATTCCTTAGAACCCAAACGTGCAAGCGGTCATAAGAAATATAGCAAATTTATGCGTTATTTCTGCAATTCCTATTGTTATGAAGGATATGAGGGTTATATCGTTAGACCTTGTCAATTGTTGAAAGAATATTGTTTCATCGAAACTGAAGAGGCAAAGAAATTAATAGAACACCAAACTCAGGTTGAGGCTCTTATTTTCGTTCTTCACAATTATGGACGTGACGTTTATACGGCCATAAACAAATATATCAAGTTGTGAGATATCTCAAAGAAAAATGGCAAAAATTAAATTTTTTGTCATTATTATTGTCATTAATAAATTTGTTTTAATTTATAACTAAATACTTATAAAAATGATTTTACACTATTAATATAACTATTGTGCATACCAAAATGACACCATCAATCAGCTGTTTATACATGAGCTATAATCGTGACCCGGCAAACTTTACCTTTATCAAGTATGAAAACTTCGTCAAGGTTATCTTCAATCGCCGTTCTGTTATATTGTCCATCAAACAGTTTATTGAAAACTTCGAACTTTTCCAGCTTTATGTAATCTCGCTACTTTTCACCGAAGACACATCAACAATTTACGAAGACGTTATTAACGACAGCGTTTATTATGGTATCTATACGATGACTTGCAGCAATTTCAAGCTGGCGAATAGCTATAGAATTATTTATCTTGAGAAGTCACCTCACCGCAACCCGCTCAAAAGCAAGGAACCCAAACGAGCAAGCAGTCGAAAGAAATACAACAAATTCATGAAGTATTTCTTAAATTGCTATTCAGATGAAAGTTATATCATTCATCCTCTTCAGTTGTTATATGATTATTACGCATGCGAGGCCGAAGAAGTCGTTGGATATTTCAACGAATATTTGGAGTCCGAAATGCACGATATGATGTGCGAACTGGAGGAGGACATGATTGACGTTGTCTGAAAGGAAAGAAAAGAAAAATGGCAAAATTAATTTTTTGTCATTTTATATAAAAAAATGATTTTATAATTTTTGATTTTAATTTTTAACAATGCCTGAAATCAGTTGTTTCTATAGTACTAATTGTTTGTTTGAAGATTCGATAAATATTAATATTATCTTTATTAAATATTCTAAATATTTCAGAGTTATAATCAATGATAAATCAATTTCGATAACAATAGACCAATTACTTTCAAGTGATGAATTAATTCAAGTTTATATATTATCATTGCTTTTAACTGAAAATACAGATAAAATAAGTGTTCAACGGAAAAATAATAAAATCGTATATGGAGTTTCTACAAACATATATTCAAAAGGTTTTTCGAAATATCGGTTTGTAATGGTTGAAAAACTGCCGCATAAAAATCCATTGAATGCCCAAGAACCGAAACGTTCAACAGGGCCGAAAAAACTTCGCAAAGTAATGAGGATGTTTTATAATATGCATGAAGGCGAACTTTTCCTTGACCCAATCGTATTATTTAATGCATATTACACAAATGAGACAAATAAATTATTCATTGATATTAAAAACGAAATTGAAAAAAATAAAAGAATTGAAATCTTGACAAATATCTTACATTGTTATGGAAGAGATATTTATAGTTCTATTAGGAAATATTTGGTGTCTTCATCTTCTTAGTTTAAAAAAATGATTTTGTTTTTTTTCATTTTAATTATAATGAATATTACAAAACCATTATTAAAATGGGTTGGAGGAAAAACACAAATTATTTATACACTTCTCGGAAATTTTCCAGTTGAGATAAATAATTATCATGAAATTTTTTTAGGAGGAGGTAGTGTTTTATTTGCTTTATTATCATATGCAAAACACGGATTAATACATATCAATGGCAATATATATGCATATGATGTAAATGAACCTTTAATTTATATTTATAAAAATATTCAAACAAATCATAATGAATTATATGAAATATTGCAAAGTATTATTATTGATTTTAATGAATGTGGAGATGGTCCAGTAAATAGGAAACCGGCAAATATAGAAGAAGCTAAAACATCAAAAGAAAATTATTATTATTGGGTAAGAAGTCAATATAATAAATTGACTAATAAAAAAACAATGATTTGTTCGGCAATGTTTATATTTTTAAATAAAACATGTTTCAGAGGTGTATTCAGAGTTGGTCCTAATGGTTTTAATGTTCCTTATGGAAATTATAAAAATCCTGAAATTATAAATAAAGACCATTTAGACGAAATACATAATTTAATTCAGAATGTAATATTCGAATGTTGTGATTTTAGTTTGTCATTGTCATTATCATTGACATCAGTAGAAGAAAATGATTTCGTATATTTAGACCCGCCTTATGCCCCTGAAAATAGTAAATCGTTTGTCGGATATACTGAAAACGGATTTAATATAGAAAATCACCAAAAATTATTTGAATTAATTAATATGATAACAGATAAAAGAAATATAAAAATAATTATGAATAATGCCGATGTCAGTTTGGTTCGTGATAATTTTACAACTGATAAATATAATATAATTGAAATTTTATGTAAAAGGTCAATTAATTCTAAAAACCCAGAAGCAAAAGCCAAAGAAGTTATTATAAGGAATTATTGAGCCATATATCAAATGTTTCAAAATAGTCTTCATCATCGCCAAATAAAACTTCAATTTTATGTTCAATAAGAATTTTATTTAGAATTATATATTTTTTTTCTTTTGAAATAATTTTATTTTTCAGAAAATCACTTACACAAAATCCATATACAACTTCGAAACCTTCACCTAAAACTAATTCATATTCTCGTTTTAGAGATGGTCCAGACCATAATTTAGTTTCAACGGAACCCGCAACATTTTGTTCTTTTTTCTCTAATATTTTTATTACTTTTTTACCGTTTTTATATTCAATGATATATGCTTCATCTGGACATCTAAATAAATCAATGTCATAATTTTGTTTCATATAAGTTTTCAAACCGTTTTGTAAAACAAATATAATAGTCATATCATCAAATTTTTTTGATAAACAATAATCATAATATTTAGGATTTTTTTTTAAATCGGTTTTTATATACCCATCTTTAATTAGTCTTTGTTGATTATTTGTTTTTTCCTCAAACCTTTTTCCAAAATGGTTTGTATTTGCACCTCCTGCACCGGTTCCTTTATTGATTTTTTTACTCATAATGAATTGTATTTTTTTTAAATAAAAGATTTCATTTTTTTATGCATGGTAAATAGCATTCATAATATTAGTTAAATAATCTAATTTTTGTTCTATCATCATTAGACGATATTCAATGATGTTTTCTTTTTCGTCTGTTTTCTTAGTTTTTTTATTTGGACTTTCCATTTTATTTATATATTTTTCTATGATTTCCTGTTCGATATTATATAATGTTGATAAATCCTCAATAGTTATATTATCATGTTTATATTTAGGATATAATATATTAGTTACAACTCTAGATTTTATTCCAATGATTGTTCGTTTATGAATAAGAGCTATTTCTTCATAAGTCTTATTATCTGCCAATTCCTGACAAAGATTATCATTTTCTTCTACAGTCCATTTTTTACCAACTCTCGATGTTTCTTCGTTATCCATATTAATCTCTTTAAATTCTGAATATAAAAATAATTCATTTTTTAAATATAAATATGAAATTGTTAAAAGAAGATTTATATATCAATTGTGACGATTTAATTAAAGAAGCTAATGTATTATATGAAATAGCAAAAAATAAAGACTTACTTGAATTAGATAAATATTATATTAATGATATGAATAGATATATCAATAAATATAACCTATTTAAGGAACGTTATATAAAGATGTATATAAAGGACTTAAAGGAATATTGCGGCGAATAAACAAAAAGTTTATTTTTTGATGATTTCTAAGATTGATACTAACAATGCTTCATATTCAACGGATTTTTGAATATCAGTATCAGCACTACCATTAGTAGATAATATTTGTCCCATGTATTGTCCTCGACCATATGGACTATTATAACTACTTGCAAATTCAAGGTTATATAGGCGTCTTTTTTCATTTAATTCGCCAATAAATGCTTTTATTTTTTCAGCGATATTATCATTATTAATTTCGTCTTTAATACTTTTAATTCTGTCGTTTTGATATTTTTTCATGTTTTCCATTATTTCTTGTGGGTTCATCTTTGTTTTTTTTAATCAAATGAACAAATTCATTTTTTAATAATTATACAAAAAAATGATTATAAATTCATAATGATATCTTATTATTTATAATCATATGGATATAGAAGAAATTGTTATTGATAAGACTAAAAATAAGTCTTTGACAGAAGAACAATTTAGCATATTGAAAGTAGAACTGCTTAAAAATGAATTTGAAAAGATTATTGATTTTATTAAATATATTCAAAAAACATATAAATTCAATTGTAGCAAAATTGATTTGATTAAAATTTATAATTCTCTTGGTTATGAAGATTATAATTTAAAAAAGAAATTAATCAAAAAAATTCAAAAATCTCAATCTGGTATTATTAGTGTAACTGTTTTAACTAGCGGAACACCCGAATATACCAATAAAAACGGTGAAAGAGTTAAAGGAACTTTTAGTTGTCTTCATAATTGTTCGTTCTGTCCCAATGAAAAACCTTCAGAGGCCAATAATTGGACACAACAGCCCAAAAGCTATTTATATACAGAACCAGCTGTTTTAAGAGCAAATCAAAACGATTTTGACCCAATTAAACAAATGAATTCTCGTATTTCATCATTAGAAAAAATGGGACATGAAATAGACAAAATTGAATTATTAGTTTTAGGCGGCACCTGGAGCGAATACCCAAAAGAATATCAAGATGAATTCATAACGAAGTTATATTATGCTGCTAATGTTTATTACAATAAAAGAGAAGAAATTTTAACTCTAGAACAAGAAATCGAAATTAACGAAACTGCTAAAATTCATATCATCGGATTAACATTAGAAATGCGAAGTGATAGTATTAATATCAAAGAAATAGAAAGATTAAGAAGGTTCAATTGCACTCGTGTTCAATTAGGTATTCAACATACTGATAATGAAATTCTGCGAATGAACAATAGAGGCGAATCAGTCGAAAAGACAAAACAAGCCATCAAATTATTAAAAAATAATTGTTATAAAATTGATGGTCATTTGATGTTAAATTTATATGGCAGTTCTGTTGAAAAAGATAAGACAATGTTAGATGAAATATTGACAAATCCAGAACTACAATTAGACCAATTAAAAATATATCCTTGTGCTGTAGTTCCTTTTACAAAAATAAAAGAATTATATGAAGCAGGTATTTATAAACCATATGATGATAAATATCTATATGAATTAATCAAATATTTCAAAATCAATATTACAAAACAATTCAGAATTAATCGAATTATTAGAGATATATCTGGACATTATATTATTGGTGGATATTCTCAGCAATTTGTAAGCACCAGACAGAAATTATTAGAAGATATGAAAATTAATAATTGGAAATGTAAATGTATTAGATGTAGAGAAATTAAAGGAAATGTAATTGAAAATGCAGAATTGGAAATTATGGAATATGAAGCAAGTGGAGGAACTGAATATTTCATATCATTCGAAAGTGATGAATATCTTGTTGGATTTATTAGACTAAGATTAAATATTGATAATTCTAAATTATTGCCAATTTTAGAAAACACAGCTCTTATCAGAGAATTACATGTTTATTCGACTTTGTCACATGTAGGCAATAACGATAATTATTCTCTACAACATAAAGGATATGGAAAAAGACTAATCGAAAAAGCTGAAGAAATTGCAAAATTAAATGGTTTTAGCAAGATTGCTATAATCGCCGGAACAGGTGTAAGAAATTATTATAGAAAATTTGGATATAATCTTATAGAAACGTTTATGTGTAAATCATTATAATTTAGTTCTATCATATATATACAATTCATATAATTCACCTACGAAATTATTAGCTTCTATATTAGATGTTAGTTGTGCTCCATCTTTTATTCTTTCAGTTAAAATAAAATCAGATGGTGTTCTATCGTCATGAACCGTTCCTAATGTTTCTATTCCTGTTTTGTCTTTACCATCGTTAATATCAACATCAACATTAATTTCAACTATTGTATTTGTTGAATATATAATTGAATTAAAATTTTTATTATTATTATTTTTACTTCTTTCATTGGGTATATTATCTAATTGTATATCTGTATTATATGTATCCGGTAATTCATCTTTGTTAAGCTGTTTATTAAGTCTCAATTTAATCATTGGTCTTGCGAGAGTGCTTAATAAATTCATATAACCTTGGACTTTATCATAATGTTCTTTTTTATCTCGTTTATTAACATTGATTTTAGCTTTTATTCTCATTTGTTTATTATCAATTGATTTTTCTAAATATAAAATATTCTTTGTTTGAAAATTCAAATAACCTATATTATTAACCAATTTAAATTCGGGTTGATATTTATTATCACTTTGTCTATAACTAAAATCACGATGATTTCCAGACTGGTCATATAAAATATTTACATAAAATATTCTATCAGTCGGTAATTTAGTATAAACAGAACCTTTATAATAATAATACTCGCCATTTTCATAATATACGGGTGTTTCGATTGGATTACTATTATCTAAACTCGGACTGCCATAATTTATAGTTGTTAGTTTTAATATAGGTCCTTTATAATTCTTGTTTAATAATTTTGTTCCATATATTGCAATAATACCTGTATTATTTTGGCTATTGATACCTCTAGTTATTGGAATTGAATTAAATAATATTTCTTTGTTTGCTCCGGATGTTTTAAATAATTTAGGTAAAAAATTATTTATATTATCATTTGAATTATTGTAATATGATTTATCTGTGCTTAATATGAATTTGCCTCTATCGTCTTTATCTATAGGAATTGTATATGTAGATGGATAATTCATAGCATTTCTTAAATTTTCATCAATATTATTATAATCCGATGATGAATATAAATTACTGTTATAATCGAATTTTACATCTTTAGGAGTTAAAGCACAAAAAGTTTTTTCGGATGAATAATCACCATTTGATTTAAAATTCATATGAAAAACATTATCACTTCTTCCATTAGTTATTACTTCTCTGTTTATAAGTAAATCTTCATATTGATTTTTGCCGGTGGTTATATAACTGATGGAATTGCTAATTGAAGCAAATTTATATTTAAAAGCGTCGGGTAATAGGTTATTTAATTTATCTGTAATTGTTTTTAAAAAAGATAAAGAATTATATTGAGTTATAATATAATTTTCAACATCCATATTTAATAATTTTTTACTGATATCATTAGCACCAATAATTTCACCTGGATTTGTGAAAATAGGTGTTGTAAAACCTAGAGCTAAAATAATAGCTATTATGATAATAATTACAGCAACTTTTATAATAACTCCTTGACCAGCATTAGCAACTAATGAAACTGCATATTTAAAATTATCAATGATATAAGCACCCAACATAACGATATTAACGAAAGTCGAGTATAATATTCCAGTGCCGTATTTTGTGAGTTGTAAATAAAATTTGCTAGATTTGTCACTTTTATCAAAATTAAATTTATTTATGTTTAAATTTTCTGTTGCATCATTATCAGCCATTTTAGTTATAACATTTAAACGTTCTCTCAATTCATTAATTTTATTTTGAGTTTCATATTCTTTTTCTTCATAATTAGTTTCAAGTTTTTCTAATTTATGTTTTTCAGGTTCGGTATTTTTTAATGTGTATAAAGATTGCGGAATGAAGGGTCCTAAGATATCTGTTTTTTTATTACCGCCTTTTATTCTTCGTTTTGTTGTTTTTTTAACCATATTTTTCTATTTAATATAAATAAATGAAATTAATATTCATAGTTATTTGTTGTATAATTATTTATGGAATGTGTTATTATGTCTTTCCCAAAGAAATATCAATATTACAAACAGAAATTGATACTTTTAATTTAACTTCATTAGCATTAAGACAACCTATTGTTATAAGTGATTTACTCCAAGACCCTAATGAAATTATTGAAAGCTGGTTTAAGTTCAATTTTAAATATCAAGATTATGATATTTCTAATGACTGGATGCAAAACAGACATAAATACCTGTTTATAAATGCCTTAGAAGATACTGAAATTATCATTTATAAGGCAGAAATAAAAAAAACAAATCCTAATCCGGATGATAAAATTATAGCTATAAAATTAAAAAAATATCAAAGTTTAATATTGCCTTTTAAATGGAAATATTTTGGAATTAATTTTAATAAATGGGCTATAGATGATTTAATTACTTTTTCTTTGGGGCGCCTCGTTTAGCTGTGCTTTTCACTACATCTCCTTTTAAATCATTCATATAATCCTCTTCAATTGTTTTCTTATGGTTATTCCATTCTGTCAGAAGTTCTTGTAATTCCGTTTCCCAGATTTTAATAATAGACATGTCTTTTAATTCATCAATTTTATTTTTAAGTTTCAATACTTCCTTCTCTAGATTTTCTTTTTTCTCTAGTGTTAATTGTGAAATAGGCATTTTCAGCAAATAGTCATAATTATCATTTTGTTTATAATAATCAGCTTTTTCTAATTGTTCTTCGATATCTTTCAATTTAATATTCATAATAATAATATTACCGCTGATAATATCTGTGATAAATCTAATCTTCGCTGACATAATATTATAATCTTCTACTAATATCTCTAATTGTCGTTCCTTTCTCTCATAATATTTATGAAGTCTTGTAACAGACCATTCTTTAATAATTTCAACAGTTGTATTATATTTTTTGATAGCTCCCTTAACTGAGAATAAATGCATATTATTCAAACTTAAATTTTTAGGTGATGTCAAATTAAATTCACTTAAAAATTTAGGTTCCAATTCTTCTTTACAATCATCATTTAATTTCAATATGAATTTAACATTCTTAGCTGTATAATGATTTTCAAACGATTTCAAATATTTATTATTGTTGATTATCAATTGTTCTAAATATTCTTTATAATTTTCTGTCCAAATTCCAACAGGAAGTTCGGTTATTTCGACTGTTGTTTCATTAATCCATTTATAAATACCATTACTAATATAATTTCCTTTTTCGTTTTTAACTATTTCACCCTTAAAACCTAGATAATACGGGCATAATTCATCCAATTCTGTTTCTTCCATTAATTTCAATGATTTGTCGATATCTTCTAATGTTAATATTTTACCAATATTTTCATTAATATTATCAATAATATTCAAATAAATTTTAATAATGGTTTCCGGATTGAATTGAGGAATGTTTGTTGAATAACCTGTTCCAATACCAATACCGCCATTCACTAATACCATTGGAATAATCGGAATATAATATTCGGGTTCAATTGATAATCCATCTTCGTCTAAATAATTCAATACATTATTGTCTTCTTCTTTGAATATTAATTTAGTCAATTTTGATAATAACGTATAAATATATCTCGGAGAAGATGAATCTTGTCCTCCGCTAATTCTTGTGCCCATCTGGCCTTTCGGTTCGAGCATATTAATATTATTAGTTCCTACGAAAATTTGAGCCATTCCAATAATAGCTTCTTGTAATGAATTTTCGCCATGATGATAAGCAGTTACTTCGCTAACATTTCCTGCAAGTTGTGCTACCTTGATTTCATTTGTATAAAGATTTCGTTTCAAACATGCGAATAATATTTTTCTTGTGCTTTCCTTAAGACCATCACAAATATGAGGAATGGCACGTTCTAAATTTCTATTACTGAAATGAATAAGGTCTTTATTAATAAATGTTTCATATGAAATACTCGTCTGAGTATAATCTAGAACGTCTTGTCTATCATAAGTCGATAGCCATTTTTTTCTGTCATCAGCCCGTTTCTTATTGAAAGCAAGGTCAATTGAAACATCTGAATTTTCAGTAAATTTATATGTAATTTGTTTCATCTCTTTGAAATATTCTTTTGCTTCTTGGTCAGTCGAAGTGCCGAGCCCTTTGTAATATTTAATTTTCCATGAACTTTTCTTATCAATAGTATCAATCCAATTTTCATAATCACTCATATTATAGAAAGAAATGATTTCTTTTGTTGAGTTATTTGTAGCTTTGATAATAGGTGTAAGCATTGATGTCAAGAAACCATCAAATTTATATAACGAATTCCACAATGTCTGAAAGACATTAAATAACAGTCCTTTAATATGGCTTCCGTCGTGGTCTTGGTCAGTCATAATCATAATCTTACCATAACGTAACGAATCGATACCTTTTGAATAATCTTTGTTTTGTTCTAATCCTAAGATTTTTTTAAGATTAGTAATTTCATTATTATCTGAAATTTTTTGTAAGCTAATATCTTTAACATTAATAATTTTACCTTTCAAAGGATATACACCGAATTTATCACGTCCTACAACGCTTAATCCAGAAATAGCCATTGTTTTTGCTGAATCTCCTTCAGTTAAAATTAAAGTGCAATTCTTACTATCTTTAGTGCCTGCCAAATTAGCATCGTCTAATTTAGGAACAATGATTTTATTAACTTTCTTTCCATCTGTTTTTACTAGTTTTTTTTGTTCAACAACTTCTGTTGCAGATAATGCCAATTCAATAACACCAGATTTATATAATTTCTCATAAAATTTTTCAGATAATTCACATTTCGAACCGAATTTTGTCATTAGTGTTGTTAATGTTTCTTTGGTTTGACTGTCGAAAGTCGGATTTTCAATTGTTGATTTAACGAATATAAATAAATTTTCTTTAATATGTTGAGGTTTAATTGTTTTCTTCTTTTTAGCCAAAGTCATATCAACTAATTTCTTCGTGATTGCATTTGTGATATATTCGACATGTCTGCCGCCTCTGATTGTATTGATACCATTCACAAATGATATCTGTTCGTAATTGCCGGTTTTGCTAATAGCTACTACAACTTCCCAACGGTCATTTACTTTTTCATATGCACGTGGCTGTAATGTCTTTGTATCTAGAAATAAATCACAATATTTTTCAAAATCTTTGATATTAATCTTTTTATCATTGAAATAAACATTAACAGCTGGGTCAGTGCATGCCGAAACATCATAAACCCGACGTTTAAATAATTTATAGATATCTTCAGTAATGTTTGACAATCCAAACTTTTCATAATCTGGTTTAAATGTAATTTTTGTATAAGACTTTCTAGCACAACTCTTGATTTCTGGTTGCTCTTTGATTGTCAAATTTTCCTTAAACTCTTGTTTATAAATTTTTTTACGGTTGCTATCAATCGTTTCAATAATGAACGATTTTGAAAATATATTTGTCAATTTAATTCCCAAGCCATTGACACCGCCAACAACTCTAATTTCATCATCGTTATAATTAGAAGATGTCAATAATTCACCGAAAATTAATTCGGGTATCCATACTTCATATTCATTATGTTTAATAATTTCAATTCCCATTCCGTCATTGAATATTTCTATTACTCCAGTTTCTTTATCAATATTTATTTTAATATTTTTGACAACATTTGAATTATTTTCATCACTTCTTGTTCTTACTGAATGGTCTATCGCATTTACGATAGCTTCATCAAAGATTTTAAATAACCCTGGGATATAAGTAATATTTGATTTTGTGATTTTTTCATCGTCGTCTATAATAAAGGTATCAATTGTAAATGGGTCAATTGTGCCAATATACATAGACGGACGACTATAGATATGAGTTCGTAGTTCATGTTTTTTATATTTTTTATCAGTCTCAGTAGTCATATTATAAATTATGATAAAATTATTTATATCATTTTTTATTTTGTTAAATTATTTTTGTATAAATACAAAAAACTGATTTATTATAATTTTTTATAAATTATATACAATAATGAATAACATCTGTCATTACATCAGGGCCAACAATAATGTATTGCCTCATTATACGTATTTCAAACAAGAATTAGCGGAAAATGATGATTATTATATCGGTGGCAATGTTTCTATTAATAATCATATCATCCAGAGTTTAAAATCGTCATTCAACAATGATATTAATATTATTGATACGAATGACGAAATCGGGCTCGTATCATTTTATTACAAAAATAGATATGGTTATATTTGCGAAGTTAAAAATGCCTGGTTCATTAACCTTGGAGGAGTTATTTATTAAAATTTGTATTATTTTTTTTGATAATCATAAAAAAATGATTAAAAGGAATTTTTACTATTAATTGTGGCAATCTTCAAAATGGAAGCAGTTTGCGAATTTGTTAAGGAGTATATTAATGGCAACAGTCTCGAAAGAGAACGACAACTTATTACTCTTAATGACGACGAAGACTTTTCAACACTCATCGAAGAAAAAGAATATGTTCTTCAATATTTGAATAGAATTGAGGAGGTTTCAGCCATCACTAACGTTCTTGAAGGGCCGTTCGATACTCATCTCGCTGATTTAGTAATTGCAGAATATATGATAGTCAAAATATCTATAACTGTATATACAGACAGCAGGTCATATGATTATTGGGAGGTAGAAGTTGAAGCAATTATTGTGAATGCTTAGGAAAGTTGGTTAAAAAAAAAGGGCAAAATTTATTTTTGTTCTTTTATTTATAAAAATTTGAAAAAATTGATATTGTTATTATTGTTATTTATTCAAAACAATGAACGAAGTTTGCGAATTTGTTAAGGAGTATATCAAAGGCGATAGTATCGAACAAGAACAAGACCTTATTATGCTTAATGAAGACGAACAACTGTTTTCAACACTCAGAGAAGAACATGAATATATTATTGAATGTTTGAAAAAAATTGAAGAAGTTTCAGCCATCACTAATATTCGCGAAGGGAAGTTTGATACTCATCTAGCTGATTTAGTTATTACAGATAATAAGATAGTCAACATATCTATAACTGTATATACTGATAGCAGGTCGTATGATTATTGGGCGGTTGAAGTCGAAACAATTATTACGAATACTTAGGAAAGTTGGTTAAAAAAAGGGCAAAATTTATTTTTGTTCTTTTTTTGAATAAAAAAAATTGATATTTGTATTATTATTGTTATTTATTGATTAATGAACGAAGTTTGCGAATTTGTTAAGGAGTATATTAATGGCAACAGTCTCGAAAGAGAACGACAACTTTTTACTCTTGAAGACGAACAACTGTTTTCAACACTCAGAGAAGAACAAGAATATATTATTGAATGTTTGAAAAAAATTGAAGAAGTTTCAGCCATCACTAATATTCGCGAAGGGAAGTTTGATACTCATCTAGCTGATTTAGTTATTACAGATAATAAGATAGTCAAAATATCTATAACTGTATATACTGCTGATATCAGGTCGTATGATTATTGGGCGGTTGAAGTTGAAGCAATTATTGCGAATACTTAGGAAAGTTGGTTAAAAAAGGGCAAAATTTATTTTTGTTCTTTTTTTATAAAAAAAATTGATATTTGTATTATTATTGTTATTTATTGATTAATGAACGACGTTCGCGAATTTATTAAAGATTATATCAAAAGCGATAGTATCGAAAGAAAACAATCTCTTATTCTTTTTGATAAGGATGATGAACTACAGTTTTCAACAATTAGTGAAGAACATAAATATGTTATTGAATGTTTGAAAAAAATTGAAGAAGTTTCAGCCATCACTAATATTCGCGAAGGACCTGGCTATACTCATTTAGCTGATTTAGTTATTACAGATAATAAGACAGTCAAAACATCTATATTTGTATATACAGACACATATAGCATGATAACTTATGATTATTGGGTGGTAGAAGTTGAAGCAATTATTACTAATGCTTAAGAAAATCTCAAAAAAAATTGATATTTGTTTTTATTATTGTTATTTATTGATAATGAACCAAGTTTGCGAATTTATTAAAGATTATATCAAAAGTGACAGTCTCGAAAGTGATAGAAAATATATTCATTTAAATTTTAATGAAGACTATTCAACACTCATCGAAGAAAAAGGAAATATTATTAAATATTTGAATAAAATCGAAGAAGTGTTAGATATTACTTTCTTGAATGAAGGTAAATTTGATATTTATATTAAAAATAATATGATAGTGAAATTAAACATTGATATGTATATAGATAGTAGATTGCATGACTATTGGGAGATAGATGTTGAAAAAATAATAAAATAATTTTTTTGGTATTTTGAAAAAAAATTGATATATATATATTTGATTATTATTTATTCAAAAATGGAAGCAGTTTGTGAATTTATCAAGGAGTATATTAATGGAAACAGTGTTGAAGAAGTCAATAAACGTATAGAAATTGCAACAACTGAAGAATTTGATACACTTGAAGACCAAAAACAATATATTTTGGATAAATTGATGGATATTGAGGAAATATTATGTGTTTATAATATTACTATAGAACCGTTAAATTATATTGTTGCTGATTTGCAAATAGCAAAATTTTTCATTGTTAAAATGATGATAGGAATATCAACTAATGATGAATTAGAATGTTGGAATGTTACCCTAAATTCAATTATTAAATATCGGCGTTGATTTGTTATTTTTGATTTTTAAAGCTTATAGAAACATTTAGCATATTATATTAAAAAAATAATTTTTATTCAATTTTTGCTAAAATTTCTTCGACTATTTCTTGAATAGTTTTGTTATCAACATCAATAATAATAACATTATCATTCGTTTTTATAAGTTCGGCGTATGCTTCTTCGTGTAAATTATGAATAGATGTAATATAATCTATATCTAAAACCATTTCATTATCACGACCTCTTGTTTTTATCCTTTCTAGACATCTGTCGGGAGATGAACGCAGATAAATATATAAATTGGATTTCCAAATCATATCAGTTTTTTGATATAACTCGTTAATAACGGTATATTCATCAATATTAATATTATTGTTGATATAATCATTTTTATTAAAAGTGTTTCTAATAAAATAAGGACTTCTTTCCATGAAAATAATAGAATTATTATCTTTTTCTTGAATCCACGCTCTATCGAGCCATACCTTAATTTGAAAATTGAAATAACCGATTTTAGACAAATAGATATTATCGAGGAATGGTTTCCATCTAATAACAGGTTCTAAATCAATCTGAAAGTTTTTATATTTATGTAAATAATTTAAAATGGTTGTTTTACCAGACCCGATATTGCCATCAATTGTATATATCACCATTTATTTAAATATTTCAAATGTTTTATTTAAATTTATCATTTTTTTAATTATTGCTGTTGTCAATGGTTTTTTAATCGATTTAAGATAATTGAATAAACATTCCATATTATCAATGATTATATTTAATAGCATTTTAATTACGCTATTTGAAATCTTGAGATTATAATATTTGCATATATGTTTAATACTATTAATTAACGACTTTTCATCTTCAATCGTTAGTTTGAATTGTTTATAACCTCCTCCGCCAATTTGACTTCTTAATATTCCGCCAGCAAAATCAACACCTAAAACATCGTTAGTTATATTATTTACACTGTAATTAGGATGAATATCGCCAAAATAATCAGAAGGCATTGATGTTCCGCCCTTAACATATTTACTGCATTTATCGGCGATATAAGCTTTAACTAATTCGACAGCTTCTTTTTGAATGCTGGAAGAATTATTAATTAGAGAAATAATCGCAGCAATGGATATGACGTTAAAAACTAACGTTTCTATTTTTTTTACAAGTAAATTATAAACTATCTTAGCGTCGTATTTATCTAGCTTTAAATCAAAAACTTTAATTAATGATTTCGTCGTATATAAAAAATTATTCATTATCTTTTCTATAAAATAAGAAGATAAAAAGATTATGGATATAGATTTTAGTGATATTTGGATTCCAGATTATATTAAAAACGGACGTGTCGATATTTTAGATAATATTAAAGGTTCAACTAAGATAATTAAAGAATCCATTTTAAGCGAAAATAATTCTAGTTCAATTTCGCAAAATTTGGAGAATACACCGTTATCTGTCGCTTTTTTCTCAAAAAAAAATATTGATAAACTCCAAACCGATATTATAACAGAAGTTTATAATAGAAGTTTTCAAAAATATGCTATTTGCAAACAAAGCGAACAGGAATTATTAATAATTATGAGGTCATATTATTTACAATACGGACGCAATTTGCCCGATAATATTAATACTCAAATAATTAGACTTAATGACATGGTCATAGATTGGGCTTCTACTGAAATAATGACAAACATAGAACAGTATTTAAAATATAAAGAAAATGTTAGTACTCTACCAATGCCTCTTGAAAGGTCGCAATTGCCATCCCAAAAAGGCACTAAAATACTTGAAATAAAATCATATGTATAATTAGAATATATTTTAAGAATGCCAAATACTACAGTAATAGAATATAAAAAAACGGATGATGAAACACTCGTTAAGGCAAAATTAGCTATTAATGAGGAAAAAAAGAAAAATATGTTCAGAGGAACTATTGCAATTTCCGTTGTTTATGGTTTATTTGCATTTATGCTCATTATAATAACCGCTTTTAACAACACAATGAGAGACATATTATTTAATAAATATCTAGCATTTACGCTTATTTTCATTGTCGGAACTATCGTAATAATTATGATGATGTTATATTTCATATTCTCCTATGTTCCTGTAAATGTTTCGATTATTGATGATGATGATAATATCTCATGTCCTGATTATTGGAAAGTTGAAATCGTCGATGATAGTGTGATAAGTAGAGCATTTGACCCAACATATCCTAAAAATTTATTTAAATATAAATGTATTATGGATGATAACATTTATGATAAATCTACATTATTTAAATATTCTAGCAATACTTTAGGCACAGGCTTGAAATATACTAATATACTTTCTAATATTACTCAAGGTTCATCAGGTAATAAATCTACAGGTATGTATAAATTAGCAAGTGATACTGATTTTAATGATGATTATAATAATTATAAGAATGTAGCTAATATATATGCTAATATTAATGAATATGACCCAACAACCCCAAATAACCCAGATTATATTAAAAAGTTTTTAAATACTAATAGCGATACTATTGCAAATAATACATTCAGCAATTTACAAGAAATTGCTTATATCCATAATAATTATAAATTCGATGACGATAAAAAAGCTACATTAACTGATGTAATTTCTATGTCAAATATATATAGCAAATCACCGTCTGTTTTATCTCCGGTTACTTGGAATTATAGTAATGTACCAACAACAGCAATTACTACATCAACTCATAATACGATAATATTAGATTGGAGAAATTTGACACCATTAAGAGCATTTAATTTAGCTACACCATCAAGAAATGAAAATAAAAATGAAAATAAAAAAACAAGAAACTTATATGTATATTATACTCCAGATGGAACTGCTGCTAAAAATGTATATTTAGGTACTATTGAAATAACTTATGATATAAAAACTGACCCTAATTATACAATGATATATAAAACAGATGGAACTATTAAATATACCAATTTGGCGACTATTCCAGCTATTCCAAAAAGTATAATTAAAGTAACTGACACAAGTATAAATATAAATATAACAACTTCACCTACTACTACAAATGACTTAAATGGAAGTTTAATTACTAATATTATAACTCAATTAGATATAAATGAATATCCTGTAATTCAATTTTATAATATAAATATAGAAAGACCAACGTCTATAACTAGAGCTAATTCATCAAATGTTCCATTGTTGTGTGATGAAATATATCCTTCATTTTTAGCATCTTATGATAATGCAAATGGTAATAATAATTTAAGGTGTGCTTATTCTAAAATATGCGGCATCCCTTGGAGTGATTTACGTTGCGACCATCAACAACAAATTTAAAAAAATGTATATAAACATATATAATTAATGATAAAAATAATATGATTAGAGGCGATTTATTAATTTATACAAATAACGGAATAAAAAGAATAGACAAATTGACGAAAGCTGATTATATATATACAAATAATCGTGATTATGTTGAAATTGACGAAATAACAAAAACAAATGTTAAGAATTATTATTTATATAAAATAAAAACTTTTCATAATATCGATAATTATTATTTAGGCGGAACCAATAAAATGTATTGTATTCAAAATATACCATATGATTTGAAAATTAAAGATTGTCCGGAATTTATAGAAAATAACACTCGTATTTGTTCCCCTAGTTTTGTTAATGTAAGTAATGTTACAGAATTTGATTATATCGGATTTCCATTGTCTGAAATTAAAAACGAAAACGAAAACGATAATGATAATGATAATGATAATGATAATGATAATGACAATGATAATGATAATGACAAATATCGGTTTCAAGGATTAGTATTATTAAAACAGCCTGTATTTTGTTTGAATAACAATTTAAATAAGAATACTATTGATTTTTTAAATAATTATTTGAAAATCAATAATATTCCGTTTGAGATATTTAATAATAATATTACGACTACTATCAAATTCGATTTAAATGACATAAAAATATTAACGATGACTGAAATCAATAAATTGTCTTATAATCAAATTAAGAAGATAATCGAAGGGTTCGAAGAATTGAACACTGTTATTAATACCACAAATAAAGCTTTATTTTTTCATTTGAAAAATATTTATTTTAAGGTTGGTGTTTTATTGTCGGCGAATTATATTAATAATAGTTATATGATTAAAATACCTCAAAACGATAATAATTATTTTGTTTATAATAATTATATATGGTTCAAGATTAAAAAAATATTGCGTTCGCCCGATAAATACACCGGACAATTATGCACAATTAAATTAAAAGATAATGTAAGTTATTTGAGTGAAATTGGTGTTATTTCATGATTGCTTTAATTGCTGGATATGAAACATAATTTTCTAATTGAAAATCTTCGAAAGTTAAATCTTCTATCCATTTTATTTTTTCATCAATTGACATTTGTTCAATATCAATTGGTTTTTTTATATGAATAGTTGGAAATGAATAAGGTGTTCGTTTTAATTGTGTATCTATTTGTGTTAAATGTTCTTCGTAAATATGAGCATCACAAATACTTATTGCGATTTCTTTAACTTTTAAACCACTTACTTTAGCAATAATATAAGTTAATAATGCAGTAGAAGCAATATTAAATGGTAATCCTAGAAATAAATCACTCGACCTCATATACATCATACAAGAAATATCATTATCATTGGATTTAAAGAAATTATAAAGAATGTGACAAGGCGGAAGAGCTTGTTCAGATAACTGGCACGGGTTCCATGCATTAAGAATAATACGACGACTATTATTTTTTTGTAATTCTTCTAGGACGTATTTTAATTGGTCTATTTTACCGTTAAATGAACGCCATTGAAAACCATAAATCGGACCTAAATAACCTTCTTCATAATCAAAGAAACCGTTATTATCTAAATATTCTCTTGATGAATTATCTTTCCAAATATTGACACCTTTAGCTTCGAGTTCTTTTGAATTACACGAACCTCTAAGGAACCATAACAATTCCTCAACAATTCCCCGATAAAACATTTTCTTGGTTGTGATGAGAGGAAAAACATTATTAGATATATCAAATTTTAATAAATGACCAAAATAAGAATATGTTATACCATTTCTAGTTTCTTTTTTAATACCTTCGCATTTTACAATATTTAACAATTCTAAATATTTATTTTCCATTATTTGATTATATAAATTCAAATGTTTAATTTGTTTTTTTCAATATAAATAAAAAATGAAACAATAATTATATAATTATATTAAAAAACATGCAAACGGGAATTATATCTTTTGGTGATAGAGTAGCATGGAATATAAAATGCAACATGACTAAAGACACTATTCTAAACGAATTATTAAACCTATTTAATATTAGAATAATTCAAAAACATTATTTTAATATTGATGAAAATAATATTAAATATCTAAATAAAATCCCACATCTAATATCCTTACGTTCTAATGGTAATAGATATTATATTTATTTTACTCTATATAATGATGTCCCAATCATTTATTATATTGATATGAAAATTCACACCGGTTATGAAAAACCTCGTATTATACTCGCAAGAGGTCTATTCGACAAATCGTTATTTAAAAATACATTATTGGAAGGCGAAATGGTAAAAACAACCGATAACAAATGGGTATTTGTAATTAATGACATAATCGCATATGAAGGTAATAAATTAGATAATGTCATTTTACCGGAAAGACTAAAAATAATTTATAAAATTTTAGCAAACAAATATACACCTGATGATATTATAGATGTATGTTCTTACAAAGTTAAGAATTATTATTATCTTTCTAAAAAATCCATGGAAGAATTATTAGCATTTTCGAAAGAATTGAATTATACATCGAGAGGAATTTACTTTTCATCATATTACCTAAAACATAAACCCAAACTATTAAATTTTAATGAGGATATTATAGTCGCTGTCCAAAAGAAAATTAAAGATAACGCAACATTCAAAGAACTAAATACCAAAAAAGAAGAAGTTATTATTCCATCTCCATTACCATCTTCATTACCATCTCCATTACCATCTTCATTACCATCTCAGACAGAACAGCAGAGAGAATTATGGATATCAAAGACGGATGAACCTGATATTTATAATATTTATGATAATCATAATATATTGACATCTAATAAAATAGGTATTGCATTTATTGGTTCTATTCAGAATAGTAATATGATGAGAAATATTTTTAAGGATAAGAGCACAACATTGACGATAAAATTCAACTGCGTATATAATGAGAAATTTAAGAAATATCAGCCGATACAACAAATAATTTAAAAAAATGATTATGATATATTATTATTATAAATCAGATATGAGTTTTTATGTTATTTCGTCTAATCAAAAAATAGATACATATAAAAAATGGGAAGACTGCAATAAGAATATTCAAGGGTTTGCAAATCCTTGTTATATTATTTTTGAAAATATTGAAGATGCAAAGAAAATTTTAAATGATTATAATAATGTTCTATATGTTTATACTGATGGGGCTTGTCATGGAAATGGAGACAAACACGCAAAAGCCGGAATAGGTATTTATTTTGACAAAGATAATGAAAATAACGTTTCAGAAAAATTGGAAGGTGATAATTTAACAAATAATATAGCCGAATTAACAGCAGCAATAAGAGCCATTCAAATTATTAAAAATATGAGTTATAATAATAAAGTCATTGTGACTGATTCTGAATATGTTATTAAATGTGCTACAACTTATGCGAGTAAATTAGAAAAAAATAATTGGTTATCTGCTAAACAACAAAAAGAACCTCCTAATGTAAATTTAATTAAAAAATTATATGAATTGACAAATACTTATAATATTAAATATAAACACGTTAAAGCGCATACAAATGCAAAAGATATTCATTCAATTTCAAATTATTATGCAGACAAACTAGCAAATGATAGTATTGGAGGAAGTGGTGGAGGCAGAGAAACGGCAGCTTTTAGTAGTGATACTAAAGAAGAAAAAAGAATTTATTTGAATGTGCCATACAAAGAAAAAGACAATGCTAAAGCAAGTGGCGCAAGATGGGATGCGAATATTAAGAAATGGTATATTTACGAAACTAACGATAAAAAAGATAAATTAATTTCTATTTATAAATAGAAATAAAAATAGTTCCTGAAATTATAAATAATAATATTCCCCAAGTTGTATCTATAATAGCATCATAATAACCATAGTTTTTATAATAAGTGCAACATGTAAAACTATAGGTTCCATAGATAACCAAACCAAACAGGAAACCATATAAAATGGTTTTTAAATAATTTCTTTTTTTGTTTTCATGTAAGATGAATTTTAGGTATAGAAATAAACCAATACCTAAAATGATATATGCAATCATAGCCGCTGGTAATTTCGGAACGAATGGTTCTTTTTGTATTCGTTTGCATAAGGTCGTATAATAATTATAATTAAATGTAATCCAAGATACATCCAATATTGCAAAAATTACAAAAGTAATAATGAATGAAATAATAAAATTCATTTATTATTTATAGATATTATAATAAATGTTAGGCGGTAAAAATATAAGTGAAGGTTATGTTGGTTTAACGATGGATGCATATAATAAATATGATAACATAGACTTTTATAATATCATAAAAAAAGATAATCCTAAGACAGTTATTTTATATGGAATGAAAAAAACAATAAAAGCAACAGATTTAAATTTATTGAGTTATATTGAAAATAAAGATAATTTCATAGTGAAGAAAATTAAACGCGGTAATATTATAATAAGTTCAGCTACTAGTAATTTTAAAAATGAAATGAATTCAATAAAAAAGATATATAAATTTATGAAAAACAATATGGAAGAATATACGACAATAAAACCAATGTTCAATTATAATAATATTGATATATACGCGTTGTCATATAAAAAGAATTATTTTATTTTTCAGGAAAAATGTTTCAATACACTTGAAAATATCAAATTTACGCAAGATGAATTTGACAAAATGATAAAAGATATTTACGGGTCATTAGAATTATTACAAAAAAATAGATTTTTACATAATGATTTAAAGGCCGATAATATCATTTATTGTAATAATAAATATAAAATAATCGATTGGGACAAGTCATATTATTTAAATAATATATTTAAATCATTATTTGTAAGAGGTAATTTTCTATTTAATCATCCATATAAATTTTATAACAAAGGAATACCATTATTTTTTTATGATTTTTTGAATTTTATTTTTATAAAATTAGATTATAAAAAGATTAAATGGATGTTGAAATTAAAATCTTACAAAATGATGAAAGGAAAAATAACAGAAAGTGTTAATAGTCTTATTCATGACCCTCCCAAAAATATTAATAAATATTATGATAATTTCTCGTTCGCATTATTGATTATCTTTCTTGCCGAAAAGAATAATTTAGATTTCCCTAAAGATTTTGTCAATAACCTTCTTAAACCATTTCGTATTATTATTTAAAAAATTGATATAAGACTTTACATTAATAACTAAGATAGGAATATAACCGGATATCCTATAATGACAACTTACTCAATGTATCAAGAAAAACTGCGAAAGCAGCGAGAAAATCCTGAAACATCTAGAGCAGGTCTTAAATGGGAGGTCGAAGAAGACAATGCACTCATAAATAAAATCGATGAGAACGTTTCGATTGATGATATTGCAAAAACTCTTCAACGAACTGCGGGAAGTATTAAAACCCGTCTTATTGTAAAAGCACTAGCACTAATCGACGAGGACCATTCGATTACAATCGACCATGCAGCAGAAAAATATAAAATCACTATTCAAGATATTCAAACTTATCAAGCAAATAAAAAGAAACGCCAACTAAATAATTCACTCAGAAATAGTCCTGTAAATCTCAATACTATCTATGCTCTACTAGTAGAGATTAATAATAAACTATCGTAATTTTGATGGTAATCTTGATGATTTTGTTTTTTTCATATTTTTTAGATAAAGATATGTAAGATATGCAGCGGCTAACATGCTTATGAATAATGCAATACCAAAAATACTAAAATACGCGATTTGATAATAATAGATAATGTTTTGTTGCATTAACATTCCGCATTCGCATTTTATAGCCTTTAATTTTCTAATATAAATAAACATTCGAACAAACATAACAAAACTAATAAATGCGATAATCCAGGTTAATATCAATAAATATTTTAGCATTGTCAAATTTTCTATTGACAAGTTACTTTTAATTGTTTCTATATATATACGCACACATAATGAATAAATCATAGAAAATATAAACCATTCTTTCAAATATTTCTTTTCGGCTATTTTATTACCACATTCACATTTTTCCATTTTGTATAACCAATAAATTATTAATAAACCCATTACAAAACCAATAAATCCTATTACGAAATATATGGTTTGTTGTATCATAACTTCCTATAATTATCTTATTTTTTTATTTTTTCTTTTAGAAAATCTCATAATCAGTATATAAATCCAAATCAACAAAAATATAAATAATACAAAAGAAATAACTGAAAAAACGAAGATAAGATAATTATAAATATAATTCTGTGTTTCTAACATTCCGCAGTTACATTTGAGTTCTCTCATTTTTTTAATATAAATAAACAATCGGATTAACATTATCAAATCGATAATTGTAATTATTATATAAAATATAGTCATTGAATTAATGGTCGATTTTGATAAATCACCATTAGTTATAATAATAATCATCATATAAATTATTATAAGAATTATCTGAATTATAAACCATTCCCTCAAATATTTTTTTTCTGCTATTTTGCTTGCACAAACGCACGCTTTAATTTTATTTAACCAATAAATAATAAAAGATAATATTATAATAACTATAATCGAATTAATAATTATAATTAGCTTATTCATTTTTTTGTTTCTATCTATAATATTATTTAACATTAAATAAGAACATTAAAATTATAACAAATATTAAGAATGCTAATAATGATAAGAATATTATAAGATAATAATAAATTAAATTTTCTTCAGGTGATAATCCACAATCACAATTCATTTCTTTTAATCTGCGGATATAGATAAATAGACGCACTATCATAACAATATTTACGATTGAGAATATTGTCCCCATTATTTTAATGAAAACTGGATATTCGTCAATATCAGTTTCATAAGCAATAAATAAAAATAACATAAATATGCTCCAGATAATAACAAAAGACCACCATTCGGGCAAGAATTTACGTTCAGGAATATCGGTGCATTTACATTTTGCTATTTTATTCAACCAATTCAAAATAAATAATGATATTATTATAAATAAAATACTTACAATAATAGAAACACCTGTTGCAGCCGAATATTTATTTAAAGGCGCGGGCGCTCTAGTCAAACTTCGTGATACCGGCATTTATTAAGTTCTTAATTTTTGTATAGAAAATAATTATTTTCTTTTATAAGATAGCTATAATTATTTATAATGAATTTGAAACTACTCAAAAGTAAGTTGTATGAAGAAATCATAGACGATTTTAATAAAAATAAAGACGTTTATATGTTCTATTTATCACCTATAATATTTAAACTCAAAACTAAGGACTTTAGCAATTATAAATATTCCTTGTTTTCTAAAATTAAAAATAAAGAATTGACCACCTTCAAACACTATAAACTTAATAAATACCTCAAAAAAGACTATGAAAAGGATTTAAGGACAATAATTAAAATCGTCTTTAAATCAAATTACATCGACAAAAACAATAAATATGCATTATTTCACATAAAAAAAATATTAAGCCGGAAAACAAAATTATGTTACATAAACCTAATATACCGACTATTAACAGACATAAATAAAATTCCAGGTGGTGCTGGTTTTTTTACTGATGTATATAATAAATTTACATTTAAATCGTTTGATTTGCCAAAAGATAAATTAACAAAATTATATTATAAATATTATGATAATTTTAAAAGTACTATTTTTAAAGGATATGCAAATGATGATGATTTTGTAAACAGTACTATAATTAAAATAACTTATCCAGATACTGATATTAATGAAATAATATCTAATATATATACAATATATATTAGAAATAATATAATAGGTTATGATGATATTAAATCTAACCTTAAAATTATTATTACTGACAACTTTATACAATCATATAAAATGCTAAATAGTTATAATTATTCAATAAATTTTGAAGAATTATTTAAAGATATTTATACGCATAACATTAATTTTACTGCTAGTATTAATAAATTATTATATACTGAATCGCCAGTATTGTATCAATCAGATAATAGTATAACAAAAATTGAATTGGAAAACGAAATTTTTATTAATTCATATAAATCATTATATGAATTAATAAATCAGTTTGATATTTTTTTACATAATAAAATACAAATTATATTTGGTTATTATTATAATTTAATTTTATACGATTATATAACTATATTTAATATTAGCAACGATAAAATACCGCAATTTTCAAATTTTAAAGAATATAGTAATATATTTAATGATGAAAATAAATTATATTATACGGCATTCATTATTTTTTATTCATATATATATAATTTAAATGCATTGAATACTTATATTAATGAAAATAAATTTTTTAATAAATAGCAAATTACTTATGATAAATATTTAAAAAATAAAGAACTAATTAACCGTATTATAACATCTATTGATAAAGATATTATAGAAACATATGATAAATTATATGATAATAAATATATATATAATAGTTCGATATTAAATTTAGAGTTAAATGATTTAATAAATATATATATATATAAAAAATTTATAATTACAAACAATATAATATTTACTAATACAGATGAATTAGAACATGCAAATTATAGTATATTATTAAAATTATATATGAAAGCAAATTGTGATTATTTACTGTTAATTATTTCTAAATTTAATATTACTAGTTATAGTAATATAATATATCACAACATTACTCATGTTTTAAAATTTTTTCAAATATATAGTAAATTATATATGAATTTAGGTTATAATAATTCCATAAGTAGTGACGAAATTAATAATTATATGATAAAAAACTTAAATCAAGAATTTCATAATTTTAAACATTTTAATATAACCACAAAAGAATATATAGATGTATCAGTTGTTGATATTTATAATAAATATCATAAATTTATACAAGATATCGATAATTTTTTGTCTATAAATACAGATTTAAAAATCAAAAATTTAGAATTATTTAAGAAGTTGATATATGAAACAAGTATTAAAGATTTTGAATATTATATCAATGGTGGTATTTTAAGTGAAGATATTATTAGTTATACATTTCCACCAAATAGTGATAAAATATTAAATATTCAAAAAGAAATAATAATTATTATTATATTACGTATTAAAGAATTTAATATTGCGGAAATACGTGAATATACAGACAAATATGATTTATTATCATCTACTCAAGAAACAAATTTTAAAGATTTATATGAATTATATGAAAAAATTATTAAATTATATAATAATTTTTTAACAGATATAAATATAAGTAAAATTATAGAATCAATTGATATAGACCGTGAAAAGTTTTTAATATATTATACACAAGAAAAATTAGAATCATTTAACACTAATATATCAAAACTTAAAGAAAAATTACGTAGTGAAACATTTGATTCAGAATTTTATAACTTAAAATCGAAAATAATTAATACATATAATACATATCTATATAAAGTTGCAATGAACAAAACTATAGAATCAATTGATATAGAATCAATTGATATAGACCGTGTAAAATTTTTAATATATACACAAGAAAAATTAGAATCATTTAAAACTAATATATCAAAATTTAAAGAAAAATTACGTAGTGAAATATTTGATTTAGAATTTTATAATTTAAATTCGAAAATAATCAATACATATAATACATATCTATATAAAGTTGCAATGAACAAAACTATAGATGAAATAAAAAAAATTACATTAGATAAAAAAATTATTCAAGATATCAAAGAATTTAAAGCTAAAGCTTCTGGCGATGAATATAATAAAGTTATTGTAGCTTATAATAATTCTATTATTGACTTAAATAAAACTATTATAAAATCTATTGATATCATTACCAATATGAAACATTTAGAACAATCTTCTAATGAAATAAATAAGGAAATAAATAAGGAAATTATGAAGTATAATAGAGAAATATCCAACTACGAACAACAAAAAAAAGGAGGTAATTCGCAATTACAAAACGATAAGCTCGAATTGTTATTATCTAATATTTATAAGAATATCAAGTTAATTTCTATTTAATTGTTATGGTTGGTCTTATTCTCTTAAAATACGTTAAAGTGTCGCCATTCATAATGAATAATCCATGCACGATGATTGTTTTTGTTGGGGATTGAAAAATAATTTCTTTAATGATTTCAGATGAAGTATTATCATATTTTATTTTGAAGTTTCCTAATAAATTTAGTTTTTTGTTTTCGTCTTTCATTCTCATTTGACGATTAACATTCTCATGCAAATCATTGAAACAATAATAATAACTCAAAATAGAATTATTAATTTTAATGTCTTTATTTGAAGATGCATTCGAAACACGGCTAATACTCCGAAGATAATCAGTCATTTGTTTATTATCATAAAAATAAAAAATTCAATTTTTATATTGTTTTCTTTTTCAATCGTTCAAATAAATGTATTTTACCATAATGCAAATAAGACACTCCTAAAGCAATAAAAAACCCAATAATACATGCTGCAACACAAACATAAGTAATTATTACGAAATCTTTTAATAACATATCTGAACATTTACATTCAACTTTTTCCAAATATTTTATATATCTATAAGTCAAATAAATATTCCCCAAACCTAATAAATTACCTATTACTATTAAATGTAATTCATCTATAGAAAACATTCTAAAAAATATCATAATGTCTAAAATTAAAATTATATACCAATAAATATGAATAATTTTTTCTAATAGATGTTTTGAACATTTACATTTATTATAATAAAGCATATAAATCCACAAAATATATATAGTGCCTATTATGAAATTATAAGCCAAATAAGTATTAGCAATATATTTTCTCAACATATCTCTATATTATCGTTATAATAAAGATGAAATTTTATCTTCCAATGTTGTAATTTTGGTTTTCAATTCTTTTATACATTCAACCAACAATCCACACATATTTCCATAAGAAATATTATAATGATTATTCTCGTATTTAACGACCTCCGGAAGAATATTAAGAACTTCTTGGGCTATTAAACCAGTTTCCATATTTGATGTGTCTTTTCTTGTATATGTATAGCCGCTTATTTTGCTTATCTTCTCTAAAGGGTCTATTATTTTTTTTATGTCTGTCTTTAAATTACTGTCAGATATCGATAATATCGTTCCCTCCAATAATATATTCTTTTTGGCTGTTATATTTGATGAAAATAATGTTGCCAAATTAACAACCATCCCATTTGCGTCGAGGTCATTATTAACAGTTCCTATACCAACTCTCAAACGATTATTAACATCAATATAAGAATTTATAATAGGATTTTCGGCACTATCACAGAAATTAATATTACCGTAATTTGTTATACCACTCTTAAAAGCAGGATTTTTCCCAATACCTGATATATATGAATAATAAGTGTCTATACGAGCAGTGTTTGTGCCCATAAAAATTTTAACATTCGAATTTACATCTTTGAAAATACAAAAACTAGTATCTAGAATATTTATATTATTATCTAAATAATTATTTTGAATTATTGAAACATCACTATTATTAGTTATTTGAAAATTATTATTACTGTTTATAGATATATTATAAGTATTGCTCGTATTTTTAAGACTAAAAAACGGATATGAATTTGAACATGTGCTATTTATAAGAATGTTGGGATTTTTATTAACAATATTATTATTAATTGATATAGCATTGCTTCCATAAATACTAATAAAATAATTACTGAATTGATTTTCACCATTAAAAATAGTCGTTGCATTAACTTTCATAATTCCATTATTGGACCCTAAAACATACAGATTACTATTTATAATACAATTATTATTGAGAATATTAGAAGAAATATTTGAAGAACATATTAAATTAGAAGTTGATATGAGCGATGCATTATTAATATTATCTATATTATTTATACTACAATTGCAGAATGAAATAGCTTTTAATGGAAAATTGTCAATTGACTTACAACTAATATCACTAATCAATGCATTTGTTGTGAATAAATTATAGGTATCGATATAATTAGTTCCAATACCAATATTACCTGTTGATGATAATGAAAATGATGTTCGATTGATATTACTGCTACAAGAAATGAAATTAGTGTATTTGGGGTAATATTTACCAGTATAACTATAATTATATGTTTGTTTGTATATATATAAATATAAATTCAAAGTTTGACCTAATATTGTTTTAGTCAAAGTTATTTTATTAAAATCAGATAGATTTAGATAATTAGGCTCTGTAATCATATTGATTGGATAAATAACGAAGATATTATCAGGGTTTTTTTTATTTATATTAAAAATATTTTTAGGAAATTTTATTACAATAGTTATGCTATCGCCTGGAAAAGATAAAGACGAATATTGACTATCTTCATATAACGTCGTATTTAGATTATTTATAAGAATGTTATTTTTGATAAAATTATTAGTTATAAATATATTCAATGTTGAAGCCAAAACAGTAGTTTCAAAAACAAAATTATTATAAATTTCATTATTGACAAAAGGAATTGTTATTGTTCCTACGTTGCTGTTATATTGTGTTATATTGATATTAAGCGATATTAGGTCAGTGTTGTTATTATCTAAATTTGAATTTTTAGTTATTGACAATTGATTGGGATTTATAGGCCTTATAGAACCTATACTTAAGAAACCATTCGAATTTATAGAACAGCATTTATTATTACTATCACTCAAATTCGTATATTCCATAATATTAGAAGAAAATGGTGTAACTGCTATTTTAAGAGGAATATCAGGATTATGATTAGAACCAATTGATATATAACCTAAATTATTTACAGAATGAACTAATGTTGAAATATTTGATGTTGCTAATTTGCTTGTTTTGAATTCAACGATATTAGAGCCGCCTATAACTGCGCTTTGGTCTTGGTCGACGTATTTAATAATACTAATATTAGGTCTTATAAAAAAAGGGTCAATTTGATTAATATTATTATTTTTCATATATTGTGTCCATAATAATGAATTGGAAGGTGCATATGTTGAAATATTTGGCGTTCCAGGTTTATAATCAGTTAAATTAGCAAAGATAATATTATTATCAATTGATATATTTTGAATAATATTAGCAGATAATAACCTTAGACTTTCAGCGAATGCCATGTTTTTAATTATAACAGGTTTCAAATTAGGACTGTCAATAAAATTCGTATAAATTGTTGAATTCGGATCCACATAAATATTAGACGTAAAGATATTAGAAGTTTTGAAATATGCACTATCCTTAAATACCTGAAGAACAGGTTGAATATTATTATAATTTATTTCAAAAGAATTATTAATATTATTGTTCAAATTAAGTTTGATGTTATTATTAAAATGATTGGTATTATTACACGTATAAAAATAATTATTGACATTTATATTAGAATAGAACAACGTATTTTTATATAATTCTATATTATTACTGTCAGCAGTAAAAAGATTACTCTTATTATTATAAATGCTTATTTTGTCATTTATATATCCGAATTCATAATTGTTTCTAAAAATAATAGATGCGTTGCTGAAGGTGTCAATGTCATTATTTAAATAAATTAAATTAGAAGATAGTTTATTGTTAATATTAACATAATTATTATTTTCTTGCATAATTTGATATGTTTTAATCTGCTGTTTAACTCCAATAACAACAGCCATTACTATTTTAATAAGATCTTATATTATTTTATATGAATTTTTTAAATTTTTTATATATTTGTAATAAATAGAAAATTTATGAATAGGGTTTCAATTTACAGTTCATATAAAAAAGCAATAAAACAAGATGGACTAAAACAACAATTATTTTTACAAAAATATGTAATAGAAAATGAAATTGACAGATTATTATTATTTCATGGAATTGGAACAGGAAAAACGCGTTCTTCTATTTTGATTGCCGAAGCTTTAATGAAAAAAAACCCGAAATATAAAGTTAATGTCATTTTACCTGCGCGTTTAAAAACGAATTATATCGACGAATTAATGACTTATATGGATACAATACCGAAATTAAATAAATTGTCAGTAAAAGAAAAAGAAAAATATTATAAAAAAAGATATCAAATTTTATCATATGAATATATCATTAATTTATTTAAGAAATCAGATAATATCCGAAAAACCCTAAAAGACTTTACTAAAGACCGAATATTGATAATAGACGAATTTCACAATTTAATAACTAATTTTATTTCATCCGATGATGTTGAATATTTATATAAATCAAATGAATTAAAAATAGTCAAAAATATCCGAGGATTAATAATGAGATTTATATCAAAATATGCGGATGCTTCTTGTAAGATGTTTTTTTTGAGTGCTACACCCGTTTTTGATAACTATAAACAGTTTATAGAATTAGTAAAATTATTGAATACTTCTGATATCGATGACAAAGTTAGGTCTATATCAGAATTAATACCATTCTTAAAAGGCAAAGTTACCTATTATAGCACAACCGACACACAATATTTCCCTACTGTTGTTTATAAAGAAGAGAAGGTGCCATTATCGATAGAACAAATTAAAGAAACCTTAACATATCATGATAATGGGGAAAATGAAGATAGTGAAAGTTTTTTAATAAAACAACGACAAATTGCAATTTCTTTATATGACGAAAAGAAGGCTAAGAAAGTAATAAATGATTTAGATAAATATGCACCGAAATTGAAATTATTATTTAAGTTATTAGAAGAATATCAAGGGAAACATTTAATATATTCTAATTTTATTTCGAGATGTTTAAAAATAATAAAATTATATTTAGATAAACATGGCTGGATTAATTACTTAGACGCCGTCGACGGTAAGATTAAGAAATATAAAACTTATGTATTATGGGACGGTTCATTAAAAGATACAGATAAAATTAGAATAAAAGAAGTTTTAAATTCTACAAAAAATATGGATGGTAAATATATACGTGTTATTTTAGGTTCTCCTTCAATCAAAGAAGGTATTTCTTTTAAACATATACAACATTTACACCAAATTGACCCAGTTTGGAATATATCAGCAAAAAATCAAATAGAAGGTCGTTGCATTCGTTATAAATCTCATGATGATATTCCTATAAATCATAGTTATTTAAAACGTTCAGTAGTTGTTCATAATTATATAGCTATTGCTAATTATGATACTAATAATTTTAAAAAAATATTATCAGATATTAAAACAAAACAAATATTAATTTATAATATAACTAACCAAATAATGGTTATTATTAATTATTTGAGAGATAATAATTGGATAGAACCAGAATATAAAAAACAAGATAATGGATTATATTTGAAAATACTATTTGAAAATAAACTAATAAATAAGAAAGTAAAGATATATTTTTCTAATGAAAAAACGATAGATGATTTTGAGGGTAAAGCATATGATATAAATGAACTAATTACAGATATTCCTAAAGATTTTATGACATGTGACGAAAAAATATATGAAATGATTATGCCAAAGAAAGAAAAGATAATTAAAAAAATTGAAGAAATACTCAAAAAAACAGCTATAGATTATTATTTATATAAATCATTATCTAAAACACCTTCTAATTCAACTAGTGTCAATTTGAGTTCAGATGCCAACATAATATTCAAATCATCCCGAAAAGTTGCTAATAAACTTCCTAAAAATACTTGTCCTATTTTGCGAAGACCCGTTCGCAATAAATGTCCTCCAGGTAATATCTTAAAAATAAATAAACACGGTCATGAATGTTGTTATATCAATCGTAAGAAATCTATATAAGGATAATTTATTTATAAATAAATATGTGGTGAGTTAAGTTTTAAGTTTTTATTTAAAACTAATGGTTGTGTGTTTTTTTTGATTTATTTTTATATTATATATCGGATGCTTGGCCGAGTGGTTTAAGGCGTATCACTTAAGATGATATTGCACTATGTGCATCGTGGGTTCGAATCCCACAGCATCCACTTTCTTTTTAAGAAAATCCGATATATAAAGCTTAAGTTAATTTTAAATTTAAAAATGATAGTAGGAGGAATATTAATTACAGTAGCCTTAATTACTTATTTATGTTACAATAAACCAGAATTAAATAAATATAGTCTCAAATATTACAAATTAAAATGGGGTGGTCGTCAATTTTTATAATAGATATTCAATAATTTTATTGGCTTTTTGTTGTCCGATATTAGGTATTTGCATTAATAATTTTGCGGGGTTTTCATGTTCATTCAATGTTTTGAATAAGACGTTCATGGATGGATAAACATCTTTAATATTCTTGGCGATTTGTTTAGATATTCCAGGGATTTGAGATAATTGTAATAAATAACATGTTTCTTTGTCGATATTATCTATTTTCTTTATTTTTATTTTGCAATTATCGATATATTCTGTTGATAATTGTTGTTTGGTTGTTTTGTCAAAATTTTGGGGTTTCTTAATAATCTTGGTGCATAACAATAATAAGAATGTTACGGTATCATTAATATTTTTAGTGAAAAATAGTTTTATATTATCTCTATAAATAGAATTATAATAAACACTTGTTAATAATTCCTGACTATGACTATTATTTGATGCTATGATATCAGTGCCTTCGATTATATAATTGATACTATCACTATTTGACGCCAATAATCTTAATTTCTGTTCTTTATATCTACCGTCTTTAATTGAACTGATTAAATCATTCATTGTTTTACGTTCGTAAATATAAATATTATCATTAAAAATAATATGAATATCGCCTATTTCTAATTGTTTTTTTGAAATTTTAATTTGATATTGGTCTAAATCTCTATCTATCATATTATTAAATAATGAGGTTTCACGATTATCAACGATAATTTCTAAAAAACAAGCCATCAATTGATATTTATATATTTATATTTAAATAGAATTATATGACAAACGAAATAACGCCTAAAGAATGGGTTTTACCAAATAGAATAGGTTATAATGAAAAAGTTTATAAAAATTTTAATCCTGAATTGTATTCAACTAAGATTGATAAAGCCAAATGTAAATGTGAAGAAGATGTTTGTGATTTGGTCGAAGATGCTAAGATTTCTTTATTTCCTCAACAAAGATTTATAAGAGATTATATTCAATTCAATAGCCCATATAGAGGTGCGTTATTATATCATGAATTAGGCTCTGGTAAGTCTGGAGCTTCTATTGCAGCAGCAGAAGGTTATATTAATAAAAAAAAGATATTTGTTTTAAGTCCTGCTTCATTGGCTGTTAATTATGAAAATGAAATTTTAAAAATTAGTTCTATTGGTTTGAATTTAAAAAAAGATTGGACACAAATTAAAATAACTAAGACCGATAAAACAGCTCTGGAAATTCTTAAAACTAAATATTTTATTGATAGTTCTATTATTAAAAAAGATGGTGTTGTTTGGATACCTATTTATAATAATGATATTCCTAATTCAGTTATTTTGAAACGAACAGCTGACGCGGACGATAAATTAAATATAACGGCTATGACATCTCATATTATCAAAAATAGATATACTTTCATCAGTTACAATGGTTTGTCGCCTAATTTAATTAAAAATTTAGGTCCTTCACCTTTTGATAATGCTTTTATTATTATTGATGAAGTTCATAATTTTATTAGTAGAATTGTTAATGGAAGTAAATTAGCACGAATTATTTATGGCTATTTGATGGAAGCTAAAGATGCTAAATTAATTTTATTATCAGGAACACCTATGATTAATAACCCTTATGAAATAGCTACTTTGATTAATCTAATTCGAGGTTATATGGTCGTTTATGAATTGTCATATGCCAAAACATCAAAAACCATAACAACAGAAGAATTTATTCAAAATAATAAATATAATAATGTTATTGACGAATTCACAATTAACAATGAAGCAAGAAAGATATTTATATCATTGTTACCTCATAATTTCAAACGTAATGATAAAAACGAAATTATTCAACAAGATTGGGGATTTACTCTAAATAAAATGATTGATAATATAATTAGTTCATTGAATTCTATTAAAGGTATTAAGATTAATGTTAAATTTAATTCTATTAATTTTAGTGCTTTACCAAATTCTAGAGATGAGTTTAATAAATATTTTCTTGATATGGCCGATGAAGATAATCCTAAAGTTATGAATGAAGATTTATTTATGCGACGAATTCTAGGAACTGTTAGTTATTATAGCATTAGTGGAAGTGAATTGTTCCCGAGTGTTTTACCGACCATCAAAAGAGAACTTAAAATGACTGATACTCAATTCAAAGCTTACGCAGAACAACGAAATTACGAAATTAAACAAGATTTGAATAAGAAAAAAGGACAAGGCCTTTTTAGTGAAAATACGTCTGTTTATCGTGCATTTACTCGAGCCGTTTGTAATTTTAGTTTTCCTGAAGATATTAAAAGAGTTTATCCTAAAGACATTAAGAAATTTATAAGAGACAATAATGACGATGAATATGCAACAGACGATGAAGAAATTTATGGCGGTGCTCCCAAAGATGCTATTAAGAAAATGAAAGAAGAATTAAAGAAATTAAAAGAAATTTCAAAGAAATCAAAAGAAGATTTAAAACAATTGAAAGAAATCGTTAAAAAAGCTAAAGAAGACAAGAAACCAGCCAAAGAACTTAAAGTCATGGCCGAAAAAGTTAAGGCTCTAAATGCAAAATCTAAAGAAGACGCTGAAAACGTTAAAGAACTAAACACCAAAATTAAAGAACTAGAAGGCAAGAAACCTAAAAAAGACGATGATGAAGACGAAGAAGAAGAAGTTGTTGTTAATGTTAATGTTAATGTAGCAGATGAATATGGAAATCAGATGAAAATTATGATGGATAAATTAATAAGAAGTAATACATTAGATTTAGATAATTTGAAAAAAAATTATAGTCCCAAATTTGCACAAATATTGACAGACGTTGAAGAATCACCTGGTTCAGTTCTTATTTATTCTTCTTTTAGAACTTTGGAAGGATTGGGAATATTGTCCGAGGTTCTTAATCGTCAAGGTTATAAACAAATTCAATTGAAAAAAGTTGATAACGATTATTTATTCGCTGACAGTGATATATTCAATTCTAAATATGACAATAAGAGATATATTATTTTTGATAGTGATAAAGAAAAAACTAGATTATTAATGAACCTTTTTAATAATGACTTCCGAAATATTACAAATGAAATGAAAAAAGCATTACCTCCAAATCCAAATCAATTATATGGAAATTTAGCTAAAATTTTTTGTATCACTCAAAGTGGTGCTGAAGGTATTTCTCTTAAAAATGTTAGAAGAGTTTTATTAGTCGAACCTTTCTGGAATAACGTGAGAATAGAACAAGTTATTGGCCGTGCTATACGTTCATGTTCTCATGAAGCATTGCCAAAACCAGATAGAAACGTACAAGTTTTTAGTTATATTATGAAATTGACACCTAAACAAATTCAGAGCGATTACACAATCGAAAGAAATGACAAAGGTTTATCAACAGACGAACATATATTAATGACCGCTGAAAAAAAGAAAACAATTATAAATAAATTCTTGAATATGTTAAAGAGTGCTTCTTTCGATTGTGTTATACATTCAAAACAAAATAAACCTTTAGCTAATGATTTCAAATGTTATTCATGGGCTTTAGGTGTTAATTATAATGATTTGGCTTATACTAATAATATTAGCGATGATTATAAAATTATGAAACATAAAAATATGCAAGTCAAAAAAGTTAATAAAGGTCGTGTTGTAATGAAGAAAGGAAATAAATTTATTGAACTAGAAAATAAATATTATGATTATTTCAGTTATATTAATGCTGGTATTTTAGTCCCCGAAAACATTTAATGATATAAAATATTATTTGTAATATAATATAAATGAATTTATGTATTTATAGAACTCCTAACTCCTTCCGTTGTTGTTCTTCTTGTTCTGATATATCGAATTATTGCAGAATTCATACAAATAATGAAAATTATTTATATGAAATTATTAATAAAGCTATCGGAAGAATTGATATAAATACTCAGCAAATCTACAAATTATTCAAATATATCTATAATAATGATGATATCTATACTAAAGAATTCATATTTAAGGGATGTATAAAATTGTTATTTACTGATAATAATTATTATAAAAATTGTTATAATCATAATTTATACATTTACAATTTAGAAAAAAATCATAATAAAGAAATTAAAATTATTTATCGATTTTTCATGAATAACATCATTCAGAAATATAAATATCGTCCTGATATCATATTGAACAATACAGAAGACCCATTCACCTTAGACAATATTGACGACATTAAAAATAAAGAACAGTTATTTATTTATCAAGATGGAGAAAACAATTATTTCTTTATTGCAACTGAATTGAAATATTTCATTGAAACGAATGGTTCGTGGAACCCATACACAAAAAAAGAATTTGGCCCTATTTTGATTAACCACTTAAATTATTTTATTAAAAAATTTAAATTAGAAAATAAAAAACCTAAAAATAAATATGAATGGAATTCAGTTCAACAGGCTTTCACCGATGTTTCGCAAATCATAGAAAAAATAGGTTTTTATAATGATCCGAGTTGGTTATTGAAACTAACATCGAGACAAATCAAAGGAATTATTAAGACATTCAAATTAGCAGCAAGAAACAATTCTGAAAACGAAAATTATTTTAATAATATAACTGATAATAATATTTTCTATGATTTTGCAAGAGAAATAATAAAACTATTCGAAACTGGCAATGATAATTTTATTTTATGTTGCAATTTTATAAAATCTATAGCATTGTATAATGATGATTTCTATAATAATATCCCTGAATGGATGTCTGATATTGAAATGCCCATTCAACATACGGTTATTACTATTCCTATTAATAATGTAGTTTTCAACTCAGCCGAAATATTATATTTACTTATGAATAATGACGAATAAAAAAAAACTACCCGATTTTGAATATAAAATGAAATTAAAAACTGCTATTTATGGATTTGTTTTATATCTACTATTATCTAGCAATACTGCATTCAAACTCTTAGGACTTCTATTTAATAATTCTTTACAATTATTAAATGACAAAAATGAACCATCAATATTAGCCAAAATAATTATGGCCAGTTTTATTGCTTTTGTTTTATTCTTTTTCTAATTTATTTTTTTGGACCTGATTTTCTTCCCCTATAAGATTTTGTCTGTTGTTGTTCTTCGACTTGTTCTTCTGCTTGCTCTTCATTAGCTTCTTCATTTGTCTCTTCTTCATCATTGATTTTTGTATCAGCTAATTCAGCAGCTGTTACATCAACTTCTTCTTCTTCTTCCTCCTCTTCTTCTTCATCATTATCAGCTTTTTCTGTGTCACTATCTTCGATGAATTTTGGCTTATTGTTTTGAGATAATTGAAATTTAGCCGAAACAACTTTCCATGTGCATCCAAACTTTCCGCCAGCAATCCAAATTCCAGTCAATTCAACGATTAACTGAGTTCGGCCGCCTTTTAGCTTGTTAATAATATCTGTGAAAACAGTCTCGTTATTTTCCATATCAAATGTGTCGAAGTTGAATTTGTCATTAACTCCATCATATGGAATTTTAACTCTCAAAGTCGGCGGATATTTTCCAACAACTTTGCCAGTCTTCGGGTCCTTGTCAATTTTAATCATCGGCGAAAACATACGTGAAACGAATGCTTTATTGCCGTCATAATCATCTCTGAACCACGGTTCGCGGTTATCGAAAGCTTTATCAATAATTTCAGCTTCAATTTCTTTCATCTTGTCAAGAAATGACTTGATTTTCGCATTCTCGTCAAAACCTTTGAATGAAATCGTCAAATCATACTTCTTATCAACATTCTTCTTGACTTCAGGATTTTTAATTGTCTTATCTTCATATCCTTCACCGATGCCATAAGGCATATACATGACTGGAGTTTGAATTCTTAGTTTTTGAGGACCATAATTAACATAAATACTTTTTGAACCTGATGCCAAAGTTCTAATATCAGAATATCTAAATTTAGATACATCGACATTCTTTGGCAAAATTGGCGAACTCATTTGTTTTATATTTATTTCTTAATTAAATCTTTAAATAAAAATAATCATTTTTTATTTTTGAATTTATATAAAAAATGATTTATTAATTTAAATAATCGTTTATCAAAGAATATGACGACGGCTTCGAATACTTCAAATGCTTCGAACAAACATGAAATAAGAAATAAATATCGTGAGATGCTTATGAATGATATCAAATTGACTGAAATTGAAGCCGCTGATTTAGAAATAGGAATTTTTAATGCCACTATTGATTATGCCAATTCTCTTAAAATTCCTTTGTCATGGTCTTGTGATTTGTTTATAGACAGTTATTTAAATATCGCACGTTCTATTTATTCTAATTTAGATGCTAAATCTTATATTGGCAATTTAGAATTATTAGATAAAATCAAATCACGCCAAATTTTACCAAATAAACTCCCTTATATGGCTTGTGAAGATATTTTCCCTGATAAATGGAGAGATATTATCGAGAAACAGAAACTCAAATTTAAAGCAGCTTATGAAATTAAACAATTTTCTATGACAAATACAATCAAATGTGGTAAATGTAAAAATAATAAGATTTCATATTATGAACTGCAAACAAGAAGCGGTGATGAAGCCATTACACAATTTTATAATTGTATTATTTGCGGTCATAAATGGAAAAATTAATTTAAAAGTTATTATAGTTAAATTTCTATAATGGAGGGTTTAACAAACCTGGGTTCGACATGTGCTATAAATAGCTTACTCCAAATTTTATATAGAATTGATAAATTTAAAAAAATTATTTTAACTTCTTCTACCCCCGAAAATACTTTAACATTCGAATTAAAAGATTTGTTTAATGCCATTGATATAAATAAAAATAATATTACTCCTCATAGATTTATTAATAAATTTTATGAAATCTTCAAAGGAAATTTTAGACAATATGAACAAATTGATATTTGCGAACTTTTTATTCTTGTTATAACTAAAATACACGATGAAACAGCTGTTAATGTTGTTATTAGTAAATCGTTTTCAAACATAGCAGAAGAACATAATTATAATATCGCGCTTCATAATAATTTTAAAATGAGTAATGTCTATAACCTTTTTCAAGGTTCTCATATTCATTATATTAGATGTTTGAATTGTGATAATGTATCTAGAACCTTCGAACCTTTTATTATTATTAATCTTGATATTCTATCTAATTCTACTATTTCAATTTTATTCAATAAATACTATTCAACAGAAATAAATGATAATGATAGAACTTGTGATAAATGTAAAACAAAATCTAAATATAATAAATCTATTTCTATTTGGAAATATCCAGATGTTTTATTCTTATCTCTTAACCGGTTCAAAGATATGAACACTAAAAATAGTGATATCGTTAATATCGATATGAGATTGTTTTTGAAAAAGATTTATTCGCTTCATTCTATTGGCTTTCATCATGGTTGTTTGAATTCAGGTCATTATAATTCAATATGCAGAACAACAAACAATAATTTTAATTTATATGACGATAATAATGTTATTCCTATAAATAACATAGAAGCATTATTAAATAATAACAATACTTCGTATATCCTTTGTTATGATTAAAAATTGATTTTATTTTATTTTTGTTTTTATAATGTTTAATTATAAATTACGTGATTGGATTGACGAAAGTCGGTTAAGTATAAATTTATTAAGTTTCAATGAAAATGCTATAGAATACTTAAAAGACAAAACTTATAATTATAAATTTTTATGTGAAAATCCCGCTGCTATTGACATACTCAAAGCTAATCCAGAAAAAATCAATTGGTTCGTATTGTCTTTCAATCCCGGGGCAATAGAACTTCTTAAAGCCAATCCCGAAAAAATCAATTGGCATAATCTCTCCAAAAATCCTGCTGCCATTTACCTACTCAAAGCCAATCCCGAAAAGATTAATTGGCATAATCTCACTAAAAATCATGGAGCAATAGAAATTCTCAATGAAAATCAAAATAAAATCAACTGGTTTTCATTAGGTTATAATCATAATGCCATGAAACTTATTAAAAATAATATTCATAAAATTGAATGGTTTATATTGTCTTTTAATTATAATGCTATTGACCTACTTAAAGCCAATCAACATAAAATCAACTGGTTCGCATTGTCCTTAAATCCCGGGGCAATAGAACTTCTTAAAGCCAATCCCGAAAAGATTAATTGGGATAACCTCTCTAAAAATCCAGCAGCGATTGAACTACTCAAAGAAAATCCAGAAAAGATTTCTTATTCATTATTGTCTGTTAATCCTGCAATTTTTACCTATGATTATGAAAAAATAAAAAAGAACTTTGAAGAAATAGGCGAAGAAATCATTCAGAAAGCTCTTCACCCTAAAAGAATATTTAAATTAATCGAATTGTATGGCGAAGATGAAGTTTATAATAATTACTTTGAATAAAAAAATATGATTTTTATTATTTTTTTTTAAATAAATATGAGTTATTTGTTATATCCTTATGATATTAATAATCCCGAATTTAAATTCATATTAACATGGACAGCCGATGATGACATAGATGACACAATCGAAAACATTCTAGAAGATGACCCCGAAAACATAAGATTGAATTATAGATTTATAAATGAACTGTTGTTAGAATATACTTATAATATTTTTAATATTACTGATATGAATAGAAAATATAATGGCAAAATTAAATCATCATATATACAATCTTTAATTAAGTATGTTGAAACAGAACGGACTAATTTAGATAAATTCACAATAGTCAAAAAGATATTTAATTTATATGTAAAATTAATAGAACGTCTTTATTATAGTTATTTCGAAACATTCATTACATTAGATAAATATCATGAAGAAATTAATGACTTGGTCTTATACAGAGGTTTTAATTATAATAAATACACAAAATTATTATTAGACAAAACAAAGTTGTTAAATATCAACGATGAATTTAAGACCTGTTATTTTATGTCGACGTCTGTTTATGAAACGACCGCTCATAGATTTATTCGAAATGACGATAATATTATCTGGAAAATTAATATACCTAAATCAAGTAAATTTTATTATTCCTATTTGTCAAGTAATAAACATTATTTTAATAATCCATTAGCAGAAAAACAACAAGAAGTTGAATTCTTATTAAATATGAATGCGAAACTTAAATTGATAAATAAATATCAGAAAAATAATAATTCATATTATGAATGGGATTTTATAGAATATGAATTATTATCATCTGATTATTTCAAAGAATTTAATAGATATAAAAATCAAATCATTAATTATATTAATGTTCGTTCCAATAGTTAAATTACATAACTGGATTTATAGAAATAAATTTGACGAAACTTCAATCGAATTATTAAAAAAAAATAATGATATCAGAATTAACTGGTCTTATATTGTTTTGAATGTTAATTCTACAGATAAATTAAAAGAAAATATCGAAAGAATTCATTGGGTTTATTTATCCAAAAACCCGAGTTATATCAAAGTTACAAACGATGATAACGATAACGAAGACGAAAAAAATGACTAATTTTTATTTTGTTTTTTTTTTATATTAAAATGTATTTAATATTACGTGATTGGATTGACATCAATAAAATTAATTACGATACATTAGTATGCAATCCAAACGCAATTTCAATGATTAGAGAAATAATCAAAAAAGATATTTATTTAATCGATTGGCGGTTATTATCTAAAAATCCGAATGCGATTGAACTTCTCAGAGAAAACATCAATTATATCAATTGGACGTTTTTATCAGAAAATCCTAATGCGATTGAACTTCTTAAAGAACATCCAGGAAAAATCAATTGGTCGCATTTATCCAAAAACCCGAATGCAATAGAATTATTAAAAGAAAATCAACATAAAATTGATTGGTCATATCTTTCAGTTAATCCTAATGCCATAGAATTGTTAAAAGATAATTTGGATAAAATTAATTGGTGTGTAATTGCCGAAAATCATAATGCAATAGACATCCTAAAAAATAATTTAAATAAAATTAATTTGTTTTATTTGTCCGGTAATCCTAATAGTATTACGATTTTAAAAGAAAATTATAATTTGATAAATTGGAATTTCTTATCATCTAATGTAAAAGCGATAGAAATACTCAAAGAAAATCCCGAAAAAATCAATTGGAGTATATTGTCATTTAATCTTAATGGGATTAAATTGCTTAAAGCCTATCCTGAAAAAATCGATTGGTTCTTCTTTTCTAAAAATAATAATCATGAAGCCATAGAAATATTAAATAAAAATCCTGAAAAAATAAATTGGTTCTATTTGTCAAGTAATATAAATGCTATCGACCTTCTCAAAAAATATCCCGAAAAAATTATGTATTATCAATTATCAAAAAATCCAGCAATATTTACCTATGATTATAAAAAAATAAAAAAGAATTTTGAAGAACTAGGTGAAGAAATCATTCAAAAAGCTCTTCACCCAAAACGGATATTCAAATTAATTGAATTGTATGGCGAAGACGAAGTTTATAATAATTATTTTGAATAAGTTTTTTTGTTAAATACTAATATAAAATAAACCAATAATATTACGTGTATAATCTTCATTTGTTAATATATCTTTGAATGAACCAATTTTTGAGCTATAACCTCTCATATCATCAAATTCATACCATATACCCTTACATTCATATAAACAAATATAATGACCGTGATTATAATCATCGCCATAATGTATAATAATAGAATTTAAATATAATGTGTTTTCTTTTAATTTGAGTTTAAGTTCTGGAATTATAATATTGTCTTTCTTTTCCATATCAAGAATTCTATTAATTTGAATAAATAACATAGGTGAAGATAAATATTCGTATTTATCAATTCTAATATCCTCTTCGTCGGGTAATTCAACTACATTTGTATATTTAGGATAATAATTTTTAATATAAATATCATCATCTGTAAAAAAGTTTATGTCATTATTAATATCAAAAAAACCACGTCTTTCAAGATTGCCATTAGCCAAAAACTTCAAGACATGCGGAAAATCAAAGATTATATTCAGAAAATTTAAAATTTCGCCCACATCGTTTTGAGAATATGTAAATTCAATTTCTGAATATTTTTTATTTATTTTTGATTTATATCTATTATAATATTTTTGAAGTAATTTTCTTAATCTAGTTCTATTATTGTTATTAGAAGTTCCATTTATTATATTTGTGTATATAGATTTCAATTCTTCTCTTATTGTTTCGCCATATCTTATTAATTTGTCATCTTTTTTATTTTCTCTTTCATTCAAATGAGAATTTAATAATATCTTTTCGACGATAGGATTATAACTGTTAAATAATGCAACTATTAGACTGTCCATATAACAGCTGTTATTATTATAGTTTAAATTGATGCTTTTACAGTCAAAATTATATATCGTCTTTAAATTATCAACTTTATATTTATCCAAATTTACGTAATATGGATACATCTTTTTTATTAATTTTATATAATCAGCTTTCAATAACGTCTTTTTATTAAAATATTCCTTTATATATATCAAATCGTTCATCACACATTTAGCTATTTTCTTTAAGTCCTTTAAATCGGTTTTAATAATATTATTGATGGTTGATATATATCGTTTTAATTGGGTTTCTTTAACAGTTGCAATAGGTATTTGTTTAACAGTTTTATATAATTCTTTACAATCCGTTGATAATTCATAAATTTCTATATTGTCGCTTATAGTAGCATATAACTTATATTTATATTTTTTATCATAAATAAATGATTTGTGATTTAAAAAATCTATAGATAATTCATAATTGGCCAAATTGAGAACATGTTCAATATTAGATAAATAAACAATTTTTAGAACATCATATTTATTATTATTGTCGATTATTATAAAATGCGGTGTTCGTATTGCTAATTTTTCTGATATATTCTCGCAACAATGATTTAAATAATAATTATTATCATAATGAATTAAATTCAAATAACTCAATGAAGATTTATTTAATTTGTTTATAAACAATTTGAAATTATTTAATTTTTTTATCATATTTAATTATTTCATAGAATTAATTTTTTAATCGTTGATATACTACATGTCCCATTTATTAATAACTCATGATGAAAATCTTTTATCGTCTTGTCTTTATTTTTCTTTAAATAGGCATCTCTCAATTTTATGATTTCCATTTTTCCTATTGTATAGCATAAGGCCTGTCCTGGAATACATATATATCTGTCAATTTCACTAATTATATCATCTGTATTTTTTGGTAAATATTTTTTCATAAAATTAAATGTTTTTTTATAACTCCAATTATAATAATTAACGCCTGTATCTGCTACTAATCTAAGTATTCTCAAAATAGTATAATAATCATTATTAATTTCTTCTGGGTCATTATAAATTTCCATATAATGGGCAAAACCTTCAACAAGTGCTAAATTGTCATATCCATATATTTGATAATCTTTTAATTTATGATAATGCATAAATCTATAATGATATTGATGCATACACTCATGTAATAATAAAGAATGAACTGATTTTTTTGTACATTCCTTATAATACCTAACATTGATAAAAATGGCATCATCCAAATGTGTATAAAAGGCTAATGGAAAACTGGTTTCTAATGCTTCGACTACTTTTACAATTTTAAAAGGTTTATCAGGTTTATAATAAAAATATTTATCTATAAATTCATTATAAATAATTGAAGCCAATTTAACACAATCTTCAAAAAACTCTTCTCTGGTTTTATAATATTCATCTCGTGATTTTGATTTTTTTATAGAAGAAAGCAATGATAAACCTTGATTATGAACATATTCAGGAGTTTTATCGACACAATCTTTAACGAGTAATTTATATAGTTGTTTCCCATTAGGCAAATTACATAATCCTATTTTCTTAATAGATTTAGCTAAATACTCGTTTTTAAGATATTTGTATAAATAATTATAATCTTTCAATTCTTTGAATTCTATAATTAGTTTTTTAACAATAATATAAGGTATTGATATTTTTTTAGTTAAACCTTCTTTTAGTCGTTCAATTATTGTTTTTACATAAATATGAAAATCGGTTTGTCGTTGTTGTGTATATTTTTTTGGATATATACTGCTATTTTCATTATTAAAAATTATAATTTCATTTTCATATGAAGTTATAGGCATATATAAATAACTTTTTAATTTAAATAATTGTTTTGTATGTTTCATTAATCTTTTCAATTCTAAATCTTTTGTTTTTGCGTATTTAACTGTTAATTGATTTAAATTGGTTAAATAATCATCACTCAATTCATTCGTATAATGTTTGAAAACTTTTGGTTTTTTTATCATATAAAACATTTGTGAATTCATTTTAAGAAGTTCATTAAAATAATCTTCGTAATTTAACATTTCTTATTATTATAATAGAATGAGAATAATAATTTCAGCTATAGTATTAATAATATTAATAATATTCTTATTATTATTGGTCTATTCAAATAATACTACTGAAACTTTTATTAATCAGAAAGATATAGACGCCATCAAGAATTATCAAGGTAAGATAACAGACACGTATGACACTATAGACGAACCTATTTCTGATAGTTTAATTCCAACAAATCCAAATGAGAGTATAAAATTGAGTGATTATGAGGTCATTGAAATTTTTAAATATATTCTTCTACGTCCTCCTACTATTCAAGAGATGCAAAAATTTGCATATTATAAAAAAGATGAAGTAAATGAATATTTATATAATTCTCCCGAATATGATAAATTAATAAAAACACAAAATAATGACGTAAATAATGGAATTGAAGGTGCTATAGCAAAAAAAAATTTAATTAATCGTATCATGACAATATATTCGACTATTTATAAAGAAGATTTACCAATTAAAATGATGACACCTCTGAGAGATTGTTTTATTCATCTTCAATTAAACGAATTCTTATTTACTGCTATGTTAGAATCATATAATTATAAAAAATTCGAAGTCGATGTATTATCAACTTATGTATTAACTAAAAAAGTATTACTCAAAGTATTCAATAAACATTTTAATGTTCTTGAATTAAAATTAGTAGCTCAACAGAAAATAAACGATGCAAGCAAACAGAAATCATATTTCATGAAAGAAATTGATAGTATCAAAACTGAGTTGTTATCTGTTAGTTCATCAAGCGGTAATATGGCTAAAACTGTTATTAGCACAATCAAAGCAAATTTTCCAAATGTTTATAATGAATTATTAAAAACTGCTATTAAAAATGGTGGTAGTGAAGCAACAATGGCTGATACTACTGATATAAACACCTTAAATTCATATCTCAGCAATATTGAAAAATATCAAAATTATAATGATGGAGAAGAATATGACGATGAATATTCATATGACAATGAAGAAGAACCATCTAGACCACCACCTCCAAGAGATGAATATGACGAACCACCAAAACGACGTAGAAGAAAACCTAGAAGAAATGATTATGATGAACCTATAGCAAGATTTAAAAATTATCAAAAACCTCCTCCTCCTCCTAGAGATAATGACTATGATAATGACTATGACCGCGATGAACCAATAGCAAGATTTAGAAATTATGAGGATGAAGAAGAAAATAGCTATGAAGATTTTAAGACTATTGAAAATTTAGAATTAAAAACAAAAACAAAAGATAAAATTAAAGCATTAGATGATAATGCTGAATTATATGTAAGAGTTTATAAACCAATGGTTCATAATAATAGCTATGTTTTGCCATCAGGATATAAACCGCCTATTTGCACTTCTTTAGGACAAGAACAAATAACACAACCTACATTTACTCAATCTAAGTTATTATTTCAAGGCACTGATTTAAATAGTGCATATAAAGATACTCAAGTAGGCAGTATAATGCCAAAATTTATTTATAAAGAATATACTGATGTTAAAATCAATTAATTAGAGCAATTATATCTCATAACAACGTTCATTGTGTATAATTCTTGAGTGAGAAGTTTGAATGCATATGGAATACGGATTTGTACTATATTTGTGGCATTCTTACAATAATTACATTTATAAATATTTTTATCTGGATTTACATTTGCAATCATTCCACATTCTTTGCAAATAAATACACGATAATTATCAGCACAATCTAACATCTTTTCTTTTAGAAATGATGCAGTTCCATGTCCTATGAAACAATCTCTTTCCATTTCTCCCAATCTCAATCCACCTCCACGTGCTCTGCCTTCAGAACATTGACGAGTTAGCATAACAATTGGGCCATTATTTCCTCTTGAGTGGATTTTGTCCGCAACCATATGTTTCAATCTTTGATAATAAGTTGGACCGATAAATATTTCTGTTTTAATTTGTTCTCCAGTTCTGCCATTATACATAATTTCATTTCCATATCTTTCTAATCCTGTCTTTTCTAATAATCTCGCAATATTCTCAACACCACAACTATTAAAAGGTGTCGCATCTCCTTCCGCTCCTAAATAACAACTAACTTTACCCATAATACATTCCATCAATTGAGCCATTGTCATTCGCGATGGAATAGCATGAGGATTAATAATAATATCAGGAACAATGCCGTCTTTTGTAAAAGGCATATCTTGATGGTCATAAATCATACCAATACTTCCTTTTTGTGCCGACCTTGAAGCAACCTTATCTCCAACTTCTGGCTTTCTGTTTTTTCTAATTCTAATTTTGCAAAATTTATAACCATCGCTATTTGTTCCGATATAATTATAATCAATATATCCATCGTCATTGGCTTTCATAGCCGTTGAATTATCGCTATATGTATTTTTGCCATTGATTTTTCTTGGCATAACTTTACCTACTATAATATCATTTCCATCAATATAAGTATTCTTAGGAACAAAGCCGGTATCATCTAATTTTTCATATGAAAATGAAGGTTTGATTGTTGTCATTTCTTTTGGATTTACGAATATTTCTTCTTCGCCCGAACTGTGATTTTTCGCACATTGGTCTCTAAAAGCTTTATAATAAGTGCTTACGAATAATCCACGGTCCAATGCCGATTTATTTATCATTACACTATCCTCTTGATTAAAACCTGAATGGGTCATAATTGCTATAATAGCATTTACACCAGACGGCAATTCATTACTATTAGTATATTTTGAAAGTTTAGTTGAAACAATTGGTTTTTGTGGATAATTAATAATATGTCCCATTGTATCAATACGATTTGTGAAATTACTTGCGAAAATTCCTAATGCCTGTTTTCCCATGGCACAATTACTCACAGCAAACCCAGCATCACCGCCAATGAAACTATGAAAATCACTTTCTATTTCTAAATCGGCTATATTATTATTACTGTTAATAACTTTATAGTGAAATGGAATATATAATAACTTACCTTTAATTGTTAGAAGTTTTGAAAAGTTATTAAAATTCAAATCTTTTAGATTATGTTTAATTTTATAATAATTATATGAATTGAATTCATTCATCATTGCATATTTCTTCAATAAATCGTAATTATATCTAATACCAATTTTTTTATAATAATTAATTTCATCGTCTTTAGAAACATTGAAATATTCTAAGATGTTTTTAACCATTTCATTTCCGTCATCAATATTATCATATAAATAACCTGCTACAAATTCTCGTTTGACTAAATCACTCGATTTATATAACCATTCTTCAATTTTAGAAATAATAATTGATATGAATAATCTGAATTTGCTATCTAAATTAAATCCAATCGTTTTAACGTCATTATTAAAGTCGTCATTGTCTTCTACTTTGAATAAATAATTCGATTTCATTGAATATCCAGCCAAACGGCTAACAATACTCATATAATAGTCATTATTATCAAATGAAGTCTTGTCCATGTGTTCTAATAACTTTTTATTAATAATCGTATCGTCGGTGATAATCTTCACGATTTCAACAGGATTTGATGAAACATATTCAGGCATCATATTAATACCTAAATTAGTTTCATTATCAAATTTATAGACTTCAACCCAATCATTCAAGGTCATGAATTTATGGTCATGAGTTGCAATTATCTTTCTTCCCGTGATTGTATAAATATTATAAACGATTTTATTTGTTTTCATATGATAATGATTAACAACTCGTGATTTATTCGTAATACTTGTTTTAGGGTCGAAACAAATAATTTCATCTCCTTTAATGATTTCTTTAATCAATTTGTAATTTCCATTACTCAATAATACCTTTTCATTTTCGTTCAAACATTGATAACAATTTCTAGGCGATTGATTATGGTCGCTGAAAGGAATATTAACACCTAAAATACCGTTCATCAAACTTGCGTGAATTTCACAGTTTGTATATCTAGGCGGATATGAATTGCCTTTCATTCCTTTATCCAATTCTAAATAATTAATGGCTATAAGTGTATGGTTCAATTCATTATTATCTAAATATTCAATAAATCCTTCTTCGTCCTTAGAATTATTCGGACAAATGAAATCATCGAATGTTTTGTCTTTAGCAAATTGTTTCCATGTTAGCTTTTTTTCCCTCAGAATACGTTTAATTCTCAATTCACATTTATTATTTTTTTCATCATAATCAACGATTAATAACGGTCTATACATTCTTCCCGCATCTGTGCTAATACAAATACAACGTTTTAAAATGTTCCAATAAACAGACGTCATCGGGTAAATAATACCACATCGTTTATAATGTTTGAGAGTATTATATAAAATTAATGGTTTTGTGTGATATCCAATAATATCGCCATTGATTTGAACATATACATTATTTGAATTTCCTAATTCCTTAAAATAATTAGTTATTTTCTCTCTGGCTTGAGCGATTATTTCCGACTCAACATGCCATTTTTCGTTATTTTCTACAATATATGAATAACTGTCATCATAAATATTTGTTCCTAATTCTACCAATAACTGACGAATATGAGTGCTACTCATAGAAATCGAAATAATAGTGCTCAACGCTAAATTCTTAACAAGACCAACTGACGCTCCCTCTGGAGT